>Ga0105044_10015628_pt1 | contig 10255 bp, 11 predicted proteins | sample MAT01_FD_78092 | JGI IMG/M metagenome (GOLD analysis project Ga0105044, IMG submission 78092) | Freshwater microbial communities from Lake Fryxell liftoff mats and glacier meltwater in Antarctica - MAT-01 | ecosystem: Environmental > Aquatic > Freshwater > Ice > Liftoff microbial mat | place...
CGCGACAGGCCATCGAGGTGCTCGACGCGCCGCACGTCGGGCGGGCCGAGCCGCTGCGGTGCGGTCACCACGGCCCGTGGCCATCCGACTCGTCGAAGGGCTGCATCCTCCCGCCGGGGCACACCGGGTGGCACCAGGGCATCGACGACTGCGGATGGAGCTGGCCCGTCCCTGCCGGACCGCCGACAGCGCTCCAGGAGGAGCTGGCGGAACTCATCGCCGCACTGCTCGACTCACATCCCGACCAGGCCGACACGCAGGAGGAGCTGTGAGCGACGCCATTCGCGACGCGGTGCTCGGCTGTGCGTCGTGATCAGGTCGGCGCCGTACTACTGGGTGGTGTGCGACGGATGCTGGCGCAGCGCGCAGGAGGAAAGCGACTACGCCGCATGGGCGGATGAGGAGCAGGCAGTCGAAGTCTGCATGGAGGGGTCGGATTGGACGTTCTCCGACGACCGCCGCGGGCACTACTGCCCGGCGTGCACACAGATCCGGCTCGCTCCGCGGGCCGAGCAGCCGCCGAGCACCACGGGCGGTGCCCTGTGATCGGAGAGCCCACCCGTCGCGGGAGCCTCCCCGCCCGACCTAGCCCGCCCACGCCGCGGCCCGTGGACCTCCCCATCCACCCGGGCCCGCGTGTCGCCGTCCTCGGCTGCCGCTGCGGAGCCGCGATCGACACCGACCAGATGCGCCGCCAGGTCGCCACCCACCCAGGCGCAGGACCGATAGCCCCCATCGTCTGCGAGGACTGCGCATGACCCGACTCACCAAACTCACCGGCGCGCACCGCGACGCGATCCCCGACCACGTCAACCACTGGGTCAGGATCGGGCAGTGCACCGAACCGGCGGACTGGGATGCCTTCGCGGCTGCCGCCGCGGAGTGCTACCGGTACGCCGGGGTGGCCTGGCCGGGCCGGGTGGTGCGGGTGTCGTCACCGCTGGTCCTGTCCCTCGCCGCGCCAATCGCCGCGCACTTCGGCCGGCGCCGTGACTCGGTCGGCGGTGCGGTCGACGACGCGGTCCGCGTCGCGGTTTTCGACGCGGTCGGCGACGCGGTCCGCAGTGAGGTCGACACTGCGTTCCGTGGCGAGGTCGGCGGTGCGGTCGACCGCGAGGTCCGCGCCGCGGTCGACGGCGCGGTCCGTGTCGAGGTCTTCGACGCGGTCGGCGACGCGGTCGACGCCGAGGTCTTCGACGCGGTCGACCGCGCGGTCGGCACTGCGGTCTTCGACGCGGTCGACGACGCGGTCGACGACGCGGTCGGCGACGCGGCCTTCGACGCGGGCGACGCTGTCCGTGCCGAGGTCGACGGTGCGGTCGACGCCGCGGTCGACGTCGCGGTCGACGACGCGGTCGGCACTGCGGTCTTCGACGCGGTCGACGACGCGGTCCGTGTCGCGCTCGGCGACGCGGCCGACGTCGCGGTCCGTGGCGCGGTCCACCGCGCGGTCGGCGGCGCGGTCGGCGGCGCGGTCGACGGCGCGGTCGACGGCGCGGTCGACGGTGCGGTCGACGACGCGGTCGACGACGCGGTCGACGACGCGGTCGCCGCCGCGGTCGGCGTCGCGGTCCGTGGTGCGGTCGGCGGCGCGGTCGACGACGCGGTCGACGACGCGGTCGACGCCGCGGTCAGCGGTGCGGTCGACGACGCGGTCGGCATCTCGGTCCGTGCTGCGGTCCGTGGCGCGCTCGGCAACGCGGTCGACGGTGCTGACCTGCGAAAGTTCATCCTCGACTCGAGCCATCGTCGGCACGGCGGCCAATGGTCAGCTAGCTGGCTTGCGAGAACAAGTTTCTACCGCGACGTGTGCGGCGTCGAACTCAGTGGCGACCTCTGGGACCGAGACCGCGCCTACGCCACCGCACAGTCCTCCGCCGGATGGTGGTGGCCCCACCAGCAGTTCGTGATGGTGTGCGACCGGCCTAGGGAGCTGCACTTGGAGCAGGTCGGCCCGGCCGGGTGGGGATCACACCGCCTCCACTGCCCGACTGGGCCAGCCATCTCCTGGCGCGACGGCTGGTCGCTGCACTACTGGCACGGCACCCGCGTCCCCGCCGACCTCATCGAGGGCGACGGCTGGACGCCGGACCGGATCATGCGCGAGCGCAACACCGAGGTGCGGCGCTGCGCCGTGGAGGTCCACGCCGCGCGTCACGGCTGGGATCAGCTCATCGCCACGGCCGGGTGGCCACAGATCGGCGAGACCGTCCCCGACCCCGGCAACCCCGGCCAGACGCTGTCGCTATACCGACTTGATCACGTGTACGACCAGGTCGTGCACCTTCTAAGAATGACCAACGGCACCGTCGAGCGCGACGGTAGCCGTCGCCAGTTCGGCGAGACTGTCCCCGCGTCCATCACGGACCCGGTCGCCGCCGCCGCATGGCAGATCGGCATCACCCGTCACCAGTACGCGCAGACCGCGCGTCGCACCTGAGGAGACCGTCATGATTCTGTCCGAAATGCCCGTCTCGCGCGTCCTCGCCGACCTGGCCGCCGAGCTGGACATCCCCATCGTCTCCGGCCTGCAGCACCAGGGCGACGTGTCCGTCGTCCCGGCCGCCTGGGCGGCGGACTACCGCACCCCGACCACGGCCGTCCCGCGCGCAGGTGTGGCGGTGGTCCGTGGCGAGTCCGGAGGCCACACGCACCTCCTCCTCGCAGATCGGGGGTCGGGGGTGCTGGCCTCCGTACGTGAGGCGGTCGGAGGAGTGGACGACCTGACGGTCGCGCACGTGCTCGTCCCGGCAGGGGCGGTTGCGTGGCTGGACCACCCCGAGCACGGAAACTCGGGGATCGGCGCTGGCGCGTACGTCCTGCGCCGCAAGCGCGAGCAGGCCGACATCGTGCTCCTGGTCCGGGACTAGTGCCGGAGACCTCGTGACCACTGACGCCACGATCCCCGAACTTTTTCCCCGCGGGGTCCGCGACCCGCTGTGCTCTCAGGGTCACGTCGTCGAGACCTCGACCGACCGACGGCTGCTGTGGCACCTGGCACGCCGAATGTCGGGCTGCGGCGACCCGCACCTTCGGGGACAGGCGCAGGCGCTTAGCGATTACCTGCACTCCACTTGCGAGCACCACCTGCACGACTGGCTGACCTGCTGTGAGCCGCGCGGCGAAGGCTGCTACCCGCCGCACCGGCAGTGTCTGTGGTGCCACAGCGTGGAGTGGGTCGACGGCCCCCCAGTGGAGATCGGGTAGCAGCCCTCTACGACTCCGGACCTAATCCCGGACAAGTACCAAGTCCGCACTAAACAGACCGACCAATACTAAAGGAGCTACACAATGCGCAAGTTCATCCTCGCCGTGCTCAGCGCGGCCCTCCTCCTCTCCGCTGTCCTGTACGGCGGGACAGCCAGCGCGCAGACCGCGGGCATCACCACCTGCGCGCAGGCACAGACCCACCTCGCGAACCAGCAGGCGGGGCTCCGTGAGGCGTCGGCGACCGACTCGGTCCAGCAGGGCAGCCTCGCCGCACTGAAGCGTGAGCGGGCCACGGCCGCCAGCCGAGGCGGCGTGGAGCGGGTAGGCCAGCTGAACGTCCAGATCGGGTCGGCCTCCGGCTACGCGAGCACGACCGAGTCGTCCAAGATCCTGTTCCAGGCGCGGGTCGTCCGGGCTCAGGGGGAGCGTGACACCCTCTGCCGCTGAGGGCCCCTCCGCGACGACGAGCGCCCCCGACCAGACCGGTCGGGGGCGCTTCGCGTTCAGGGGTGGGAGGTCAAGGACGGGAGGCGGCCACTCCCGTCGCCCATCGGGTCGGCACCACACGAGCCCGCACCCAATCCTCGTCGGTCAGGGGCGTCGGGGTCCCGGCGGCCTCGTGGATGCGCTCGTACAGGCCGTCGAGAATCAGGTTCAGCGGAACCTCCTCCCACGGCAGTGGACCTACCAGACCAGTCAGGCCGACGATGGCCTCGAGTCGCGACTCGCAAGCGATCGACCACCGCCCGTCCAGGGCGCTGCGGCGCGCCTGCTGAAGCTCGCTCCAGGCCAGGATCAGGTGCCAGCGCAGAGCGGCCTCCGGTGAGCCGTACTCCTCGCGGACCTGCCTGCGCAGGGCGATGTCCAGCAACTCGAGGACTGTCTTCTGGCGCCATCGATCGGCGAGGTCGGCAGCCGTCAGCTCCACGTAGTCAGACATGGAGTCAGTCTCCCCCACGGTCGTCACCAGACCTTCGCTTCTTCTCTCGACCGTTTCAGTGTGGAACACTTGGCGCATGGCAACCCGGGATGTGATCAGTACGCTCCGACACCGTGGCGGACATCGACGGCGAGGACCTACCCCCCATACCGCCGTCACTCATGGAGGTGCCCTTGTCGGAGCTGATCGACCGAGCTCGGATCCACGGGGACCGGAGGGCCACACGGATCGAGCGCGGGGAGCTGGTGACCACTCTGCGGCACCGAGGCCTGTCGTGGCGGCAGATCGAGCAGCAGACCGGGATCCCCTACGTGACGGCGTACCGGTGGCTGGCCAGGTACCGGGAGCACCTGGCCTCGTAGCCCTGACGGCGCCAGACTGCGCCACCTGATGGCCGGCCTGCAGTGGTCGGTCGTCTTCGGACTGCTCGCCTTCATCGGTCACCGCCGCGGATGGCTGTGGGTGACGATCCTGTCCATCTTCTGTCTGGGTGCGCTGGCTGGGGGCAGCACCATCGGCTCCACCGTCGTCGGCGGCGCCCAGGCGCTGATCGGCGGGCTGTGGGCCGGGGCGGTCAGCCTGCTCAACTCGGTGGCGTCGTGACCGCGCCGAGGTCGCCGGAGCCGCTGCTCACCCCGGAAGGCTGGGAGGTCGCCACCCCCACCGCGGCTGCAGCGATCCTCACGACAGGTGCCGTTTTCGGGCCTGCCGGACTCGCCGCCGCCGCCGGGGTGGTGGGCCTGGCCGCGCTGATGTCGGCGGCACGGAATCGTCAGCCCCGGCCGCCGCGCCCACGCGGGGAGCGCACTGGACGCCGCCCAGCCCCGGCAGGCGGCCGTACTGGTGGGTCCGCAGGGGGTGCCCGCCGCGGCCTCACCGACATGCTGCCTACGGGGCCCCGCAGTGGGGGTCTCGGCGGGGGCGGTGCCAGCCGTAGCGCCGGAGGCGGCGGGCGCGTAGCCGCTCGCGCCGGTGCGGGCAGAGGATCTACGCCGGCATCGGGGAGTCGAAGCGGTGCGGCGGTCGGGCGGGGCACGGGGAGTCGTACCGGGTCCAGGGCCCCCACTGGCGCAGGACGTGCGGCAGGCGCCGGGCGCAGCGGCAGCGCCGGCCAGGCGACAGGTCAGGGCAACAAGCTGATGTCACGCCTCGCTGGCCGTGGTCGCGGGGCTGCCGGCACTGGCGGTGCAGGGCGTACCGGCTCTGGATCGGGTCGGAGAAGCTCCGGGTCGGGGCCGAGCGGTCGGGGGCTGCTCGGACGGCTCCGGGGCGCCACCTCTGGTCGCGCCTCTGCCGGCCGCAGCTCCGGCTCCGCTGGTCGCGGGACATCCGGTCCGGGCGCCGCGCCGGCAAGCGCGCGCACTGGCCCGGCGCGCCGGGCGATGGTCGCCGCACGCCGAGCAGCAGGGGCGACAGGCCGGGTAGCTCGTCGGGTCGCCGGTCTAGGTCGTCCACCTGCGCCCGGGACGTCAAGCACGAGGACGACCGCGACCACGCCGACATCCGCGGCGTGGTCGTGGGGCCGGTCACCCGGGGCTCGCATCCGGCGGGCGTGGCGTCGGTGGCGGTCTCGCCGACGCGGCCGGCGAGCCCGACGCCAGCGCACCGCCGGAGCGGCGGCACCCACCCAGCCCACCGGGCCGGGTGTCACCGGGTCGGCCATCGCCCACGCACTCACCGGGGGGTCCTTGACCGGCCGACGCGCGGCCACGACGACGCCCCTGACGCCGACCGCCTCACCCGACCCCATCCGGGCGACCAGACAATCCACAGGAGCGACCATGCCCGCCAATCCTTTCGACGCCGTGATCGACGCGTGCGGCACCGCCACGCACAGCTACAGCCCCGACGACGCCCTGCGCGTCATCGACTGGTACCGGGGGATGCCCGACCTGATCGAGGCAGTCGCGCAGATGCTCACCGCCCAGGGCGCGAAGACGACCGAGGAGTTCTACCTGCACCCGGCCGCCGGGCAGTTCGCCATGGGACTCGGCGACCAGCTCCGGCTGTACAGCGAGGCGTGCCACGCTGCTCGGGCGGCGTTCGAGCGTGCCCACGCCGCGGACCTCGACCGAATCAGGAACCCGCGCCCGCACGAGGCGAAGTGGAACTACGACCCGAGCGGCGCCCGATGAGCACCGACCCCACCCAGCTCGTAGTCACCCCGCCCGCGGTCGTGCCCGACATTCCGTCGCGGACCGCGCGTAGGCCAGCCACCCCTGCTGTGCCCAGAAGCCCACGACGGGTATCGAGCTGGGTCCCGGACAGGCGGTGGTCCCACCCGCTGGTGTGCGCCCTGTGGTGCTACGTCATCGGGATGGTGGCAGCCGTGGACCTCCTCGCTATCCCACCGTGGACCCTAGGCCTGCTCGGTGTGGTCGCCGCCCTGGTGGGACCTATGCGCGCCACCCGCCGGTGGCCCGCCGCCGACTTCGGAGAGGAGGTCCCCGACACCATGCGGATGCTCGCCAGGATCGCGGGGGTCGCCGCCGGGGCGTGGCTGGTCTACGCCGCCTACACGAGCCCCCTGACTGCGGTGGGCTGGCTGGCGATGGCCATGCTGTGGCTGGGCGGCTGGTACGCCGCGGTGCGCACATCCGCGACGAAGAAAGCCGGGCAGGTCGCGCAGGTGTGCGCCGAGGAAGACGATGCCCGGACCGCGGTCGAGCTCGCCGCTGCGACCACGATGTGGGACGACATCCTCACCTCGAGCGGGCTAGCACTGAGGGTCGCCGAGAGCCACTCGACCCGGGCCGGCTACGTCCTCGGGGTGGAGCCGGTCGACGACACCAAGCCGGTCAGCCACGCCACCCTGCAGGCCCGGCTCGGGGACCTCACCGTCAAGGCCGCCGCGGTCCTCGCCCGGACCGGGGTGACGCTGCGGGCAGGGGACATCCGGGTCGAGGAGACCGAGGCCGCACACGTCCACCTGATCCACGTCTGCACCAGGCAGGTGCTGGCGCTGAGCATCCCTTTCGAGCCGATCGCCCAGCCCACCACGATCGTCGATCCGATCGACCCCGCCCTGTACGAGGACGGCCGTCCCGTGGAGATCGTGTTCGGCGGCGAGCACGGCGGGGTGAGTGGCAAGATCGTCGGCGCTACCGGTTCGGGCAAGTCGGTGCTGACCAACTGCATCATCGGGAGGCTCGGGGAGTGCGTGGACTGCCTGGTCGGGGTCGTGGCCTCGGACAAGCTGGTCCCCCTCATCTACCCGTGGGTGCGGCCGTGGCTCGACGGCCGCGCGTCCCGGCCAGGGATCGATTTCGCCGCTGGCCAGTCGCCCGCAGAGGTGCTGCGCATGCTCGCCCTGATCTACCGGGTGGTGCGGGAGCGCAACAATCGGCTGGCCAGCGCAGCCACCCACGTCCCCACCGCGCAGGCGCCGGCCATCGTCCTGATCGTGGAGGAAGCCGCGGACATGGCGAAGCGCACCGATAAGATCGTCACCTACGACGGGCAGCGAATGGGTTTCTCCCAGCTGGTCCACGAGATCACCCGGGCCGGCCGGTCGGCGCAGGTGTCGCTGCTGCTGCTGAACCAAACCGATCTGTACGGGGCGTCGGGCGAGTACGGCCCCGAAATCGCACGGAACACGCCGCTGCGAATCTGCCTGAAGACCCTCGCCCCGCAGGACGGCATGTCGGTACTGCCCGGGCTGTCCACCGGGTACGCAGACACATCGAGGCTCCGGCACAACTCGATGCTCGTGCAGCCCAGCATCGAGGAGCCCCGAGTGATGCGCGCCAAGTCCTACAAGCTCACCGGCGACGACATCCACGACGTCACGATCCGCAACTCGGCGTGGCGCCCCGACCTCGAGCCGGACCTGGTGGCGCTACTGGGTGAGGACTGGACGGGCCGCTGGGACGCGGCGCGGGTCCCCGAGCTCGCGGCGGCGGCCCAGCGGGACGGGCTGCGGTGGCCTGCCGGGCAGTCGGAGGACGAGATGGATGTGGAACTCCGGAGGCTGCTCGACGCCCACACCACGCAGGAGCCCGCCAGTGCGGCGGCCGAGAACGCAGCCACGACCGATGCCGAGTTCCCCGACGCACAGGAGGGGGTGGACCGGCTGACCGAGATCGCGTCGCGTATCGAGACACCCCTGACCCTGCCGGAGCCGCTGGCGTCGGTGATGGGCCTGCTCGCGCAGCCCGGCGCGCCGCGGGACTGGGTGGCGACCGTCCACCTGGCGGCGCTGCTGGGCCGGATCGACGAGTCCGCGGACAGGGATGCGAAGCGGGACGCCGCGCGCAAGCTTGGCCGCGAGATGTCGGCGATCGACCCGGAGATCCGGTCGGTGCAGCGAGAGCGGGCCCAGGGCTACGAGGTGCCGACCCTGCACAGGGTCGCGAAGAAGATCGCCAGGGGTGGCGGGTCGTGACCCCTCGGATGCTGCTCGTCGGGTCGCTCGGATTCTCCCTGATCTTCAATGTGGTGTGGGCGATGCGCGAATGGTCTCTGAGTCCCGAGCGGCTGCTGTCGGTCCTCGCGGCGGCGGCCTGCACGCTGATCGTCCCGGCCGGCCTGCACCTGTGGCCCCAGGTCCCCGCGCGGACATGGCTCACTCGGGTACTGCGGGCCCTGGTGATGACCGGCATCTGCGGTGCTGCAGCGGTGACGTCTTTCTCCCACTCGGTGGACGTACTGCTCGCGGCAGGCTGGACACTCTGGACGGCGTGCTCGGTCACCGGCGGCGCGGAGCTGCTCATAGCCCTGTCCACCATGGCGCTCCGTCCTGCCGGGCAGGCGGAGCGGACCGTCGCCGCGGAGGAACCGTCCACCCCTGTCCGGGTCCAGCCCAGATCCCCGTACACCCCTGCCGCACCGACCACCGGACAGGCCGTACAGCCTCCCCGTACCTACCCCGTACCTGCCCCGGACACCCTCCCCGTACCTACCCCCGAGCCGTCCGAGCGGCCCCTGTCCGTAGGTCCGCACCGCCTGTCCGTGGTCGACCCGGACCGTCTCGCGGACCTACGCGAGTGGGTGTCCGTACTCGGCGACGTCCCCACCGAGTACGCGGTCCGGAAGCGTTTCAGGTGCCGGCAGTCGGTAGCGGCCCGACTCCTGGACGAGCTGGCCGAGGACGACGGAGCCGCCGAGCAGGATCGGGCGGTTTGACCCTGTGGCCGTCTCCTGCGTCTCCTGCCGCGACTCCTGCTCGACCCTGCGCGCGACCCTGGCAGGGTCAGAGAAGGGCTCCTCTACCTGCGATTCAGGGGTCGTGGGCTCCTGCGGTCGTCGTCGTCTCCTGCCGACCCTGCCGACCCTGAGGAGCCTCCGATGATGGGACGCACGCACGCAGCGAGCGGGGTGGTGGCGGGGCTTGCGGTGTGCGCGGTGGCCGACCTCCCGGCGGCTTTCGCGCTCGCGGTGGCGCCGGTGTACTACCTGTCCGCGCTCGGCCCCGACATCGACCATCCACAGTCCACCGCGGCGCGCTGCCTCGGCCCGATCAGCGGACTGGCGTCGCGGGCGGTACGGGCCGTGTCGGTACGGGCGACCGGGATGGCGCACCGCGGACTGGCCCACAGCCTCGCAGCCGCCGTCGTGTACGGCGGGCTGGTGGGTGGTCTGTCCGCTCCGTGGCTGCTACCCATGGCGGCACTGTGGCTGGGGCTGTCCGCTGCTTTCGGGTACGGGGTCGGGCTGGCTGGGGACATCCCGACCCGGCAGTCCCTGCAGTGGGTGTGGTGGCCGGTGCGTACACAGTCCGCGTGGCCGCGGTGGGCGCGGCTCACTACGGGCCGTACAGCCGAGCGGTGGATCTTCCGGGCCCTGGTCGTCGGTGGCGTCCTACTCCTCCCGGCAGCTCTGTCGTCGTGAGCCAGCCTGACGAGATGGCCGAGCTGATGGCCGAGCTGATCCGGGCGTCCGGGTCGGCGGAGAAGCTGCTGGTGCTGCACGCCCCGGGCGGGGATGGGCGGTGTCCGGTCTGCCGGGCGGGTGGTGACGGGTCGGGGCGGGTGCGGTCGCCGTGCGGTCTGCTGCTGGCGGCTCGGGCTGCGATGGATCGGCGACCTCCGTCGGTGGGGTGAAATCACTTGACACACGTGTGCTGACATCATATGGTTATGCCATGCCACAGACCGCCTCCCCCGC
>Ga0105044_10015630_pt1 | contig 10254 bp, 2 predicted proteins | sample MAT01_FD_78092 | JGI IMG/M metagenome (GOLD analysis project Ga0105044, IMG submission 78092) | Freshwater microbial communities from Lake Fryxell liftoff mats and glacier meltwater in Antarctica - MAT-01 | ecosystem: Environmental > Aquatic > Freshwater > Ice > Liftoff microbial mat | place...
ACAACGGTGTTCGGAACACAACCATTCTGGGTACCAACCTCAAATATGAAGTTATAGATGGCTTGACAATTGGCGTAAACGGACAGTTACAGTCTGATGGCCAGCAGAATAATTATGTCGATAACCCAGCTATTAAACAATTTTCAGGTAGTAATGGCCGTGCATCACGCAGGCTGTATAATGCAGACAGCAAACTGCTTGAAATAACGGGTAACTATGTTCGGAACTTAGGGACCAGCAATAACAGTAACCTCGCGATTTTAGGCGGTTACTCGTTTCAGCAGTTTGATAACGACGGTTTTGGTGCGGCCAATAATCAGTTCGTAACAACGGCCTTGGGTTTCGACAACCTCGGTACGGGAGCCGGTACGCTGCTTAACCCAAGCAACAGCTATGCTACTTCATACCGGAACCGATCAAACTTGATCTCGTTCTTCGGTCGGGCTACGGTAAACCTGAACGACAAATACAATGTTACGGCCTCGTTGCGCCAGGATGGTAGCTCTAAGTTTGGTGCCAACAACAAATGGGGCCTGTTCCCATCGGCAGCTGTGGGTTGGACGCTCACAAACGAGTCGTTTTTCCCGAAAAACAATGTTGTGACGTTTGCCAAACTCCGGGCCGGTTATGGCGCAACGGGCAACTCAGAAGGAATCAACCCCTACAACTCAATTCAGTTGTACAGTCAGAGGGGTACATACTATGATGGCACTATCGGCGATTTCTTGCCCGGTTATGGTATCGGCCAGAATGCCAACCCTGATTTGAAATGGGAAGTGGTAACACAAACGAATGTTGGCCTTGATTTTCAGTTATTTAACAACCGATTCTCTGGTACGTTAGACTACTACATCAAGGATACGAAAGATATGCTGTACCAAATCAGCGTACCAGCAGACGGGGTTAGATTCTTCGCCAGCAGTATTCTAGCGAACGTAGGGAATATGCGGAACAGTGGTATTGAACTTTCGTTGGGTGGCGACATCTTAGACAAAGGTGGTTTTGTCTGGAACTCCCGGATTGTGGGTTCAATCAACAAAAACAGAATTACCTCGCTCTCGAACGATCAGTTCAACGTTGGCCAGATTCGTTTTAACCCCTTTGGTGGTCGTGGTTTGTCAGATGTGTTCTCTTCATTCCTAACCGTAGGGCGGCCCTTGGGTGAGTTCAACAACGTACCAACCTTTGCCGGATCTTACGGTGCTGACGGTCAGCCACTGCTGAAAGCCGCTGTTGGTGATACGCCGACATCTGACGTATCGAAAGCTGATGCCGCTGCAGCTATTGCGGCTGGTAATCCAATCGCGCAGGGTAATCCACAGCCGTTTGCCAACGCATCCTGGATTAACACGTTCCGGTATGGCAACTTTGACCTAAATTTCCAGTTGCGCGGTACGTTTGGCAACAAAATCATGAACAACACCCGGTCTAACTTCATGATTCCGGGTTCGATTTTGGAAACCAATATGTTGAGAGATGTAACGACGCTCCCAATTAAATACGGTGTGAACGTACTCTCGACCAACTGGCTCGAAAGTGGTGCATTTGTGCGGCTCGACAACGTACAACTTGGCTACAACGTACCCATCAAAGCCAACAAGTACTTTTCAAGTGCACGGGTTTACGTGGCTGGCAACAACCTGTTCCTGATTACGAAATACAAAGGCATTGATCCTGAGTTGCAGGTACAGGGTAATTTGGGTGCTAACGCAGGTGGTGGTCAAGTACAGAACCCTGCTGGGGCTGGGTCGAGTATTCCGACCGGCTATCAGGGGTTGGGCCAATCGCCAAACGACATTGGTAACGACCGGAGCGGTGTTTACTTCCGCCCGCGCACGGTTCAAATTGGATTGAACCTGAACTTCTAAGGCGAATTTTTCACAAACCGGATATAACCCAAAAAAGTATTCGGTTTGTGAAAACTGTTTAGGTACATACTCCGTTAGTATTGTCTTGATGAGAACACTAACTGCTGTAACCATTCAAATATCAAAAAAACTTCTATGAAACGGATTAACATAAAAGTGCTTTTAGGTTGCTCGGCACTGATGCTGGTGGGGCAGTCTTGCACAGACCTGACCGAGAAAACGTTTGACGCGCTGCCAACCTCAGGTGATTTTGGCACAACGGCTGGTCAGCAGTCGGCATTGATTGGACCACTTTACAACGGTCTGGGCAATTATTTCGACAACATGAACGGCCTGAACGCTACAACCGATGAGCAGATGGTGCCGACCCGCGGTGGTGACTGGAAAGACGGCGACAACTGGAGACGGTTGTACACCCACACGTGGGACCCCGTCACTGACAACGGTCAGTTTAACGGCCCCTGGGGTTGGTGCTACAGCAACATTACGTCAATCAACCAGCAGTTGGGTACGGTGACTGATGCGGCTCTGATTGCAGAGTTGAAAACGTTGCGGGCGTTTTTCCACTACCAGGCGATGGATTTGTTTGGCAACGTAATCATTGCCGATAAAGTAGGGGTAAAGTCGACACAATCTACCCGGGCACAAGTATTTGCCTTTGTTGAGAAAGAAATCCTCGACAACTACGCTAAACTGTCGCCAAACGTGGGCGGTGCGTACTACGGCCGCATGAACCAGCCGGTGGCTGACATGATTTTGGCGAAGATGTACCTGAACGCCCAGGTTTACATCGGTACGCCCCGTTGGGCTGATGCCATTACCCGGTGTGACAACATCATCAAGTCAGGTAAATTCGCGTTAAATGGCGACTTCTTCGCCAACTTCTCGAATCAAAACCAAAGCTCACCTGAGACCATTCTGGCTACGCCATTCAGCAGCACCAAGCGGGGAGGGATGAATATCCACATGCGGACGTTGCACTACCTCAACCAGCAGACCTACAACCTCGGTTCAGCTCCCTGGAACGGCTATTGCACGGTGACCGAGTTCTATAACTCGTTTGATGACAGAGATGCCCGCAAGAAAATGTGGATCGTTGGTCAGCAGTTCAAAGCTGACGGTACGCCCATTATGGATGATGCCCTGCCGATGGTGTTTACGCCCGAAATTCCATCATTCGTCATGCCTGCCGGTGCGGCTGGTCGATTGGCTGGTGCGCGGAGCCAGAAATACCAAATTCAGCGAAACAATCCCTTCAACGATCAGGATAACGATTTCGTAATCTATCGTTTGGGCGATGTATTTCTGATGCGGGCCGAAGCCAACATGCGCAACGGTAACACGGCAGCCGCCCTTACCGATGCAAACTTGCTTCGGGCGCGGGCTGGCTTGCCTGCTTACACAACGGCAACGTTGACGATGAACGAAATGCTGGCCGAACGCGGTCGTGAGTTGGCCTGGGAATACCACCGTCGTCAAGATTTGATCCGCTTTGGTCAGTACAACAAGGCATGGCGTTTTAAAGATGTATCGGGTGCATTCCGTCAGTTGTTCCCAATCCCGAACGACCAACTCGTGCTGAACCCAGCACTGAAGCAGAATCCTGGTTACTAAACCATCTGGTTGTCCAATACCAAAACAGCAGGCTCCCAACGGAGTCTGCTTTTTTGTTGGCTGACGAATGACCCCCGCCTTATCGTTATCTTTGCAATCCCTCTCTTGAGAAATCACTTGTGCTAATGCGCCTTATACTCCTAGTACCGGCAATCGCCCTAATTATGGCGGCTTGCCGCCCAGGGCAAAATACGCCCACCGACCCGTTATTCAAAAAGCTCTCTGCCGACGAATCGCATATTAACTTTATCAACACCGTTACCGACGACAAAGAATTCAACATTTTCAACTACCGAAATTTCTACAACGGCGGGGGCGTGGCCATTGGTGATGTAAATAACGATGGCCTGTCTGACGTGCTGCTCATTGCCAACATGGGCGATAACAAACTGTATCTGAACCAGACAAAAGCGGGCGAAGCTATGCAGTTTGATGACGTTACGACCAAAGCGGGCGTGGCCGGTAAACGCGCCTGGAGCACCGGAGCCACCTTTGCCGATGTGAACGGCGATGCACGACTCGACATTTATATCTGCAATGCGGGTATTCGGGAAGGCGACAACCGCGCCAACGAACTCTATATCAACAACGGTAACGATGCCAACGGCGTACCCACTTTTACAGAACGGGCTGCCGAGTATGGGTTAGACGACCAGGGATACAGCACTCACGCGGCTTTTTTTGATTATGACCGCGACGGAGACCTCGATATGTATCTGCTCAACAACAGTTTTATACCCGTCGGTCGGCTGCAATATGCCAACCTGCGTGCCGAGCGCGATTCGACGGGGGGCGATAAACTGTTTCGCAACGACGGAAAACGGTTTACCGATGTCAGCGAAAAAGCGGGTATCTACGGTAGCCTGATTGGATTTGGTTTGGGCATTACCATCGGCGATGTGAATGAAGATGGGTGGCTCGATATTTACATTTCCAACGATTTCTATGAACGCGATTACCTCTACATCAACAAGCACGATGGCACCTTTGCCGAAACCATCAAAGAAGCCATGCCGCACACGAGCTTGTCTTCGATGGGGGCCGATGTAGCCGACATCAACAACGACGGCAAACTCGATATTTTTATTACCGATATGCTGCCCGGCAACGACCGGCGGCTGAAAAAAACATCCACGTTTGAAGGCCACGATTTAGAAACAATCAAGCACGACCGTGATTTTCATTATCAGATCATGCAAAATATGCTTCACCTGAACGTGGGCAACCAACCCGGCAATGGCGGCTTACCTACGTTCAGCGAAGTGGCGCGGTTTGCAGGTGTGCAAGCTACCGACTGGAGTTGGGGCGCGTTGATTTTTGATATGGACAACGATGGGCTGAAAGATATATTCGTGGCAAACGGTATTGCCAAAGATGTAACCGATCAAGACTTCGTGAATTTTCTGGCCGACCGTGAAAACATGGCTCAGGTTGCTAAACAAGGCAAGTTTGACTTCAAAAAATTCTTAGACATGGCTCCGTCCGAAGCCGTGCCGAACTATGCGTTTCATAACGAAGGTAACCGACCGTCGGCCCGGCTGACATTTACCAATAAGGCCGTTGAGTGGGGCTTGTCGGAACCCGATTTCTCGAACGGCGCGGCCTACGGCGACCTCGATAACGACGGTGATTTAGACCTGATTGTAAACAATATGAACTCGCCCGTGTCGGTCTATCAGAATCAGGCGGTGCAAAAAAACAAAACCAACTACCTGAAAATCAAACTCGATGGCACGGGCATGAACCGAAATGCCATTGGTGCGCGGGTAACGGTGTATCAGGGCGGGCAGTTGCAGGTGTTACAGCAAATGCCAAACCGGGGTTTTCAATCATCAGTTGACTTGACGATGGTATTTGGCTTAGGCAATAAACCCAACATTGATTCATTGGTGGTGGTTTGGCCCGACGACAAAAAACAAACACTGCGCGGCCCCAAAGCCAACCAACTCCTGACACTCCATCAAGCCGATGCAACCCAACTTTGGAAGCCATCAGCTACCCAGGCAAACCCAATTTTCAACGACCATACCGCCCCGTCGGGCCTGAACTACCTGCACCGCGAAAGTAATTTCGTTGATTATAACCGCGACCCATTGCTGAAACAGCAGGTTTCGACGCAGGGGCCGGCCCTCGCCACTGGCGACGTGAACGGCGATGGCCTTGACGACCTATATTTTGGTGGGGCCAACGGGCAAGGCGGGCGGCTTTACGTGCAACAAGCGGGCGGCAAGTTTACCGATAAAACCCCGGCCATTATGCGAACCGATACGTTATCGGAAGCCGTTGATGCCGTATTGTTTGATGCCGATGGCGACAAAGACCTCGATTTATATGTGGTGACGGGCAGCAACGAATATGCCGCCGAATCAGACGAACTGCTCGACTTGCTGTATCTCAACGACGGGCGCGGCAATTTCACGCATTCTCAAACGGGCTTGCCTAACCTGAAAGCCAGTGGCTCGTGTGTGAAAGCCGCCGATTTTGACCGCGATGGCGACGTCGATTTATTCGTTGGGTCGCGGTTGGTACCAGGCAACTACGGCAAAAGCCCATCGAGTCATTTGCTCATTAATGACGGGAGCGGCACGTTTAAGAACTACACAAAACGATTCATGGCCGACGTAGAACAGTTGGGCATGGTGACAGCCGCAACCTGGGCCGACCTGAACGGGGACCAATATCCCGAGCTGATTGTGGTGGGCGATTGGGAACCTGTGCGGGTGTTTGAGAACAAACGCGGTAAACTTAGTCTGAACCCGGCCATGACCATCAACGATGCTACGGGTAAGCCACTGAAAACCAACGGCTGGTGGAACTGCGTCAGGGCGGGCGATGCCGATGGCGATGGCGATATTGATTTGGTAGTGGGTAACCTGGGGCTGAACTCGCGCATCCGGGCCAGCCAAACCATGCCCGCCGAGATGTACGTCAGCGATTTTGATAACAACGGCACGCTGGAGCAGATTATCACCTGCGCCGACGAAACCGGAACCCTTTATCCATTGGTACTGAAGGGCGATTTGCAGAAACAGATGCCGACTATCAAGAAGAAATTTGTGAAATTCAATGACTACGCCGGGAAGAAAATTGACGAAATACTGGATGAAAACCAGATCAGGCAAGCCCTGCGGAAAGATGTATTTACGGGCGCATCGGCCATTTTGCTCAACGATGGCAAAGGCAAGCTGACCTTTCAGCCGTTGCCCGCCGAAGCGCAATTTTCACCCGTTTGCGGAGTTGCATTTCTTGATTATGACCACGACAACCGCACAGACCTCGTACTGACCGGGAATTTTTATGACGTGCTGCCCGAAATTGGCCGCTACGATGCCAGTTACGGCGTGGTGCTGCGAAACGCGGGCAAAGCTGCCAATGGCACCATCAACTACGTAGCCATGAACCCGGCAGTATCGGGTTTTTTTGTGCGCGGTCAGGCTCGACGGATGGCACAACTCAAACAGGGTCAGCTTATTATCGCTAAGAACAACGACCGGGCGCAGGTCTTTACAGTGACCAATAAACAGTGACCAATGAACAATGTCGCAGCGCATTCGCACTGCTGATGGCGTTCCTTTTCATTCCCGTACAATTATGAACCGTATTCTTATTATTCTCTCCGGTTTCGCATTTGCGCTGACTGGATGCAAAGGCTTTACGTTTGAAAAACAACTTTTTCAAACGCTCGATTCGACTAAAACAGGCGTAGGGTTCGTCAATAAATTGGTACCGACCGAGGATCTGAACCTACTCGATTACCTGTATTTCTACAATGGCGGGGGCGTTTCAGCGGGCGATATCAACAACGATGGTTTGACGGATTTGTACTTTGTCTCGAATCAGGGCAAGAACAAGCTATACCTTAACAAAGGCGGATTCAAGTTTGAGGACATTACCGAAAAAGCAGGCATCGCAGGGTTTTCGGATTGGCAAACAGGTTCGACCATGGTCGACATAAACGGCGATGGATTTCTGGATATTTACGTTTGTGCGGTCGGTAATTTCCGGGGGCTTGAAGGATCAAACGAACTCTATATCAACAACGGCGACGGCCGCGACGGCCTACCGACATTTACCGAAAAAGCGGCTGACTATGGCCTTGATTTTACGGGTTTCTCAACCCAGGCCGCCTTTTTTGATTATGACCACGACGGCGACCTCGATTGCTATCTGCTCAACCACGCGGTACATACTTCCCGCAGTTACGACCGCGTAACGGCCCGCAACCTCCGTGCCAACGAATCGGGTGATTATCTGTACGAAAATCGCGGGGCAAAAAGCGCCCAAAACCCAAAAGGGGGCTTCGTGAACGTCAGTGAGAAAGCGGGGATTTTTGGGGCGGCAATGGGCTACGGATTGGGTATTTCGGTAGCTGACTTAAACAATGATGGGTGGGAAGATTTGTATATCTCGAACGATTTTCACGAAGACGATTATTACTACGTCAACAACAAAAACGGCACCTTTACCGAGAGTATCAAGAAAGCGTTTCAGCACACGAGCCGCTTCTCGATGGGCAACGACATTGGCGACGTGAACAACGATGGCTTTGCCGACGTGGTAACGCTCGATATGTATCCCGAAGATGAAACGGTCGAAAAATCGTCCTTGGGCGAAGACCCACTCGATATTTTTCAGTACAAATTAGCCTTCGGCTACATGAATCAGTACAGCCGTAACTGCCTGCAAATCAACCAATCGGGCAAACGTTTTATGGAGCTTGGCTCGTTGGCAGGTATGGCCGCAACCGACTGGAGTTGGTCGCCGTTACTGGCCGATTATGACAATGATGGCGTTAAAGATCTTTTCATCACGAACGGCATTGTACACCGGCCCAACAACCTCGATTATGTGAAATTCGCGTCGGATGATTCGCTGCGGTATGCCATCGAAACATCGAAATCGCTCGATGAACGCGCCACCAACCTCATGCCCCAGGGCAAAGTACATAACTACCTCTACCGGGGAACGTCGAGTTTGCGTTTTGAGGACAAGTCAGAAACGTGGGGTTTTTCGGCACCCACATTCTCAAACGGGGCGGCTTACGCTGACCTCGACAACGACGGTGATTTAGATTTGATAACCAATAATATTGACTCACCCGCCAGCTTGTATCGCAACGATGCCAACACCTTATTTCCTGATAATCAGCACGTAACTATTCGGCTCAAAGGTAATGGACCGAATACGTTTGGCGTGGGAGCGAAAGTGATTTTAAAATACGCCGATTCGTCGGGTGCGCCAACGCGGCAGGTACAGCAACTGATGCCGACGCGGGGTTTTGAGTCGTCGGTAGCACCGGAGTTGTTGTTTGGCGTGGGAAAACGAAGCGTGGTTGATTCGCTGATTGTGATTTGGCCTAACCTGCGGATGGAAGTCAGAACCAAGGTGACAATGAACCAAACGCTGACCCTGAAACAGGCCGATGCCCGGCTCGACGCGACCAACTACCGCTACACGGCCCCCGCTGAAAAGCCCCTATTTGCTGACATTACGGCAACCGATTCAATCCCGTACCGCCATGCCGAAAACCGCAACTTTTATGATTTTGTCCGTGAATCGCTCATGCCATTTCAGGTCTCGACCGAAGGGCCGCGTTTAGTAACGGGTGATGTGAATGGCGACGGACTGGACGATATTTATGCCGGTGGCCCCAAATGGAAAGCTGGCAGTTTGCTGTTACAACAACCCAACGGTCGGTTCAGGGAGAGTTTGCAAGCGGCCTTCAAAACCGATTCGACCTACGAAGATGTGGACGCACTGTTTTTTGATGCCGATGGCGATAAAGACCTTGATTTATACGTGGTTACGGGCGGCAACGAATTTTACGACGATATGCCCGAACAATTTGATCGGCTCTATCTGAATGATGGCAAAGGCAATTTCAGCCGGGCCACCAATGCCCTGCCGCCGATGTATGACAACAAAAGCTGCGTTCGGCCCTGCGACATTGACCACGACGGCGATACCGATTTGTTTGTAGGCGGGCGTGTGGTAGCGTTTGGGTATGGCAAAATCCCTAATTCCTATTTGTTGGTGAACGATGGGAAAGGGCATTTTTCGGACCAAACCGATAAGCTATCCACTGGCCTTCGCAAGGCCGGGCTGATTACGGATGCCGTCTGGACAGACTATGACAACGACAAAGACCTCGATTTAATCGTAGCTGGGGACTGGATGCCGATTCGCATTTTTGCCAACACCAATGGCAAGTTGGCCGAGACGAAACCCATTACCGATGCACCGATGAACGGGTTTTTTCAGCGCGTAACAGCGGCTGACTTCGATCAGGATGGCGACATTGACCTTGTGGCGGCCAACCTTGGTACCAACACCAAACTGCGCAAAACGCCCGATTCGCAGTTGAGAATGTGGGTGAAAGACATTGACGGCAACCAAACCTCCGAACAAATTATTGCCTATAACAGAGGCAATGTTTGGTATCCGTTGGCATTTAAAGATGAATTGGGCAAACAGATGCCAGGAATTATCAACAAACGCTTCACTGATTACGCCGAATTTGCTGGCAAACCCCTCGAAGATGTGCTGAAAAGCGACGAACTGAAAGGTGCTGCCGAGTTTACCGTAAATCAATTTGCATCGGTTTACCTTGAAAATCAGGGAAATGGCAAATTCATTGTGCATGAGTTGCCGATGATGGCACAGGTCTCCAAACTGTTTGCCTTGCTACCCGTTGACATTGACCACGATGGCGATTTAGACCTGCTGGGCGGAGGCAATTTCTATGGCGTAAGTATGTATCAGGGCCGTTACG
>Ga0105044_10015634_pt1 | contig 10253 bp, 8 predicted proteins | sample MAT01_FD_78092 | JGI IMG/M metagenome (GOLD analysis project Ga0105044, IMG submission 78092) | Freshwater microbial communities from Lake Fryxell liftoff mats and glacier meltwater in Antarctica - MAT-01 | ecosystem: Environmental > Aquatic > Freshwater > Ice > Liftoff microbial mat | place...
CAGGACGAGAGCACCTCGGTGGTGTTTGGCATGCCCCGGGAAGCAATCCTTCTGGGAGCCGCCGAGCAGATCCTTCCTCTGGAGAAGATTGCGCCAGCGTTGGGCGCCCTTGCCCGCGGTGCGGAAACGGCGAGGCGAGCTTGAAGCCGCGAGTCCTCATCGTGGACGACAGCCTGACGGTGCGCATGGACATCGGCGAGGCCCTCCAGGCGGAGGGCTTTGAAACGGTTCTATGCGCGGACCTCCGGAGCGCGCGGGATGCGCTGGTCCGCGAAGGCGCCGTCCTGGTCGTCCTCGACATCGTGCTGCCGGATGGGGATGGGCTCGATTTTCTAAAAGAGCTGCGGAGCTCGCCGGCGACAGCCCAAATCCCGGTGATGCTGCTTTCCACCGCGTCAGAGGTCTTGAACCGCGTCCGAGGGATCGATGAGGGCGCCGAAGAGTACGTCGGCAGACCCTACGACCTCGGACAGGTCGTTGCGCGGGCGCGGACGCTCACGCAAGCGGCCGTCAGTGGTGGGGTTAGCCGCCTGCTCGCCGTCGACGACAGCGTCACCTACCTTCAGGAGCTCGGAAGCCAGCTTCGCCAGGAAGGTTACTATGTGGTCCTGGCCAAGTCCGGCGAGGAGGCGCTGCAACTCCTCGAGGCTCAGCAGGTGGACTGCATTCTGCTTGACCTACTCATGCCTGGAATGTCCGGCCAGGACACATGCAGGCGCATCAAAGAGCGAGCCGAATGGCGCGACATCCCCCTCGTGATGCTCACAGCGCGAGACGATCGGGATGCAATGATTCAAGGCATCAACGCTGGCGCCGACGACTACATTGCCAAGTCCGCTGACTTCGACGTTCTCAAGGCCCGCTTGCGTGCTCAGCTCCGCCGCAAACACTTCGAGGATGAGAACCGCCGTATCCGCGAGAAGCTCGTTCGGACGGAGACCGAAGCAATCGCGCACAATGAGGCGGAAGCAGAACAAAGAAAGCTCAATCAGCTCCTGCGCGACCAGCAGTTCTACACGCGCTCTCTCATCGAAGCCAACATCGACGCGATCATGACCACCGATCCGCGCGGCATCATTTCCGATGTCAACAAGCAGATGGAGGCGCTCACCGGCTGCACGCGCGACGAGCTAATCGGCGCGCCCTTCAAGGGCTTCTTTACCGATCCGGCGCGGGCCGAAGCGGCGATCAAGCTCGTGCTGAGCGCAAAGAAGGTCACCGACTACGAGCTGACTGCGTGCGCCCGCGACGGGACGAAAACGGTGGTGTCCTGCAATGCCACCACCTTTTACGACCGGGACCGCACGCTGCAGGGCGTCTTCGCCGCGGCGCGCGACGTCACGAAGAGCAAGCGCGTGGAGGTGGAGCTGAGCCAGGCCAAGGCCGAGGCCGAGAGCGCGAGCCAGACAAAATCGGATTTTCTGGCGTGCATGAGTCATGAAATCCGACCGCCGATGAATGCCATCATGGACATCGCGGACCTGCTCGCGAAGACCGCCCTCTCCCCGGAGCAAGACAAGTATGTGCAGATCTTTCGCCGCGCCGGCGACAACCTGCTGAATCTCATCAACGACATTCTCGATCTCTCCGAGGTCGAAGCCTCGCAGCTCGAGCTGGAACAAACCGGGTTCTCGTTGAACGAGCTGCTGGAGAAAGTGACGGAGAGGGTAGAGGGCAAGGCTCGAGGAAAAGGGCTGACCCTGGCGTGCGAGATCGCGCCGAACGTGCCCGTCAACCTGGTCGGGGACGCGACACGGCTGCGGCAGGTGCTGCTCACCTTGATGGGCAACGCGATTAAGTTTACGGAATACGGAGAAGTGTCGCTACTAATCACGCCGGATGTGGACTCCTCCGTCCCGACCGCATTGCGGTTCACGGTCTCAGACACCGGCATCGGAATCCCGGCTGAGCAATTTAGCCGGGTGTTTGAGCGATTCACGCAAGCCGACTCATCCACCACTCGCAGGTTCGGGGGCTCGGGGCTGGGCCTCACGATTTCCAAGCGCCTGGTGGAGCTGATGGGCGGACGCATCTGGTGCGAAAGCACCGTCGGAAGAGGCAGCGTCTTTTCTTTCGTCGTGCCGTTCGAGATCAGGGCCGGGGCTCAGGGCCCGCCGCTCACCTGAAAGCGCGGTGCGTTCGATGGCCGCAGCTTGCTCGCTCAGCGAGCGTTCCAACGCGTGAAACGGCACAAGCTCTCCTGCATCCAACCGGCTTCGCGTGTTCTTGCTGAGCTCCTGCATCGCGGCACACGCCCGCTCGAGTGCGAGCGACATCGCCGCGTGCCGGCGCTCTACGGCCGCTTTGCCCGACCGCGTGGCGCGTCAGAACCGGCGCTTGCAGGCGAGCCCGCTGCTGGGCATCTTGTCGCGCCATGAACGAGACGACCCGACCACGACCCTATGCGCGCGGCACGCTGTTGGCCGTGACGGCGGCCGTCGCGTTTGGTCTCACGGTGCCGATTGTCGGCTGGGCCGGCACGGCGCGAGGGCTCGGTGGGGCAGGGTTGGGGCCGTTTACGGTCGCGTCGCTCTTGTATGTCGGGGCGGCCCTCACCGGCTTTGTCGCATGGCTGCTGCCGCGCCTCGGCGCCGGGGCGGGGAAGCGTTTGGCGCCGGGGTTGTCGCTGCGGCCGGTGTTCGGGCGGGTGGTGCTGGTCGCCTTGCTCGGTGCGGCGATCGGGCCGACGCTGCTCGCCGCGGGCACGGTCCTGACGGGTGCCACCACCGGGTCACTCGTGCTGCATCTCGAGGGGCCATTTACGTTCTTGTTGGCGGTGATCTTCCTGCATGAGCCGCTGTCGCGGCATGCACTCCTCGGCACGCTGGCGATGGTCGCGGGCGGGATCTTGTTGTTATTGGATCGGGCCGACGCGAGCACGGCCGAGCTCCTGGGAGTCGTGCTCGTCATCGGCGCGACGGTTGCCTGGGCCGCCGACAATACCCTTTCAAGGGCGTTGTCCGAGCGGCCGCCATTCCTGGTCGTGCTCGCCAAGGCGAGCCTCGGCGCGCTCGCGACCTGCACGCTCGCGCTGACCTTCGCTGAACCTGCGCCGGATCTGTTGCCTGCGCTGGCCGTGCTGGCCGCGGGCGCAACCGGCTATGGTCTGTCGCTGGTCCTGTTCCTGCTGGCCCAGCGCGCCATCGGTGCCGCCCGCACGAGCGCGCTGTTCGCATTGGGGCCGTTCGTTGGTGCCACGCTCGGCATCGTCATCGCGGGTGAGGTGCCGGGCGCCGTGGTCTTCGTGGCGGCGGGGCTATTTGCGCTGGGGCTCGTGCTGCATATGCGCGAAGCCCACCAGCATGCGCACGAGCATGCGCGCGAAAGGCATGCCCACTGGCATCGCCACGACGATGACCATCACCTGCATGCGCATGTGCTCGGGGATGGATCTCCCGTGCTCGACCGGCGGCGCGGGCATGTGCACGAGCACACGCACGAGGCGACGACGCATGCGCACGCCCATGCGCCCGACCTGCATCACCGCCATCGTCACGGGGCGTCGTAGCGGCGGCGTGGACCAGCAGGCGATCAGCAGGCGAGGGCCTTGTTGCAGAGGCAGTAGACGAAGGATTGCGTTGAACCCCAAGGGGTTTCGTGGCGGTCCGAGGCCTCGGCGACGAGCTCGAAGGCGGGCCCGAACTGGTGTTGCAGCTCGCCTACCGTGTAGCGAACGACCGGCAGCCCGCTGCACTTTTCAGGACCGTCGGGGGCGAACGTCGCGAGCACCACGTGCCCCTGGGTGCGCAGCGAACAGCACGCGCGCGCGATATAGGCAGCCCGCTGCTCATGGGCGACCAGGAAGTGGAAGACGGCGCGGTCGTGCCAGATGTCGAAGGCGGCGCAGCCGAGGTCGAGCGTTGTGACGTCGCCCTGGACCCACTTCACGAGCGAGGCACGGGCACCCAAGCGGGCCTGCGCGATGTCGAGCGCGGCCTGCGAGAGGTCGACGATGGTGATGTCGGTGAAGCCGCGATCCAGCAAGTCGTCGACGAACGTCGAGGCACCGCCCCCGATATCGACGATGCGTGCCGTGAGCGGCGCACCCGACGCTTCGATGAGCGCCAGTGACTGCTCCAGGTGAGGCCGATACCAGCTCACGCCGCCGCTGCCCTTCTGCTCGTAAACCTGTTCCCAGTGGTCGTCGCGTGTTGTCATGGCATGACCTTCACCCAGCGCGGGGCCGCTATCAAGTCGGGCTGAGGTCGCCGGCGGGTGAACGGCGTCCGGGCCGGCCGCGCCCGCGGGCAACGCTTCCCTTTCGTGGCGAGCTTGGGCATGCTCCGCCCGCATTGGAGACCACTTCTTGGAAACGCAGCATCCGTACTTATCGCCGCTGGCTCGCGTGCGTGGTCGCGTTCATGCTGTTTCCGGACGCTCCCGAGGCGCTGACCGACGTTGGGCACCTCATCGTCGATGGGCACAGCGCCCACGATGTGGTGCACGCGGACGACCATCCACCTGGTGACGAGCACGGCTGTTCCGGTCTCGTTCACGTCTGTCGCTGCTGTACTTCTCCGCCGGCGCTCGCCGGGGCGTCGCTGTCGCTGTTGCCGGCACCGACGCGCGTGACCCTGGTGCGCGTCGTGCGCCCGGCCCGCGGTGCGCCGCGCGAGGCTCACAGTGAGCCGCCGTTCCGTCCTCCGACTGCCTGATCTGTTCGCAGATCGTCTCTCCAATCGACGACGTCTTGCTTCAAATCAGGAGTCTTTATGCGCTTTCGCAAGTGCCCGGCGAATCAGGTCGCGCTGTGTTCCTTCATTGTCACTTCCACCTTGTTCCTCGCGTTCGTTGGACCTGCGGCCCACGCCGAAAGTCTCACCTTCCCCGCTATCGAGGCGCTCGCTGAACGACAGGCCCCGCGCTTGTTGCTCGCTGCCGAGCAGATCGGGATCGCGCGCGCCGAGCTCGTCCTTGCCGATCCGTCGGTCCCCGACAATCCCGTGCTCGAGCTGGCGGGCGGGCCTCGCTTTTCCGGGGACGGCACCTCGTTCGCCATCGATGTTGCGTTCACGCAGAGCGTGTTCGTCGCCGGCGAGCGTGGGGCTCGCATCGCCGCTGCCAAGAAGGCCGTGCTCGCCGCGGAGGCAGCACGGGTCGTCGAACGCTGGAGCCTGCATGCCGAGCTGCAGGCGACCTTCGACGCGGCGCTCGTCGCGCGTGAACGAACGCGCCTCCTGACCGAGGTCGAGGGCTTCCAGCGAAAGCTCGCGGAGATCGCCAGCAAGAAGGCGAAGGCAGGCGAGATCGCGGTCTTCGAAGCACGTCTTTCCGACGTCGTGCTCGCGGAGGCGCAGCAGTCGACGCTCGCCGCGCAACAGGCCTATCGCGCTGCGTGCCTCCGACTGGCGGGTCTCGTGGGCTGGACCGCGGTGACGCCGCTGGAGCCGGACGGTGTGCTCGAAGCGCCGCTCCTGCCGCCGCTCGCGTCGCTCGTCGCGCGTTCGCAGGCGGCCGAGCCGGAGCTCCTCTACAAGGAAGCGCTGATCGTGCGTGCGCGCGCGCGGCTCGATGCGGAGCGGCGTGATGCCGCAATCCGACCCGCCTTCGGCGTCGCGCTCGGGCACGAAGGCGGCATCGGCGTCGAGCCGTCGGTCACGACCTTACAAGGCATCGTGTCACTGCCGCTGCCGTTCTCGCAGCAAAACCAGGGCAACATCGCCCGCGCGCGCGCCGAGCTGCGCCTGGCTGAAGCCGAACGTGCGGCGCATTCGCGTGCGCTCGAGTTCCGCATCGCCGAAGCACATGCGGCGCTCGCCGCTGCAATCGCCCGCAGCGCCGCATTCGGCGACCAGATCCTGCCGCTCGTGTCCGAGAACCTGGCGCTGCTCGAGCGCGCGTTCGCGGTTGGAGAGATCGGTCTCGCCGATGCGACTTTTGCCCGTGAGCACTTCGTCAAGGCGCGTCTGGACGCGCTCGACGCGCATGCCGCCCGTCTGACCGCCCGCGCCGATCTCGAGCGCCTGGTCGGCGCCGATCTCGAGGAGGTGACGCCATGACGCGTCCTACAGATCGGCGGTTCGAAGTGGGCGCTGCATTCGCCACCATGCTTGGCCTTCTGGGCGTGCCCGCTTGCGGCTCGAAGGCCGAGCCGCCTCCCGCCGAGCACGCAGGCGAAGGCGACAAAGGCCATGGGGGCCGCCACGAGGGTGAAGACCACGAAGGCGAGGTACACGAACGTGCGCGCATCGAGGTCTCGCCGGTGACGTCGCGTGTGCTCGCCGGTGACGCCCGCATCCCGGCCGAAGTCCAGCTCGTGCCGCAGCGCACGGCGCACGTGGCGCCGCTGTCACCGGGCCGGCTCGTGCGCGTCGACGCCCAGCCCGGGCAGGCGGTCAAGGCCGGGCAGGTATTGGCGGTCGTGTCGTCCGCCGAAGTGGCAACGCTTGCGGCCAAAGGCGACCAGTTACGGGTCCAGCTCGGGTCCGCCCGTTCGGCCCTCGAGCGGCAGAAGACGCTCGCGGCCGAAGGCATCGCATCGCGGCGCGCGCTCGTCGAGGCCGAGTCGGTCGTGCGCCAGCTTCCGGCGGAAGCCGCCGGGGTGCAACGCCAGCTGGAGCTGGTCGGCGCCAAAAATGGCAAGCCCGAGCTGGAACTGGTGTCGCCGATCGACGGGATCGTCGTCGCGATGCACGCGACGCTCGGGGAGATGACCCGCAACGATGAGCCGCCGTTCGTCGTCTGAGCGGCCCGTCCTCCTCCGCCAGCGAAGCGACCGTCAACCGGCCGAGCGCAGCGGTTCGCCTTCCGCACGACCGACCAGCCAAAGCAAGGCCACGGACACCGCGACAACGCCCCGTCTACCGCGTCCAGATCCTCGAAAGGTACGTCGTCGGGAGTCCTCGCAGCCCAGTGTGTGCGACTATGTGCCTTTCGTACCCGGCGCCGGTGCTTTGTTTTTCCTAGACTCGCCGATTGCCACCCTGCACGTCAGCACCCTCCGTCAGATTCAGCGGCACCGAGGCCGCCGCCCGCCGCAACTGCCGCGCCAGGTCATTGTCCTGCAGAGCGATAGTCCGAGCAGCCGCAGCCGCATCCCGAGCCACTTCCAGCGCTACTGAATAGATCCAAAGCATGTCATTTTCCTGGGTTCGCGCCCGGGTGAGTTCCCGGGGGGCAATGCGCCCCCCAGACAGCGCGCCTGCCGGGCGCTTGCAGGCTCGCGCGCTCACTGACTGAGCGCGCGACCGCCCGGAGCCGCGCGGAGCCACCCGCAGCGCCCGGCAGGCGCGAAGTGGCGGCTGGAGGCGAGGATGGCGAGCACGGCGAGGACGGCTTGGCCTTGCAGCGACCGAACACGCGTCTACGCTAGCCGCACCCCGAATGAGCCAACCGCCTACTGCCAGCGGCACCACGCTCCATTCGAGCGACCCGCGGCCGCGCCCATGCCCACGCCCACGCCTTCAAGCCGACCACCCCACGACCTCAGGCCGACCACCCCAGCGCCGTCCAACCCAGCCCGACCGGCGCCACGCCGCGCACCTCAATGGCCCCGCCGTGGACCAGCTCCAGGTGGCAGACCTCGCACAACGACACCAGGTTCGCCCGTTCCTCGCCGCCTCCGTGGCTCCTGAACTTCAAGTGGTGCGGGGTCACATTACGCGAGCGACAAACCGGCGAAGCACAGCGCCACCGATCGCGCAGATAGACATCCCCGTAGGCGACATCGCCATCGCTCGCGCCCGACCAGCTCTTCATCACCGCGCGCACAAGAAACCCGACAAACGATTCGCCCAATCCACCCCCAGACATCTGTGCGACCCCGGCATGAACCCGCTCCAGTCCCTTCCAGAACCGCGCCGTCGCCGCGGTCAGCGACAAGCGCAGCGTCGTCGCCCCGACATCGACCGCAGCCCCCTCGACCGCAGCCCCCTCGACCTCACCTCCGGACACCTGACCCCCCTCGACCTCACCTCCGGACACCTGACCTGCAACGGCCGCTATTACCCCACGCTCGACCGCGTGCATGTCCGCCATCGTGTCTTCATCCGGCGGCCCGAGCAGGTCAACCGCGACGCCATCCACGCGCGCCAACATCTCGACCGCGTCGAGCTCCTCACGCAGCAGCTTCACGGTCCTGCCCTCCGCGCGCGCGACCCAGGCCGCTTCGTTCGCCGTGCCACACACCCGGGCAATGAGCGTTGCCGCTTCGTAGCCGATACGGCCGCCGACCAACGCCGCCTCGACCTGCGCCAAGCGGCTCAAGCGCCGCACCAGCGCGATGCGCGTTGCGACACTGCTCGGCGACAGCCCGATGCGCTCGCGGCAATAATGGTCAAACGAGACATAGCCGAGCGCCTCCCAAATCCAGCGGGCAACCACACTTTCTCCTAACCGACCCAGCTCGACATCGCGGCGCGCCAACGTCGTCGCCAGCTCGCGTAGCTGCTTGTCGACGCCAACCACGTCATCCGCCCAGGCGATCGCCACGCCGGGTCCAGCGTCGACGACCTCGTTCGGCAAGATTGCCTCGACCGCTCCCTCGGCCGCGTCGCGCAATACCGCCAGCTCCAGCCGCCAGGCCCGGTCGTCGTTGGCTTCGTCGCCGCCAATGCCCGCTGGCAGGTCGATGTCGCCGTCCTGAGCCAGTTCGCTGGCGAGCAGCGAAGCGTGGCGAGCCGGCATGCACAATAGCTCGCCGAGTCCTTCGGCCAATATCGCCTCGACGGCCTCGTCGCCGCGCCGAGCACCCACCGCCTCGACCATCAGCCGCGCCCGCTCGAACGCCCACGCTTCGACCCGGTCGACGGTCACCGCGATCGCGACCCGCGCAGGTGCCGCGTCGTCGAGAACTTCCAGGCGCCGCGATGTCAGCTCGGCCCGCATCTGCCGGACGTTCATCGTCGCGGCACGCGCGACCCACTCGGCCTCGTCTTGCGGAGTCGCCACGCGCACAACCAGCTCGGCCAGCGAGAGTGACATGTGACCCGCCTGGATCCTCGTCCGCAACAGTGGCAACGGCCCCAGCTTCTTCGCCAGGCTCCAGACATCTGACGCCCACCGACCTGTGCGCCCCAACGCTTCACGCGCGTAGCTCTCCAGCGTTGGAAATCCGAGACGGCGAAAGCCGCCGACAGTTTCCAGGTGCATCAGGCCTTCGCCCATCACCAGTCGCATGCTTGCAAAGCCGCGACCCAGTCGTGCGATGCGCGCGTCGATGGCGTCGGACTCGGGGGTGAACGGGCGTCGATAGGGATTTCTGGTGGCCACGAACTACCTCTACCACGGGTGTTTTTTGCGGCCCGACGCGGTACCGCCAGCGCATTCTGGCGACGAAAATGACGGATGCGGGGGCGTGGGCTGATCAAGTGCGTTCTGAGCGGTCGGGTGGTCGGCTGTGGTCATTCTGTTGGGCGACCGGCTTTGGTTGCCGAGTTTGACTGAAATGCTGTCAATTGATTTTGTTTGGGGTTGTGCGATTACTTGCTTGGGTTGTATAGGTCAGATGTCCGGGGGTTGGTGGACTGAGGTCTTGCGTGCCGGCGCTGTCGAGGGTGGCAGACCCACCCACTCGCGAGCCCGTGCTGCGGCTGCTATCAGGAGGGGAGCTGGACAGGTGTCCGTGAGGGAGGGGCTTGCTTGGGGACAGATAGCTGCGCGTGCGTTCAGTGCGCTTGCGCGGCGGCGGAGCGTGCGATCGTCGCTGTCCGCGGCGCGTGGTACAACGCCGCTCCCGGCGCCCTCGCCCTGGAGTCCCTGCCGATGTCAGAATTTGCCAAACGTGTGCGCATTGCCCGCAACGCCAAAGGATGGAGTCAGAAGCAGCTTGCGGAGGCCATCGGCGCCTCGCAGGCGCAGGTAAGCCAGGTCGAGACCGGCAAGCTCGACCCGAGCGACGAGCTCCGCACCGCGCTCGACTCCGCGCTCTACCTCGGTGACGCCGCGCCCGCGGAACTGCCATCGGGCGAAGCGGCGCCAGCCGGCGAACCCGCCAAGCGTGGTCGCGTGCCGAAAGCCGCCAAGCCGGTCAAACAAGACAAGCAGTCGGGCGGTGACCTCGGCTTCGAGAGCCTGCTCTGGGCTTCGGCGGACAAGCTCCGGAACAACATGGACGCTGCCGAGTACAAGCACGTGGTGCTCGGCCTGGTGTTCTTGAAGTACATCTCCGACGCCTTCCTCGAACGCCACGACGAACTCGAGACGCAGCGCGCCGAAGGCGTCGACCCGGAAGACCGCGACGAGTACGTCGGCCAAGGCATCTTCTGGGTGCCAAAGAACGCCCGCTGGCCCGACCTCCAGGCGAAGGCGAAGGA
>Ga0105044_10015636_pt1 | contig 10253 bp, 4 predicted proteins | sample MAT01_FD_78092 | JGI IMG/M metagenome (GOLD analysis project Ga0105044, IMG submission 78092) | Freshwater microbial communities from Lake Fryxell liftoff mats and glacier meltwater in Antarctica - MAT-01 | ecosystem: Environmental > Aquatic > Freshwater > Ice > Liftoff microbial mat | place...
ACAAGAACGAACCATGCCAGTGCCGCGCCCACCAACGCAAGCCAGAGCTCTCCAAGCCCGCACGCGACGCCAACCGCAGCGGTAAGCCATGTGCTGGCCGCAGTCGTGAGCCCCTTGACTTCCGCCCGGTCGCTTAATTTGATAATCGTGCCCGCCCCCAGGAAACCGATGCCCTGGATGATGCCTTGGATAACTCTGCTTGACCCCTCAACCGACATCCCGGCGAGCATTGGCGACATGGCAAACATTGCAGAGCCCAATGAAACCAGCATGTGAGTACGCATACCTGCGGTCTTGCGCAGACGCTCTCTTCCCACCCCCAGGACCAGACCCAACGCCGCGGCGAGAGCCATGCGGGCCGCGAGGACTCCTACCAGATGAGGATCACCATAATAGAAGTATGGAAGGGGAGCTTGGGCAGCGAGTAGCAGATTCATCTCAGTATCTTAAGCAGCAAGACCGCCGTGTCGAGGCGGAGGTGCGAAGGGTCAAGCTTCTGCGATGGCCCCGCGAGGCAGATCACGGCGAAGGGACCGCTGCCTCGTCCGCGGCCTGGGGCATTCCGGGTAGAGGTTGGAAGGCACCATCGCGCGCCACCCGAAGCTGATCGCTCGCGAGCAAGTAGTTCAGCACCGCTGTGCGGAGCGCGGTCTCCGCGCGGTCACGATCATTTTCTGATATAAGTAAATCATTCTCGGCGTCGATGATGGTCTGCGTCTCGATGGTATCAATCCGGAGTTGCAACCCGCGCAGTCGCTCGCGGTTGATGTCTACCTGGGTTCGGGCGATACGCAGCTGCAGCCGGGAGTTATCGATCGCCCTCAACGCATCGCGGACGTCTACAATTACATTGTCACGGGCCTGCTCATACTCGCGGACCGATCGCTGCAGGGCGACAACCGCTGCCCGCACGTTCAGCCGCTCGCGCTCCCGATCCAGGGGCAGACTCAGCGTTGCGCTCGCGCCATAGTTAAGATCATCGGCGCTCACCCCCAGCCCACCCGTGGGGTCGGCGGGATCGGTGGGAACGTTCAGATTGGCTCCGATATTAAGTTCCGGCAGCACCTGATTCTTTGCGTTGGCCACCCGACGCCGCGCATCGTCCAGGCCGTCGCGCTGGTTCTGTAAATCCAGGCGATATTCGAGCGCGATGGCCGCCGCGTCCGCCATACTTATATCCGGTTCCGGTAGATCAATCACCTGTCCCGATACCGAAACTACGTCCTCAATGGGCAGACCCAGCCTAATTTTGTACCGCTCCAACTGCAATATATATTGGTCCACCAGGTTGGCGAGTGATGAGATTGCACCCTGCACTCTATTGCTCGCAATTCCCTTCTCGAAGGTCTCTTCCTTGCCGGCCTCTACCTTCGCGATGGTGGCCATTTCCAGCCGTCGCAGACTCTCGAGCTGTCGCTGTTGATTCGCGATCGCGGATTTGGTCTGCATCAGCTCGAAGTAATCAACGGCAATATCCACCAAAAAACCGCGCCGAAAGCGTTCAAAGCTCCGCGCCTGATAAATTACGTTACGTTCCGCCTGAATCAGTTCCTCGCGCGCGACATCGCCCGCGCCACGAAGCAGAGGTAAATCTCCGGAGAGAACGATCCCCGACGATTGGCGGTATCCTCCGGTAGCCCGTTCCCTCAGCTGGTCGGTCGCACTTACAATCCAAGCTGCCTCAACGCTCCCTCCGTACGGAAGCCTCTGGGTTGCACGTAGCTGGTTTACGATATTAAGTGTGTGTTCAAAGCTGCCGCCCGTTCCTGCCCCGGTAGTGCCCACCGTGGTATCGTTGAACAGCCGGGGACCCCACAGGTGACGCTCGGCTAAAAGGCGGATCGCCGCGAGAACGTAGTCCTCCTCGGCGTTGAGATATTCTCTCCCGGAGAACTGGGCCTGCTGAAAAGATTCCGTGAGGCTCAACGAGCGGACCGCTTCTGCTGGGAGTGGCGGGCTTGAGCTGTCGGCTGGTGTCTGCTCTGTGTCTGGCTTGCCATCCGCTCCGACCGAAGTCGCGACTGATCCGGCCGTCGCGGCTCCTGCTGGCCTCTCGGTTCCCGTCCATGCTTCTAGCGAAATCCCTTCCGCAGCGGCGTACATCCGCAACTTCTCTGCCACATCGCGGGCTTCGGATGCGGGTGAATACCGCAGCCCCCCCGCGGCTGGATTGCGGGTCGTCGGCGACACATTGGTCGAGTTATTAGGCCTAGACGAGTCGGCCAAGACCCGCGGATAAGTGCCGTGGGGAACTCGGGTAGTGGCGACTTGAGCAGCCAGAATCTTCTCATCGACCCTCGCTAGGGTTCGATTGACGCGTGCTTCGATCGATTCATCGCGGGCGGCACCGCACCCGGCGAGGAGGGCGGAAGCAGTGAGAACTGCGGTCGCGGCAATAAAATAGGGAACTTTGCACTTTTTTTGGAGTTTCAAGCGGTCGCTCATTCGTAGTGTTATTCCCCGAAAATTCGGAAAAGTGCGCGTTCATCAACCGTTTCCCTGCCACCGCCGCACACTATAGATTGGTCCAAACGTTGCGTTTTCAAAGAATGGCACCTATTGTTGCAGCCCCCCCGCTTCAGACGATTCTCAGCGATTGGGTACGCATTCTGTTCAAGAAAAGTTCGGAATGCAATCCGATTTGATTGAGTTAGAGCCGCGGTGTGCCGCGGCGTCAGAGTGGGAGGCGCAGTCGGGCGAGTTAAACGGATTCGCCCCCGCAGATCGAGCCTTGCGGCACCGCAGAGTTAGTAGTAGGCTCTCATCCTAAGGGGAGCATCAGCCCCGATGCCTTCGGTTACTCACGACGCCCGTAGTTTCATGATCGATGGCCGCCGCATCTGGCTGGTAGGAGCGCGCGTTCCATACGCACGCCTGCCCCGGGACTTGTGGGCAGAGCGGATTCATGCTGCGAAGCTTGCTGGATTCAATCTTATTGAATCGCCTGTCTTCTGGAACCGTCATGAACCTCGTTCGGGCCGGCTGGACTTCACCGGCGAGAATGACCTGCGTCACTTCGTCGACTTGATAGGCAAAGCGGGGCTTTATTGTTCGCTGGGTGTGGGGCCCTATGTAAATGCTGGCTGGGACTTAGGCGGCATTCCTGCCTGGCTTGTTGATCTGGCATCCGGACGGTTGCGGACCACGGGTGGTCCGTTTCTTGAAGCAACATCGCGCTTTATCACAGCGCTGGCCGATCAGATCCGTGGTTGGCAGGTAACCGCGGCCGGGTCGGGCGGGCCGATTGTCATGTTGCAGTGCGAAAGCGAGTGGACTTGCTCGCACGAGGATCTGGCGAACGCGTACCTGGGTGAGTTAAATCGTTACCTGCGAGAATCGGGCCTCACCGTTCCGCTGATCAATGATAATCAACTCTGGGCGAGTGTTGAAGGACAGATTGACGGGTGGTCGGACACTGAGAATCCGTTAGAGCAGATCCGCCAACTCGCGGTGGTTCGGCCCGAGCAGCCCCGCATTGTTGTAGACTTACTTTCGTACGAACCCGATACGTGGGGAAGGCCTTCGTCGCCCGCTGTGACTCCGTTCGCGGCATTGCGCCGGGCGGCGGAAGTGCTCGCGGGCGGCGGACAGTTTATCATTCAATCGTTTTGCGCCGGGATCTCGTTCGGGTTTACCGGCGGGCGCACCGCGCAAGACCCGCACTCATTTGTTACAAGCGTCAGTGACGTGCAGTCGCTTATGAATGAAGCGGGCGCGCACCAGAATGCTTACACAACGATTCGTCGCATCGCGACCTTCGCCTCGCGGTTTGGTCGGGTATTTGCCAACCTAGATCCGGCGTACCGGCCGGTTTCGCTCGCGCCTCAGGCGGCCTCTTCGCTTGAGCTGAGGCAAGAGGCGGGCGAAGGCAGTGCCAAGGCACGCAAGGCGGCGAGTAGTCAAAGCACGGCGCGTGGGGGCACCTCGATTATTCATGGCGTTGGGTCACAGGGGAGCGTTGTATTTTGTTTCGGTGATGAGCCCCAGCCCACGGGGGCATCCGCGGTGGCCCGGCCGCAGCAAGTAAACTTAATTCTTGGCGACGGCTGGACACTGCCTATTACGCTGCCCACCGAGGGCGTGGCGTGGTGCTTGTTTGATGTGAACATCAGCGGGCGATGCAGGCTTGATTATTGCAACGTAAGTGCCTTGGGTGTCGTCGGCCAGACGATGGTCTGCTTCGGTGCCCCGGGGAGCCGGGCGATGATCTCCGTGAACGGTTCGCCAGTGGAGGTAGACATCCAGCCCGACAAGCCGGTAATCATCGATCACGAAGGGCTTACGTTGATTCTGGTGCCCCAGGACTACACTGATAATGTCTTCTTCCGCGACGACGGAGTGCTGCTGGGAATCGCTAACCTAAGCGTCGATGGAACCGTCACCCCGCTGCCGCAGTCAAAGTCGTACCAGTTCGTCACCTCTGGGGGCGAGCAGCGCACCGTGACCGTTGAACATCCGCGCGGCCGCCACGCGGCGGAAAAGCCGCCCGCGCCGGCTCTGGGCTCGTGGCAGTACGCGAGCGTCCAGGATTACATCGACGGAACCAGCGAACGTTTCGCAACGGTAGCGGGCGCGGCTGATATGACCAAACTCGGCGTGCCCTTTGGCTATGGCTGGTACCGACTCACGGTCGAGGCGGGATCCTCGCAAAAGATTAGAACGCTCTTTCCCTTCAGTCGAGACCGACTCCACGTCTTCAACGCGGGAAAGTTCGCGGCGGTGGTGGGGGTGGGCCCCGGCGCCGTTGGCGACGCCTCCATCTCCTATAAGAAGGGACCGCAGCACCTCGTGCTGCTCGCCGATAATCTCGGTCGCTTCTGCGAAGGCGTGAATCTGGGCGAGTCCAAGGGTTTGTACGGCGATGTTTATCTGGTCGCTCCAATTAAGGTCGCAGCCCCTAAGATCGCGCCGGGCAAGACAATCGAAGTACTTAGCTTTCGATCACCCCTGTGGGAGGTGCGCAGCGGGGATACCACCATGCCCGAGCGGCTGGGTTGGCTGATCCATCATAAACGCAAGAGCTCGCTGGTCATCCGCTTCTCTCACCCAATTCCGTCGGGCCTTGTGCTTGTGAACGACCAACCAATGGCTTACATGGATTCCAGCGGCCCGACGACGTATGTCGTCGAGGAGTCACAGTTTGATCGGGGCTCGGTACATCTTCAAATAGCGCCAGTGAACTCCGCTGACCCCGCGGCGGATTTCGCGCTCCTTACCGACAACCCTATCGAAGTCTTTGAGGTTACGCACACCTTAAGCGATCAGGCCGATGTTGCGTTCGCGAAGTGGGAGCCGCCGGTAGCGAGCGCGTTTGTCCCGTTCCCGAAGAAGCATGAGGGACCCGCCTGGTGGCGCTGCACTTTCCCCAGTGATAAGCCGGTGCCATTGTACTTTGAGGCCGTCGGTATGACCAAGGGTCAGATTTATGTCAACGGCCGCCACCTGTGCCGTTACTGGGTTGCTACTGCGGAAGGGGAAGATGTTCCGCCTCAGTCGCGGTATTTTGTTCCGGCCTCCTGGCTTCACGCACCCGGCGGTACACAGAACGAGCTTATGCTCTTTGACGAACATGGGGCAGCGCCAGTGAAGTGTAAGTTTACACATGCCACTTAAGGCAACTGGGTGTTTTAAACCCTCCGTTGTTTTATAAGTTGAATGTCAAGACCGATGCTTATTTTTGGTAGCGCGGCCAAGCGGGCTTTCCACAGCCCATCCACCAAGGGCCCAAGTGAAACCTGAAAAAGGTTGGCGCAACCAGCCCCAATAGCACCTTTGTCTTAAAGTTAGCACTGGCGCGCGGGGTGATCGCAGTGGTCACGCCGCAGGCATAGCTTGATCAAGGGTTATTCATCATCACGGTTACTTGCTCAAGTTTCGATTCGGCCTCGCTGAGGCGTAACTGTAACACATTGATATTTTTTCGGATAGTGTCTCGGCTGAAATTGTCAAGCCCGTTGCGCATCAGAGAAGACTGATGGCGATCAATCTCCAGTCTGACGCGACTAATCTCGGTCGTTAGTTCCAGTGCCCGGGTTTTTAACTCAAACGCCTTCAGACCAGCCGCGAACACGGGTGGTTCCTCAACGAAACCGTCGCGACCACTCCCACCAGGCGTTAGGACGCACAGCGCGGGAGTCTTCGGTAGCATCTCATCGGTGCCCGCTCTTACGAAGACCCCATTATTAATTAATAATCGCTGGGCCCCGGCATCGAAGACTCTCGCCGTTCTCTGGGAACGTGCGCGGTTATTCGCACGCTGGGCCTTACCGGAAACCAGCGTCCATTGCCCCGAACTCAGGCCCGGCTCGATCACTTTGTCGGCGGGAAGACTAGCGTTTCGCGTTAAGCGTTGACGGCGGATCTGCCAAGCGTCACCCAGCGTCTGGGTGTCCAGATCAGCGCGAGAAGTAATGTTACGATTCAGACCCGGTGCCAGTTGCGGGTTGAGTTGGTGCAGGTGTTCATAGTTACCCATGACCAAGGTAACATCAAGCCGCTCTCCCTCGCGTTCGATCTGCAGCCCAACTTTGTCGCCGGGCGAGTGTGAAACGATAACGGCCCGCATCGACGATTGGTCCATTACCACGGTGCCGTCGATCCGGTGGATGATGTCGCCAGCTTGAAGCACGCGAGACGAATCGAACCCGTCGAGGGGTAGGCTTATCTGTACGCCCGCGTTAAGCCCCTCAAGTTGCGAAAACTGCACACCCATCGCCGCGCGAGGCGAGGTTATGAATCGACCGTACGCCGCGTTCTCAAGGCGCTGCCGTTGTTCGGCTGCCAACAACCCTGGAGGCGAAGTTAAAAGATAGCCCTCGATGAGTGCTAATGTGACGCTTCCATCGGATTGCAACTGGACTGAAGCATTTTCGCGTTGCTCGAGCGACTGATCGTTTAACTTCGCGACCAATGCCCGCAACTGAGCCTCAGGTTCGAGGTGAGAGCCAAATGAGGCCCCTGAAAAACTTAGAGCCAGTGAGCCGCCGATGATTCCGCGCCAAAATAGTGAGGGCCGCTGAAGCGAACGCATAGAGTGAAGAGTAGGCCCCAACCTTTACCGATCGTGAAGCTACCCCTTAAGCCGCTTTTAACAAGCGACTCCCGAGGCAAAATTCCCCGCAATTCCGAAGGGTCGGGCCAAAAAGCGGCCTCCGAAGGCGGTCGCCAAATCACCCTCCCGTCTCTACAGCCGCGCGCTGGGTGAGCCATTTGTCGGCGAGTTTCACCACCGCCTCGTGCAGTTCCAGCGCCGAGGTGTGCGCGACATCGTTCTTGATGTTGTTGATCATAACGCTGAACGCGAGTTGTTGCCCGCTTTCTGGGTTGGTGATATAACCAGAAAGGGTACGCACCCCGTTGATGTATCCGCTCTTGGCCTGAAGATGGTTCTTAAGTTTGGCCCCGGCGAATCGTTTGCGCAGTGTGCCCGTGCCGACCTCCGCCAGGCTCTCTGCGAAGAGGGGACCGACGCGTTTTTCTGAAGCGATTGCGCTGAGCCAGCGCGTAAAAGTAAGCGGCGCAACCGCGTTCTCGCGGGACATGCCCGACCCATCCGAAATTATGGTACTTGAAGCCGCTGATGGCCCGATCTTTTCAGTCATCATCATGCGCAACACGGTGGCACCGTTGGCCCAACTTCCAGGCTCCTTGGTGACAGCATGCCCCATGCGCTTGAGCAGACATTCGGCGTAGAGATTTGCAGAATCGTTATTGCAACGTTTGAGCACCTCTATGAGCGGGGTTGAGACTACGGCAACAACTCGCCCCCCGGTAAGATCCTCGCCCTCTTTGGCAAGACGCACGTTCTTGAGCGGGACGTTTATGCCCGCGCCTGTCAGCGAAGTCGCGAGGAGGCGGCCCACAAACATCGAAGGATCGTGGTAAGTGGACTCAATGGGGGCCAGAGATTTGTGGCGAACGTCGCCTCGCAGCACGAACTTATTTTCGCCGGGATCGCGGGTAAGCCACGCGGCGTTGTTACCTTCCTTGACCGTGCGTGACCTCACTTCGACGTGAATCCAAGGCGCGGCGGGCTGCAGTGAGTACACAGCCGGGCTGCCAGGACCATCAGGGTTTGGCGCTGGGAAGACGTGAACTACGTTGGCATGAAAGTTAACTCCGGCCACCTGCGCACAGTAACCGCGTGAGAGTTGGTCGGTGGGCCAACTCGGATGCACCAGTTGCCGATCAAAGACGCGATCGTCGACGATGATCTGGTCGATGGCAGATGGCTTGACTTTGACCACCGCGCCCGCCAGCGTGCCGAGCAGGTCGCTGGTGGTCAGCTTCGGAGTCATTTTCTCGAGTACTTGAGGGTCGGCGAGCGATGGATCGCCGTCGCCCCGAATGATAAGCGTCGTGCCATCGAGAACTAGCTGTGTCTTAAACGCAAAGTCGGGCCCCAGTATTAGCGTTGCAGCGCCGCTCGTGAGCAGTTTCATGTTGCTCGCGGGGATGAAAGCTTCATCGGCCCGGATGGCGGCGAGTTGAACGCCGGTCTTTATATCGTAAATGCTAACCCCGACTTTAGCCTCGCCCCACTTAAGCCCGTTCATCAGCCGACGAACGTCGTCGGTTAACTCGCCCGCTTGGCTCCAGGCTCGGGTACTTAAGGCGGCGACAAAGCAAAGACACGCGGTCGCGCAGACTCGCGTGAAACTGCTGGGGTTATGAGAGGGCCTCTGAGTAGTGCGCGTTGCGTCCATGCTGAGATGCCCTCTGATTATCGCCCGAAAAAACGAAGAAATTACTAGCCGCGGGCACACTACCCGAGCGCGGAATATATATCGGCCTAACGATGGAGCGATCACCCACAAAAAAGACTAATGTCCGGCTCGTTTGCTTTCATCGCCACGCATCGCGGGGGCATCAGCCAAAGCTACGGGTTCGCGAGGTAAGCGTCTTATAAAAACGCCATTCTTGGCTCAAGAGGTAATCCCGGCCAAATGACTCGGCAGTGGCCACTTGGATTCTTTAATGGATTTACGAAGTTGGGCCAGACGGGTCAGGGCAGCCTTCGGCTGACCGCTGCTCAAAAGCAGTCCCCCAAAGGGCATTTCTGCAGTGACTGGATTGACAGGGTCTATTAAATCTTGCCAGCAGATAGAATGCACGTAGGGCTTACTGGCGATAACGGCGCCCGCCGCGAGCATCCACGCGGCTTGCTGGGTCTCACTCCAAGGTTCGTGCCAGAAACCCGGCTCGTACGCATCGGTCGGCTCGGCGCCGCTCCGGGGCCTGAACGGTTTAGCGGTGATCGGTGCGCTGGGGCAACCAAAGGCCGAGACCACGATTGGTTTCTCGAGCGATGCGAATCGGTCGAGCATGGCGGAGAGACTTAATAAATCTCGCGTCGCCAGGCCCGGCTCGGCGTGACCCATCTGTGTCCGGATGCAGAGTGCATCAATCTGCGAAGGAGGGTGCGCCGCGCCAGCCTGCACCACGGCTTCGGCATAAATAAACGGCGGGATCGATCGGCGATTGAGCGCGTGGTACTCGCCCCAGGGCTGGGATACTTCGAGCTGAATCTTGGCGGAGGGGTGCAACTTGCGAACCAGTTGGATGCACATTTTTGTAAGATCAACGATCTGCTCGAAGCTGATCTTAAAGTTCATGTTAACATGCAGACCGCTCGCCACCGTCCAACGCGTCACGGTGCGGCGGTAGCGGGTCACGACGGCGGTGACATGCTCAAAGACCAGGTCGCGGAGGGTTTCGTAATCATTCTCCCAAATGAACAGGAAATCAGGGGCGCACTGGGGACGAAAGTCAAGCAGTGGCCCGCCGATCACAGGGAGTTTGGCGGTGCGGATGGCCCACTCAATCCAGCGATCAGTAGACTGAAAGTTATTCTTACCTTCGGTGGGTTCGAGGTCGATCCACCGCATCGGCATCGTAATAAAATCACACGTTGCCAGCACCGCGCGCTGCTGAATCTCGGTGAATGAGCCGGGGCTGATCGCACAACCTATGAGCGGCGGTTCGCTCAAGACGCAGTATCCCGCGCCTGGAATTACAATCGGCGTTCCCGGCGGCGGAGTCTCGGGCGTCAGCCGCGCCAGGTGGGCACTGGCATCTTTGTATCCCTGCCCGCTCATCCGGAGCTGAAACTGCCGCTCCGCGTTCAGTAACGCGATCTTCTCACCGGTTTCGATACCGGTCGCCAAGGCGTGGCTCGCGAGCCGATCCGCCCGTCCGTTAAACCCCCCGCGAGCTATCTCCCCCTCGCCCACAGGCATCCGCTGAGCCACCAG
>Ga0105044_10015637_pt1 | contig 10252 bp, 9 predicted proteins | sample MAT01_FD_78092 | JGI IMG/M metagenome (GOLD analysis project Ga0105044, IMG submission 78092) | Freshwater microbial communities from Lake Fryxell liftoff mats and glacier meltwater in Antarctica - MAT-01 | ecosystem: Environmental > Aquatic > Freshwater > Ice > Liftoff microbial mat | place...
ATTCAAACACAAAACGCCGTTGTGTTTGGGGTCAACAATGACTCTATTGCCGATCTTAAACAATGGCATGATGGACGCAAGATGCAATATGATCTGTTGTCCGACCCCAAGCATATCATGCTGGAGCCATATGGGGCGTGGGGCATCCCGCTTGTGGGCGTCGTCCGCATCCCGTCCCCCAATCGCTCCTATTGGGTGCTCGACGAAACCGGCATCGTGATCGACATGCAAATCGGCGTCCGCCCCGAAGAGAGCGTCCGCAAAGCGTTGGCGGCGCTCGAAAAAGCGCCCACCTCGGCGGGGTAAGGGTCTCGCCTCGAAGCCCATCTCTGTTTTGTGGGAAAATAGTCCGACGCGCATGGGCGTGTCCCTACCCAACAACAGCCATGAGGAGAACAAGTTATGCCGAAAATCGGCGAGCAGGCACCTGATTTTGAACTCATAAACCAAGATGGCGTCAGCGTCAAGCTGAGCGATTATCGTGGCAAGCGCGTCATCTTATTCGCCTACCCCAAAGCGGGCACCAGCGGCTGTACCACTCAAGCGTGCGGTTTTCGCGATCAATTTCCTAAGCTGGAGACGAACAATGTCGTCGTCTTGGGCATCAGCCCCGACGAACCGAAAGACCAACTGAAGTGGAAACAAGCCGAAGGGCTGCAATACGACTTGCTCAGCGATATCGATCATACTGTCCTTGCCGCGTGGGGTGCATGGGGCGTCAAGAAGATGTACGGCAACGAATATGAAGGCGTCATCCGCTCTCATTGGGTGATCGACGAAGCGGGCAAAATCATTGATGAGCAAGTGAACATCAAACCGGTGGACAGCGTGGCGAAAGCAGTGCAAATCTTCGGCTTGTGATCGCACAGGGGGCGTCGCTCATCCAGCTAGCCGCCCCGCTTGCGATCCCGAACGGACGGCGGGGTGTGATTTTTGCACGTCGGCGTCCGTTCTTGGGCTATTTTACCGAAAAATACCCCTACAACGCCCCTCAAAAGCGATCTCTCACCCAATGTATGGGGGAGTGCTTAGGATATTCTAAACCTTTTCATTATAATAGGTAGATGATTCTACGTGCGTCACAAGGAAAACAGCTTATGGCTGGTGAACGAATTTTATTAATTGAAGATGAAGGGCGTATTGCCCAATTCGTTGAACGCGCATTGATCTATGAAGGCTATCGGGTCAGTGTCGCGCGCGACGGACAAATGGGTTTGGGCATCGCCCGCGATAACCCGCCGGATTTGGTCATCCTTGATTGGATGCTACCCGGGCTGGATGGGTTGGAGGTATGCAAGCGACTGCGTGCTGCCAGCGATGTCTTGATCTTGATGTTGACCGCTAAAGATGACCTCAAAGATCGCGTGCAAGGGCTAGATGCCGGCGCAGATGATTATCTCGTCAAACCTTTCGAGATCGACGAGTTGATGGCGCGCATCCGCGCCTTGTTCCGCCGTTCGGCACCGCAATCCAAGCCGGAGATGCTCCGCTTTTCCGATTTGACACTCGATACCGGCACCCATCGGGCATATCGGGCAGAGCGCGCTATCGATTTGACGGCGAAAGAGTATGAACTGCTGGAGCTATTCATGCGTAACCCGCGCCAAGTCTTGACGCGCGACGTGATCTTCGACCGCGTGTGGGGCTACGACTTTGGCGGCGAAAGCAACATTATCGAGGTATATGTGCGTTATCTGCGCCAAAAGACCGAGCAGGAAAATGAATCTCGGTTGGTGCATACCGTTCGCGGCGTAGGGTACGTCTTACGCGAGGAGGAATAGGACGTTTGATCAACCGGACGCTGCGCGATCCTGTCATCACCCCCCGACTTCATGCTGAGGAGCGCGCAGTGCGTCGCTTGCTTGCCCCTACCTTATGACCATTCGGAGTAAGCTCATCCTGTTGTACTCCGGGTTACTGGCGGTCATCATCATCGTTTTTGGGGTGATGGTGTTCGCCGTAAATCGTTGGGTACTAGTGACAAGCGTGGACAACACCCTCGCTGAAACGGCGGATCAGGTTTGGAAAAATAGCCGTGCCGAGGAAGTCCGCGCCTTTGGCGAGGTGTCGCAGATCGCCATTTTTTTGCCGCGCGATCTTGATTTTTTTGCCGCTTCCGGGGTCGTGGTACAAGTCTGGCAGTTGGATAACGACGGGGTAGAAGGCACTGCCCCCCGCTTGTTGCAGGCTTCGACCGACCTATCCACGTATAGCGCGTCTCTCGATGAACAAGCGCTGACCGTCGCTGCCCAAGGACAGTCGCTGAGCGATGGGCAAGTCGGTAATTTTTATAATACCGTCCACGTCAACAATCGCGATTGGCGCGTGCTGACCTTGCCTTACGAGGTGCGCGGCTGGCGCATCGCCATCCAAGCGGCGACTTCGTTTGATGCCGTCAACAGCGCCAGTCAAGGGTTACTCGTGATCATGGTGGTGACGACCAGCATCGCCCTAGTCGGGTCGATGTTATTGGGCGCACTGCTCACCGACCGCGTGTTGATGCCGATTGAGGCGATCACCCGTTCGGCAGCCCAGATCACCGCCGCCAATGACCTAAAAACCCGCCTCGACTGGGACGGCCCCCCCGATGAGTTGGGGCAGTTGGTCTCCGTTTTTAATGCGACTATGGAACGACTGGAGCATCTGTTCAGCGTACAACAACGCTTCGTCGCCGATGTCTCGCACGAATTACGCACGCCCTTGACGGCGATTCGCGGGAACTTCGATTTGATCAAACGCTATGGCATGGATGCCGAATCATTAGAAGCGATTGAGGTGGAAATCGCGCGCATGTCGCGTTTGGTCAATGATTTGCTGCTCTTGGCGCGTGCCGATTATGGCGGGCTGCATCTCAATATCCAGCGCTTTTATCTGGATACACTGGTCGAGGAAGTGCTGCGCGAGGCGCGGACGCTGGCAACAGAGCGCCAACTCACCATCCGTATGGGCGATTTTACCCCGGTACTGGTAGATGCCGATCCCGACCGTGTAAAACAAGTGCTGCTCAATTTAGCCAGTAACGCCATCAAATTTACTCCCGATGGCGGCAGCATTACGCTTAGCCTCACCCGCACACTGACTCATGCGCAGGTCGAGGTGAGTGATACGGGGGTAGGAATCGAAGACGAAAACCTAAGACGGATTTTTGATCGTTTTTATCAAGAGGATGAAGCCCGCACGCGGGATACGGGCGAAGGCGCAGGATTGGGATTATCGATTGCGCATTCCATCGTCGAAGCGCACCATGGACGCATTGAAGTGACCAGCACGCTCGGCAAAGGCACACGCTTTACTGTCTTGTTGCCCCATGCGGAAACAGCACAGCACAGCGCCAACACCGCCGTCACCCGTCCTCGGCTTGCTATTTTACGCCGGGGTGGCGCATCGCCAGAATCGCACGTTAAACAGTAGCTTTACTGGGCGCGTCTTTAGCGTCCACTTGCAGCGGGGTATCCTCAAAATGGGCGATACTGGTCATTAAGACTTGCCGTAGCAGGGGGTCTGCCAAGGTGTAATAGACATGACGTCCGATTTTGTTCCAGCGTACCAATTCCATCTCGCGCAGATACTTGAGTTGATGCGACACTGCGGGTTGATCCATCCCCAACGCTTGTGTTAAATCAGTCACACACCATTCTTTGTCCGCCAATGCGCGAATCATCCGCACCCGTGTTGGGTCGGATAATGCCTGAAAAAAACGCGCCACCAGTTGCGCATCCCGTAATGTCATCACCTCAAAACCACGTTTTGGTTTATCTCCATTTGGCGATTTGCCCATTGTAATGCGCTCCTCCTTACTCATTCCGTTACCCTCCCTAAAATGCTATCTATACAAGCTATGTCTAATCTTTCATGGACGTGAGCCAAACCACCACACACATGCTCGATTTCTGATGTGAATTTGCGTCGGTTCTTTCCGTCAATGCCCAAGCAAGAATGTTTACATAGGCGATTATGAAATTTTCATCACATTCATCACTAAAATATATCACAACTTGTAAATTTTGCTGTCAAATTAATTGAAATGGAACCATAATTATTGTTTTTTCCTTGCGCGGGCTTTCGATTCCTTAAATTTGGCGTCGGCTTGCGGCTTTGGCATGGGCATCCCCCCCCCAAACAGCAATCCCCTTAGTCATAGTTCTCAATTGAGGTGATTCCGTAAAAATGCTGTTAGCAGAAATCGCGTTTTTAGTTATACTATGATCGTGAATAGGTTTTATCCCTACTTAGGAACCGAACCCATGTTCTTACCTGATTCCGACTCGATGGATGCGCTGGTTCCAAGTACCGATCCGGAACTGCTGCATGTCTTTATCTCGTACTCAAGGCGCGATCTCGACCGTGTTAAAAAAATTATTGAGGATCTCGAAAAGCGCGGTGTTCGTATCTGGCTGCACAAGCAGGGGCTAAAGCCCGGCACGCGCAATTGGGATCAAGGCTTACGCGGTGCTGTGCGCAATAGCTACGCCGCCCTGCTGATCGCCTCGCCCGATTCGCGCGCATCAAATTATGTAGCGGCGGAAATGGCGCTCTCGGAAATGTATAAGCGCCCGATCTTCCCGCTGTGGATCCACGGTGCCGACTGGATCGACTCGGTGGCGCTTGATTTTGTGCGCACAACATATCGACCTGCGTGGTGACGCCTACGCCAATGGCATCATCGAAGTCGGCGACCTGTTGCGTGCCTTGCAAGAGGGCACCGTCGTCAGCGTGGTAAAGCCTCACACGGGTCTGGATGATAGCCTCCGCCGCAATCCCTATAAAGGCTTGCGGGCGTTCAGTGGCGATGATGCTGGCGACTTTTTTGGTCGCGGGGCATTGGTGCGTTCTTTGGCAGACGACCTCGCCGCCACGCTTGCCGAGGACTTGTTCGCACCAGCGACGGAAGTAAAGCCACCCCAACGGTTGTTGGCGGTGGTCGGACCGAGCGGAAGTGGCAAATCCAGCGTCGTCATGGCGGGCTTGTACCCCTATCTAAAAAATGGCGGGCTGCCGGGCAGCGCCCATTGGCGCTATCTGCCCCCGATTGTCCCCGGTCGGCATCCCTTGACCAATTTGGCAATCGCCTTAGCCAACGCCACCCACGACAGTGTGGAGCAAGTCTTGGACGACCTCAGCAACCCTCGTCGTCTTCATCGCATGGCGGGGATGATGACGGGCGGCACAGGGAACAAACTCGTCGTGTTCATCGACCAGTTTGAAGAAGTCTTCACCTAAGTCGAAGACGAAGATGAAGCCCGTCAATTCATCGAGCTGCTGGTGAACGCCGCCACCGAACCGCGCGGCTCAGCGATCATTTTGCTGACCTTACGTGCCGATTTTTATGATTGCCCGATGAACGATCCGGCGCTCGGCAAACTGCTCGAAGGGCACAGCCGCTCGGTGTTGCCCATGACCTTGCAAGATTTGCGCGATGTCATCGAAAAACCGGCAGCGCTGCCTGATGTGCGCGTGCAATTTGAAGACGGCTTGATCGGCGATCTACTCTATGAGGTGCGGTCACAAGCTGGTGCCTTGCCGCTGTTACAATTCACCCTCGCGCAATTGTTCGATAAACGCACCAATGACCTCCTCACCTTAAAGGCATACCGAGAACTGGGCGGGGTGCATGGTGCCTTGTCCAAACATGCCGAGGCGGTCTATGAAGGCTTGCCCAGCGATCAGCATCGGCTGTTGGCGCGGGCATTGTTCTTACGCTTAATCGAGCCGGGTATGACCGAGCAAGACACCACCCGCCGCCGTGCCGCCCTTGACGAGTTGAATCTCGCCGACAGCGCCCAAAGCCAAGTGTTGAACCAAACCGCCAATGTCTTTGTCAATGCTCGCCTGTTGGTGACCGACCAGATCGAGGATATTGAGACCATCGAAGTCAGTCACGAAGCCTTAATCCGCGAATGGGGGCGTTTAAGCCGCTGGTTGCGTGATGCGCGCGAAGATGTGCGCGTTCAAAAGAAGATCAACGCCGACGTCAGCGATTGGGCACGACAAAAACAGAGCTAAGATTTGTTATATCGCGGACGGGTGCTGCGCGAAGCCGTCGATTGGGCGTCGCATAACTTTCCCAGTATGGACGAAGGGGCGTTTCTGGAAGCCAGTCTCGCCGAGGAACGCCTGATCGAGGAACGCGAACTGCAACGGATTGCGGATTTACGGCTCGCCGAAGAGACGGCACGCAATGCCCAAGCCGACGCCAATACCGCCCAAAATGTCGCCCGCCAAGAATCGGAACGGAGCGAACGCAGTGCCAAACGCGCGAATCGCTTGCGCACCATCGCCGGGGCGGTGGGTTTTGTCGCGACGGTGATCGGGGTGGTGGCGTTTCTGACGGTTGTCACTGCCAATACCCAAGTCAACGACGCCAACGCCACCCTAACGCCGATTGCCGGCACCCTTGTTTCGGCAGAAGAACAAGTCGCGGGGGTGCGCCCCACGCTCGCCCAAGCCGAGACGCAAGTGGCAGGGGTGGCACCGACATTGGCACGGGCAGCGACTCAAATTGCGGGGGTGCAGCCCACCCTTGACCGCGCCGAAACGCAAATCGCGGGGGTGCAACCGACTTTGAACGCTGCTCAGCTGCGTTTGAACCAAGCCGAAGCGCAGATCGGCACCGCGACCATCGAGCAAGGCACCGCCCTGCGCGACTCTGCACAAGCACAAACGCAAGTCGCCGAGTCGGTCATTTTGGCGGCGGGTGCCCAAACTCAAGCCGCCGCCGCCGAAAACACCTTGACGCCGATCCCCGCCACGCTGACGGTGATCGCGCAGACGGTGGTGGCTGCCGAGGCACAAGTACGCGGAGTCGCGCCCACCCTAGCAGCAGCGGGCACGCGCGTCGCCGGGGTCGATCCCACGCTAAACGCGGCGGCAACGCAAATTGCCGGGGTCGCGCCGACGCTGGCGCGTGCCGAAACGCAAATCGCAGGGGTGGCACCACCCTCGAAGAAGCCCGCGCCCAAGTCGAGCGCGCCAATGCCGAACTCACCCCGATCCCGCTCACCCTGACCCCCGCCCAACTGACGCTCCAAGCGGCGGATGCCTTTGCCGCCACCGCCCAACAAAATGTAATCATGTTCGGGCAGACCTTAACGCCGATCCCGCAAACGTTGGCATTTTCGGAAGCCCAGATTGTGCAAGCGCAAGCGGATATTGCGCGCGCCAATGATGCCGCCGCTATTGCTGCCCAACAAGCGACCGTCGCCAACGAGAGCGTACAAGAAGCGCGCACCCAATTAGCGGGTGCCAATTTGACCCTCGCCCCCATCCCGTTGACGCTGACGCCCGTCCCCCAAACCTTGACGCCCATTGCGCAAACCTTAGCCGCTGCGGAAACGCGCGTCGCCGGGGTCGATCCCACACTGAACGCGGCAGCAACGCAAATTGCCGGGGTCGCGCCGACGTTGGCGCGTGCCGACACGCAAATCGCAGGGGTGGCACCTACCCTCGAAGAAGCCCGCGCCCAAGTCGAGCGCGCCAATGCCGAACTCACCTGCGATCAACGGGTGCAATTTAAGGTCAGCCCGTTGTGTCTCGAAAACAATGTGATCCCGACCTCGACACCCTCACTAACGCCCATCCCGACACTGGGACCCACCGCGACCTTCACGCCGCGCCCCACCCCAACCCAACCCCCACCATGACGCCCCTGCCGCGCGCCCGTGTGATCACGAGTGAACGGATTATCCTGCGGGGCGGCTTTGAGGGTGAAGGCTACACCTATCGCGATGGCACAGCGGCACCGAACGAGATGATCACCATTATCGAATTACGTGAAGATATCGGTTGGGTACGGGTGCGCACCGACAATGGCGAACAAGGCTGGACGCGCCTCGATTTCTTGCGGCGCTAATCTGCCATAAATTGGTGGGAACAAAATCAAGCGATCCGTCGTCATCACAGCAAACACTATCATTAAGGAGTGCTTGTGATGAAACGGATCGCTTTAACTTTACTCAGCATCTTCGGGCTGATCCTCTTGATCGGCATCGGCAGCACCGCCAGTAGCGCCCAAATTGTGGAACCGCCCATTTGTGGAACCTGTCCTCAGGGGGGCATTTGCACGACGGAGTGCCGACCCATCACCCCCGGCGTGTTCACCAACCCCGATTGGCTGAAGGTCAAGCATCACCGCGTGGATGTGCAAATTGACAATCAAATCGCGCGCACCTCCATCAGTATGGAATTTGTGAACGAGGGCAATGGCTTGGCAGAGGGCACGTTCATCTTTCCCTTGCCGATGAACGCCTCGGTCGAACAACTGATCATGTACATCAATGATCTGCCCATCGAAGCCCGCGTCTTGGACGCCCGCGAAGCCCGCGAAATTTATGACACCATCGTGCGCCAATATCGCGACCCGGCATTGCTGGAATACATCGGCACCAACGCCATTCAAGCCAACGTCTTTCCCATCCCCCCCGGCGAAACGCGCCGCATCGAGATCACCTATTCGCAAGTCTTGGAAGTTGATAACGGCTTGCTTCAGTATGTTTATCCGTTGGATGTCACCCGGTTGACGACCCAGCGCGCCGTCGAAATCGCCAGCGTGCGCGTCAACGTGACCAGCGCCGATCCGGTCAGCAACATTTATTCCCCCAGCCACAATATCGCCATCAACCGCGCCAGCGAGACCGCCAATGACTTCAGCGTCGGTTGGGAAGCGACCAATGTCACCGCCAATGACGACTTTGTACTCTATTGGGGTGTCGCTGCCGAGACGATCAACGTCAATTTGCTGACCTATCGCGAAAGCGCAGACGGAGACGGCTACTTTATGTTGCTGGTGCAACCGCCTTTGACGGCTCCAGTCGAGACGATCCTGCCCCGTGATGTGATCATCGTTTTGGATCAATCGGGCAGCATGGACGGCGAAAAATGGAATCAAGCGCGTGAAGCGGCGTCCTACGTGCTGGCAAACTTGAACCCAGCGGATCGCTTTAATGTGGTTTTGTTCAGCACGGGATGGCGCTTATTTAGCGACAGCCTCGAAACGACCGAAGTCGCGCCCGAAGCCATCGACTGGATCAACGGCATGTTCGCTAATGGCGGCACCGACATCAACGGCGCACTGACGACGGCAATGGACATGGTGGATAGCGAACGCTCCACGACGGTACTGTTCATGACCGACGGCTTGGCGACCGAAGGCGTCACCGAGACGGCGACCATCCTTGAAAATGTGCGCGCGGGGGCACCCGCCAATGTCCGCGTCTTCACCTTTGGCGTCGGCGATGATGTCGATACCTTCCTGCTGGACTCACTCACCCGCGCCTATGGCGGCGCATCGTCGTATGTCCGCCCAAGCGAACGGATCGACGAAGAAGTCGAAAGCCTGTTTAACAAGATCGGTTCCCCGGTGTTGAGCAACGTCACGCTCGCCCTTGACGGCGTGCGCGTGGACTCAGTCTATCCGGCGGGAGCAATGCCTGATTTGTTCGCGGGCAATCAATTAACGGTCGTCGGGCGCTATCGCGACGGTGCCGATGGCGTGACCATCACCCTCAGCGGGGACATGGGCGCGGACAGCCAAACCATCACCTATAGTAATCTTGAGTTCCGCGACCGTGCGGGCGGCGACTCGTTTGTGGCGCGCTTGTGGGCAACCCGCCGGATCGCCGATTTGCTGAATAACATCCGGCTCAATGGCGAAAATCAAGAATGGGTGGACAGCGTGGTCGATCTCAGCATCCGCTTTGGGATCATCACCCCCTATACCAGCTTCTTGATCGAAGAAGACGATATCCTGTCGGCACAAGGGCGGCAAGATGCACAAGCGGCGCTCTCGGCAACTGCCAACCGCCTCGGTGAAGCGGTCTCCGGTGCCGATGCGGTCGCAGCGGCGGATCAATTCGCCCAGATGGGCGCGGCAGCAGCACCGATGACGCAATCCTTCACGCGGTCAACCGCGACCCCGTTAGCGATGATGCAAACGGCGGGCGGTTTGACACCGCTAGGTTCAACCGTCCCAAGTGGTCCGACCGAAGGGGTGGCACTGGAAGAAGAGACGCGCGTCAACCCGATCCAAACGGTCGGGGGCAAGACTTTCATCTTGCAAAGCGATATCTGGACGGACACCACTTTTGAGCCGGATACCGTGACGACCGAAAAAGTCGAATTTTTGAGCGATGCCTATTTCGACCTGTTGACGACGATCCCCGAACTGGGCGAATTCTTCGCCATCGGTGAACAAGTGATCGTGGTCTGGGACGGCGTGGCGTATGAAGTGACGGTGACGATCAGTTGACTGTCGTCA
>Ga0105044_10015640_pt1 | contig 10251 bp, 11 predicted proteins | sample MAT01_FD_78092 | JGI IMG/M metagenome (GOLD analysis project Ga0105044, IMG submission 78092) | Freshwater microbial communities from Lake Fryxell liftoff mats and glacier meltwater in Antarctica - MAT-01 | ecosystem: Environmental > Aquatic > Freshwater > Ice > Liftoff microbial mat | place...
AGACGAAGTCGCTCGTCGATCGCCACGCTGTCCTGCAGACGCAGGCTGATCGAATCAACAAGTCGGCCGAAGATCTTCGGGGGCGTCTCGAGAAGCAGTTTGCCGCCCTCGAACAAGCGATGAGCGCGTTGCAGTCGCAGAACAGCCAGCTCATCGCGATGCTCAGGTAGGAGACCACCATGAACACCCGTGCCGCCAACGCCTATCGCAAGGGAGACCTCGAATCCGCGCCGAAGCACGTGGTGCTCGAGCGCCTGTTCGACCGGTTCGCTCGCGACCTCTCGCAAGCTCGCGAGGCGATCACCGCCAAGGACATCCAGAAGAAGGCGGCGCTGCTCGACCACGCGCTCCGCATCGTCGGAGAGTTCTCCGCTGCGCTCGACCATGCGGCCGCGCCGGAGCTGTGCGCGAATCTCGCTGCGCTCTATCAGTATGTCATCGAACGGATCGGCGACGCGAACACCAAGCTCGAGATCGCCCCGCTCGACGAGGCGGTCACGTTGATGGGTGAGATCGGTGATGCCTTCAAGGCGGTCCACGCCCGATGATGGCCAGCGACCTCCTCGAGCGCTTGCTCGAAGCCACGCCCTCGCCACCCGAAGGTCTCGAGGCCGACGCCATGATCGCCGCGTTCCAGGACATGCACACGAAACGACAAGCCGTCATCGACAGCGTGTGCGGGCTGTTGATCGACGTCTTCGATCGCGCCGGAGTTCGCGAGCTCGCCGCTCGTCATGACGCTTGGCACGCCGCGCTCGCCGCGACCATGGATCGAGTCCGCGAGCAGCGGATCGGCGCCGGCAAGCTGCGCAGGTACGCGGGGCTAGAGATCTAGCCCGAGCGCGGTCCGGACCCACACGCGCCCGAACGGGTCGCCGACCTGCACCGACTCGCCGAGCGAATCGAGCCGAAGATACGCGCCGACCGACAGGAACACCTTGCCGGATTGCACGAGGAACGTCGGGCCGACGAAGTGATGCGTCTTCTGCGGCGCATCGTTGATGTTCGCGCCCAGCTGATCGTTGACGTCGTTCGCCTTGTCGAACCGGCCGCGTCCCCAGTACTCGACGCCGACGAACAGCTTCGGGTTGATCTGGTAGTTGGCGGCGACCGTCGGGTTGAAGATGAACATGGTGTCGCCGGTCTGGTAGTACCACTCCTGCTCGACCCACAGATTCGCCACCAGGGTGAGGTCGCCGAAGCGCTTCGAGAGCAGGATCTTCTCCTCGAGCTCGAACTCGTTATCGAGCTCGGCGATCTCGAAGTAGAGGCCGATATCGAACGGCCACTTGCCCTCTTCCGCGAGCCGAACGCGGACGCGCTGCTTGACGCCCTGGAAGCGAAGGAACGGGGTGTTCGCGCTCGCCGCCTGGCGGAGCATGAAGTAGAAGCCGAACTCGATGCGGTCGGTGATGCCGTACTCGATCTCGGTCTGTAGCACCGATCGAACACCCATCACGCCGTCGAGGGTGCCGTCGGGATTCTCGCGCGCGACGCGCACCGGGACGAGGTCCGCGTACTGCTCGAGCTCGAGCGCGCCCTCGTTGAGCGTCTGGTACGGATAGCTCATCGGGTTCGGGTGCGGGTTCGCGTGGGTCACCGTGGTGGCGGCGACGACGAACAACAGCGCGATCAGGTGCTTCACGGGGTACTCCGCGGGAGAATCCAGGCTCTGGGAGCGAGGCTGTCGGTCTCACGTGCGAGATCGACAGAAGGATCGATCAACCGCTGGCGCGGCCGACCATTGAGCGAGGCGAACGCGTCGACCCGGACTTCCGGATCGCGCACGCCTCTGTCACGAAAATCATCTGCGATCAGGTGGGCGAGCTGGAGGATGTGATCCGGCTGCGTCGACATCATCTTCGTCTGATACCGCGTCAGGTACTCCGTCGGCGGCACGCTCCACTTGCGACCCGTCGAGGGCTCGAGCACGCGAAACCCCACCGAGCCGGCCTTCTCCATCACCATCACGTTCCACGAGAACCGGAAGCCCTGCTCGGTCCAGCAGACGTCGCCGGGGTACAGCCAGTGGCGGAACGGCATCACGACGTGGAAGGCGAAGTAGACGCCGAGCGCGATGAGGATCAACCGCGGGTGACGGCTGGGCTTCGGTGCGTTGTCGGGACCGCATCGCAGCGGCCGCGAAGTGGCGACGAGCCGACGCGGCCAGCTCGGCGGCAAGAAGATCAGGGAGCTCGCCATCATGATCCACGGGAACATGCCGAGCGTGAACATCCTCGCAGTCACGAGGTGAAATCCGATCACCAGGAAGTACGCGTGACGACGGGTTCGCGACCACAACAGCAGCGGCACGATCGACAGGTCGAATGCGAGGCCGGCCCACGAGAAGGCGTACGCCATCCACTCCTGCGCGAGCCACGGGCCGATCACAGGGAAGTCTGTTTGTCCGGGCAGCCAGATCTTGAGCGGCATCGCCTCGACGACCCAGTCGTACTTGAGCTTCGCGATCCCGCCGAACACGTAGACCAACCCGATCTGCGCGCGCAGTGCCCATAGTACCCAGGTCGGCATCGTCCCATGGCGGACGCTCGCGTTCCGGCGTGCGTCGAGAGAGCAGGTCGCGTGGAGCGGCAGGACGGCCATCAGCGCGCACAGGCAGATGACGAGGTAATAGTGGTTCAGGTAATTCGTCTGATCGATCAGGTGCGCGTACGCGAACAGCACGCCGAACAGCACCACGCTCGCGCGGTACCAGAGCCCGACCGTGATCATCACGGCGAGCACAGCCATCACCGCGAAGTGGACGTCCATGCCCGGCGCTGGCCACGGCTTGATCCAATCGAGGCCGAAGTACGAGAAGAAGTGCGACGGCATCTCGTAGTACTCGGAGATCCAGCCGTGCGCGAAGAAGCGCAGCGTCGCGATCAGCATCAGGATGCCGAACACGATCCGGAACACGGCCCCCGAGGCCGCATCGACTGGCCTGAACGCGCGGTCGAGGATCCGGCTAGTCGCCGTCATTGTCATTGAACTTGAGGGTTGCCCCCAGCACGCCGACCACCTCGGTCCCGAGGATGGTCTTGAGCTCCTTGATCGTGTTGAGCGCGATCTCGATCTCCGGCGCGTGCGCAGCGAGCGCTTGCTCGTACGGGAGCGGGATCGCGGCGACGGCCTCGAGCGAGGCAGCGAGCGCCTCGCGCACGTCGCGATCCGTCGACGGGGACGAGTCCACGATGAGCTTGCCGATGCCCTTGCCGGGCATCCCGTTGCGGCTGCCGAAGTAGACGTTGCGGATGCCGAGCAGGGTGTCGCGAAGATCGGCGAGCGAGTTGTCGCTCGGGCGCGATTCGACGAGGTCGGGCTGCGATACACCGCCGGTCGCCGTCCCACTCGGCTTGCCGAGACGCGCATCCGCGGCGAACTCGGCGAGGAACACGCTCTCGTTGACGAACGCGTCGATCGAATCGGCGACCGTCGGGTAGGTCTCGTTGTCCGTCCCAGGATGCGCGATCAGCTCCGATTCACCCGCCCACGCGACGCGCAGCTCCACCGCGCGGGCGGCGAGATTCCTGGTGTACTCGACGAGCAAGCTGCGCCGGCGCTCGGCTCGAACGTCGACCGAGAACAGCAGGACCAGCCCGGTCTCGCTGTCGCCGAACAGCAGGTGCTCGATCGCGTGGAAGCCTTTGACGTTCGCGCCGAGGGCGGTGACCGTGTCCTCGTCGATCGGGGTCGCGGCCGCGAGCAGCGCATCGATCTTCGGCGGATCGACAACCTGATCCATCGCCGGGGTCAGCCGCAGATCGCTCGCGGGTCCAAAACCGAATGCATCGGCCTGCTTCCACGGCACGCGCGCCGCACGCCACGCGGCCTGCACCGCTCGCAGCGCCAGCAGATCCTGCGAGTGGACCAGCTGCTGCGCCGCCGAGGTCAGCTCGCTCGTCCGTGCCACGACCTCATCGAGCGTGGGCACCACGACCTCGCTGCCGAGCTCGCGAGCGACCACGCGGCGATCGCCATCACCGAGAGGCACCGGCGAGCAGGTATCGAGCACGGCCAGCGCGACCCATAACAGGCACTTCACCTTCACAGGGACTCCAGGAACCGGATCATCGCGTCACGATCACGCTCGGGCATCATCCGGTAGGCCTCACGTGCCGCTTCACCTTCGCCGCCGTGCCACAAGATCGCCTCGCTGAAGTCGCGCGCACGTCCGTCGTGGATGAAGTTCGTATGACGGTTGACGACCTCGACCAGCCCGATGCCCCACAGCGGCGGCGTGCGCCACTCGTTGCCCGTGGCCAGGAAGTCCGGTCGACCGTCGGCGAGCTCCGGGCCCATGTCGTGAAGGAGGAGATCGCTGAACGGGAAGATCGTTTGTCGTGAGACCTCGGGGATCTGCGCGAGATCACCGGTGACCAGCTTCGGCGTATGACAGCTCGCGCAGCCCGCCTCGTGGAACAGCACCTTGCCGCGCAGCACCGCCGGATCCTGGAAGTTGCGTCGCACGGGAACCGCGAGCAGCTGCGAGTAGTAGGTGACCTCGTCGATCTTGTCGTCCGCGATTTCTGGCACGCCGCCACCGGGGCTCGCCGTGCACTCGACCTGCGCGGCACTGCAGTTCTGATCCGGGAATAGCGTCGACGTCACGCCGATGTCGCCGAGGAACGCGCCCGCCGCTTGCTGCTCGAGCGAGGGCTGATTCGCCTTCCACCCGAACCGGCCAATCTTCGCACCCTGCGTCCGGACGTCGAACACGCGGTTGACGCGACCGGAGATGCCGTCGCCGTCGGCGTCGTCCTCGTCGGCGAGCGCGACGAGCGTGGACTCGTCGACCGCCTCGAGCAGCCCGAGTCCGATCATCGCCGGGCCCACTCGTGGCGAGACCATGATGCCGTCGCCGAACGGACCGAACGCGAGCTCGGTGAATTCATACGTCGGCTTGCGCAGCGAGTACGCGGTGCCGTCACCGAACACGCCGGGCACCTCGACATAGGTCACCGTCGAGTTGCCTTCGGCAGCGACGCCGAGGATCGACTTGTGATTGAACTGGCCGCCGTAGCTTGGATCGCCCACCGGACCACCGTCCGCGGCGACTCCCGGGACCGACAGCCGGATCAACAGCCCGAGGAATTGCTCGTCGGCTTCCTGCGGTGGCGCGCCGCGGCCATCCTTGAAGTGGCACGCCGCGCACGACGTCGCGTTGAAGGTCGGGCCGAGCCCGTCGACGCCACTCGTCGACGATGGCGCCGTCACCCACGCGCGCTTGAAGAACGAGTTCCCGACGAAGAACTTGTCGCGCCGATCACCGATCAGGTTGCGTGCCGCCAGCGAGAAGGCGTTCGCTCCTTCATCGAAGACGGTGGTGTCACCGCCTGCGAGCTCCTCGCCAGGTTCGTAGCCGCCGGAGGCGTTGTCGCCGCAGGCTGCGAGGAGTGCGATCAGCGCGAGATCCTTCATTCGAGGTTGATGGTGATACCCAGCAGCGTCGCGACCTCGACGGTGGTATCGGTCTGAGCCTTGAGCGCGTCGATCGCCGCCTCGACCTTCACGCGACCATCGACGTCATCCATGATCGCCTGGTCGAACGGCATCGGGATCGCCTCGATCGCCGCGACGCTGGCCGCCACCTGCTCCTTCATCTTCGCGTCGAGTGCCGGATCACGCGCTGCGACGATCTCGTCGAGACCTGGGCCGTCGAACGACCCGAGCCGCCCGAGATAGATGTTCTGGAGCGAGAGTGCATTGCCGCGGAGATCGCGGTGCGTGTTGTCGGAGAAGCACGAGTGCTCGTCTTCCTGATCGCGATTGTCGAGCGCCGTTCCCATGCGCTCACCGGTCAGCTCGGATCCGGATAGGCTGCCCATGCCCTGGAGGACGCGGCGGAGCGCTTCGCGGTTGTCGATGGCCTGGAAGTCGGTACCGTAGTTGGCGCCGCCCGGCGACCACGCATCGTTGACGAACGTCAGGTCGTCGATCAGCAACTCGGTCACGCTGGCGAGGTACTCGCCACGGCGATCCTGGTGCTGGTTGGTGCCGCCAACCGTGAGGTAGTCGGTGTGCGGGCGCGCGCCGGGACCATTGTCATCGAAGTCCTGGCCCCACAGGAGGAACTCGATCGCGTGATAGCCGGTGGAGATGTTCTCCTCGGCACCCTTCTCGTTCTGCGCGGAGATGATCTCCTTGGTCAGCGTCGGGAAGCCAACCGGATCGTTGATGATGCCGGCGTTGGCGTTGCCATCGACATAATCGATGTAGGCCTCGTCGAGCGGCCACGAGTTCATCCGGCCCTCGGGCCCATTCGTGGGGTCGTCGATCGGGCCGTCGTAGAAGCGGTAGCCCTCGGTCTGGCCGTAGGGCTCGCGAGCGGCGATCCACGCGCTCTGCGCGGCGGTCAGCTTCGCGGCATCGGGGTTCGCGAGGAACGCGTCGATCGCGTCCTTCATGGCCGCGGCCTTGGTCAGCGTCTCTTGATAGCTGGCGTGAACGATCGTGGCGTAGTTCTCGATCACCGGAGCGGCATCGTCGAGACCGCTGTCATCGCCACCACACGCAGCAAGCAAGACCAGGCTGAGTCTGAGAGCGGCTTTCATTTATCCAACCACTACACCCGGCGATACTTGACCCGCAATGAATTTGAAAGCTAGTTTCAGTTCCTGATGCGCCACCTCACATTCTTAGTGTTCTTGGTTGGTTGCGCGAAGCCGCCACCTCGCGCCACGGTGATGGACGCAGAGCGAGGACAGGTCGCGCTGATCGAACTGGAGAATGGCCGCACGTTGCTGCTTCGCAAGTGCGGCGGCTGCCATCGGCCGCCCCACCCAGCGGAGTATCGGGCGGCCGAGTGGCCCAAGCACGTCGCGAACATGACGGAGCGATCGAAGATCGACCCCAAGCAGCGCGCCCTGATCGAGCGCTATCTCGTGGTCATGGCGACCGCGAAGCGTTGACCAGACCGGCTGGCGAGTCTCTAGCGGAACATGTTGTTCGACGTCTCTTGGTACGTCGCGCGCAGCGAGAACAGCCCCTTGACCGCGGGCGGGGTGAGCGCGAGTCGCTCCGCGTAGTCACGTACCACGCCGGCATTCGCCCAGATCCGTAGCGTGCGGCGCTGGACGGCACCGATCGACGCCACCAGCTGACCGATGTGCCACTCCGTGCTCTCGAGCTCGACGATCGTGGGTAGCTGCATCACCTCGACCATGCGAGCGCTGATCTGCGGGCCCACCTCGTCGAGCGCGGCGAGCACGACGGCCTCGTCCACTTTCTTCCCGCTCGCGAGGATCAGCTTCGCGACGATCCGCAGCGCGATCGGGCGACCGAGATCCGCGAGCAAGCCGGCGAGCAGCGCGGTGTCGACCTTCGCGTGCTTGACGTCGAGCGCGAACCGACACGCGGTGAACGCGTTCGCGGTCGCGGCACCGAACATCGAGCTCCAGAGCTCGGGAAACAGCGCGAGCTCGGCCTTGCTCGCGACCTCGTAGAGCTTGCGACCCGAGCTCGCGATCACGACGTTGTAGACCTGCTGCGTGCCGAGCGCCGAGATCGCGCCGCGCAGGGAGTTGATCGATGTCGCCGGCGAGAACGCCGCGCTGTTCGCTGCGCGAATCAAGGTCGACGCGATCGCCGCATCGCGCTGCACCACCGCCACCAGCTCGTTGATGTCGAGGTTCGGGCGATTGATGATGCGCATCACCTGCCCTGCCACTGCCGGGAAGGACGGGAGAGGTGGCAAGTCTGCCGAGCTCGCGATCACGTCCTCCGCCAGCGCCGACCACTCGTTCGCATTCACCTCGGGGATCCCTCCGGCTTCGACTTCCTTGATGATGTCGAGCAAGCTGAGTGGGGTCGCCGGCTCCTCTTGCTTCTCCGGCGTGGTCTCGAAGCTCTGCACCAGCGTGCGCAGACTCTGGGTCTGCGTTGGCTTGATGGGTTCGATGCGCTGTGTTCTCCCGAACACGGCCTTGATGCTCTGGGTGACACGGGATCCACTCATGCGGCTAGTCCTTCCTCGATGATGCGGCGGGCCCCGTCGGAGTCGGCGGTGGCCAAGGCGAGCTTGCGAACGGCAGCACGGCCTGTGTCGTCGCCGACGAAGCTGTGGATGTCTTGACGCAACGTGTCGTCGTCGGTGTCGATCCAGCTCCGACCACCGGCGATCAACCCTTCGTGAACCTGGTGACGCGCGGACGCGATCTGATCGCGCACGATCGCGTAGGCGAGCGCGGGGCAGCCGAGAAAGGCGAGCTCGCCGAGCGTGCCGCCCGCCGAACAGATCGCGGCATCGGCGCTGACGAACAGCGCACCGGGATCGTCGGGCGCGCGCTGGACGTCGACCGTGTGGCCGGCCCTGGTCGCGATCGCCGCGGCCGCGCGCAACCCGTCGTCGTCGCGAAAGCCCGGGCCTGCGATGACGACGATGTCGAGTGGCCGCGCCGCCGGCAGCAAGCGCACCGTGCGTGCGGTCGCGTTGCTCGGATCGCTGCCGCCGAACGTGATCACGAGACGGAGCCGTGTGGCGCGCATCGGCTGACACGCACCCCGCGAGTGGCGCCGGATCTCGCGGCGAAGCATCAGGTAGCGGCGACCGAGCAACCGGCGCTGCGCGTTCGGATACGACGCGGCGAGCTCCGGAGCGTGGAGGTTGTGATTGACCACCGTACTTACGGCGAGCTGGACCTCGCCGACATCGTCGAGGATGACGGTGTGAAGCTGCGCCGGGAGCTCGGGGATCAGCGACCTCGCGAGCTCGGGTCCGTCGATCACGAGTCCGCACACCCGTGGATGATCGACGGCGTTGACGACGGAGGTCGGCGCCCACTCGCGAACGTCGGCGGCGAGCTTGCGAGCGGACGCCCAGGTGCGGATCGCGGCGAGATCACCATCGAACATCGCGATCGCCTCGAAGCCCTGGGTCTCGGCCTCCTCGACCAGCGCACACACCCGCGCGACATGGCCGAAGCCAAGCGTGTGCGAGGCGTTCGCGCGGAACAGAAGCCGAGCGCGCGCCACCTACGCGACTCGCAGGAGCATGGCCTTGGTGGCCTCGAGATCGAGCCGCGGCTCGGCGCAGTCGCTCGAGTACACGAAGTCTTCAGGTACCGGACGTCCCGGGCGGATGCCGGTCAGCGTCTGGTGGAACTGGAACTCGGGCCAGATCACGAGCACGTCGTCGAGATCGGAGGTGCGGCGCGACTCCTCGACGGAGATCAGCGTCTCGTGGAGCTTCTCGCCGGGACGGATGCCGATCATGCTGCGCGGGACGCCGGGCGCGACGGCCTCGGCGAGCGTCTCGATATCGGAGGTCGGCAGCTTCGGGATGTAGATCTCACCGCCGGCCATCAGCTGCAGGCCGCGAAGCACGAGGGCGACCGCGTCGTCCATCTCGATCCAGAACCGGGTCATCCGGCGGTCGGTGATCGTCAGCTGGCCGCGCTTGAGCTGCGAGCGGAACAGCGGGATCACGCTGCCCGCGGAGCCCATCACGTTGCCATAGCGAACGATCGAGAACCGCGTCGACCGATCGCCCGCGTACGCGTTGGCGGCGATCAGCAACTTCTCCATGCAGAGCTTGGTGGCACCGTAGAGGTTGGCCGGCGCGACGGCCTTGTCGGTCGAGAGCGCGATCACCTTCTCGACGCCGTTCGACATCGCCGCCTCGATCAGGTTGCGGGCGCCGTGGACGTTGGTCTGCACCGCCTCGATCGGGTTGTACTCGCAGATCGGCACGTGCTTCATCGCGGCCGCGTGGACGACGATGTCGACATCGCGCAGCGCGGTCTGCAGACGATCGCGATCGCGGATGTCACCGACGAAGTACCGCATCCGACGATCGTCGAGCTCGCGCTCGAGCTGATAGTGCTTCTGCTCGTCACGCGAGAACACGATCACCTTCTTCGCCTTCGATTGCAGCGCGCGTTGCACGAAGGCCTTGCCGAACGAGCCGGTGCCTCCGGTGATGAGAACGGTCCGGCCATCGAGAGACGTGGTGGTCGCGGCGTGAGCGAGCGGGGACTTCATCGAGAACCTCCCTGACGAAAAATAGCGCGGTGCAGCTCGGCGACGACGACGTCGATGTCGTCGGGCTCGAGGGCGGGATGCAGAGGAAGTGAGAGGGTGCGGGCGTAGTAGTGGTCGGCTCCGTGATGCGGGCGCGCGGCGTCCTGGGGACAGCGGCTTGCATGCAGCGGATGGTGAAGCAGCGGGATGTAGTGGACCTGGGTTCCGATGCCGGCCGCGGTCAGGTGCTGGACGACGCGCGCACGCGTCGTCTTGAAGGTCGCGAAGTCG
>Ga0105044_10015643_pt1 | contig 10250 bp, 5 predicted proteins | sample MAT01_FD_78092 | JGI IMG/M metagenome (GOLD analysis project Ga0105044, IMG submission 78092) | Freshwater microbial communities from Lake Fryxell liftoff mats and glacier meltwater in Antarctica - MAT-01 | ecosystem: Environmental > Aquatic > Freshwater > Ice > Liftoff microbial mat | place...
CTAACTGGTCGTATTGACCTTGTCGGCATCACGTTAGAAATCTACGGACCAACTCCAACGCGAGCGAATAAGAGCGCTGGCATCGACCAAGTCATCAGCCTAGGCAGACGACTCGGTCCAGCGCCAGCTAATGCGCCCGCTGGAACGGAAATGGACGTCACCACAACCGCAGGCCAAAAGTACTTGGCAGGTCAAGCAGTTCCCGAAGGTTGGTTGGTTGCACCTCATGCTTCCTCACAAAACGGCGGCTTGACTGCGGCTGACGTCGAACGAATCATTACTCAAGGTGTCACGCAAGCGAATGCAACTCGCGCGGCGATTCGACTGGATGTCGACAACAGCTTCCGACCAGGCACCGAAACACGGATGGTGCTTTCGGTATCGGATACCAACGGTGATTTACTAGGCGTCTTCCGCATGCCCGATGCAACGATCTTCTCGATCGACGTGTCGATTGCCAAAGCTCGAAACACAGCCTACTACGCTGACCCCGTCGACCTGCTAGCGACTGACCGTATCGACTTCAACAATGACGGTGTCTTCGGTCCTGCTTCAACATCTTTGAAAACTTCTGGTGATTCTGTGCCTTTGGGCACTGCGTTTACCAATCGCACGTTCCGCTTCCTTGTTGAACCACGGTTCCCCACGGGTACGGAATTGCCATCGGATGCAGCCAAGGGACTTGTGAATAATGCGGGCCTTACGCTGCGTCAGCAGAAACCGAAAGTTGCACAAATCGTTGGACCGGAGAGCATCTTGCAAATGCCAGGCATCAATCCGAGGACCGGCGAAAACTTGGATCGCAACAACCCGCTACCGGCATCGGTCTACAACAATCCTATCACCGCGACGATCCATTCATTTACCTCGTTTGTCCCGACTCGTAACTTCCGTGATCCGGGGGATGCACAGGTTGTGATCGATGGCACCGCAACGGTTCAACCGCTTGCGAATCAAAATGGCGTTGTTTATTTCCCGGGAAGCACGTCGCTTTACGTTAACGGCAACGCACAACAGCTTGTCGGCGGATTTGGCGTTAGCGGTGACGGTGTCGATCAAGATGACGTGGTAACCGGCGCAGGCCAACAAGGTTTTGCGCCACCGCAATCGATCCGCGTTGACAACTACAACGTTGGCAAGGTGCGGCTACCATTCCAAAAGTTCAACCGCAATCCGACGTTGAGATAGAGGGCGTCAGCCGGCGTCAACCCGCTGACTTGGACTCAATGGTGATGGAAGTCGCGATAGCGACAGCAGTGATGTCCGGTCTGCTGCCGTCGCTTGGTGCATTTGGTTGTGCGGATTTGGTAACATCCTAACACTATGGTTTTACCGACACCTCACAACAATCTGTTTACGTTCACGCTTTCGCATCTCCCGGCAGCTCGTAGTCTGATCGAGACACGGTTTCCAGCGGCGGTTGTCGAGCAACTTGACTTGGATTCGATTGTGATCGAAAGCGGCAGCTTTATTGATCCGTCGCTGGCAGAAAAATTCTCGGATGTCTTGCTTTCGGTCAAGATGCGACTTGCTCAGGAAGGTTCCCGGCAGCGAGTCTTGGCTTACTTTCTGTTTGAACATAAAAGCGAACCCGATCCGCTGACGGTCCTTCAATTGCTTTCTTATGTGGTTCGAATTTGGGAACGCGAGGTCCGTGAGGGGCGACCGCTCAGCCCGATCCTGCCCATGGTGATTTATCACGGAGAACGACTTCGAGCTATCCTTGAGATGCTCAAGGGTTCGCTGCAGCCGGGTTTGGTCGAGAATTGGATTCTAGCGATAGGTGTTTATGTCATGAGTGTCAACAAATCGATAACTCAACAAGAATTCGCGGAAACCGTCCGGTCAGTCTGGCCCGTTCAAATCGAGTCCGGTTCCCTGGCGGATAAATTACTGAAAAAAGGCCGAGACGAGGGCATCGAAATCGGCGAGGCTCGTGGCGAGGCTCGTGGTGAAGCTCGTGGGATCATCAAAACCTTGCAGGGAATTCTTGGAGTTGCAATGGATAACGACGAGGCACTTCGGGAGAAATCGCTGGAAGAGCTGAATGCAATGGTCGCGGACCTTCGTGCCAAAACACTCAACCGAGCGAGCGGTAACGAGTCGGTCTAGCGTGCATTTGATTTCCCTGCCCATGCCCAACGGCATTTCTTTATTGACGCGGCACGATGAGTCCCAACGGGACGACTGAAAATGCCGCGTCGCGAGCCCATGCCGCCCCGCTGAGGCTTGTTCTTTTCGCTTCGGCTAACTAACCGCGGGCTCCCGTATGTTGCCACGACCTGCCGTGACTTCGCAACTAATTCCGTTCTTACCCGCAGTTCTGCGACTGCTTCTACCATGCAGCTCGTAAGCTGCGTCTAGGTCGGAGGAAAGAAAAACTGCAAGGCGCAAGTTGCTCTGGCACATGCACTTGTAGTTTACAACAACGCGGTCATCGCCTGCTCGGCACACGGTGTGATAAGGAACGAAGGAGTTTAACAAGAACAAAACCAAAAACGCCCTCCTTCCTCAGGTACCACGCGATGGCAACCGACGCAAATGTAGAGCCTGCTGAATCTTCAGCGGGCAAATCCGCGCTCGAAAGATTTCTGGATAACTTTCTTCGCGAGTCCAGCATCAAATGGATGTTGATGATCGGCGCGGCAATCGTCGCGAGTTCGTCACTGATGCTTGTAACGGAAAAATGGTCCAGTTGGCCAACCGCTGTCAAGTATCTCACGATCCTCTGCTACACGGCTGCGACCTATGGAATTGCAGAGTTCTGCGGCCGGCGGCTAAGGCTGCAAGCGACATCGCAAGTCCTTAAGCTGCTGACGCTCCTGTTGATCCCGATTGGATTCATGGCGCTGTCATGGCTGACTGGCCAAGGCGATGGCGATGGCCTGAGCCGCCTGACCATGGGAAACTCGGCATTACTATTCCTGCTGATGATTCCCGCCACCGGATTCATGTACTACGCCAGCGATCGAATTTTCAGTCACTGGTTACATGGCCGTCAGCTAACGTTCTTGATCGCCTACATGCTGCTTTGCCTTGCCGGTGCGATGCCAGTCCTAAGCAACGTTTGGTTGGCTGTCTGGTTCTCGTCGGGATTCTGGTTGGTGATGACGCTCGGAGTTGTCAAAGTTAACCGCCAAATGTTTTGGCTGACCGAAGAGCGTCGTTGGCCTCGCGTGTTCGGCTTCGCTCCGATCGCATTATTGGGAACCTTGTCGGTCGTCCTTTTCATCACCAAGGCTCACGCCATCATTCCAACTGAATGGATCGGCCTCGGATTGATGTTGCTTGCGGCGACAATCCTAATGACCGCACGAACGATCGCCGAAGTCTTCCGTCAGCGAACCGGTGACCTTGTTCGCCCTTACCCATGGACCATCATCATTCCGATCTTTACGGGACTGGTTCTGATCGCAGCCGGAACGCTGTATTCTTTTTACGGATTCCACTTTAGAGGTGACACGACGTATGCCGTTTTACCAACGGCGAGCCTTGCCGCTGCACTCGTCATGCTGACCGCCAAAGACACAAAGCAGCCCGCTTTTGTCTGGATCGGCATGCTGCTGATCACGATCGCCTTTCGCGCCGTGCCGACAATTTTTCATGGCATGGTGGAAGGCCTTAAAGCGACTGCAGCCTCATCGCTTCATGAAGACAAACTTCCGTTTGCTTTCTATGGAATCACAGCCTTGCCGCTGCTGGTTGTGTTCGCGATTGCCAGTCGTCGGTTGAACGACCGCAAGCGTTTCGAATTCAGTATGCCAATGCAACACTATGTAACCATGGTTGCGGTAATCCTGGTGGCAGTCTCGCTCACCAACTTCAAGGCAGCGTTCCTGGTCAATGCAATCAGCGCGATTGGATTCCTATTCTACGCTGTGATGTTTCGCGATCGATCCTACTCGTTGCTGAGCATTGGCTCGCTCGTGATCTCGGTGGCCACGCTTGTGCCGTTTGTCAGTTCGGTCGGCCTTGCAGATTGGGAACCGACTCTTTCCATCGTCGCGCTCGCGACTTTCGGGTTGATTACATCATCGACAACCCTATTCGATCGACTCGTAAGCCTGATCCCAATGCCAGCGCAACCAACATCATCGTTGCTTGTGGACAAAGCAGGGCAACCACGGGCTTTTTTCCAACTAACTGGCCAAGCAATCACGATCGTGATCGGCAGTTGGTGGGCACTTTCCAAGGCCATCAACTTCGGTCTGCCACTGAGCTCGATCGACTTAATCACCGTTGCGATTTTGATGACATCAGGGATCTTCTGGACCATTCGCACGCAGAACTACTTTTCCGGTCTATGGACCTGGGGAATCGCAGCCGTCTTGGGTTGGCGTTGGGTGATCGGGCTGGACGTGAACGCAGAAACGGTCATCGCCTACGTCACGATTGCGACAGGTGTGATCGCGATCGTTGGGTACTTAGCCCTGCGACTCAAGAAGTCATTATTGACATCGGTACAACAGGCCAATGATTTGGCAAAGTTGAGGCCAGTGCGATGTTTGTCGCGATTCAGCGCCGTCGTGCTACCGCTGGCTGACTTGTCGCTGATTCACTTCGCAACGTTCGCTGCGGTGTGCTACGGCCCCAGCCTGCTGCTTGCGACCTACGCCTTGGATCTTTCGATACTACTGTCAGGTTGGCTCATTGTCGCTGGACTTGTTGCACTTGCCGCGATTCTGTTTCGTGGCCCCGTTTCATTATCTGGCTGGTTATTGATTTCACCAGTAGTCGTTGGCCTTTGCGTCGGAACCGTCGCGCCGAGTTTGTTCAGCCATGTCAACTTGGTGCTGATTTATACAGTCACGGTCGTTGTCACAACCTACGCGATTCGTCGCCTATGTCAGCCAACTCAATCCGGAACCTGCACCATCTCCTTCGGCTGGTTGTCGGTGTCAGCCATTCTCGGGTTCGTCTACATCAATCCCGTGGTGATCGCCAGTTCATCCATCGCGATCATCGTGCTCTATGCATTCATGCGACGGGAGATGACCACAGGATTGCGAACAAGCTTCGTGATTGTTAGCAGTCTGCTGTCGGTGATGGCCTTGACATTGCTTTCTGGATTTGACGGCTGGACGGCGCAACTACCGCTCAGCGGTCAGTTCGCGACAGCGACCACGTTCATGATCCCTGGTATCGCGCTCGCCATCCTTGCGTTCGATACTCAGTGGAGGTCACTCGATCTCGACCTGCTGAGACATTGGAGTTTAGTGCTTCGCGGCCTTGGATTAGCGATGGTCGTGGTCGGCCTGGCAAGTGATTCATTGGGGATTTTCCATGAGTGGCTAATCATCGTCTCGCTCGCGATCGCAGCGCTGAACGAGTTCCGAATCGCTATGATCAAGCAAGTGGAGCCTCATGTTTGGGCTGGATTCTCTGTGCTCGGATTATTGCTGGTTTGGATGCAGTGGCATCACTCGATGCCGCTACATCCAACCGCGATGAGATTGCTGGTTGTGGCCGGCGCTGCAGTTGGACTCGTGTTGGTGAAGCGTTGGAATGACCATCCTCGCTTGCAGATCATGACCCGCAGTCTATCTGCGATTGGCCTCGTCATTCCGTTTGCCTCGACGGTTTGGAGTTTATCCGAGTCGAGCGGAAACGCAGCCGAGTCGCTGGTGATTTTTGCATCCGCGATCATCTGGTTCGTCCACGGTCGACTCAGCGGAAGTCGCGGCTATGTGGTCGCGTCTACGGTGCTGCTCAACTTCGGCTTCTGGTCAATCTGGAATTCGCTTTCGCTAACCGATCCGCAGTTGTACTTGGTACCGCTGGGGCTGACCGTGATCGTGCTGGTTGAATTTCTGAAGTCCGAAATTCCATCGTCAGCCCATGATCCGATCCGCTATGCCGGTGCGTTAACGATCCTTGTTTCGCCCTGCTTCGAAATCTTGGGCGGCAGTTGGTTACATATGGCTTCGTTAATGGTGCTGTCGGTCGTTGTGATTCTCATCGCCATCGGACTCCGCTTGCGAGCGTTGATTCATGCGGGGACAGCATTCTTGCTGGTCGACTTGGTAGCGATGGTGGCGCGTTCGTCCATCGATAACCCAGGGATGTTGTGGGTGATGGGGCTGCTGATCGGTGCGTCGGTGATCACGCTGGCTGCGGTTTGCGAAAACAATCGCGAACGATTGCTGAGTCGGATTCGAATCCTGAGCGATGAGTTGGCGACCTGGCACTGATCGATAAATCCTGATTGAAGAAAAGTTGTTTGTATGTCTGTTTGTCTCTTACTTTCCCGTTGAAAAAGGTTGATTACTATGAAATGGCTGTCACAGTTTAGCTTGGTCATGCGCTCGAATATCACTTCGCTTTGTGAGCAAGTGGAAAACCCCGAACGGATGTTGCATCAACTCGTTCTGGACATGGAGGACGAGCTTGGCATCGCAAAAGGTGCTGTTGCCGAAGCGATTGCCGATGAGATCATGATGCGAAAGACGATTGAGCGAGAACAAGCGGACGCGTCGCTCTGGAGCGGGCGCGCCGAAGCCGCGATCAAACGTGGCGATGAAACGTCAGCACGTGCCGCTTTGCAGCAACGCCTTTCGGCTGAGCGTCGTGTCGATCAATACACCAAAGAGCACGCGATCCAGGCTGCCGAGGTTGTAAAGCTCCAGGAATCGATCCGCAACTTGCAGGACAAAATTCGCCAAGCAAAGCAAAAGAAGTCGCTATTGACGGCAAGGCTTGCGAGAGCGAGCTCCACCAACAAGATCAACTCGGTCATGGACCGTGTCGACAGTCAATCTGCGTTCTCGCAGTTCAATCGCTTTGAGCAACGCGTCCAACGCGAAGAGGCAGTCACGGAAGCATGGGAGCGACTGGACGGTGATTCCGCCGAGACCGATGACCTTCGCAGACAGTTTGAAAGCGACGAACGCGAAGTCCAGTTGGCTGCCGAACTCATGGCCCTGAAGGCTAAAGTAGGAATTTCAACAACCTAGTTGACGAATGAAGTAAATGACCTTGCGTGGTAACCCGACGCGTAAGCGAGGACTTAGACGCATTCTCCTCGCTTACGCCTCGGGTTACCAAGTTTTCAAGCAACATCATTTCGTTCCAGCGGTTCCAGTTGACGAAGGCTCTTCATGATGCACCCACTGCTGCGACTTTTCAACCACTGGGTCTTCGGTGATCGCGTTCGCGTATCATGCACCGAGGGCCAGTGGTTTCGACTCGAAGTTGGCCAACGGCTGATCGCAAGCGATCGACTGCTGGTCGTGGTTACGAAGGAGGTGATCTCGAAAAACGCAAGAATGGGCGTTCTTTACGGGCTGGTTGACTATTGTGCGATTCCGCAAGACATGAAACCATTAGCGACCGATCCAGTGTTACTGGATAACTTAAGCCCGCTGAATCTCGAAATCCGCGATGGGTGCCTACTTATGGAATGCTTCAGTGAAAACGGCTGAACTATTTTTGTTTGGCATCGCCGCCGTGATTGATCTGGCACTGCTGATGGCACTGCTGGAACGCGTCAACCGTGGACGTGTGGCCATTTGGCTGAAGTCATTGGTTGCATCGGTTGCCATGGTTCACACGGCTGTCTTCCTGCGGTTGTTGCTCGCGGACGCGAGCGGCCAGACGATCCAGTGGATTGACCGCTTGCTTATTGTTTGTATCAGCGCCGGATTGTTTGCGTTGCCGTCGGCGATGCTTCATGCGGCCGTGCGGTTGCATACAACCGGGATGCTCGCCAACCCGGTTCGTGATCTGCGTTACGGAATTCTATATTTGCCGCTGATCTCGATTCCCGTGATTGCAATGAGCGCATTCACGGAAGCGAAGCAAGACTTCATGACGCTTGTGACGCCGTGGACAACGGCCTATTTGGCATGGATGGTGACTGCAAACTTCAGTTCTATCACTCTGTTTATGCGGTTACGCTGGCGACCAGATTTTTCTGGCAATCGATCATTCCTCACTCGACTCGTGGTGGGAATCGCGACGATCACAGTTCTCTGCGTTTTTTACGTCGCAATGCCTAATGAAACTAGCTTCGAAGATTGGTTTCGATTGCTGCTAATTCTGTCTCCTCTGGCAGTGGCGTTGCTGTTTGTCTGGCATTCGCAGCGCGGAAAACTGCTGCCGTTGGTGATGGAACGCACACTCGGCTATGCAGTGATCTTGATTGGGATGTTGTTGGCGCATCGGTTGGTCGTTTCTCCGCTTGCGGCGATGCTGCGCTCACGAACCAATCTCGATTTCTACCTGCTCGAAGGAATGTTCCTTGCTTTAGTAATCCTGTTCGTTCCTGCGTTGCGCAGACGCGTGGCCGAATCGCTTCGCTATCTGTTTAGCACGAATGTCAATCATGTCCGCCAAGCAACAAGGAATCTGTCACTAAAGCTGTCACAGAACGCGACATTGGATCGCGAGGACCTGATTGAGTGGTTTGCCGGTGAACTACGCGAGTCCATCGCATTAGATCATGTCTCAATTCTTGTCGGCGACACTGGGGCCAGTGTCGCGCCGCAGATCAAGAGAATGCCATCGCTGTTGCTGTCGAGTTCACAGGTTGTACAGAATGATGCGTTGTTATCTTTGGCTCAACTCGTGATTGGTTTCGGTCGTATCGTTGAGCGCGGTGACGTCAACGATACGAAACTGGATGACGCACTCGCTGCTGAGAACGCGATCGTCATATTTCCGCTGGCCTATCGTTCCGTGAATGGGATGGTTGTCTTTGGCAATCGCGTTCGAAACGATCGGCTCTCGCGCGAACAGCTTTACTCTTTGTCGCTGATCATTGATCAGTTCGCGGCAACGTTGCATAACCGCCAAGATGAACTTCTGCGACAGCGGGCCGAGAGAAAAATGTTGCAACAAGAAAAGTTGTCCGTTCTGGGACTTTTGTCAGGGTCACTGGCCCACGAGCTACGCAATCCTCTTTCATCGATACGAACCATCGCAACATTGACCTTGGAAGAACTTGGTTCGGGGCATCCCTGTGAACATGACTTAAAATTGATCATTTCTGAAGTTGATCGGCTGTCGCAAACGACGAATCGATTGCTGGACTACGCAAGGCCGGAAGCCGTCGCACATTCGCTTGTCCGACCAGATCAAGTGATTCAGCGGATTGTCAGCATCCTCAGCTATTTGGCGCGGCAAAATCAAATCGAGTTGGTCGCATGCCTCGAGTGCGAGCATGTTGTGATCGCATCGAATGAGTCGTCTTTATGCGAGATCGTCTTTAACCTCATTAAAAACGCGATCGAAGCGGTTCGAGATATCGAATCCGGTTCCGTTTCGGTGACAACAGGCATCGAAGCGGGCTGGCTTCTGATTACCGTCGCGGACAACGGGCCTGGCATTGCTGAAGAACTGCGGACAACGTTGTTTAAACCGTTTGCCAGCTATAAGGTTGACGGCAACGGTCTTGGTCTTTACGCAGCAGCCGAGCGAGTGCGCGAGCTTGGCGGTACGATCAACTTTGAATCCAGTGATTCAAGCGGAACCATTTTTCAGGTGCGCGTCCCCAGTGGTAAGCAGTGATGAGAATACTTGTGGTGGAGGATGAATCGGCAGCGCGGTACGCGCTCGCGAAAGCGTTGCGAGGTGCGGAACGTGAAATTCTCGAAGCCGATGATGGTGAGACCGCGATTTCAATGGTGATTGAACTTTCGCCTGATCTTGTTTTTCTCGATCTCAACATGCCTAAGAAAGATGGCCTGACAGTTCTTCTTGAATTAGCACAGCGGCAGCATTTCGTCATGCCAGAAATCATTGTTGTTACGGCCAATGACTCGATTCATAGTGCTGTCGAGTGCATTCGGCGTGGGGCAACCGATTTCCTTACCAAGCCATACGATGTCGATCATGTTCGATCGATCGCCAATCGAACGGAGAAGCGAGTTCGACTGGAACAGCATGTCACGACGCTTGAGAATGATTTACGTAGCGGGCAACCGGCAGGGGCGATTCTTGGCAGCAGTCGGGCGATCCGGACGCTGCTCGCGCAAATCGATCGCGCGGCGAAGGTAACGCTGCCCGTGCTTATTCGTGGCGAAAGCGGCACGGGCAAAGAGCTGGTGGCGCGCGAGCTGCATGCGAGAAGCAACCGCAGCCGGGGACCCTTTGTCGCCGTTAACACGGCTGCAATTTCAGCTTCACTGATTGAAAGCGAGCTGTTTGGCCACGTCAAAGGAGCCTTCACCGGTGCCGAACGACCTCGCGACGGTGTCTTTCGCCAAGCGGATGGCGGGACTCTTTTCCTGGACGAAATCGGTGACATGCCA
>Ga0105044_10015646_pt1 | contig 10250 bp, 6 predicted proteins | sample MAT01_FD_78092 | JGI IMG/M metagenome (GOLD analysis project Ga0105044, IMG submission 78092) | Freshwater microbial communities from Lake Fryxell liftoff mats and glacier meltwater in Antarctica - MAT-01 | ecosystem: Environmental > Aquatic > Freshwater > Ice > Liftoff microbial mat | place...
ATGGTGGTGGCCACCCAGCGGCCGTCGGTGGATGTGGTCACGGGTCTCATCAAAGCCAACTTCCCGGCCCGCATTTCATTTGCGGTGGCCAGCAGCACGGACAGCCGTGTGATTCTGGATCAGGTCGGTGCCGAGAGCTTGCTGGGCCGGGGCGATATGTTGTTTCTCAATCCCGAGAACGGCACGCCGATGCGGGTGCAAGGCTGTTTGATCACTGAGAAGGAACAGGACAGGGTCATCGAGTGGTGGCGCGAACAGATGGAGGCCGAGAAGGGCGATAGCCAGGAGGCCAAACCTGCCGAGCCCGAGGAGTATGTGGCCAATCGCAAGCCGGAGATGGAGACGCCATGGGATACCGCTGTGGCCGAACTGGCGGCTGCGCGGCAAATGGCCGGCGGTGGCAAGAGTGGCCGCGGCAATTCATCAGGTTCCGGTTCCATGGATGGCGATGACGGCGACGACGACTTGATCAAGCGTGCCATGGACATCATCCAAACTTCGGGCAACGTCAGCACCTCGCTCTTGCAGCGCAAACTACGCATCGGCTATCCCCGCGCGGCCCGGCTGATGGAAGAGCTGCAAGAGATGGGCTACGTGGGCGGTGCCAGCAAGCAGGCCGGCAAGGGCCGTGAAGTGCGCACGCCAGCGGCGGAATCGGACGACTGAGGGCCGAGGACGGCTATCGATTGTCGGTGTTCGACGAGGCCCCTTCTGTCGCCTTGGAATGAAGGTTGTGCATCGCACGTTCACTGACATTGCGAATAAATGCAGGCGTGATACAACGGCTTATCCATGGACACAAATATCGTTCTGACCCTGACCGGCGCGGACCGCATCGGCCTCGTTGAAGAGGTGACGCGGCTACTGGTGGTGCGTGGTGGCAACATCGAAACCAGCCGGATGACCCGATTGGGCGGCGCATTTGCCATTCTGATGCTGGCCTCGTTGCCCCAGGATCAACTGGACGGGTTGGATGCGGCCTTTGAGTCGCTCAAGGCGAAGGGATATAAGTTCACCGTCAGCCAGATCGAGCCAGTATCGTCCAGCGAGTTGCACGCGGGCTGGGTGCCGTATCAGATCGAGGTGATCGGTGCCGACCACGAGGGCATTATTCATCAAGTGTCACAGGCGCTGGCCCAGCGCGGCATCAACATCGACACGATGGACACCAGCACTACGCCGGCTCCCATGAGTGGCGATCCGCTGTTCACGATGAAAGCGCTGGTGTATGTGCCGCTCACGCTGGCCGACCCCGATTGGCGCACGGCGCTGGAGGCTACGGGGCAGCAGCTGAATGTGGATATTGATGTGAGACCCAAAGGCTAATGGCATCGGCTCCTGGGGCGATGCCCCAGGCTGGTATGGAATGCGCCGTTGGCGTGAAAGAGCAGAATGCTGGCGCTGTCTTGAGGGGCAAAGCCCCGCGCCATACCAGCCTAGGCCATCGGCCTAGGGACGCCAAGAGCCAAAGGCCCGTTCCATCTCATTTAGGGCGCGATGAAGTCACCTTAAACTTTATTAACACGCCGATAGTGGGCAGAAAATTTGTGCTATTGTTAGCCGAAGAACGAGCGCAGAACTAATCTAATTGGTTTTGCGCTTTCTGTTTCTGTGGGTCTCGCGGGCTTATGATCAAGTAGCTGGCGGCCCATTGCCAGCAGCCAAATCCCTATGTCCTTTGTCCACTTGCACTGCCACTCCGAATACTCGATGCTCGACGGCTACAGCCGCGTGAAAGGGCTGGCCAAGCGTGCCAAAGACCTGGGTATGCCGGCCATCGCCCTGACCGACCACGGCGTGATGCACGGCGCGATTGAGTTTTATGACGCCTGCAACGATGCCGGCGTGAAGCCCAGCATCGGCATCGAGAGCTACCTCACCAAGTGGGGCCGCGGCATGAAGGACCGCGACAACCAGATCGACCGTCAGCCGTATCATCTGCTCTTGCTGGCCCAGAATAACAAGGGTTACCAGAACCTCATGCGCATGGCCACCCTGTCGCAGTTGGAGGGCTTTTATTACCGGCCGCGCGTCGACCATGCCACGCTGAAGGAGAACGCCGAGGGTGTGATTTGCACCAGCGGTTGCCTGGCGGCCGAGATTCCGCGCTTGATTTCGCAGGGGCAGGAGGAGCAGGCCAAGCGGCAGTTGCTGTGGTATCGCGAGGTGTTCGATGATCGCTTTTACATCGAGCTGCAAGAGCATGACATCGACGAGTTGAACACGGTGAATACCACGTTGGTCTCGTGGGCCAAAGAGCTGGGCTTGCCGCTGATTGCGACCAACGACGTGCACTACGTCAAGAAAGAAGATGCCATCGCCCACGACCTGATGTTGTGCATCCAGACCTCGGCCCTGTATTCGGCCCAGGATCGCATGCGGATGAACAACGACTCGTACTACCTGCGCACGGCCGATGAGATGAAGCGCATCTTCGAGCCGATTGCATCGGAGGCAATTGCGAACACGTTGCGCATTGCCGATCAATGTAACGTCTCGCTCAAGACTAAGCAGTGGCATTTGCCGTTGTACAAGCGGCCCGAAGTATTTACCAGCGACGACGATTTCCTGCGCTATTTGTGCGAGATCGGCTTCGAGGATCGCTACGGCATTCCCGCTCGCGAGGATGGTGCCTGGGTGGGACGCACCGCCAATGGCCTCCACATGAAGGACGATCCGCTGTTGCAATGGGCCATGGCCGGCCAGGCCAATCTGGTCGGCATTCCGATGGCGGAGTATTGCAGCGACGAAGAGACGCCGATCAAGCTGACTCGCCTCAGTCCACTGGCGCTGGCCGTGGCCGATAGCATGCCTACCATGTCACCGCGCCGGTTGCGCGAACGGCTGCAATTCGAGTTGAACGTCATCATCAGCATGGGCTTTAGCAGCTACATGGTGATTGTGTGGGACTTGATTCGGTTTTGCCGCGAGAAGGGGATTTGGTGGGATGTGCGCGGCTCGGCCGCTGGCTCCGTCGTCAGCCACGTGCTAATGCTGACCAACATCGAGCCAGTCAGCAATGACTTGTTTTTCGAGCGCTTTTTGAACCCGGAGCGCGTGACCATGCCCGATATCGACATGGACTTTCCGGACGATCAGCGCAACATGTTGGTGGACTACACCATCGAGAAATACGGCAAAGAGCAGGTCGCCCAGATCATCACCTTCGGCACCATGGCCGCCCGCGCCGCGCTCAAAGACATGGGCCGCGTGCTGGATATTCCGCTGAATGAAGTGACGCGGGTGACCTCGTTGGTGCCGAACACTCCTGGCAAACCGGTGACGCTGAAACAGGCGCTGGTTGAGGTGCCCGAGCTCAAGAAGATTTACGACAGCGACGACAGCCTGCGCAATTTGTACGACAAGGCGATGCTGGTCGAGGGCATGACCCGCAACGCCGGCACGCACGCGGCCGGCATCGTCATCGCGGACAAGCCGTTGATCGAGTATGTGCCGCTGCACCGGCTGACCGGCACGCCGCTGACCGAACAGCTCAACGCCGTGACCCAGTTTGCGATGGGCCACCTCGAAGCGATTGGCCTGTTGAAGATGGACTACCTGGGCTTGTCGATGCTCACGATCATTCGCAAGGCGTGCGATTTGATCGAGCAGCGGCATGGGAAGCGTTACACCATGAATGACATTCCCATCCACGAGAAAAGCATTTACGACTTGCTGAGCCGCGGGGATGTGCGTGGGGTCTTCCAGGTAGAAGGATCGGGAATGAAATCTCTGATGATGGACATGAAGCCGAAGCGCTTCGAGAACATCGTCGCGGCGATTTCGCTATATCGCCCAGGACCGCTCGAATACATTCCCACCTACAACCGGCGCTTGCACGGCGAAGAGGTTGTGAAGTATCACCACCCCGATCTGGAGGGCGCGCTCGGCGAGACCTACGGCATTCTGGTCTACCAGGAGCAGATCATGCGCGTGGCGCGCGACTTTGCCGGCTACTCGATGGGCGAGGCCGACACCATTCGCAAAGCTGTGTCCAAGAAGAACGCTGAGCAACTGGCCAAGCACAAGACCAAATTTCGCGATGGCTCGATCAAGAAAGGCTATCCCGGCGAGGTGGCCGACCAGATTTGGGCCGACATCGAGTTCTTCGCCCGCTACGGCTTCAACAAATCCCACGCGGCCATCTATGCCTCGATCACGTGCCAGACGGCCTGGCTCAAGGCCAATTACCCGCTGGAATATTTGACGGCGCTGATGACGTGTGAGGCCGGCGACACCGAGAAAATCTCGGGGCTGATTCAGGACGCCAAGCAGCGCGGCATCGACGTGCGGCCGCCGAGTGTGAACTGGAGCAACAAAGACTTCTCGATTGAAGATCAGAAGGATCAGCGCCAACTTCCGCCCAACAGCCGCGAAGTGGCAGCCAAGAAGCCGGACGCGGCCATCGGCGGTATTCGCTTTGGCCTGATGGCGATTAAGACGGTGGGTGAGGGGCCGGTGGAAGCGATTCTGGCGGCGCGCCAGAAGGGCGGCATCTTCAAGGACATCAGCGATTTTGCGCGGCGCGTGGATATGGGCTCGGTGAATAAGCGCGCGCTGGAGTCGTTGATTAAAGTCGGCGCGCTGGATGAGTTTGGGCCGCGGCATCAATTGCTGGCTGCGGCCGACATGATCATCGGCGCAACGGTGCAGGCGCGCAAGGCGGCCGAGATGGGCCAGGGTATGTTGTTTGGCGGCCTGGATGACGACAGCAATTCGGTGTCGGTGACGTTGCCGAAGAACGCGCCTGAATTGCCGCGCAAAGAGATGCTGATGGAAGAGCGCGAACTCATCGGCACCTACGTGAGCGAACATCCGTTGCAAGCCACGTTGATGCATTTGCAAAATCTGGTGACGCGCCAGGCCACTGAACTCACTGAGCTGGATCAGGGCCAAATGGTCGTTGGGGCCGGCATGGTGACGTATGTGCGACCCCATACCAGCAAGGCCGGCAAGCCCATGGCTTTTGCCGCTATTGAAGATCTGACTGGCACGATCGAGCTGGTGATCTTCCCCAAAACCTGGGAGCAATATCAGGACAAGATCACCAAGGACAAGATTCTGGTGGTGTGGGGCAAGGCTGATGTGAAGGCTGGCTCGTCGGGCAAAATTCTGGTGGATCGGGTGAGCGACTCGGTGACATTGGCGCGCTCGGCCGACAGCGAGATGCCTGTGGCCAGTTACACGCCGCAAGCGCAGGGGCAAGCTGATCAAGGATTCGCCGCGCGTGAGACCCGCGAGCAGTGGAATTCCTCTGACTTATCCACGGATGCGGGGTTTGTGCCGCCGATGCCGGACATGCCCGATGATTTTGCCGAGCTGGATACTGAGGCCCAATCTGGCGATGAGGCCGGCCAGATTGTGGATACGCCGCCGTGGCAGGTAAAGCCAGTGACCGTGGTGGAGAAGAGCATGCCGATGGTCGAGGCCGCGCCGGTCAGTGATGAAATGCCCGTCACAACCGATGCGCCCATGAATGACGGCGTGCTGATTGAAGTGAAGACTGTGCCCAGTGCCAATGTGTGGGAGCGGCTGGCTGAGGAGCCGCAACCCTATTCGCCGCGGGCGAGTCGCAAGCTGGCACAGAATGGCAATGGGAATAGCAACGGCAACGGCCACGCGCTGCGTGAGTCGAACATCAACGGCAGCAGTCTCGCTACGCTGGTCGAGCCAAAGGCCCTCAAAACAAGCGATCAACTGCTGGTCGTCGTCATCACCCGCTGCGGCAACCCGCGCATGGATGTGGAACGACTGGAGGCCGCGCATCAGGTGCTGGTGTCATTCGAGGGCGATCAGCCTTTTAGCATCAAGCTGAAAAACGGTGGCGCGCCGGATGCGTGGATCGATTTCCCCAACGACCAAACCCGCGATTGTGCCGAGTTGCGCGCCAAGCTGATTGAGTTGTTGGGTGCCGATTGCGTGGATTAGCCGCGTAATCCCTTACAAACCGTTGTTGTAGGGGCGAAGCATTTGTCCGCCAAAATTTTGGTTTGCCTAGACCTATGCGGGCAAATGCTTCGCCCCTACCCATGGCACTTGTTGCCTAATTCACCAACGCACCCTCACGCGTCAACACAGCTTTGTCGGTCACGCTGCCATCGCGCAGACTGTGCGTCGGCGAGACTGAATATTGGACGATGTAGCCTTTGCGGGTGCCGGCGCTGAGGTTGGGGCCGCTGCGGTGGAAGGCCAGCGACGAGAAGAAGGCCACACTGCCTTTCTTCAGCGGCACCGGAATGCCTGTCTCGTCCCCAAAATAGCCCTGCTTGCCGATGGGCGTGTCCTTGTGCTCGATCAGGCCCTGCTTGTGCGAGCTGGGCAGCAACCAGATGCAGCCGTTTTCCACGGTGGTGTCGGCCAGCGCAATCCAACTGGTGAGATATTCCGGCGGGTCAACGGGCGTGTAGCCGTTGTCCTGATGCCAGGGAAATTCGCGCTTGCCTTCGGGCCGCTTGTAGACCGTTTGATCCCAGTACAAAGCCACATCCGGCCCCAACACCTGATTGGCAACGGCCAGGATTTGCGGCTTTTTGACGAAGGCCATCACGGCGGGATCGCGCCGGGCCAGATCATTGGTGAATGAGATTTCACCTTTGCGGCTGATGCCTTGCGCGCCCTTCACATCCAGTTCGCGCTCGTGCAGCGTGTCAAAGTTGTCCAGGTGCGGCACCACGGTGTTGATCTCGTCGTCGCTAAATAGATTGGGCACAATGGCGTAGCCCTCGGTTCGAAATTGGTTCAGTTGATCTGTGCTGAGCATAGTTCTCCTTTATGAGTTGAGTTTGCACTTTAGCAAAGCCTCGGAACGACAGCCGATATTCTCGTCGAGTCAATATTGTGCAAGCGAGCCGGCACATCGACAATTCGCACTGTGACAACAATTCCCCTATTTTCATGGTGTACTAGGCCCCATGAAAGCAATTGTGATTCACGAAACCGGCGGCCCCGAGGTCATGCGCCTGGAAGACGTGCCCACGCCGGAGCCGAAAGCTGGCAATGTGCGGGGCAAGATCGAGGCGATTGGCCTCAACTTCATTGATATTTATCACCGCAGTGGCCAATACAAGTTGCCACTACCGACCACCATTGGCCAGGAAGCGGCGGGTGTAGTCGATGCCGTTGGCGACGGTGTCACTGAATTTAAGGTGGGTGACAAAGTGGCGTATGCGTTCACCCTGGGTTCGTATGCAGAATATTCGGTGGTGCCGGCCGACAAGCTGGTGCACGTGCCGGCGAATCTCTCGACCGATCTGGCCGCCGCGCTGATGTTGCAGGGCATGACGGCTCATTTCCTGGCGACGGACACCTTTGCGATCAAACCCGGCCACACCGTGCTGGTGCATGCGGCCGCCGGCGGCACTGGCCAACTGCTGGTGCAAATTGCCAAGATGCGCGGCGGGCGGGTGCTGGCCACCTGCAGCACCTCCAAGGCTGGCATTGCCAAAGCCGCTGGGGCCGACGAGGTGCTGGCCTACGAGGGTTTTGACGAGGCCGTGAAGCAACACACCGACGGCAAGGGTGTGGATGCGGTGTATGACTCGGTGGGCAAAGACACGTTCGACCGCAGTCTCAATTGTTTGAAGCCGCGCGGCATCATGGTCCTGTTTGGACAAGCCAGCGGCGCAGTGGCTCCGATTGATCCGCAGGTGTTGAATGCCAAGGGCGCGCTGTTTCTGACGCGGCCGTCGTTAGGACACTACGTGCGCACTCGCGAGGAATTGTTGGGGCGTGCGAATGACGTGTTGGGGTGGGCGGCCGAGGGCAAACTGAAAGTGGGCATTGACCGTGTGTTTGCACTGGCTGATGTGGGTCAGGCGCATGCCGCACTGGCCAGCCGTTCGACCCAGGGCAAGGTGGTGTTGCGGCCATAAGCGCTTCTGGCGTGCGGATAACGAGTTGGATCAAGACCAATATCCAGTATGAGTTCACTCGAAATCTTCAATCCGCACTGCCCAGATTGCCTTAGCGAGCCCTATGCTGCGTATCGGCGCTATCGTGATGTCGAGCCGTTGCATTGGGGATTGCCGTGGACGGGCGCGATTACAGTGAATCGTAGTGGAACTCAGCGCGGCACGTTGTATGTGTTTAGCCACGCCGATTGCAGTGCCTTGTTGAGGGATGAACGCCTCGGCCGCGAGTATGTGATGCCGGATCGGCTGCGCGACAATATGCCGGAGCCGTGGCGGCCGTGGTTCGATTCGGTCGGCCACTGGCTGCTGTTTCTGGACCCGCCCAAGCACACTCGCCTGCGGCAGTTGGTCAGTAAAGCCTTTACGCCGCGCATGGTCGAGCATCTGGCTCCGCGAATCGAAGCCATCTCAACCGAGTTGTTGGACATGCACGCCGGTGCTGGCGAGATGGACGTCTGCACTGATTTTGCGCGGCCGCTGCCGGTGTTGGTCATTGCCGAGATGATTGGTGTGCCAGCGGGAGATCGGGTGTTGGTACAACAGTGGTCGGCCGCATTTATTCCGGCGATGGATGCGCGCTCAATTGGCAACAGCCATCATGTATATGCCCGGGCCGCGCGTGCCACCACTGAGTTTACGAGTTACCTGCGCGCACTGGCGGCTCAACGTCGGCGCGACCCACAGGACGATTTGATTTTGGCCCTGGTGCAGGCCGAGGAAGCCGGCGACACCTTGAGCAAGGACGAGCTCGTCAGCATGTGCATGTTTTTGCTGGTGGCCGGCCACGAGACCACGATTAACTTAATTGGCAATGGCATTCACGCCTTGCTCAGCCATCCCGAGCAATTTCGGCTGTTGCTGCAGCAGCCAGACCAGGCACCTGGTGCAGTCGAGGAAGTATTGCGCTTCGACAGTCCGGTTCAATATGCGTTTCGCGACGCGCATGCCGACCTGGTTTACAAGGATGTGCAGATTCCCAAAGGTGGGTTGGTGGGTTTTGTGTTGGGCAGCGCCAATCGCGATGAGCGTTGGTGCGCCGAGCCCGATTGTTTTGATATCACCCGCGAAGCCGGCCGAGGGACGCTGGCGTTTGGCGGCGGCATTCATCACTGTCTGGGTGCGCCGCTGGCCCGGCTGGAAGGGGCGATTGCGCTGCGCCAGTGGGCTGAACGATTTCCAAATGGGCAACTGGTTGCGGACAAAGCGACACGAGCTCCTGGCGTTGCATTTCGTGGGTTTGCGTCGTTGCCGGTGAGGCTGGGTTAACGCAAGTGTCTCAGAACAGGCTGAGTTGGCTGTCTTCGGCCGGCGCGCGAGGGATCGGCAACGCGGCACCACCAGCCAGTTTGTGAGCCCAACGCGTCGTCTCTGGCAGGCGATATTTCGTCATGCAGCGCTTCACAAATTCAACTGCATGGGCCACATCGATGAGGTGCCCCGGCGAGATATACAGCGGCGTCGATTTATCCTGCGAGCGCAAGACCGAGCCGATGACTTGCTTGGGGTCGCGTTCGTCGCGCAGATCGACATGATCGCCGGCGCTGCGGCCCGGCTCCACATGATGCCCATACAAGCGCGTTTTGGCCACACCGATGGTGGGCCGGTCCAGCCACAACCCCATGAGTGATGCGATGCCCATGCCGCGTGGATGGGCAATGCCCTGGCCGTCAAACATGAGCAAGTCGGGCTTGGTGCCAAGTTTCTCCCAGGCGGCCAGGATTGCCGGCCCCTCGCGAAATGCCAGTAAGCCGGGCACATAGGGAAAGTTAAGTGGGGCATTGTCCGTTGCCCCTTCGAGCGGCATCAATTCGGGAAAGCTAAACACCACGATGGCGGCATGGGCGATGCCATGGGGCTCGGTTTCAGCATTAGCATCAACGATAGCGGCTGGATCTTTCAGGCTCATGTCCACACCGGCCACCGTGCGCACGGGCCGACCGTCCCAACTCAAGATTAATTGGGTTTTTAGTGTGGTTTGTATTTCTATCGCTTGTTGTGGTTCCAGCGTCCACGCGTGCAACTCTTTCATGATTTTTATCCTGAAATTTACCCCGTTCAGGCAGGTGTATCAGTTCCACCGGCAGTGTATATTGTCCGACGACTATGTTGTCTAAATTTCGCCAGCAAAAGATGGCCAGCTTGTTTCGCAACTGGGATTTCGATCACGATGGTTATCTCGAACGCAGCGACTACGTTCTGGTTGCCCTGCGTCTGGCTGAATTGGCCGGCTTGCTCCCCGGCTCAAATGAATACACCGCCATGGTGAATGGTTATCTGGCCGGCTGGAACCACCTGAAAGAGATGGGGGATGCCGATGATGATGATCGCGTCAGTCTGGAC
>Ga0105044_10015648_pt1 | contig 10249 bp, 7 predicted proteins | sample MAT01_FD_78092 | JGI IMG/M metagenome (GOLD analysis project Ga0105044, IMG submission 78092) | Freshwater microbial communities from Lake Fryxell liftoff mats and glacier meltwater in Antarctica - MAT-01 | ecosystem: Environmental > Aquatic > Freshwater > Ice > Liftoff microbial mat | place...
AGAGCACAATGTAGCCGTTCAGCCACGCCGTCATCTCGTCTTCGTTGAGGTAGACCTGATGATGGGTGGGCAGCCGATACGGGGAGAGAAGCAGTCGCTGGCGGTCGCTCATAGTGAACAGACTTTTCAGGCATGGGAACTCGGCGGTCTACGAATATGATAGGAAACGCATTGGTTTCCCTGGAGGTGTTCTGTGGCGAATGCACCGGCAACGACGCCGCTTGCTCGACGAGTCGAGTTATCGCTCAAAGAAGGCCGCATTCCGCAGGCGTTGGAGTTGGCGAAACAATTTGCACGCCAGGAGCCGGGACTAGTTTCGGAGGCCCTGGTTCGAAAATGCTTCCTGAGGGCTGCGGAAGCCCAGGTCAATCGCGGGGCGTTTCGCGATGCCCACTCCGTACTGACCGAAGCGGAAAAAGTTTCTTGCGAGGATCCGGCCTGGTGGGAACGCTTGGCTGAACTTCGTGCCGATGTCGGCGATCACTCGCGCGCCTTGCAACTGCTGGACAAGGTGCCGGACGTTGCGGCCCGACCGCGTATTTTGGGCCGGCTTGCCGATCGTGCGATCAAGGAAGGATCCAGCGGGCGCGCGATGGTGCCCGATGACCTGAAGCCGCAATTCGAATCGGTCCGCAAAGCCTTCGTGGAGTACGAGGCGGGCCGCGATGAGCCTGCTCGCGAGGCACTGAATGCTATCGGGCTCGGTTCACCTTTTCTCGAATGGAAGCTGTTACTTCGTGGGCTGATGGCGTGGTCGACCAATGACACGCCCCGAGCCTTCGATAACTGGTCTCGATTGTCGCCCGATCGGCTGCCTGCAAAGCTGGCCGCACCGATCCGTTTTGCGGCGGATAAAGCATTTGCGTCATCGCTTCCCGCCGATCGACATGCTGTCGTATCGAAGCAAGCAGAACAACTTACGGGAGGATTGACGGAAGGCCTGCGCCGCTTGCGGAAACAAGTGGTGAATGAAGACATGCTGCCTGCCGCTTTCGAGACGGCACGAACCGTCGTGCCGGAACTGAACCGCCACGCGGCCGATTTGATTCCACGCCTGGCAAACGTGATGTACTGGTCCATTCTCTCTGATGGGCAGCCTGAAGACGTGCCCAGGTATCTACGCCTGTTCGGGCAGCCCGCGGATGACCCGTCTTTCCACCGACTCCAGGCCATGGTAGCGCAAAACATGCGTCGTTTGGACATGGCCCACGGTTTTTGGGGCAAGTACGAAGAATGGATCGCCAAGTCGCCGAACCGTTGGCCACCCGCGCAGGCGGCCCGAGCGCGTGCATTGATTCTCGAACGAATGGGGCAGTTGGCACACGATTGGTTGGAAGACGAGGGCGAAGACGACGATCTGGATGACTTCTTTTCGATGTTCAGCCGCAATCGACGCAGGGCACCAGTGCAGCGTAAGCCCCTGAAACCTTCAGCAGAGGAATGTTTCAGACAGGCTTCTGAACTCGCCCCCGATCGGGTCGGCCCTGCCATGAGCCTGCTCAAGGAGTTCGCCTCCAATCCGGAGAAGGCAGCAATCGCGCTACAAGAAGTTCTGCAGCGTTTTCCGAACGACTTGACGATTCTTCAACAAGCCGCCAGCTTCTACGAACGGATCGAAGATGCCGAGAAGGCCCGCGAGTGCATCCGGAAGGCGTTCGCGGCGAATCCGCTCGATCGAGAATTGACCGCGAAGGTGGCTTCGTTCGCCTTCGACGACGCACGCCAGCTTGCCGTGGCGAAAGACTACGAAGCCGCCCTCGCGGCCATGAAGCAAGCCGGCTCGCTCGGCTCGCAGAGCATGCGGTTGGGCGTTCATGCCCTTGCGGCGGCGATGTACACGGCGGCCAAGAAGCCGGAAGAAGCCGGCAAGCACTTGGAGACACTTCGCAACGCGCCGAATGCACGCCTTGTAGCCGCTTATCGATTAGCCGTCGAAGGGGCACGTGTCAAAGTGAAGAAGAGTGACCTGTCTCCCTGGCAGGAGGCATTTGAAACCGAGTTACAAGCCGAGGCCACTCCGGCGGAAACGTCTGCTCTTCTGGATGCCATGATTCAATACCTTGGGGAGCCGACTCGTTATCGCGGACACAAGGCCCACCAGACAAAGATTCTCGATCGAGTTCGAGCGATTGGCGAGCCGACTTCCAAGGCAACCGAGGCCGAACGCGAGCAGTTCGGCCTGGCCCTGCATCGAGTATCGATGTGGAAAGTCCTGGGCGAGTTTGCCTTGCTCAATCGTCAGAGTTTTCCGGCCAATGCGTACTTCGCGTTCTTCGAGGCGGAGGCCAAGATCGCGAGGTCCAAGGCCGCGTACGTGTCAGGTCAAACCGGCTACGCTTATCGACGAGTTAAGAATTTGATGAAGGTAGCAAAAGATGGCCGGTATCAAGCATTGCAGGAATTGCTCGACGCAAGATTGAAAAAGAACCCTGATCTAGAACGCTGGTTGAGTGGCTACGATATCGACTATGGCTGGTAACTTTGCGAGGCGAGAAAGCGAATGTTCGATCCCTATTCCGTGCTCGGCGTCGAGCCCGATGCAGACGACGAGACGATTCGCCGCCGGTATTTGGAACTGGTTCGCCAGTTCACGCCCGAGCACCATCCGGAGAAGTTTGCGGCCGTGCGAGGCGCTTACGAGAAACTGAAGGATCTCGACACCCGAGTTCGACACCGATTGTTCGAACAAGGCAAGAACGACGGCATTGACGAATTGATCCAGGAACTCGCGACTCGAATGCCGCGAAAACGCTATGGCTTGCAAGCCCTACTGAACATTCAAAAGGTGGCGACTCGATGAGTTCCGAGGAAATCGAGCGCATCTTGTCCGACTTCCGGGCCTGGCTGGGCGAATGGACTGCGATTCCCGCACCCGTGGATGAGAGCCCGGAAGTCGATCTGCACACGCTCATTGCGCAGTTCACAGCCCTACGTCAAGAAGTGAACTTGCAAACGAAAGCTTCGCGAACGACGCTGGAGCAGAACGCGGAAGCACTAACCGAGTTGCGTTCGGCCCTCGAACAACTTCAAGAGCAACCGGAAGCAGATGATGGTCTCGGCCCCTTGCTAAAGTCGGTTGTGGATGTGTACGACAACCTCGCCCTGGCACTCAAGCAAGTGATTCGCCAACGGGACGCCATCGATGAGCCGTTGAACACGATCATTGATGGTACGAAGATTCCCGAAGTCTTCGGCACGAACAGCACGGAGCCTGAAGCGTCAGCGAAGGGCAACCTTAAACGCGGCTTCTGGTCGCGATTGTTCTTTGAACAAGTGAAAGAGGCTTCGGGGCTTAACGATCCGATCAAGACTATGCTGAAAGAGGCCGAGGCACGTCGGGTAAAAATGGTCGGGGCTGCGAAGCTGGTTCGCTCCTCTCTCGACAGCCTGATCACAGGTTATGGCATGAGCCTCGCCCGCATCGACCGCGTGCTCGAACAAAATGACATGGAGCCGATCGCCGCCGTGGGCGAAACGTTCGATCCCGAGTTGATGGAAGTCGTCGAAGTTATCGGCGACAGTGGCTTCGCGGCGGGTCAAGTAGTCGAGGAAGTCCGCCGCGGCTACATTCGTAGCGAAGTTGTGTTCCGGTTCGCACAAGTCAAAGTTGCCAGGTGATACACACCAAGGAAGAATGTCATGGCCGATCTGATTATTGGAATTGATCTGGGAACCACGAACAGCGAAGTCGCCGTCGTCGAGAACGGCGTACCTCGGGTTTTGCCCGGTGACGATGGCGATCCGATTCTGCCTTCGTTCGTCGGCCTTGCCGACGATGGCCGGCTGCTCGTCGGCAAAGCGGCCCGCAACCAGTATGCCCTTGCTCCAGAACGCACGATCAAGTCGATCAAGCGCAAGATGGGCGAGGACGTCAAGGTTCCATTGGGAAAGGAGCAGTATCGCCCGCAAGAAGTCTCGGCCATGATCCTGCGAGCGCTCAAGGATCGTGCTCAGAAGGCACTTGGCAAGGAAGTGCAAAAGGCCGTCGTCACGGTCCCCGCCTACTTCAACGATGCTCAGCGCCAGGCGACCATCGAGGCCGGGCAACTGGCTGGCCTGGAAGTTGTTCGCATTCTCAACGAGCCGACCGCGGCCGCGTTGGTGTATGATCCCGATCAAACCGCCGGCATGAATGTTCTGGTCTACGATCTCGGCGGCGGAACCTTTGATGTGTCGGTGGTGCGTGCCGAGGGTGGCGTGGTCGAAGTGCTGGCCAGCCACGGCGACACGAAACTTGGCGGCGACGACTTCGACGAATTGCTGCTCAAGCATTTGTGTGACAAGTTTCAAACCGAACATCAGATCGACCTGCTCGCGAACACTACCAGTCAGGCCCGTCTGTTGCGTTCTGCCGAGTCCGCCAAGCGGACACTCTCGGATCATCCGTTCGCACGCATTGAGGAAGAATTCATCGCAGAGAAGGATGGCGTGCCTTTGCACGTGTCGATGGAAGTAGGTCGCGGTGAATACGAAGGCCTCATTCGTACTCTAATCGATCGCACGATGGACTGCGTGCAAAAATCCTTGGACGACGCACATCTCACGGCCGCCCAGATCGACCGCGTCGTGCTGGTTGGCGGCAGCACGCGAACGCCGATGGTTGGCGAGCTGTTAGAGTCCCGGCTTGGCCGGCCGGCCCGCAAGGACATCAATCCCGACTTGTGCGTGGCGATGGGGGCGGCCGTGCAAGCTGCCATGATCGCTGGCGAAACAGTCGGGGCTGTGCTCGTGGATATCACTCCACACTCGATGGGCATCAAGACGCTCGATCCATCGTCAGGGGACTATTTTTTTGGCGGCGGCTTCACGTTCCGTTTCGCTCCGATCATCACACGCGGCACGCCGTTGCCCGCCTCGCGATCCGAAGTGTTCCGCACGGTGAGCGACAGTCAGCCGTCCGTGGAAATCGACGTGTATCAAGGTGAAAGTGAAGATGTCCGCCGTAACCATCGCGTCGGCATGTTCAGTATTGCAGGCCTAGCCAAAGTGCCGGCCGGGAACCAGCTCGTCGTGCAACTCGATCTGAACCTGGATGGCGTGCTCAAAGTTTCCGCTCGCGAAAAGGCGACCGGACTCGTCAAGCACATCACCATCGACAATGCGCTCGCGAAGTTTGAAAGGGAAGAACGAGATGCATCGACGGCCCGGCTCGAGCAACTCTGGCGCGATAGCTTCCCGGATGTTCCCGAAGGAGAAGGCGAGGACGAGATCGGGCCTGACGACATCGAGTCCGAAATTGTACACGGCCTGGAATCGGATGGTGAGGGAGCAGCAGCGTCCATGCCTTCGCTCGACACCGGCCCACGCGAAGGCCAACGTGAGGCCGTCCAGGCCCGTGCCCTTCTCGAAAAGGCCGAACGCATCCGCTCGAAGGCCACGGCCGAGGACCATGCCGAACTCGATCGCTTGATGCAAAATGTGCGAACAACTCTTGAGGACCGCAACTGGAACGGGTTAGAAACTGCTTCCAACGCGCTGGCGGATGTGCTATTTTATCTGGAAGATGCTTAGAAGGAGTTGTGGAGAATCTCATGGAATCAGCCGTAATCGGTTCAGATCTGGATCGAGGCGAGTCCAAGGCAGGGTTCGATCCCGCATTACGTCCAAATATCGAGTCAATCGTGATCGAGGACGATGAGCCCGTGGACAATTTCTTCCAGGATGCCCAACGCCGCTTGCTCGTAAACGCGCTGTATTCGTCTTGGGCGGGTCCCGGGGAAGACCGACCTTGGTTGTGTGGTTCCGATATCGGCATTTTCACAGACGGGGATGAGCCAACCGTCGTGCCCGACGTGATGGTAAGCATTGATGTCGCCAAGGACGTCGACTTGGACAGGAAGGTGACACTTTCCTATTTCGTCTGGCAGCGAGGCAAGTGGCCGGATGTTTGCGTCGAGATCGTCTCCAACAATCGTGGCTCCGAAGACGAAAAAAAACTGCGTGCTTACGAACGGATGCATATTCCCTACTACGTGATTTTCGATCCGAGTCATTTCTTGGGTGATGAAGTTCTGCGAGTTTACCAGTTGAATGGTAGCGCTTATGCCCGTCACGAATCCGGAATGATGCCGGAAATGAATTTGGGGGTCCGACTTTGGCAAGGTGGTTTCGAGAATATCGAAGGAGTCTGGCTCCGTTGGACAGACAGAACGGGCAAGATGCTTGCTTGCGGGAACGAGAAGGCGCTCGCAGCTTGGAGTCAGGTGGACGTGGAGAAAAAGCGAACTGAGGTAGAGCGTCTAAGGGCCGACAAAGAGAAGCAGCTCGCAGAGGCCGAGAAGGCTCGCGCAGAGGCCGAGAAGGCTCGCGCAGAGGCCGAGAAGAGACGTGCTGATCTTGCAGACGGACAGATTCTTACGGAAAGGCAACGAGCCGAAGCCGAAAAACTCCGTGCCGACCGCCTTGCTGAAAAGCTTCGTGAACTTGGCGTGGACCCTGGCTAACTCGCTCGTCATCTGGCAAGGCGAATCGAGTTCACTAACATTTCAGTTCACGCCTTTCGAGAATTCTATTCATCATGTTGTTTACTCCACCTTGATCGCTCTTCCTTTCGACAGCTTTTTCCCCTCCACATAGTTGCACTCATTCACAGGGATTTTCGTTGTCCGATACCATTGAGAACGCAGAACTTTCTTCCGAGATCGCACGCCGGCGAACGTTCGCGATTATCTCGCACCCGGATGCCGGTAAAACCACGCTGACAGAGAAATTTCTGCTCTACGCCGGACAGATCGAGGTGGCCGGTGCCGTTCGTGGCCGCAAGACGACGCGGGCCGTCACTTCCGACTGGATGCAGCTCGAACGCGAACGCGGCATATCCATCACGTCGACGGCCCTCTCCTTCAACTATCGCGGCCATCTGGTGAATCTGCTCGATACACCAGGGCACCGCGATTTCAGTGAGGATACGTATCGCACACTCGCGGCCGCCGATAGTGCGGTGATGGTGATCGATGCAGCTAACGGCGTCGAAGGTCAAACGCGAAAACTCTTCCGCGTTTGTGCCGCTCGCAAGATCCCGATTCTGACTTTTGTCAACAAGATGGATCGGCTCGGGAAGTCGCCGCTCGAACTGTTGGCCGAGATCGAAAACGACCTCAAGATCGAACCGATTCCAATGAACTGGCCCATCGGCCTGGGCGACGAATTCCAGGGCGTTTACGATCGGCACGGCGATCGTGCCATGCTGTTTCAACCGACAGAAGGGGGCTCTCTGCTGGTGCCAACCCGAGCAGTCACGCGTGATGCTCTTTCCAATGAAGTCGGCTCTCGCATCGCGGAACGTTGCTTGGAAGAACTGGATTTACTCGATGGCGCAAGCGGTTTGCTCGACCCCGACCGCTTTCGTACCGGCCAGCAATCGCCCGTCTATTTCGGCAGTGCAGCCACGAATTACGGCATCGAATCGTTTCTGGACTCGTTCCTGCGACTGGCTCCCGCACCCGGGCCACGTTCCGCTGCCGAGGGCATGGTGCCCGCCGATCGAACTGGCTTCGCGGGCATCGTCTTCAAGATTCAGGCCAACTTGAATCCGAAGCATCGCGACCGCGTCGCCTTTGTGCGTGTGTGTGCCGGTGTGTTCACGCAGGAAACAGAACCGATTGTCACTCGCACCGGCGAACTTTTGCGTTTCAAGGGCTCGCACCGGTTATTCGCGCGCGAACGGGAGGACATTCATTCGGCGTTCCCGGGGGATGTGATCGGTATCTCCTTCACGCGGGGAGTGCGACTCGGAGACACACTATGCGAATTGCCCGCCGTATCCTTCGACGCGTTGCCGCAATTCACGCCCGAATGCTTCGCGACGATTCGAACTGCGGACACCGGCCGACGGAAGCAACTTTTGGAAGGGCTGACTCAACTCGCGGATGAAGGGGCGATTCAATTGTTCACGGATCCGGACAATGCACGCGAATTCATGCTCGCAGCCGTCGGCGAACTGCAGTTCGATGTCGTGCGATACCGCTTGGAGGCCGAGTACGGGGTCAAATCCACCATCGAACCACTCCCGTATCGAAGCGGATCATGGGTAGGAGCCGGCGCAGAGTCGTTGGAAAACGTCCGACTGCATAACGGCATGAGGGCGGCTCTCGATTACCGCGGGGTGGCCGTCCTACTTGCCGACGATCCCTTTACACTGCGGTATTTTCAACGGACCCAGCCGGAACTCAAGCTCAAGCCGTTCGGGGACGATATGTTTGCGCCAAAGGCGTGAGCGGCAGGATTCTCAAAAGGCGATCACGAAAGAACGAAACCACGAAACCGTATCCTTTCATGTCTTTTTCGGCTTTTCGTACTTTCGTGATTTCGTGATCGCCTTTTGGTTTGCGTCACTGCCGCATTGAGGGCTCCGCGACATTGGCCCCAGCACATGGCCCTTCGCAATTCGGCCCGTAGGATGCTCCTACACCACGATTGCATCCACGAGTGCTTATGCAAATCCCCGTCGAAAAGATCATTGCCTTGGCCGAGTCCGACCACCCTTCGGAAGTCCGCTGCGCGGCCATCACCATTCTCGGCGAACTGGGTGGCCGACATGCCGAGGTGAGTTCCGCCATTCTCGGCGCGCTGGCTTCCGACGACGGAGCCGTCCGCATTCGTGCGGTGTATGCTGCCGGCCAACTCAAGATCGACAAAGCTCTTCCCCGCTTGCTCGAACGCATCAATCACGGAGGTCGCGAAGGGCAGTTGGCAGCGGAAGCGGCCGCGAAACTTGGGGCCAAGGGCTCGCAAGCTCTCCAAGAAGTGATCCACAAAGTCGTGCCGGGCGTCCGCAAGTACATCGCGGCCGCACTCGCTGGTGCCGAGGCCGACGGAGCGAAAGATTCGTCCGGTTCGGGGATCGCGATGCTTCAAGAAAAGGATCCGGCCGTGATCGAGGCGGCCGTGGGGACTTTGGCCAGCCGCATTCCCGAAATGGATGCCAAACGAAAACGTGCCCTGGCCGACGAGTTATTCGACATGGCCAAGTCGAAAAAGGTCAAGCTAACGCCGCTCGGCGAAGCGGGCGTCGTTCGGCTCGCGAGTCTGCTCGACGACGAACGTGTCGAGTCGTTATTATGGGATCGCGTCTTGCCGCCGATTCCGGGCGAAGTGCGGGCGGCAGCAATACAGGCTCTCTCCAAGTACATCGACTCCCCTGGCAAGGAACAACGGGCCAAGCTCTTTCAATGTGCGGCCGACACGCAGTTCCGCGTGGCCGCCCCGGCGATGATGTTGCTTGATAAGCTGCAAGTCACGGACAAGCACATTGGCGAATGGCTCGCCCTCCTCGACGCACCTGATCTTGCACCAAGGCGATTTGCTTTGAACAAAGTCGGGGATCGCGACACAGCCGAGGTGGCCGAGAAACTCATCGAACAGATTCGCCATCAGGATCGCAAGTATCGGGGCGATGTGCTCGCGAAACTTGCCGGCCTGAGCAAGGGTCGCAAAGCTCTGGCAGAGCCGCTTCGAAAAGCAGAAACGGCAGAGGAAGCTTGGGATCTGGCTCGCGTGGTTGCCCCGTTCGCGAAGGACGATCCCAAGACCTGGGGCGATGAACTCTTTGCCACGCTCGGCAAACATCTCGAAGCCGGCGACAAGCGCGTCGATCCGCTGTTGTTCGCGTTGCGAGAAGCCGGGCCGGTCGAGCTTCGCGATCGCCTGGAAGCGAAGGGGGCCAGTTACAAGAAGAAGGAAGATTTCGAGAAAGCCCTCCTCTACTACAAGGCCGCAGCCCGCGATCCCGCGAGCGGTTTTTCGATTCGCATCGGCCTTGGCACCGTGGGCTTAATGCTTTCCAAGAAGGATCTGGAAGCCGAGGCCCGAGCCCACGACCCAAGCCTGCACGCCTTCGCCGACCTCGTTCGCCAGGACGAGCCGGCCACGTTCAAGGAAGTGGAATCGACAAAGTGGCTCACGGCCGATGAACTGTATTACCTCGGGTTCCACTTTGCCGATCACGTGAACGTCATGGGCGAATTCGGCGGGAAGGTTCTGAAGTTGCTGTTGAAGCGATTCCCCAAGAACAAGCTCGCGGCCTCGGCGAAGAACAAGCTGAAGAGTTCGGGACAGAAGTAACCAGGCGAGCGGAGCGGCGTAAGCCGCCCGATGAAGTGAGGATGACATTCGCCTCTTTGAACATTATCGGGCGGCTTACGCCGCTCCGCTCGGTGCGTCGTGATAGTCGTGTCACCACAGTGGGAGTTAGTCCCACCGGGCAACTGTCGTTCTAGCCCGTAGCAACCGGAACGGCTGGGGAGGCAAC
>Ga0105044_10015649_pt1 | contig 10248 bp, 10 predicted proteins | sample MAT01_FD_78092 | JGI IMG/M metagenome (GOLD analysis project Ga0105044, IMG submission 78092) | Freshwater microbial communities from Lake Fryxell liftoff mats and glacier meltwater in Antarctica - MAT-01 | ecosystem: Environmental > Aquatic > Freshwater > Ice > Liftoff microbial mat | place...
GCAGCGCGCCGTGCCGCGCCAGCGTCCGGCCCCATTTGAGGAGGCGAAAGAGGTGGGTCGTGGCGGTGGTCAAATCTTCCACCCGCTCCAGATGCACACCAGCCCGCCGAGCATCGGCTCGACCTTGGCCTGGGTGAAGCCGGCGTCGGCGATCATATCGCGAAAGCGGTCGGGGGTGGGAAAGCGGCGGATCGATTCGACGAGATAGCGATAGCTTTCCTCGTCGCCCGCGACAGCCTTGCCGATGCGCGGGATGATGGCGTCGGCGTAGCGCTCGTACAGCGTGCCGAAGCCGGGCCATTCGCTGGTCGAGAATTCGAGGCAGTAAAAGCGGCCGCCGCGCTTGAGCACGCGGTGCGCTTCGCGAAGCGCGACGGGGATGTCGGTGACGTTCCGGATCCCGAAAGCGATGGTGTAGGCGTCGAACGAGGCGTCGCCGAAACTCAGTTTCTCGGCATTTTCCTGTTGCCAGGTGAGACCCTCGATATTCTTCGCGGCGGCGCGGTCCTCGCCAACGCCGAGCATGTCGGGATTGATGTCGCTGACCGTGACCAACGCGCCGCGGCCCGCGAGGCGAAAGGCGATGTCGCCGGTGCCGCCCGCCATGTCGAGGATGTGCTCACCGCTGCGCGGTTTGACCCGGGCGACGAAGCGTTCCTTCCACAGGCGGTGCATCCCGCCCGACATCAGGTCGTTCATCACGTCATAGCGCCGCGCAACCGACGAGAAGACCGCGCCGACCCGTTCCGTCTTTTCCTCCGGGCTGACCAGCTGGTCGCCGAAATTGACCTTGTCGCTCATGGGGGCGGCTCTAGCGGGGAAGACCGCGGCTTGCCATAGGCGGCCTATGCCCGAGCTTCCCGAAGTCGAAACCACCGTTCGCGGGCTGGCCCGAGTGCTCGACGGGCGGCGAATCAGCCGCGTCGAACTGCGGCGCGGGGATTTGCGGCGGCCGTTCCCCGACGATCTCGGCCAGCGGCTGACCGGGGCGACGGTCACCGGCCTGACGCGGCGCGCCAAATATGGGCTGATCGCGACGGATCGCGGCGACACGATGATCTTCCACCTCGGCATGTCGGGGCGGTGGCGGATCGACCCGATCGACCTTGGCGCGCACGATCATCTGCTGGTCGAGACCGACGAGGGGCGGGTGCTGGCCCTCAACGATCCCAGGCGATTCGGCTCGGTCGACCTGGTGGCAAGCGCGGACCTCGCCGAGTGGCCGGCGTTCAAGGCGCTTGGCCCCGAGCCGCTGGGCGGAGCGATCGACGGTCCATGGCTGAAAGCGCGGCTGGCGGGACGAAAAGCGGCGATCAAGGCGATGCTGCTCGACCAAAGGATCGTCGCGGGCCTTGGCAATATCTATGTGTGCGAGGCGCTGTTCCGGGCGCGAATCAATCCGGCCAAAGCGGCGGGACGGGTCAGTCGCGCCAAGCTCGATGCGCTCGCCTCGGCGATTCCGGCGGTGCTCGAGGAAGCGATCGCCGCAGGGGGATCGAGCCTGCGCGATTTCGCGGCGCCCGATGGCGGGCTGGGCTATTTCTCGAAGGCGTTCGATGTCTATGGACGCGAGGGCGAGCCGTGCCATGCCAAATTCAGCGGCGGGTGCGCGGGGGTGGTGAAGCGAATCGTGCAGGGCGGACGGTCGACTTTCTATTGCCCGGCCTGCCAGGCGTAAGAAGATGGGCCCCGGATCTAGTCCGGGGTGACAAATGGATCGTCAGTTGACCCGAATCGCCCTTGGCGTTAGGGGGACGGCACGCTGGTGCGGCCCGATGCGGGTTCGCGCCGCTTTCTTTTTTGACCGACAGATTTGGGAAGACATTATGGCGAACACGCCGCAAGCCAAGAAGCGCATCCGCCGCAACGCCAATCGCGCCGCGATCAACGGCGCCCGCGTCAGCCGCATCCGGACGTTCATCAAGGCGGTCGAATCGGCGCTCGATGCCGGCAACAAGGACCAGGCCCGCGACGCGCTCAACAAGGCGCAGCCGGAATTGATGCGCGGCGTGTCGCGCGGCGTGATTCACAAGAATACCGCGAGCCGCAAATTCTCGCGCCTGACCAAGCGAGTCGCGTCGCTCGGCTAATCGAACCGGGTTATGGATTGGCCGGACGGCCGATCCAGTCCCGACTTGAAACGGGCCTCCGGAGCGATCCGGGGGCCCGTTCGATTCGCCCCTCCGAAGCACAGACAAAAAGTCGAGCATTTCCCGCGATTCGCATCAAGCCGTCATTTTCCTGTCATTGAAAAATAGCAGTTTTCAGCCAAATTAACGGATTTCCGCACCTTTTCCATGTCAAGTGCCTTTATTTCACTTTTTTGAAAAAAGCCGCTTGAACACTCGCCCCCTAACTCTCAAAAACATTGGCTCCGCAGTGATTCTGCTGGGGGGGAACCGCGCAGAAGCAGTTTGGGGCGTCGCGACTTGCAAGGTCCGGCGCAACCCTCGGCTTATGCCTGCGGACATGACATATGGGGAGGCGCCAGAAGGTGCATGCTGTTGAGCCAGGGAAGGTGATTGTTCAGGGCTCGCTGGAGACCTTGGAGACGCCACTGACCGCGGCCTGGGAGCAAATCCGCACCGGCCTGCGCCGCGATTGCGGGGCGCGCACGTTCGATGGCTGGCTGAAACCCGCCGAGCTTGGCGAGTTCGACGCCGACACCGGCGCACTCGAACTGGTGATGCCGTCCAAATTCATGGCCGACTGGGTGCGCTCGCATTTCGGCGAGCGGCTGGCGCTGGCGTGGAAGACCGTGCTGCCGATCGTCCGCGACGTGCGAATCGTCGCCGCCGAAGGTGGCCCGCGCCCATCGCCGTTGCTGATCCTCGAGGAAATTCCGGCGCCTGCCGCCATCGCCGGACCGCGCGATCCCGATGCGCCCAATTTCGACCCGCGCTACCGCTTCGACACGTTCGTCATCGGCAAGGCCAATGAAGTCGCCGCAACCGCCGCCAAGACCCTGGCGAGCGCCGATTCGGTGAGCTTCAACCCGTTGTTCATCCACGGCGGCACCGGACGCGGCAAAACCCATTTGCTCCACGCCATCGGCCAGGATTTCCTCGCCCGCCGCCCGACCGCTCGGGTGGTGTCGATGTCGGCCGAGAAGTTCATGGTCGAATTCGTCCGCGCGCTGCGCGAGAATGACACGATCGGCTTCAAGGGGCGGCTGCGCTCGGCCGATCTGCTGCTGATCGACGACGTCCAGTTCATCGCCGGCAAGGATTCGACCCAGGAAGAATTCTTCCACACGATGAACGAGATCATCACCGCCGGGCGGCGGCTGGTGATCACCTCGGATCGCGCGCCGCAGGACCTCGACGGGATCGCGCCGCGAATCCTGTCGCGGCTGTCGTGGGGGCTGGTGGCCGACATCAACCCGGCCGAATATGAGCTTCGGCTCAACATCCTGACCGCCAAGCTGGCCGGGCTGCCCGGCATCAGCATGACCCAGCCGGTGGTCGAATTCCTCGCCCGGCGCCTGACCAATTCGATCCGCGAACTGGAAGGCGCGCTCAACCGCATCGCGGCTTATGCGATGATGACCGGGCGGGCAATCGACCTGCCGTTCGTCGAGGAGGTGCTGGCCAATGTGCTGCGCGCCAACCAGCGGCGGATCTCGATCGACGAAATCCAGACCCAGGTCGCCGAGCATTATCGCATCCGCAAGGCCGAGATGACCAGCGCCCGGCGCGCGCGCGAAGTCGCCCGGCCGCGCCAGGTGGCGATGTATTTGTCGAAGCAATTGACCCCGAAATCCTTACCAGACATTGGCCGGCGCTTTGGCGGTCGCGACCACACCACGGTGATCCACGCGGTCAAGCAGATCGAGAAATTGCGCGCCGCCGATGCCGAGCTCGACGCCGACATCCGCTTGCTCACCCGCCAGCTCGAGGGCTGACGAAACAAGTTCGGTGCTTCGGCGCCGACCTCCCCCGCCTGCACCCGCGGCGGGGGAGGACCATTTCCTCCCCGACGCGACAAAATAAAGCCCGCCCGGAGTGGTCCGGACGGGCTCTCAATCCCACGCTCTATAACTGGTTGGCCTAGCGCGCGCGTTGCGGCGGGGGGACGGTGATCTTGACGGTTTCGCCATTGCGGCCGGGGAAGCCGGTGAACATCGCTTCGATCAAATTGGGGACGAGCACGCCGAGATTGTCGGTCTGCGAGCGGGCTTGCGCCGAGCCTTCGAACAAGGCGGCATTGTCGGCGCGGCGGCGGATATCGACGTCGAGGAAGCTTTTGTAGACAGTGTAGACGCGGGTGTTGTCGAACGACGAGCCCCAGAACGGATCGTCCCAGCCGTAGAAGAAGGGCGAGCGATGGCCGTAATAGCCGAAGCGCGAATAATAAGGTCGTCCGTAAAAGCCGCGGCGGAAGAAGGGATCGTAGAAGCCGCCAAACCCGCCACGATAGTAACCATTGGCGAACGGATCGATATCCACTTCCTGCTGGCCGCGATCGACTCCATAATCGAGCTGGACGAGCATGGTCGCGGACTGGGGCGAGGTGGCAGGGGCATAGCCCTGAGCCTGCATCGCCTGCGCCACTTGGGTGGCGTAGCGGGAAAATTCGAGGCCGCCATTGTTGGCCGGGTTGGCGGCGACGACGAAAAAGCTCTGGCCCTGCGGCGCCGGCATCGCCTGGTAACGCGAGACCTGGGCGGGGAATCCGGTGGCGCAGGCATTCAGCCCGAGCGCCGATATTCCGAGCAGCGCGGCGGCCGCTAATTTATTGATACGCATGATACTCACCCTCTGCAGAGGAATCAGGAACTTGCGTTCATAGCATATCCCAGACTGAATGCGAGATGAAGCGGTATTTCAGTGAGTTAGGCCGAGCACGCGATAGGCCTCGACGATCGTCGGGGCGGCGAGGATGCGGGCCTTGTCGGCACCCGCGGCGAGGATCCGGTCGATCTCGCCGGGGTCGCCGCGAAGCTCGATCAGCCGGTCGCGAAGCGGGGCGATCAACGCCACCAGCGCGTCTGCTAGCAGCGGCTTGAAGCTGCCGAATCCCTGGCCGTGATGATCGGCGAGCACCGATTCGACCGTGCCGCCGGTGATGGCGGCGTAAATCCCGACAAGATTCTTCGCCTCGGCCCGCGTTGCCAGCCCCGCCGGTTCCGACGGCAAGGGCTCGGGGTCGGTCCGCGCCTTGCGGATTTTCTGGGCGATCGCCTCGTCGCTGTCGGTGAGGTTGATCCGGCTCATGTCCGACGGATCGGACTTGGACATCTTGGCCGAGCCGTCGCGCAAGGACATCACCCGCGCCGCGGTGCCGCCGCCGATGAACGGCTCGGGCACGGTGAACAGCTCGGCCTCGAAATCATTGTTGAATTTGAGCGCAATGTCGCGCGCCAGCTCGATATGCTGCTTCTGGTCGTCGCCGACCGGGACGTGGGTGGCGTGATACAGCAGGACGTCGGCCGCCTGGAGCACCGGGTATGCGAACAGGCCGACGCTGGCGCCTTCCTTATTCTTGCCGCTCTTGTCCTTGAACTGGGTCATCCGATTGAGCCAGCCCATCCGCGCGGTGCATTGCAGCACCCACGCGAGCTCGGCATGTTCGCGCACCGCGCTTTGCTGGAACAGGATCGAGCGCTCGGGATCGATCCCGCTGGCGATCAGCGCAGCGGCCATTTCGCGGATATTGGCGCGAAGCTGCGCCGGGTCGACATCGACCGTCAGCGCATGGAGATCGGCGAGGAAGAACAGGCATTCTGCTTCATCCTGCATCCGCACCCAGCGCAGGATCGCGCCGAGGAGGTTGCCCAAATGGAGGTCGCCGGTCGGCTGGATTCCGGAGACGACGCGCATCAGTCGGTGACCTTCTTGCGGCGGAGCAGGATCAGGATTGCCTCGCGGTCGATCCCGCCGATCGCCCAGGCAACCGTGAAATAGACCAGCGCGCCGGTCCCGACCAGCGCGCCAACGCCGAGAATCTTCTCGATTGCGCTGCCGAAGAACATGTCGCCCAGCATGCGATTGATGGCGTAGAGCGCGGCGCCCATCGCCGAGGCGGCGATGAACTGGCGGAACACGCGGCTGACAAGCCAGGCCGGCATGCGGAACTGACCGCGATGGTAGAGGATGCCGAACAGCAAAGCGAAATTGATCCACGCGCTGGCCGAAGTGACGGTGGCGAGCGCGTAAATCCCCATCACCGGGATTAGCGCGAAATTGGCGACTACGCCGAGGCCAAGCACACTCATCGCGATCCGCACCGGGGTGCGGACGTCCTTGCGCGCGTAGAACGCCGGGGTCAGCACCTTGACCAGCACATAAGCGGGCAGGCCGGTGACCAGGATGGCGAGTATGTTGCCGGTGATTCGCGCATTCTCGACGCTATATTCGCCGCCTTGGTAGAGCGCGCCGATGATCGGCCCCGCCGCCACCGCCAGCGCCAAGGTGGCGGGGAGGGTGAGCAGCATGGCGAGATCGAATGCGCGGGCCTGGACGTCGGCGGCTTCAACCTCATCGTCGCGGGCGATCGCCTGGCTGATCGAAGGGAGGATGGCGACCCCCAAGGCGGTGCCGATGATCGACAGCGGCAGCTGGTTGAGCCGGTCGGCATAGCTGAGGTTGGTCAGCGCGCCCTCGCCGAGGCGCGACGAGAAATAGGCATAGAACAACTGGCTGATCTGGTAGACTCCGGCGGCGATCGTGGCGGGGAGGATAAGCACGACCAGTTCGCGCACTGCGGGGGTCATGCGCGGGCGGCCGAAGCGCAATTTGACCCCCGCCTTGCGCACCGCGACCCAGCACAAGGCAAATTGCGCGATCCCGCCAATCAGGACCGCGAACGCCATGTAGCGCACCGTTTCCACCTTGCCTGGCGGCGCAACGAGCAAGGCGATGATCAGCGCGACATTGAGCAACGCGGGGGCAAAGGCGGCAACCGCGAAGCGGGTCAGCGAATTGAGCACGCCCGAGAGCAAGGCGACGAGGCTGATGAATAGCAGATAAGGGAAGGTCCAGCGGGTCAGTTCGACCGCAAGCTCAAGCTTTCCGGGGATCTTCTGATAGTCGGCGACGACGAGCAACAGGATGCCGGGCATGGCGATGACGAAGACGATCGTGACGAGCAGCAAGGTCGGCATGAGCACCGACAGGATGTCGTTTGAAAAGGTCTCCGCATCCTCGGTCCCGCCAGCCTGGAGACGACGCGAAAAAAGCGGCACGAAGCCCGCCGAAAACGCGCCTTCGGCGAACAGTCGGCGGAAGATGTTGGGCAGCAGGAAGGCGAGGTTGAACGCGTCATTGGCATTGCTCGCGCCGAGCATCCGGGCGGCGATCATGTCGCGCACGAAGCCGAGCACGCGACTGACCATGGTCAGCCCGCCGATCGACCCGATCGCCTTGTAGAGGTTCATTCCTTGGACGGAGCCGGGTCGACGGGATCGCCATCGGTCAAGGCGGGATCGAAGCCCTCGGGGAGCGCGTCGCCCGCACCATTGGCCAGCGGCACCTGATCGGCCTGGGCCTGCGCATTCTCCATCGTCGCCATGAAGGCGCGGCCGAAGTCGATCGGCTCAAGCAGCAGCGGCGGGAAACCGGTGTTCTGGACTGCCTCGGCGACTACCTGCCGCGCGAACGGGAAGATCAGTTGCGGGGCTTCGACCAGCATGAACGGGGCCAGCGCCTCATCGGGGAAATTGCGCAGCCCGAACAGCCCGGCGTAGCTCAGGTCGACGAGGAAGTGGGTGCCCTGGTCCGACTTGGCTGAAACGTTGATCCGAAGCACGACCTCATGGACTTCGTCGGCGATTCGATCGACGTTGATATTGAACTGGACATCGACTTGCGGCTGGCCCTGCCACTGGAAAACCTGGGGAGAATTGGGGCTCTCGACCGATAAATCCTTGATATATTGCGCGATCGCGGCAGCCTGCGGCGCATCGTCGGGGGCGGCATCGGTGATCGGGTCGATCGGGGTCTCGTCGGCCATGAAATCAAGTCCTTATGATGTGATATTGTGAGCAAGCGACCACCGAGCGGGCGGTCCAAAAAGGGGCATGGCGCGACTAGCAGCCGCGCTTTTCGGGCGCAATGGCGCACACCATGATGGAGCGCCCTTTGAATCTGCGCGTTAAGCGTCTTATGTTGGTGTTCCCCAGCTACGGAACCGAATCTTGACCGCTATCGTCATTCTTGCCCTCGTTGCCCTGTTTGTCGGCCTTCGCCTGTACTCCGTATTGGGCGAACGCACCGGCCATGAACAGCCGATCCTCAAACCCGCCGACCCCGACGCCAGGATCGAACAACCCAAGGTTAACGCCCTGCGCGAGCCGGCATCGATTACCGACAATGGCGACCTCGCCTATCTGCCGACCGCCGGTCCTGGCGTTCGCCAGATTCTCGCCGCCGACCCGCAGTTCGACGTGGCGCGCTTCCTCGAAGGCGCGAGCGGCGCCTATCGAATGATCCTCGAGGCTTTCTGGAAGGGCGACCTCGACGCCATCCGTCCCCATGTCGACGGCCATATCCACGATTCGTTTGCCGCTGCGGTCGAGCAGCGCACCAAGGACGGGTTCACGCTCGACAACCGGTTGGTGGCGATCGATCCGCCGGTGATCGTCGAGGCCGGGCTGGAGCATGGTGCGGCCGAGATCACGGTGCGACTCGAAGCCGATATCGCCGCCGTGACCCGCAATAAGGCGGGCGAGGTCGTCGCCGGAGCGATGAGTGACGCGGTCCAGACCCGCGAGCGCTGGACCTTCCGCCGCGATTTGAAGTCGCGCGATCCCAACTGGCTGTTGATCGAAACCGACGAGGAAGAGTGAGCGTCGTGATGCGCGCCCGGTTTCGCGGGCTGGCGCTCGCCTCGCTGCTGCTGCTCGGTGCCTGCGCCACCCAGCGGCCGGCACCGCCGCCGGTGACCCCGGCGCCAAGTCCAACACCTGCGCCGACGCCAGTTCCTGCACCCGGCCCGCGTAACGCGATCGAGGCGGGGGTGTCGACTTCGACGCCGCGGTCCGTAGACGCGGTCAGCGCCGCGCGCGCTTTGGGGGCGTTCAGGATCAGCTGCCCGGCGCTCGCCACCCGCAAGGATGGCTCGGGCCTGACCCAGCCGGGCGACTGGGCCGCAGTCTGCGCCGAAGCGTCGAGCGTCGTGCCGGGCGGTGAAGCAGCCTTCTTCCGCGACCGCTTCGACTGGGTGCGGAACGGCGAGGGCAAAGCCTTCTCGACCGGCTATTACGAGCCCGAGATCCTGGGTTCGCGGGTCGCGAGCACAGCCGCGCAAGTGCCGATCCATGCCAAGCCGACCGATCTGGTCCGCTGCACGCGCCCCGACGGCAAGGCCGGGCGCGGGCGAGTCGATGCGGCGGGGACCTGCGTCCCTTATTTCACCCGCACCGAGATCGAGCAGGGGGCGCTGGCGGGCAAGGGGCTGGAGTTTGCTTTTGCCGCCGATCCGATCGACCTGTTCTTCCTCCAGATCCAGGGGTCGGGGCGGTTGATCCAGCCCGACGGATCGGTCATCCGGATCGGCTATGCCGACCAGAATGGCGCCAATTATGTCGCCGTCGGGCGGCTGTTGCGCGAGCGCGGGGCGCTGCCGCCCGGCGGGGCGACGATGGACGGGATCGTGGCGTGGATGCGCACCCAGCCCGATCGCGGCGTGGCGCTGATGCGCGAGAATCCGAGCTACATCTTCTTTCGCGAACTGACCGGTCCGGGGCCGCTCGGGGCAATGGGCCTGCCAGTGACCGAGCGCGGCACCGTCGCCGTCGATCCCTTGTTCGAACCATTGGGCGCGCCGGTGTTCCTCGACCTCGACCGCGACGTCGCTGATGGGCTGTGGGTAGCGCAGGATACTGGCGGCGCGATCAAGGGCGCCAATCGCTACGATACCTTCTGGGGGGCGGGAGCCACGGCCAAGTCGATTGCCGGGGGCCTGTCGGCGCAAGGCAGCGCGCTGGTGCTGCTGCCCAAGGGGGTTGCTCAGCGAGTGGCGGGGCAAGGTGCGGCCGTTATCCGCTGAGGAACAGGCGCTGTGGGCGCGGGTCACCGCATCGATCCGCCCACTGTCACGCGACAAGATCGAGGACGTGCGCGCCGCGCCTCCATCGCTCCCCGAGACGCCCGCCGCGGCCAAGCCCCGGCCCGCACTGCCGCCGCGCCGGATGCCGCCGCCGCCGCCGCCGCGCCGGGTGATCGCCAACACGCTCGATGGCGGTTGGGACCGGCGATTGAAGGGCGGCACGGTCGAGCCCGACCGAATCCTCGACCTTCACGGCCA
>Ga0105044_10015650_pt1 | contig 10248 bp, 7 predicted proteins | sample MAT01_FD_78092 | JGI IMG/M metagenome (GOLD analysis project Ga0105044, IMG submission 78092) | Freshwater microbial communities from Lake Fryxell liftoff mats and glacier meltwater in Antarctica - MAT-01 | ecosystem: Environmental > Aquatic > Freshwater > Ice > Liftoff microbial mat | place...
CGAGCTGGCGATGCCGGTGCGATTGGCGGCATTGGCGACGAGCACACGTACTGCGTTGCGGTCGACCGGGGCAATGGTGGAGGACGTGGAGGTGCTGGCGGAAAGGTTTGCCGGTGTCGGTGTGGTTGTTGTTGGCGCCGAGGTGGTGGTGGTGGCTGTGGTGGGCGACGCCGTGATGTTGGTCTGGTCGACCGAGGTGGGCCTGCCGGCGATGGCAACGCCCGCCGTTGCACCGAGTAGGACTGTGATGACAACGGTGACCCACGAACTTTTCATGATCCGAAAACCATAGCGACACACCAACCAAGTTTCTGGGCTGCTCCAGGTTGATGGGCCGTGCTGGGCTATTCTGAGTGCCGTGAGTCGAACCCGTAGTAATCCTGTACGGGGCTCTCAACCCATGTACGTTGCCGTCCTCGCCGGCGCGTCCGGCGTGCTCGCAGCTTCAGCGGGTCTGCGGCCGGCTGGTTCGTCGCCTGTCGATGTGGTGCTGGTCGGGTTGGCGGCCGCAGCGGTCACCTGGGCGGCGGCCACCGCGCCGTGGTGGTTGGTGGCCATGGTGGCGTTGTTGGCCGCTGGCACTGCCGGGCCTGTGGCCTTGGTTGCTGCCTCGATGGCTGCCGTGGTGTTGGCGTGCGTGGTCGGGGCAGGCCGGCGAAACATGCCATGGGCCAGGTCGCTGGCGACCCTCGTGGCGGTGCAGGCTTTTGCCCACAGCGGGGTCCATGTCTTCTTCGGGGCGTCGGCGCTCATCTGCTCCGTCGCGCTTGTCATTCTCTTCGTCTGGGGTGTATCGCGACGGCCGCGCCCGTTACGTCGCACGGTCGGCAAAGTACTGGCCTGCGCTGGTGTTGGCATCGCTGTGGCGATAGTTGGCTTGACGATCGCCGGTGTGGTGGCGCGGGCACCGCTCCAGGAGGGCAATCGTAAGGCGACGGAAGGTTTGGAGGCATTGAACCGGGGCGACATCGCTGCCGCGTCGGCGTCGTTCGCATCCGCTGCCACAGCGTTCCAGCGCGCCGATGATGCACTGAGCGCGCCGTGGGCGCAGGTGTCGCGTGTGATGCCGGTGGTGGCACAGCACCGCTCGTCGATGACCGAGCTCACGTCCACGGCTGCTGATGCCATGTCGTCGGCCGCGTCGGCGCTGGCTCAGGTGGACCCGGATTCGGTACGCGTGGTCAACGGTCGTATCGACCTTGCGGCGGTACGGGCGCTGGAGGCACCGTTCCTGCAGTTGGTGCAGGCCATCGACGATCTCGCGGCAGGCGTTGGACGGAGCCAGTCGCCGTGGCTCGCGGCGCCCCTACAGCGTCGTCTCGCAAGCCTCGGCGATGATTTGGTGGACAACCGAGTGAAGGCGGGCAATGCGTTGCTTGCCGTGCAGGTCGCGCCAGCAATGTTGGGCGAGACCAGCGTGCGCCGGTACTTCGTGGCGTTCACCACACCTGCCGAGTCGCGCGGCCTCGGTGGGTTCATGGGTAACTACGCCGAGCTCACCATCGATCAGGGTCGTATCGAGATGTCCGACTTCGGTCGTCACACCGATCTGAACTATGCGGGCGACCTTGCGACTCGCCGGTTGAGCGGGCTCGATGAGTTCGTCGAGCACTGGGGACGGTTCGATTTCGCCAACCACGAGGGCGGCACCACGGGGTCGGCCGTATGGAGCAACGTCACGATGGCCCCCGACTTCCCCACGGTTGCTCAGGTGATCAGCCAGTTGTACCCGCAGAGCGGTGGTCGCCCTCTCGACGGCGTGTTCATGCTCGACCCGCAGGCTGTCGCCGCGTTGATGTCGTTCACCGGACCGGTCGCGGTAGACGGTCTCGATCAGCAGCTCACCGCCGACAACGCGACACAGTTCATCGTCAAGGATCAGTACCGCGTGGAGGCGGCCGATCAGCGCATCGACCTGTTGGACACCATTGCTCGGGCGACGGTCGATCGACTGCTGTCGTCCACGTTGCCGCCGCCGGCGAAACTGGCCGAAACGTTCGCTCCCTTGGTTGCCCAGGATCGGCTGATGGCGTGGAGCGCCCATGCCGACGAGGAGCAATTGCTGTCGCAGGTGAAGATGGATGGCGCCTTCCCCGTGCTGGAAGGGCGTGACGGTGTCGCGGTCACGGTCGACAATGGGGGCAACAACAAGATCGACGCCTATCTCGAGACAGCCGTCGACTACCTCGTGAACACTGACGGCAGCGATGCGGGGGCAGGTGTCCGCAGCTCGACCATCACGATCACGCTCACCAACACCGCCCCGTCCAGCGGGTTGCCGGGTTACGTCATCGATAACGGGTTTGGTCTCCCTCTCGGCACCAACCGCGCTTGGCTGTCGGTGTACTCGGCCTTGCCGATGGTGGCCGTGCAGGTCGATGGTCGCCCCGACGGAATGGAGACGGGGCAAGTGTTCGGCTGGAACGTGTCGTCGCGATACGTCGACATCCCACCTGGGCGCACCGTGACCGTGACGATGATGGTGGAAGGCACGTTGCAGCGGCCAGATGCAGGGGCCCCTGTCATTCGAGTGCAACCGCTCTTCACGCCAGCCGTGTACACCATGCCGTCCGCGGCAGGTGGGGAATAGGACCCGATTCGCAGCCTCTGCGAAGCGTCCGGCCGACGGCCCTCGATTCTTGTAACATGAGGGGCCTGGCGAAGGGTGGGGGTCTGGTTGTGACGGTGCCGTGTGACGCAAGGGTGTTTGTGGCCGGCCATAGCGGTCTGGTGGGTTCGGCCGTGGTGCGTCGGCTCGTGGCCGGTGGGTATTCGAATGTGCTCACTGCGTCGCGCGACCAGCTCGACCTGCGCGACCAGGCGGCGGTGAACTACTGGTTCAAGGCCAACCGACCCGAGTATGTGTACCTGGTGGCCGGAACCGTGGGTGGCATCATGGCCAACAGCACTCGCCCAGCAGAGTTCCTGTACGACAACCTGATGATCCATGGCACCGTGGTCCACGCCGCCCGCCAGTTCGATGCCTCCAAATTGTTGTACCTGGGGTCCAGCTGCATCTACCCTCGTCATGCCACTCAGCCGATCACCGAGGACCAACTGCTCACCGGTCCGCTCGAGCCCACCAACGAGGCGTACGCCATCGCCAAGATCGCTGGAATCAAGCTGTGCGAGGCGTATCGCAGCCAGTACGGGTGCAACTTCATCTCGGCGATGCCCACCAACCTGTACGGGCCGGGCGACAACTTCGACCTCACCTCCAGCCACGTGCTGCCGGCGCTGATGCGCAAGTTCCACGACGCCAAGCTCGCCGGACGCAACGAGGTCGAAATCTGGGGTACGGGTTCGGCGCAACGCGAGTTTCTTCACGTCGACGACCTGGCCGATGCCTGTGTGTACCTGATGGACCATTACGACGAGGCCGGGCACATCAACGTTGGCACTGGCGTCGACCTCTCCATCCGGTCGCTGGCCATGTTGGTTGGTTCCATCGTGCACCCCGGGGCGTCACTGGTCTTCGACACCACCAAGCCAGATGGCACACCGCGAAAACTGCTCGACGTGAGTCGCTTGCACGAGGCGGGCTGGCACCACACCATCGAGCTCGAGCAGGGCATACGGAGCACGTACGACTGGTTCCTCAACCATCGCATCGTGCCCTCGCTGCCGTAGCGCGGTGTGTACGCTGCCGAAAAATGAGGGTTCGAGGCGAAGTGACTCACAGCGTCTACGTGCTTGCCCGGCCGCCGCCGTTCGGTCTCGCAAATCGTCTCTTCCCCTGGGCATGAGCTTCGCTCTGTTCCGCACACCACGGTTGCCCGATGCTGGCAGTTCGCTGGGGGCAGCTGAAGATTGGTCCAACGCTTCGCCGTCAGCGTGATGCGCGCTTGTACCTTTCCCTCTTTCTCCAGCATCCGGCCTATGTCTCGGGCCTCGAACGGAAGACATGTTTCCGAGTCGGATTGCAGCGTCGACCGAAGACGACGGGCATCAGTTCGTCGACCTTGTGCGGTCAGCGTTGAACGATTCGTCTGAGCAGCGGACGTTGGTCATCCGTCGAAAGACCGGCGGCTCGTGAAGGCTGCTCTGCCCCCGCTTCATCATCTGACGTGACGGGTGGTGGACGGTCGCTCAGTTGCGAATGAGGAAGTTGGTGAACTGCCATGGGTCGGTGTGGTCGACCTCGTCGGCTTCGTCGCTGAAGTTGGCGAACAGGTCATTGCGGCTGCTCACCGGGTCCCAGTCGCTCGGGCCGGAGTGCAGCTCACCCAGGTAACGGCGGGCAACCCCGAGGACTGCTTCCCACGGAAGATCATCCGGAACGCAGACACCCTCGTCCGGGTTGGCGATCATCCACGCAACTGCGCCGACGATGCTGCCGGCCACCTGCACGGTGGTGGCGCTCTGGTGGGGGAGGATGGCGCGAGCCTCGTCGATCGACAGCAGCGAACCCGTCCACCAGCTCTTGTACGGGTGGCCCATCAGCAGCACGCCCAGCTCGTCGCGGCCACTGATGATCTCGTCGTTGAGGATGCGCTGCGACGACTGCATCTTCCAGCCACGCATGCGCAGTTCGAGCACGCTGTTCACTGCCGCATCGCTGGGGTGGTAGGCGTAGTGCACCGTCGGCCTGTAGACGGCGTTGCCGAACCCATCGACGACGGTGAGGTGCTCGCTCATCGTGAAGCTCTCACCGTGGCGCACCACCATGCCGCGGATCTCGCCGCTGGGCACCCAACTTCGCACCCACGTCTCGATGCCGGGTCGCGCGATACAGATCTGGTTGCACGGACCCTCGCCGCTGTGCACGAACGCGTTCGGCGGCAGCCGGCGCTCATGCGTGCCCCAGCCCATCTCGGCGGGCGCGATGCCCTCCTCGTAGAGGCCATCGACGGACCATGTATTGACGAACTCGTCAGGCCGCTTTGGTATCGCTGAAATCTGCGAGTCGCGCTCCGCAATATGGATCACTTTGGTGCCGGTGAGCATCGCCAAGTCGTTGTAGTGCCCGCCTGTGAGCGCAGCTTCGATTGCCTGCACCTCGGCGGCCAGGCCGTCGGACAACATGCAGGTGGCAATCTCGCCGAGTGCCTGCTTGGCGAAGTGACTGACCAGGCCGGGGTTGGCACCGTGCTCCAGCACAGCGGTAGCGCCCTTGTTGTCGGGCCAGCCTGCCTTCATCCGGCGCAGCTGCATATGGCGTACGTACAGGGTGCGATCCAATGGTGAGGTGGCGGCCAGATCGTCGTAGGGGTCCCACACCTCCACGCTGGTGTTCAAGTACCGCACACCATGGTCGCGGCACCACTGCAGCACCGTTGGGTTGTCGATGTTCCACGCCAGGTCGAGCAGCAGGTCGCCCTCGCCAACACGTGCCGACAGAAACGAATCCAGGTTGTCGGGGGTGAGGCGAGCTTGCTCATACGTAACACCCGCCGCGATGGACGAAGCGACGCGCGAACGGTTGTCGACGAAATCAACTATGGTGACCCGGGAAGGGTCGATCTCCAGATCACGCAGCAGCAGCGGAACGGTGCACTGTGCAACCGAACCGCAGCCGAGCACCAGCACCCGCGAGGGGGTGCGGCTCACTCGGCCAGCGCGGGAACGAGCGCAGCGAGCTCGTGGTCGATCGAGGCGGCCTCAGTGGCTGCGTACAGGCTCTGCCAGTCGTACGACATGCCCTTACGGCCGTTGGTGCTGAAGGACTGGCTGGCATCAACATTGGTGCTCAGATTGTTCATCGCTGCGCCCTTTCGAGACGTAGATGGGGTGAGATCGCTTCCTTTCGGCCGGTGTTTCCGGCACAAAGCGATGCGACCATAACCACCCTCGATGGCACGTTGCTACTTACTGATGGAGCAGACAGTGATGCTGATGGGTCGGTCAGTACGACCGACGCATCACTCAGTGGACCTTGCGGTCCATGGTGGCCCAGTACGGCTCGCGTAGCTTGAACTTCTGCAGCTTGCCCGTTGCCGTTCGGGCCAGCGACTCGCGGAACTCGATCACCTTCGGGCACTTGTAGTGGGCCAGCTTGGTGCGCGTGTGCGCGATGACGTCGGCCTCGGAGATGTTGGAACCGGCCGTGGTGACGACCAGCGCGAGCACCATCTCGCCCCACTTCTCGTCGGGCACACCGATCACCGCCACCTCGGCGACTTCGGGGTGGCTGAAAATCGCATCCTCCACCTCGATACTGCTGACGTTCTCGCCACCGGTGATGATCACGTCCTTCTTGCGGTCGCTGATCGTGACGTACCACTCGTCGTCGATGATGCCGCCGTCGCCGGTGTGAAACCATTCTGGGCCATCGGGGTCGTCGGTGGCCGCACGAATGGCATCGGCCGTGGCCTCCGGCTGCGCCCAGTAGCCACCCATGATGTGGTTGCCGCGCGCCAGGATCTCACCATCGGGGGAGATGCGTACCTCAACTCCGATTGCAGGAGCACCGGCGCGGCTGAGCTTGGTTGCCCTGTCGGCCGTTGACAGGCCGTCGAACTCTGCGCGACCGCGGTTCATGGTCAACAGTGGCGTCGTCTCGGTGAGTCCGTAGATCTGGATGAACTCCCAACCCAATTCCGTCTCGATCCGCTCGATGGTCTTGGTCGGTGGGGGCGCGCCGGCGCACACGATGCGAACCTGCCCGCGTCCGGGAATCTCGCCCTCCCAATGGCCGGCCGCGTCGAGGATTGCATTGGCGACGGCAGGCGCAGCGCACATCACAGTCACTCCGTGCTGCTGGACACGACGCAGGATCTCGGTGCCGTCGATCTTGCGGATGATGATGTGCTTGGCACCCATGCCGGTGACCGCATACAGCACACCCCAGCCGTTGCAGTGGAACTGGGGAAGCGTGTGGAGGTAGACGTCGCGGTCGTTGATTCCGAGCTGCCAACCGAACGTGGTGGCGTTGAGCCAGATGTTGCGATGCGTGAGCTGCACGCCCTTCGGTCGGGCGGTAGTGCCGCTGGTGTAGTTGATGGTGGCAGTTGCGTCTTCGTCGTATGTCCACGGCTGCGGCGGCGTATGTTGGGCGGGAGCGTCGCTGCCTGCACCGATCACATACTTGAATTCGCATTCGACCCCGGCGAGGCCCTCCACCAGCTCTGGGTCGATCATCAGCACCCGTGCACCGCTGTGCTGGATGATGTACTTCACCTCTTCGGCAACGAGACGAAAGTTGATCGGTACCAGGACCCTGCCCGAGCCGCTGACGCCGAACAGCGCAGTCAGCAGTCGCGCCGAGTTCTGGCTGACGATGGCAACCCGCTCGCCGACGGCGATACCCAATTCATCCAGCGCCGCCGCGTGCGCCCGAGCCCTCGCAGCCATCTCTTCATATGTGTACGAACCCCACGACTCAGCGGGCTGGTCGGGCTCGTCGACCACGCCGATCCGGTGCGGGTAGACCTCTTCGGCCCGGCGGAGGAAGTCGTTGACAGTGAGTGCAACCTTCATGGTCGTCATTGTTGCCCACCACCGCATGGAGCGGCGACACGGTATTCGTTGCCGGAGCGGCATCGGTTCCTGATTCACGCCGTTGAATCATGAGCTGCAACGTCCCACCTGTGCGGCGGTGTCGCCCGGTACTCTGACAACCAACATGTCCGACAACAACCGCCCTCAGCGCGCGCCGCGGCGTTCCCGCCCTGCCACCCGGCCCGCCGAGTACCGAAACGCAGCCGTTGCGCCGGTGCTCACCCTTTCCAAAAACGATTACGTGCCCACCGGTTTCATCGAGCTCGGCGTGCCCGAGAACGTCGACTTCGGCCTTGCCGCCGCCGGTTTCACCACCCCGTTCGCCATTCAGACCAAAGCGATCCCGGTTGCCCTCACCGGCCGCGATGTCTGTGGCCGCGCCAAGACCGGCTCGGGCAAGACGCTCGCGTTCGGTGTGCCGCTGCTGGCCCGCCTGACGAAGGACGGCGAGCCCCGCCGGCCCGCCGCTCTTGTGTTGGTACCCACCCGCGAGCTTGCGCTGCAGGTCGCCGAGGTGCTCTCACCCGTCGCCATCGCCTGCGGCCGCACCGTGCTCGCCGTCTACGGCGGCGCCTCGCGCCAGCAGCAGATCGAGGCCCTCCAGGCTGGTGTCGACGTGGTGGTCGCCACCCCGCTGCGCCTCATCGACCTGCTCAAGGAAAATGAACTGCAGCTCGATGCCGTCGAGATTCTGGTGCTCGACGAGGCCGACCGTATGGCCGACGACGGGTTCACACCCCAGGTCGAATGGATCATGCGCAAGGTCACCTTGCCGCACCAGACCATGCTGTTCTCCGCCACCCTCGATGGCGACGTTGGCCACCTGGTCACGCGTTACATGAAGGACCCCGAGGAGGTGGCCATCGACGCCGCCACCGACACGGTGGGCACCATGCACCACCTGTTCCTCGCAGTGCACCACATGGACAAGGACAAGGTGGTGGCGTCCATCGCCAGCGGCATGTCGAAGACGATCGTGTTCTGCCAGACGAAGCGCACATGCGATCGCGTCGAGCGCAACCTGCAGGAACTCGGTGTTCGTGCCGCCGCCATTCACGGCGACCTGGCGCAGGCTGCTCGCGAGCGTGCACTGAAGCGCTTCACCGACGGCGAGCTGGCGGTGTTGGTCGCCACCGACGTTGCCGCCCGTGGCATCGACGTCGACGACATTGGTTCGGTCATCCACTACGAACCGGCCGGCGATGTGAAGGACTACCTCCACCGCAGCGGCCGCACAGCGCGCGCCGGTCGCGATGGCTGGGCCGTCACGATGGCCGAGTACAACCAACACACGCAGGTCCGCATTCTCCAGCGCGCAATGCGCCTCGACCCGACGCCGCCGATTGAAGTGTTCAGCAACAACCCCATGCTGAAGCACCTCCCCGACTTCCACGTCTGAAGTCGACGGTTCGGTCTGCACTGACCCGACTTCCAGTTCACAATCGCACGTGTCGCGGCCTGACCTCGGTGTGATCCGGTGGGGCCGCGACACGTGCGATTGTGAGCGAGATCAACGTTGCTTGGTGAGGACGACTTGGGTGTAGAGCAGTTGAAAGCCGAGGCGGACCAGGTTCTGCGCGGACTGTCCGTCGGGAAGCGCGGTTGCGGCGACGAGGTTGCAACCGAGGTCACTTGCCAGCCGTAGGCGGTGGTTGACCAGCGCGGACTGGAGGCCCTTGCCTTGCTGCGTCGCAAGGGTGGCTGCGCCGCCGATCCAGCCCACGTCGTCGATGACGGTCAGTGAGCCGCACGCTGCCGACTTTCCGTGTACGACGGCCAGGAAGTCGTGCTTGCCGGCGACCATGACCAATGCATCGCAGAACTCATCCGAGATTCGTCGGGCATCAGTGCCGTCCGGCGCGTTGGCCGACAAGATGCGTTTGCGATCGCCGGCCATCGCCGCGTCGAACGAGACGATGTGCTCGCTGTTGTGCGCAGGCAGCATCGAGAGGTCATGCGCGTACACATTCCGAAAGCGTTCCAGCACGTAGCCGCCCGCTGTCAGCGCGGGCAGTAGCGATGCATCTGCCAGCGGCGATAGCTCGAGCGACGGCTGCATTCCCCGAGCGGCATAGAACACGTTGAGTGCGTCAACGATCTCATCAGCTCGGTTCCCGCCGAAGCCCAATCCGATCGCCCGATTCACATACCGACCCCGGCCGAACGAGACGAGCGCGCCGCCGTCCAGTTCTTCCGTGAGTGCTCTGCTGGTTGGCGAGCTTTCCGCCAACGCCATCGCCTGGCGCATCGTCAGCGCTGCCGCGCTGTGCTCCATCCGTCGAGCGAGGTCGATGTCCGTGCGCATCGCCTCAGTCTGCCCTACGGGAGCCAGGCGGGGCGGGTGACTTCGAAGTCGTCGATGGCGGAGGCGTGGCTGAGAGTGATGCCCACATCGTCGAGGCCGTTGAGGTAGCGGTGTTGCGTCTGCTCGTCCATCGGGAAGCTTGCCGAAATGCCGACTGCAGGCAGCTCGACGGTCAGACGCTCGACATCGATGGTGATCTCGACGGTGTGGTCGGCCTCGATAGCGGCCCAGATCTGATGGACGATCTCCTCGGGCACGACGACTGGCACGAGACCATTCTTGGTGCAGTTGTTGCGGAAGATGTCGCTGAAGCTGGGCGCCACGACGGCGTCGAAGCCACCCTGCTGGATAGCCCATACGGCGTGCTCACGAGACGAGCCGACACCAAAGGAGGGACCGGCCACCAGCACGCTGGCGCCCGCGTAGCGCTCGTCGTTGAGGACGAAGTTGCGGTCGTCGCGCCAGGTGCTGAACAGACCCTTTTCGAAACCTGTGCGCTCCAC
>Ga0105044_10015651_pt1 | contig 10248 bp, 7 predicted proteins | sample MAT01_FD_78092 | JGI IMG/M metagenome (GOLD analysis project Ga0105044, IMG submission 78092) | Freshwater microbial communities from Lake Fryxell liftoff mats and glacier meltwater in Antarctica - MAT-01 | ecosystem: Environmental > Aquatic > Freshwater > Ice > Liftoff microbial mat | place...
AAGGCGGGGCGATTCCGGTCAGGCCCAAGATTGTCGGGAACATGTCATAAGCGGCGGCTTGTTGGCTTTGAATGGCATTCACGGCAATCGGCAAACGCAGTTGATTCACATTGTCAGTACGCACCTTTGCCCACGCGGCAATAAACGGCACTCGCATCCCGCCTTCGTAGTGCGAGCCTTTCTTGCCACGCAAAGGCGCGGCGCAGGCGACGGCATGTTCATTCCCGAGCGGTGCGTCACTACCGTTGTCACCAAGGAAGAAGACCAGTGTATTGTCGGCAATGCCCAACGCTTCAAAGTGGTCCAGCATATCGCCAAGTGATTTGTCCATGCCTTCGATAAGTGTCGCAAAAGCTTGGGCGGCTGCTGGCTTGCCGCTGTCTTTGTAGTTTGCAGCGAATCGCGGGTCAGAGTTGAAGGGACTGTGTACCGCATAGTGCGCGAAGTTAAGGAAGAAAGGTTTCTGTGCCTTCATGGCGTCGCTGACGTGCGACTTGGCTTCGAGAGTGAGTGCTTCGGTCAGGAAGATTTCCTGGCCGTGGTATTTTTCCAGTCCGCCGACCGCGTGGTTGAGATTTTTGCCTTTTGCTTTATAGTTCTTTTCGTTATCGAATTTTTGCTCGCCATAGTAACTACCAGGTGCACCAATCGACGCACCGGCGACGTTGATGTCAAAGCCGAGATTCGTCGGATCGGCCCCTTCGGCCGCTCGTGGTCCGAAGTGGCCTTTTCCAACGTGGATCGTACGATAGCCATTGGCTTGCAAGAGACTCGGTAGCGTGACAGCACCTTTCTTTAGGCCCCTCCAGTTCCAGTCAGCCGCGCCTTGCGGTCCAGCATTGTTGAAATCGGGATTGATCCAGTTGGTCGTGCGATGTCGCGCGGCGTTTTGCCCGGTCATGATCGATATTCGAGTGGGCGAGCAAACACTCATCGCACAAAAATTATTGAAACGGATACCACCAGACGCGAGTCGCTCCATGTTGGGCGTGCGGTAATAATCGTTCAGCGGATATCGTTTGAATTTGCCATCTTCGTCGGTGAGAAACGGCAACGACGTGTCCATGACGCCCATGTCATCGATCAGGAAAATGACGATGTTCGGCGGGGCGGCAACAGCCGTAGAAAGCTCGATTTGGCCGAGGCAGAAGAGCCCCAGTACTAACCCAAGTAAGCATCGCATGATGGTTTTGATGGCCGAGTTGACGGCCATTTTTGGCTTGTGGAATTTGTGCTACTCGCTTTGAATTAAGCGTGACACATTGCCACATCATACGCGAATCTCGCACGCTTGCCGACAAGCCTGCGGAATTCCCAGATTGTTTCTTTCTTATCAGCCCTAGTGCTTTGTCAACATTAAGTTTTAGGGTACGACGGACTTCCAGTCCGTCGACAAAGGTCAGCACCGACGGACTGGAAGTCCGTCGTACGCGAGCCCTTCAACCCTAGACTTTGACCGTGACAAAGCCCGAGGTTACCAGGCTGCAGTATCTTCGTTGCCATGCCCATCCATACCCAGTCGCGTTTTCAAGATCGCGAACTGTCGGAAGTGTTTCGCACTGCTGCTATGGACATGTTCGGCTTCGGTCACGAAGCGGATCGTCGGATCGGGATACACATCGCCAGCAATCAGCAGCTTTTCGAACGGTATCAGCGGTTCGCCGTAAGCGATCAGCATCTTGTGTTCATCAAGCTGTACTTCTTGCCCGCGTGATGGATTGACGACGGCGATGCCGGTACAACCATCGTGAAGCAACAGTTCTTCGAAATCCAACAACATGCTTTTTAGTACTGGCATGTCGATATGTTCGCGATAAAGGTCTTGATGACCGCTGGTCGTTTGGTGGCTCGATTCAAGGACGACGTCAACGACAGGACCCAAAGGGTCGAGCTGTTCTAGAAACTGATCCATCAAACGCCGGCGAGTTGCCGCAGCCATCAAGACGGGCATTGTTTTGCCGGTACTATCGTCGCGATATTCATCACGTCGGAAGCCCTGGCGAGGGACAACTTGCAGGTCGTACGACGGACGAACGGCATCCGTCAACTCGAACATTCCGTATTGGCGGATGCCCATGTGCGTTTGCAGTTCTTCGTCAGTCAATAACTCGAAGCTGCCCGCTGGCACCGAAGTGCCAGGAGAGTCGGACGAAGGAGCACGAAGAATACGTTTCAGAAAGCCCATCAAAATGATCCGGTCAGGTGCGCTGGCAGGGGTCATGTCTACAAGTAAAGTCGCGATCGAATTGAGAACGGAGTGAGCCGCTGTTTCGATCGCTTCACCCCTAACGCTAGGTCACGCTTGGACCGTGGGCTTCGATCCAGCGATTTGGCAGCGAATGTGTCGCCAGTCTCGGCGGCACAGGTCGGGCAATCGTTAGAACCCTCCGTTTTTGCCAGGAATTGGCGAGGTTGCGCCTCGAGTACTCGTCATTGCCCAGCCGCCGGGACGGTTGGCTTTTCAGGGCGTTTTTCAGGAACAGGGAAGGCTTTCGACGCGTCTGATGTTCGCACCTCCAAAGCGAGCAGGTCGGGCCCGCACGTTTGACGCGAGCCGCAGACCGTCGGTTAGCCCCCTTTTCAAACGAAGCCTAGGCGGCGGAAACTATTAATGAGGCACGATTTAAACACCGCGTGAGTTCAGAATTGAAATCGGAAACAAAATTCGCGATGCGAACCCTATCTTTCACAAGCGTCCTTACCAATGTCGTCGCACTGGGCAATATCGTGACACTTGCCAACACGGTCGCAGTAGCCGCAGTCTTGTTTTCAGTGGCGGGGTGCAATCCGCCGCCGAGACCCGGACTGGCGGAGATCTCTGCCGCCAGTGCGCCCGACGACGATGGCCTTGCGTCCGGCCAGAATACTTCTGGTGAAATGGGTGACGGGATTTCAATCAGCAAATTGCAACTTCCTTGGGAAAGCTGGCACGCTTACTTCGTTGGCGGCGAGAAGGTTGGCTACATCCACGTGCGGTCTGCGGTAGATGAAGAAGGTGGGGTTGGCAACGTTCAGACGACCGTAACCGATCATCTGACGATGCGCCGCGGACCTTCGACGCTTAGGCAGATGTTGATTCAATCGGGCATTGAGACTCGCGATGGTGGCTTGGTTTCGTTCAACGCGGATTTACGAGTCGGTCCGGCAAGAACGCGATTCGAAGGGAGTGTCAACGCTAACACGCTTTCAATCGACACGATCCGTGGTACGACGCGTCAAACCGAAGCGTTTCCGTGGTCGCCGCAGTATCGAGGTTTTGCCGCGATCCAGCAAATACTGCTCGCCAAGCCAATCAAGATTGCCGAAAAGCGGCGCGTCAAAATGTTAATGCCGATGTACTACCGATTGGCGAACATCGAGATGGACTGCAACCATCGGGCGTCCATTTCGACGCTGGACGGCGTCTCGCACGATGCGCTGGAAGTTGAAATTCGAATGATGATCGGCATAGGCAACTCCATTGATTCGACAGTCTGGGTCAATGACAAGGGCGAGCTACTGAAGAGTTATACCCCTGCGATCGACTTGACTGCTATCCGCTCGTCGGAGTCCGATGCGATGGCGGCTGCCTCCGGCCCAACTGTAGATCTACTTTCGTTGACGTCGCTTGCGGTCACAGGGAGCCTCGACAAACCAGGGGATGCCTACAAGGTGGGCTACGTGCTTAGACCAAGACCTATCGCTGGTAAGGAAAAGCTTGACCTGTCGATCGAACCGCAACTGGGGCAGTGGTTTCGCAAGCTTGACGACGGAACCATCCAGTTGCTCGTCTCACGCGATCCTTCGGAACCTACGCGTGAAGGGTTTACAGGACTGAATTCGACTCCTGATCCTAAGGATAGCGAAAGCGGTCCGATCATTGATAGCGCTTCCGGATTCGTCCGAAAACTTGCTGCGGTAAGCAATGCAGCGAACCCGCGTGATCTTGCCATTGACCTGACACACACCGTGAAACAACTGATTTCGCCAGGTGATTTCACGCGTGGCTTCGCGACCGCTTCGCAAACCGCAAGCGACAGTGTCGGTGATTGTACGGAACGTGCTGTGCTGCTGGCTGCGATGCTGCGGGCTCGCGATATTCCAGCACGCGTTAGCGCAGGGCTGGTTTACACGGGCTCCAAAGACAAGCCCGTGATGGCGTATCACATGTGGACCCTGGCATGGATCGACAATGCTTGGCTAGCGCTCGATCCGACCAGCGGTGGACTCGCACCCGCAGATCGAATTTCGTTTGCGACCAGTAACCTAGCCGATGGCAATGAATACAGCTTCGTTGTGCCAATTTTGTCGGCCATCGGTCAAATAGAAATTCAAATTACAACGGCGAAGTACCAGTCGCTCAAATGATGCGTCGGTTGTCGCAGGGGCGTTTTTTTGAGTAAACGGTGGGATGCGATCGTGTTGGGGCTCGGCGGCGTCGGCAGCGCTACTGTCTATCAATTTTCACGTCAGAGTCTTCACGTTCTTGGCATTGATCCGTATCCGCCAGCGCATGATCGCGGCAGTTCTCATGGGCAAACACGAATCGTTCGCCAAGCCTATTTCGAACATCCCGACTAGTTTACCAGCGTGCTTGGTAAAATCGCCTGCGAACTGGCGATCAGTGGAACGACGAGTCGAAACAGCGATTTCTTGCGTTGGCGATAACGCCTGCGCTGAATTCACCGCGACGGAAGGAAGTGAGCGTGATGATGGCCGATAAAGAAAATTCACAAAATCAAATGAGCCGCGCGAAGATCTTAAAGCTGATGGAGGCAGCGTCGCAGGTCAGCGCAGGTCAGCAAAATCAAAACCAGCAAAATCCAGTGCAGGGCAGTGCAGGGGAGGGCGATGTCGAGATTGCAATTTCGATCGCGCGGCAACTGCTATTGCGATCCCAAGCATTGCAGACACCGGAGGAGCAACGTCAACAAGCAGAACTGGATCGAATGATCCAACACCCTGACGACAAAGCGACGCTGGTGCAATGGACCGACCAAGCATTCCGCACGCAAACTCCCGCTAGAATCGCAGATCAATTGACGCATATCCTCGACCTTCAAGGGGTCCCGCGTTTCTTTAGCCCACTGGATCAAGCGTTGTTGCGCGGCTTTCAATCTTTCGGCGGATATCTTCCCGGCGTTGCGGTTCCGCTGGTCAAAAGCAAGATGCGACGTGAGACGGCGAATGTCATCTTGCCAGCAGAAGACGAAGTGCTGTCGGAGCATCTGCGAAAGCGACAGCGAGAAGGGATTCGGATGAACGTAAACTTTCTCGGCGAGTCGTTGCTCGGCGAAGCGGAGGCTCGTAAGCGTCTGGAGCTCTATTCCCATTCGCTTAGAAATCCTCACATCGAATGCATCAGCGTCAAAATATCAACGCTGTATTCCCAGATATCCTCGATCGGCTCTCGACACAGCGTCCGCGTGCTTTGTGATCGAATGGAGGCTCTTTATCGCACTGCATCGCATCAACGATTTCTTCGCCATGACGGATCAGAGACGACAAAGTTCGTCTATTTGGACATGGAAGAGTATCGCGACATGCGATTGACAGCGGACGTGCTGATGCAGACGCTCCAGCGCGATGGGCTTGGCCAGGTCCGCGCTGGGATCGCACTGCAAGCTTACTTGCCTGATAGCTACGCGTTTCTGGAGGAGTTGATTGCCTGGGCCAAGCCGCGAGCAATCGCGGGATGCACGCCGTTGACGATTCGCGTTGTCAAAGGTGCAAACTTGGAAATGGAACGAGTGGATGCTGCGATCAATGGGTGGCCGCAAGCACCGTTCACAAGCAAAATTGATACCGATGCAAACTACAAGCGAATGTTGCAGCGATTGTTTGAACCGGACGTTGGCTCGGCCGTTCATATCGGTATTGCGTCCCACAATTTGTTCGACATCGCACTGGCGATGTTGTGGGCCGTTCGTAGTGATTCGCTGAGCCGTGTGCAGTTTGAAATGCTCGAAGGGATGGCCAATCATCAACGTCGCGCTGTATTCGAGACCGCAGGCGAGATGTTGCTGTACGCACCGGCCTGCAAGCGAGAAGATTTTCTGCACGCGATTGGCTATTTGATTCGGCGCTTGGATGAAAACACAGGGCCATCGAATTTTTTGCGTCATACCTTTCGCTTGTCGCCCGACAGCGACGAATGGACGGAACTTGCGGATGGTTTTCGTGACTCATACCAAGCAATGCAAACGGTTAGCTCAAGTTCCAGGCGTTTTCAGAATCGCAGCGTTGCACCGATCCAGCCACCGATTGCCTCGAACTGGAGTCGATACATCAACGAGCCCGATACCGACTGGACATTGCCGCATAACGTCACTTGGGCCGTTGAGATACTTCGACGCTGGAAGGTTCGCTGTGATGATCTTGCCAGCATCGTGCCGCTGATGCTTGCCGGTCGCGAAGTACAAAACGATGAACGGAAGGTTGGCTCGTCCATGGACCCCTCTCGTCCTGGCGTAACGGTTTGTCAGTATGCGATGGCAAACGAATCCGATGTTGACGAGGCCGCTGATTGTGCGAAGCAAGATCCGTCCGGTTGGCGACAACGATCGCTGCAAGAGCGTCATCGCGTGCTTCGTCAGACTGCGCAGTTGCTGCGAGAGCGTCGAGGGGATTTGATCGGTGCAGCGGTCGCTGAGGGTGGCAAGACCGTCAAAGAAGCGGATCCGGAAGTGAGCGAGGCAGTTGACTTTGTCGAGTTTTATCCGCTCTGCGTCAAGCGTTTTTGCGATCCTGAAGATGAGGCTTCCCTTGGTGTCACGGTCAGCGGTCGCGGCGCAATCGTCGTTGTCAGTCCTTGGAATTTTCCGATCGCAATTCCTTGTGGCGGAGTCGCAGCGGCATTGGCCGCGGGTAACACGGTGATTCTAAAACCATCGAGCGACACCGTGCTTGTGGCGTTCGTGATGTGTGAGTGTTTTTGGGATGCCGGAGTGCCGCGCGAAGCTTTGCAGTTTGTACCGTGCGAAAGCGTTGCCGTTGCCAGTCAGCTCGTTTGTCATCCGGCGATTGATTCGGTGATTCTGACCGGAGGTACGGCAACCGCACGGTCGATCCTTAGCAGCAAGCCTTCGATTGATCTGATTGCGGAAACGGGGGGAAAGAACGCAACGATCGTGACGGCGCTCTCAGATCGTGAACAAGCGATCAAGAACGTCATGCAGTCTGCGTTCGGGCATGGCGGTCAGAAATGTAGCGCAACTTCGCTGCTGTTGTTGGAGCAGGAAGTCTTTGAAGATGTGAACTTTCGCGAGATGTTGGTCGATGCGGCGAGCAGCCTACGGGTCGGGTCTGCGTGGGATTTATCGTTCCGCATCGGGCCGTTGATCCGGCCGCCTCGTGGCGACTTGGCTCGGGGTCTGAAGGAGCTAGAAAATGATGAATCGTGGTTGGTATTGCCCGAGCAAGTCGACGACAACCCGTGTTTGTATCGGCCTGGGATCAAGTGGAACGTTTTGCCGGGAAGCTATTCGCACCATACCGAATTTTTTGGTCCCGTCCTGTCCGTCATCCTATTTCGAAAGCTCGACGACGCGATCGCCATCGTCAACGCGACTGGTTATGGGCTTACCAGTGGCTTGGAGAGTCTCGATGATCGCGAGCAAACGCGTTGGCAAGAGTCGATTCGCGCTGGAAACCTCTACATCAATCGCCCGACGACGGGAGCGATCGTGCTGCGTCAACCGTTCGGTGGAATGGGACTCAGCAGTTATGGGCCGGGCATCAGGGCAGGCGGACCGAATTATGTCATCCCGCTCATGCGGTTCACGGAAAGAAACTTCGATGCGAGTTTCAGGACCGTCGAAACGCATGGGACACGTAGTCAGCCGATGGTTGAGATGTTGGCTGAATGTGAATCGATGGTTCGCGATGGCTGCTTGCAACCAGCGGACTTGCGACGAGTCCAAGCGGCGGTTCAAGCGATGGAACGCGCCGTCGCGTCGGAGTTCGGTGGCTGGAGCGATTCGATCAAGCTGCTTGGTCAAGACAATCTTCGTCGCTATTTGCCGATATCCCATCTGCGAATACGAATCACACCTCAAGACACGCCAGCTAATGTGATCCTCGCGGCGGCGGCAGCATTGCTGGTCAATTGCCGGGCAGTATTTTCATATCCAGAAAACGGTTGCGGTGAGGCAATCGATTTGTTACACCGGATCAGTTCGACTTGGGCTGGACGAATCGAAACGATCGACGAAACTGATGCAGAATTGGCAGAAGTGATCGTCGGCGGTGGCGTGGATCGGTTGCGACTGTTGCGAGACGACTATCAAGTCAGCTCACTGATTCGCGATGCTTGCATCCAACGATTTGTTCCGATCGTGAGCAAACAGGTAATTGCGAGCGGGTTCGTCGAACCACTCTGGTTTTTGCAAGAGCAGAGTCTATCGTTCGACTACCATCGCTACGGGAATCTTGGCAGAAGGGTCACGGCTGTGGAATACCGAGATCGCGACAAATCTTTTGAGCCAGAAAGTCGTTGATCTCACGATGTCGCGGCACAGCACTGGTTTGTTCGTTCGACGGATTGATATATAACGTGTGCCTTGAACCTTCGCGAAGCAATTCGCATCCATTGAATTCTAGATGTCGAACCAAGTCAATTCGCTTCATGTGGCTGTCAAATCGAAGGGTTCTCTTGAAACTATCTTTCCAACGATCGATCTTTCGGAGATTTCTCGATTGGCATCCAATACCATTTGGACGGCTTCACGCAAGTTCTCTCGCGTTTCATCCAACGTTTCGCCTTGAGTATTGGCTCCGGGTAGTTCCTCGACAAAGCCAATGAAGCCCTCAGGGACCTGCATAAAAACGGCGGTAAGTTGCATTCAATTTTCCTTTCATTCACCGATTGTAGCCGAGACCGGTTGCGTTTGAAGTCTAAAAGTGCAGAGCGAAAAGATACTGAAAACTGAAAACTTTACCGCTGATAAATCGGCAAGTAACCGCGGTCGAGTTGCAACATGATCAGATTGCAGGCCGTGACATAGACCGGGTGAATTTGACCTTCCCAATAGCCGTCGCTTCGTTGGTCGGAAACGATTCGCTCGTAAAGCTTATCGCGGAACGGAATCCAGATGTCGTTGCCTTGGCGGTAGACGACTTGGCTGTAGTACAAGTACGTGTAATGCCAGTGACCGAAGGCGCGGGCTTCGTCGCTGATGTCGTGCAACGAGTCCTTCGAGTACTTAAGCATTTCAGGGATATGCACACTTTCGTAATCCCCAGCGTTGTAAAGCGCTGCCAGCGCCGCGGCTGTGATCGCTGGTCGGCTGCTGCCTTTCTGGCGGCTGCTGTAGCTGATGCCACCGTCGGGATTTTTACATTCATAGATATACTGCTTCGCTTTGTCGATGACTTCGGCAGGTACGGGGATGCCAGCGTTGCGACAGCCGCGCAACCCTTGAACTTGCGTGATGGTGGTTGAGCCTTCGTCGAAGTCGTTGCCTTCTCTGGCCGAAACGTAGCCCCATCCGCCGGCGGCCGTTTGGGCGTTGCCGCTGAACTCAACCGCCTTGGTGAGCACATCGACAAGCTCGTTTCGCCGGTCGATCAAGCCTTCCTCGCCCAGGACTTGCGACAGGAACAGCATCGAAAAACCGTGGCCATAGGTGTAGCGAGAATCGGTTTGCGGGTCACCGATCAAACCGTTCTCACGGCTCTTGCTGATGATGAAGTCGGTGGCGCGGGCGACTTGTCGTGCGTAGGGACCTTGTGTGGTTGTGGAGCCGCTGCCGACGAGCGCTGTTCCGGCTAACGCCGCCATTGCCGTGGGATAGACTTGAGTGTTCCATTGGCCTCGGGACGATTGATTGCGTCGCAGCCAATCGAGTCCTTTTTCGATTGCTTCATCCCAGCGATGATCGCTGGCGGCATGGGCAGAGCGATTGCCTGCGAGTGATGAGGCCAAGACGGCCGTCGTTGCCGTGGCAAATTGAAGCCAATTGCGTCGCGAAATGTTGTTTGTCATTTTGTATCCAAGGCGTGGCAATTTCGTCTGTTTGGTCCGTCAGATGGCAACCCGACGCGTAAGCGGGTGGGCGATTCATGATCCTTGCTAACGTAGCGGGTTTCCAAATCAACAGCCCGCAAGTCCTGGTTCTTACGCGATAACCGTGGCTAACCCTAAAACCAAACATTGACTTACGGCTAGTGTAGCGGAAAGGGAACGCTAAGTTGGAACAACACGGATTTTGGCTGGAAATTTTGCTAGCGACAGTCGAGCAATTGTCCCAATTGCTTGGGAAAACGATT
>Ga0105044_10015652_pt1 | contig 10247 bp, 9 predicted proteins | sample MAT01_FD_78092 | JGI IMG/M metagenome (GOLD analysis project Ga0105044, IMG submission 78092) | Freshwater microbial communities from Lake Fryxell liftoff mats and glacier meltwater in Antarctica - MAT-01 | ecosystem: Environmental > Aquatic > Freshwater > Ice > Liftoff microbial mat | place...
ACTCGGGACCTTTCACCTGCTCTACGACTGAGATTTATCCGGCCACAACGATAAGGGAATACCTTGAGCGATTGTGAATTGCTTCACTATCCCCCCAAGCATAGTGGTCAATCCTTTCCAGCAATTGCCCGGTGGATGCTCACGATTCCTCCGGTTAAATTACGCCATTGGACGTCGCGCCAACCAGCTTTCGCAATATCGGCTGCCAGCTCTTTCTGGGTTGGCCAAGCCCGAATCGACTCGGCTAAATAACGATATGCGTCCGGACTCGAAGACACTCGATCCGCGAACGCCGGTAGAGCCGCCATCAGGTATTCGGTGTACACCTTGCGAAGTGGCGCCAGCGTCGGGTGGGAGAACTCGCAAATCACCAAAATTCCACCGGGTTTGATGACCCGCCGGAATTCTTCTAACGCCAACATGCGGTCAGCCACGTTACGCAGTCCAAATGAAATGGTGACCCGATCAAAACATGCATCGCCAAATGGCAGTGCTAACGCATCTGCTGCCACGAAGAGGAGACTCGGGTTTCGGGCTTTCCCCACTTCCAGCATTCCTAACGAGAAATCCGCGGCAATAACCTGGGCACCCGTCGTTGCAAATGCAGCCGTGGAAGTGCCGGTGCCGGCTGCAATGTCAAGGACTAGGTGACGTGGCTCAAGGGTGAGAGCCTTGCGGACTGCGCTGCGCCATCGGCGGGTTTGTCCAAGCGCCAAAATGTCATTTGTGATGTCGTATTTGGCAGCGACGGCATCAAACATTGCGGCTACTTCGGCTGGATCTTTATCTAAGTTCGCTCTGGCCACTGCAATAGTCTGTCAGAGATCGCGCCAGGTGCGAACCACAGTTTCAAGTGGTTGAAACCAATGGCTAGCCGTAGGCTTCCGTGGTGAGTACGTTTGAGCAGCCGGGTGTGATGCCCGATCATGAGCACCTGACGTTCCGCACCCGTGCACTCGATCGCGAGATTGAACTATTGCGCCACCTACCAGTCGACAGCCCGTTGGCCTGGGTCCGCGGCGGAGAAGGACTCATCGGTTGGGGGGTTGCGGCCCGCTTGCAAGTCCGCGGTGACGAAACTTTCTCCCGAACGCAGCGCTGGTGGAACCGTCTTTTGACCAATGCCCGCGTCGAGGACACGGTGAGCCTGCCGGGCACAGGCCCCGTTGCCTTCGCCTCGTTTGCCTTCGATTTGAATAATTTGTCCGAAGTTGTCGTTCCCAGTGTTGTGGTCGGTAAGCGTGGCGGACAAACCTGGATGACCACGATCGGTTCCGCTAGCACTGCCCTACCCCCCGTTTCGGTACCGGTGGGACCCACGTCGGTCCGTTGGGCCGAGGGCAGTGTTCCGCTCTGGGAGTGGGAAGCGGCCGTTAAAACCGCGGTTACCCGAATCGATGCCGGTGAACTCGACAAGGTAGTTCTCGCCCGCGATCTCGTTGCCCACGTTGACGGGAGACTTGATGTTCGCTTCCTGATTAACGCACTCGCACAGGCCTACCCCACCTGTTGGACGTTCGTGGTTGAGGACCTCTTCGGTGCAACTCCGGAGTTACTCGTTCGGCGTATCGGTGATCTCGTCATGAGTCGGGTCCTGGCTGGAACGGTTCGGCGCCAAGGAGATAAAAGCACCGATGCAGATTTAGCGTCTGATCTCATGAAGAGTCGAAAAGATTTGGCCGAGCATGAATACGCGGTTCATTCCGTCGCAAAAGCACTCGCAACCCACTGCACAGACCTTGATGTCCCCGATCAACCGCGCGTTCTTGAACTCGCAAATGTGCAACACCTCGCAACAGATGTCACCGGCCAGCTGGCAAGCCAGGCACCGATTCTGTCACTTGTTGCGTCATTACACCCCACAGCCGCAGTGTGCGGGACCCCTACCGAACGAGCCAAACTCATGATTGCCGAGCTTGAAGGAATGAACCGCGGACGCTACGCCGGCCCAGTTGGTTGGTTTGATCAGCGGGGTGATGGTGAATTCGGGATTGCACTGCGGTGCGCGAAGATTGATCACGAAGCTGGAACAGTGCATTCGTTCGCCGGCTGCGGAATCGTTGCCGGATCGATTCCTGAGTTAGAACTTGCCGAGTCTGCTGCAAAACTTGCCCCCGTGCGCGACGCACTCGAAAGTAATTAATTACTCATTACTTTTTCAAATGCGTTAACAGCAAGTCCAAATTCCGGCGCTGGCACCTGCACCCAGCCATGATTGAGCAGCATTTTGCGCATAACCAGATTATCATTGAGCACATAAGCCACCAATTTGGTAAAGCCCAACCTAGCGGCCAAGTCCTGTGAATGCTCGAGCAGAATCTTTCCGATTCCTAGACCCTGAAATTGATCCTCAACCAAGTAGGCAATTTCACCGGTGTGCGCCTCGGTTGCGGAAAGCGGAAATACATTTGCTAAGGCCATCAATTGATTGTTTCGATCAGTCACGACGAGAGTGACTCCTCTATGGCCTCCACTCACCCGCCGTAGGTTTTCTTCGCGCCACGAATTTTTCGGAGTGAAGTAACGTTGATAGATTGATTTCTCTGACGACCTTCTGTGTAGTTGTTCTACCGCTTCCGTGTCCTCGGGACGAGCTAGTCGAACCAGCGCTGGATTGTTGTTGGTGAGTTCTTCAACCCACCCGTATTCACTCGTTACGCCACTTGCGGTGACCAGGGCTTCAACTAGTTCCAAAAGCGCAGAGGCGCGCTGATACTCGACCTGGGTAAAGGGCGCGCCCTCTCGTCGCAAAATGACGTGCTGATCCAAGGTCCACTGCAGTCTCAATACATGTTCAGAGGAGTTCTCACCACTCGTTGCTTCAACGACCTCCCACGACTTCGCCAGAACCAGGTCCGCGGCCGCCTGTGGCGCAAACGCTGGGTTTGTTGCCAAGATGCTGCTGAGCCTGAGCACCCGGGTCGCAACATCAACGGTGTCATTTTCATTACCGCTTGCGACAATGACGTCTTTGCCAACTGAATCTATGGATTGCTGCAGGGTTGCTCGGTCCATATTCGCAGGGGCTTTTAAAATCGCATCAATTTGTTGCTCTCGGCTTATTAGATCAGCCGACGTTAATTGAACAACTGCAACATCAAGCATGGATAACATTCGAAGCAGCCTCGCCGTTGACGCGGGTACACCCGAAAGTGTTGTTCGAATCCGCCAATAGTTTGGTAACTCCCCTGGATGTGGAACGACCGGATCATTTACCGCTAGGGACTCCAGCAGCCGAGCACTCAGTGCGGTCCAGTGAGTCTCACTGGCATCCACGGGCAAGATCGGAGCAAGCATAGCGATACCAACGCCCACAGCAATGATGTGCAACACGATCGAATCAAGATCTACTGCTGGATCAATCAGGCCGTGCTCGCGCAATTTCACTACGATATCGCGGGATTTCTCCCAGCGGTACTCGATCCGTTGCGCCAAAATTTCCCGCAAGCCCTCATCAAATGAGGCACCGGCCAAGGCAGAGAGTTCAATAGGATCCCACGCGCTTGCCGGGTCTCCCCAGATATCGCGAGAGGCGGAGAGCAATAATTGCAATCCGTGATTTTCGTTCGCGTCAAGATCTACATTAAGACTTTCGGTGACCGACGAATACGGCATCGCGGAAATGACGAGTTTAAGGAATTCTGACCGATTCCTTGCAACTGCGGTGACGGTACCCGCCGGATAACCTGAACTTTTAGATATTTCACGTCGGGAAATATTGAGAACGCCAAGCGTAGAGTACAGATCCTGAGCCGCGTTAAGAATTTTTTTCCGAGTTGAATCTGCGACCATCTAACTCAATTCCCTGAAAGTGCTTCGTGGACAGCCTGTGCAATCTGCACCAGAATTTCACTTTCCCGCACTCGATCAACACTTGTTGCCGTGATGACGTGCAGTCCACCGTCAATTGCCGTGTCGAGTGCCTCGGCTAATTCGTCTTCGGTCGTAACGGTGACGGCATGAACCCGAAGGGATGTTGCAACCAACGTTGGGTCAATTTCGAGCGGAACGCCGAATACTTGTTCGAAGTACTGCGCGTATTGTGGGGCCCCCTGCTCCAATGTTGAAAAGATTCCACCACCATTATTGTCGATCACGACCACCACGAGATTGATTTTTGGTTCAGTTGGGGGGATCAAAAGTGCGTTCGAGTCATAGAGAAATGATTGATCACCAACCAAGGCCACCACGCAGCCGTCACCTTCGACCATTGCGCTGATCGCGATCCCTGACGCTGTGGACACGCAACCGTCAATCCCAGAGACTCCGCGGTTCCCAAGGACTGCGGAATCGGTGACACTCGTTGCGGCAAACGATGCAACATGACGAACCGCCGACGAAGCTCCCAGAAAAAGTGTTCCGGCCTCAGGCAACAGTCGGGTCACGACTCTCGCGATCTGCATTCCGGTGAGTTCCTCCGGATTCAAAACAGTCTCAATTGCGGCGGCGGCCAAAATATCTGCCCGCTGCCACCCTTCGAGCCATTCGCCATCAACTTCGCACTCTTCCGGTGGAAGCGGGACAGAGGCGATCACTAAGTCAGCGCTGCGAGTTGGATCAGAAAAATTCGCGTGACTATCCACCGCGATATGCGTCCCCGCGGACTCGATGAGTTTGAGTACGCCGCGGGAGAGGCCGACTATCCCAACTGTCAATACTAGTTCCGGGAGATGAGTTTCTCGAAAGGCAGGATCTGCCGCGAGTAGATGCCCATGAGAGAGAGCGAGATCGAATCGACTCAAATTCGCACTGGGTTCAGCAATGATCGGCCAGCCGACAAAGTCACTGAGTTCGTCAATCATTTCGATAAAATCTGAGTCGTTGTGATCCCCCACCACGATTAGCCCACGAGCCGGCACCACACCTTCTTCGTCGAGGAAAGTCATGATTTCATCGAGTGGTGAACTCACGGCAGCAAATAGCCGGGCGTCGGCAACCCAGGGGCGGCCATCGGGACGACCGTCAAGATCCTCAACCCAGATACCGTCAACGTCACCAACGAGTGGTGCGGAGAATGGAATGTTGACATGCACTGGACCAGGACTAACGCAATCGGTTGCGATTCCAACAGCCCGGGATATTTCCGAACGCCAGTACTTTACTTGACCTTCCGCTGCGGTCGCGGTTGCTAGATCAACACTGAGTCGAACATGCGGTCCAAAAATCGCCATTTGCGAAATAGTTTGATTTGCGCCGATCCCACGCAATTGGGGTGGTCGATCCGCGGTCAACAGAATCATTGGCACATAGGAGTGATCCGCTTCAATGACCGCGGGTAATAAGTTTGCAACAGCACTACCTGAAGTTGTCACCACGGCAGCCGGGATTCCTGTCGCTTTGCCCAAACCCAATGCGACAAATGCGGCGACCCGCTCGTCAAGGCGAACGTGCAGGCGGAGCTCAAGCCGCGCATGTGCACGCGCAAGTTCCAATGCAAGTGGCGCGCTTCGAGAGCCCGGGGACAAAACAACGTCGGTGATGCCGCATCGAATAAGTTCGTCAACCATTACTTTCGCCTGGGCGATCGATGGCTCCATGGCCCTAGCCTCGCATATCCGAATGGGGTACGCCCCAGGACGCAAGCACCGAGTCCGGTATCAAGTCCCAAGAGTGGGCAAAACGCTTCCTCCACACCTCCTGCTCCGTGACTGATAGGCGAACCTCATTGAGCCGGTCGCTACTGGGCTCATATCGCTTGACATGGATACGACCACGGTGTGGGACAGCAGGTTGCGTCGTCGTGTCCGTTGCAAGGAGCATTCCGGTACCAAGCCCAGCGACTTCATTGGGGATTAACGCGTGTGCCGCTGCAAGTGAAGCGCTTAAGCCAACACTTGATTCCAGCGCGCCGCTAATTCGGATCGGAACGTCAAGTTTTTCTATCAACTGCTCAATTGCGTCGATTCCACCGAGCGGCGAAACTTTCACTATTGCGAGATCCGCAAAGTCACGCACTTGAAACTCACCATCGAGACGAATGCTTTCATCGACAGCGATAGGAATATCTATTTTTCGATGAAGCTCTCCCAGTTGTTGAACCGAATGGCATGGTTGTTCAATGTATTCAATAGGTGCGCCATGAAGCTCGTGGATAGTGTCACGTGCCTGTCGAACACTCCAACGTCCATTCGCATCAAGACGAATATTTAAGTCATCTAAGCGCTGCGAGTCGCTGAAGGCCTGGATAATTCCGTGCACTCTTTCTACGTCGCGGGCTACGCTGAGCCCAACTTTTAACTTGATAGTGGTGCAGCCGTATTGCGTCAGCGCACGAATGCTCCCGTGATATGTATCTTCTTGATCTCCAATGATTGCGTTAACACCAATACTTGCATCCATTGGATAATCACGTGGAACAAAGGCAGTTTCCAATGCGGCTTTCAGCCACAAGGCATCTTGCTGTGGCGTGTAGTTGGGGAAGGGACTGAACTCGCCCCAACCTTCGGGGCCTTGGAAGAGAACCCCTTCACGTATGTGCAGTCCCCGAAATTCCTCTCGTAAGGTGAGTGAGAAGAACTCCAATTTGGGAAAAACAGAGGACATTGGACTTACGGCCGTTTAGGGAAGCGACCGAAGTCCGGTTCGCGCTTTTCTTTAAAGGCATCACGACCTTCCTGGGCTTCTTCGGTCATGTAGAACAGCAGAGTTGAATCCCCTGCCAATTGTTGAATACCGGCAAGGCCGTCGTCCACCGCGTTGTGGGAGGCCTTGAGCAGTCGAAGAGCTAGCGGTGACATGGTCAGAATCTGGGCTGCCAAATCGCAGGTTGCGATTTCAAGGTCTTCAATCGGAACAACTTCATTGACCAGGCCCCAGTCGTAGGCTTGCTCGGCGCCATATTGATTGCAGGTGTACCACACTTCACGCGAACGCTTTTGCCCGACGATCCTGGCGAGCAATCCAGATCCGTATCCGCCATCAAATGAACCGACTCTGGGACCGGTTTGACCAAAGCGGGCGTTGTCAGCGGCAACCGTGAGATCACATACCACGTGTAATACGTGGCCCCCGCCGATTGCGTAACCGGCCACCATTGCAATCACGGGCTTTGGTAGCCGGCGAATCTGGACCTGCAAATCTAGGACATTGAGCCGTCCAATTCCCTTCAAAGCAACTTCGTCATCACCAATGTACCCGTCATTGCCGCGAATGACTTGATCTCCACCGGAGCAAAAAGCCAGATCACCTTGGCCCGTTAAAATAATAACGCCGACGCGATCGTCGTCGCGGGCCGCGTTGAAGGCATCACTGAGTTCAAAAAGCGTCTGTGGTCTGAACGCATTTCGCTTCTGCGGGCGGGAAATCGTGATCTTCGCCACACCCTGGTATGCGCCCGTACCAAGGCTGTACGTGATGTCGGTGAAATCCCCCAAAGTTTTCCATTCACACGCAGGTGTGCTGGATGAGTGGGATGGGTCGGTGCTGGCCGGTGAGTCTGCCGGTGCGACTGGCGGCAGTACATAGCTTTTACGAGTGTCCATGAGCGCAGATTACCGGCATCTTCTACTCTCGCATCGTGGCCGACTCCGATAATCGCGAAATTGAACTTACCGAGATTTCTCCTGGCGCCTCCGGTGTTGCCACCGCCTTGGCCGCCCTCACCCGTGCCGTCAGCGGTAAAACGGTGTTCGCTCCCGTTCCGCAGCAGAGCCGTCACTACTCCCCGCACCAGGTTCACGCCATTCTGACAGCGATCAACTCAAGTGCCCCATGTGAATCCCAAACGGTCGCAATTATGTCAACGTCAGGATCCACCGGAAATCCTCGTGGAGTTGAACTGAGTGCCGCCCAGTTGGGAGCAATGAGTGAGTTCATTAATTCAGGCGCCGTCATTGGCGTCAGGCTTGACGCATCCCCACGCTGGATTTGCGCACTACCCGTCACCTCTATTGGTGGAGTTAACGTTCTTTCCCGCTCAATTGCGGCAGGGACGGAACCAATCGCCTTGGAAAGTGTCGCCGGTGGTTCAACGTTTGATCCTGATGAATTCGCCAATGCCGTTTATCGCATTAAAAACGAACCCATCTTCGTGTCACTCGTTCCAACGCAACTTCGAAGATTACTGAGTTCGCAGAACGGCGCCAAGGCACTGAGCCAATGCGCCGCAATTTTAATTGGTGGTGGCCCAACCCCCACCAATGACTTCCTGCAAGCACAAGATTTAGGTCTTCCCATCACCTACACCTACGGCATGACCGAAAGTGCTGGTGGATGTGTCTTCAGCGGAGTCGGTGGTCCGGGCACCCACACCGCTCTCGATCCTGTTGATTCCCGAATCACCATTCACGGACCAAGTATTGCTGTGGGCTACCGACCAACCGACGAAAGAACTTTCAGGCCATTCGACTCAAGTTTTAGCACAGATGATTACGGCAACATAGATTCATTCGGCCAGTTAGAGATTCTCGGCAGACTCGACGATATTATTTTAATCAACGGTGTAAATGTTTCGCGCAGGGCAATTGCCAAGATCATCGAAAATAACCCAGTTGTACAGAACTGCTACGTCCTTCCAAGCCTAACCGCACTCATAGTTGCTGAGCCAATTGCATTCGAAAATATCATGACCGAAATTCGCACACAGATCACCCGCGAACTTGGATCCATTGCGATTCCTACTTTCCGCGTCGTCCCCCACCTTGCAACCCTGCCCAATGGCAAAATTGATCAGGTTGCAATCACCAATCTCTACGGTTAACCCATGGCCACAACACGTGAATGGATCCAGGGAGCCCGACCACACACGCTTCCCGCTGCCATTGCACCGGTTTTAGTTGGTACCGGTATTGCCCAGCACCTAAATTCATTCAACGTTGGCCGAGCGCTCTTGGCCCTCGTCGTTGCACTCGCCCTGCAAGCTGGGGTGAACTACTCAAATGACTACAGCGACGGTATCCGTGGGACCGACCGGGTGCGAGTTGGTCCCGTTCGGCTCGTCGGACAAGAATTGGCGAAGGCTCACCAAGTTAAGCGCGCTGCATTTCTCATGTTCGCGATCGCAATGGCCAGCGGACTCACCCTGGTGTTTCTCACGCAAACGTGGTGGCTTCTCGTTGTCGGCGCCGTAAGCATTGCGGCTGCCTGGTTTTATACGGGCGGGTCGCGACCCTATGGTTATTCAGGATTTGGTGAACTTTTCGTTTTTATTTTCTTTGGAGTCGTCCCGGTCATGGGGACGGCGTATGTGCAAACATTAGAACTTACAACAGGTGCTTTGATCGCCTCGATCGGTGTTGGCGCACTGGCCTGCTCTATTTTGATTACCAACAACTTGCGAGATATTCCCGGAGATACCGAGCACGGGAAACGCACACTTGCCGTCCGGCTTGGCGATCACAGAACCCGCAGGTTCTACATCGCTTCAATCACGACAGCCTTTTTGGTTCCTGCCGTCTTGGTGATTCCATTTGGGCCTTGGACTCTCCTGGCTTACGCAGCAATCCCATGGGCGTTTCTGCCCATTAAAATCATCAGACGTGGTGCCTTAGGGCCGGCTTTGATTCCCGTCCTCAGAGCCACCGGGAATCTGCTGTTGATCTATGGGGTCGTGTTGAGCATTGGGATCAGCATCTAAATTCTCATCTAAGTAGTCCTCTTTGGCTGCCGCGGCATCAATGCGCGCATTGATGCCTCGAAAGAACCCAAACATTGATTCGCTCATGGTGTCTCGTTGCTTTCCGAGAAAAATAATGCTGAAGACCGCCGAGACCAGAAGCGCCAAGGCGAATGCGAGCAATCCTCGAACTGGGGTGAACAACTGGAGGGCAAACCACACTAAAACTACTAAGGCCAACCTGATCGTGGTGTAACTCACCCAGGCAATTGACTTGTTCTTCACCCTCCCAACGCTACCCCGACACAGATTGCCATCATGGCGTACCCTTAGGTTTCACGAGACTCACATTTTAGTCAGTGCCAGGTATTTCATTCAGGTTTCAACCGAATGCGCGAGGAGGGTTATGATCAGGGTAGCTGGGGTTCTCATCGCATTAGCTTTTTATATTTACTCGATTATCGATGTCATGCGAAGCCCCAAGAGCCAGGTGCGCACGCTCCCCAAATACGTCTGGTTATTGATCGTGGTGGTGCTCCCGATTTTGGGTGGCGTCGCGTGGCTGCTACTGGGCCGGGTCTGGCCAGCGGGTGGATTCAACGGGAAAAAATCCGGTCCTAGCGCACCGGACGATGACCCGAAATTCCTGCGCAAACTTGACGACGAAGTGTGGATTGACAAGATGCGTAAAAGA
>Ga0105044_10015655_pt1 | contig 10247 bp, 8 predicted proteins | sample MAT01_FD_78092 | JGI IMG/M metagenome (GOLD analysis project Ga0105044, IMG submission 78092) | Freshwater microbial communities from Lake Fryxell liftoff mats and glacier meltwater in Antarctica - MAT-01 | ecosystem: Environmental > Aquatic > Freshwater > Ice > Liftoff microbial mat | place...
CGCGAAGGCAATGGCGAACGACATGAAGATCCAGCGCCCCGCTGTGGCACCGATGGACTGATCTGCGGCGATCTGGACCAGGTCGAACGTGAGCTTTCCGCCGCTCGCCTGCTGGTGCAGGAAGCCGGTGGCCAGGATGCCCACCAGCATGAAGGCCGACCCGAACATGGTGTACAGGAAGAACTTCGTCGCTGCGTAGACCCGACGGCCGTGTCCCCACCCTCCGATGAGGAAGTACATGGGGACCAGCACGATCTCGAAGAAGAGGAAGAACAGGACCAGGTCGAGCGCCACGAACACGCCCATGGACCCGGCCATCAACAACAGCATCCACGCCTGATAGGGGGTCTCGTCGTGGTGCGCCGACACACCCATGATCACCAGCGGGAAGAGCACGCCGCTCAACACGATCATGAACAGCGAGATGCCGTCGACGCCGAGGTGCCAACCGATCCCGAGGCTCTCGATCCACACGTCGTTGACCACGAACTGGAATCCGGCCACACCGGTGCGGAACTCGGTGAGCATGTAGACGGCGAGCGAACCCGAGATAGTGCTGGACAGCACCGCGATCAGGCGGGCGACCTCAGGTCGGCTCCGCGGCACCAGGGCCACGACCACTGCGCCGATGACCGGCACCAGGATCATCCACGGCAGGGGATTGAACGCAGGCCCGGGCTGGGTGCTCGCCAGAAGCGCCAGCATCAGAACCCCATCCTGGTCATGAAGTAGCCGACCATGAGGACAGCTCCGACTGCGATCCCGAGGGCGTAGCCACGGACCTGACCGCTCTGCAACCGTCGCGAGCGGACACCGGCCCGCTGCACCAGCGCAGCGGTGCCGTTGACCGCGCCGTCGACCACGGTCTGGTCGAAACGTGCGGTGGCGTCGAACGCGTCACGACCGGGGCCACCCGTGAACCACGAGTACGCCCAGTCGATGTACCAGCCCTTGGCGAACACCTCACGCTCGATGAGCGACGGGTCGACTTGGCGCCTCACGTAGACCGCTCCGGCCAGGACGATGCCCAGGAGGGCACCGAGCGTGGCCAGACCGGCCAACACCACCAGCGTGGGCACTGCGGGGAGCTCATGGGGGTGGACGATCACCGGGTCGAGCCAGTGCTCCAGGAAGTGCAGGCCATCGGCGAACGGCAGGTTCAGCACACCACCGACTGTTGCAAGCCCGGCCAGCACCACCAGCGGCACGGTCATGGTCCAGGGCGACTCGTGTGGTTCGTGATCAGGCGTGAGGCCGTGGTGATCGTGCTCGTCGGCGTGCGCAGCATTCGCTGGGTCGGTGGCAGCATGCGCTGGGTCCAGCTCAACCTCACGCCACCTCTCGGTGCCGAAGAAGGTCATGACCACTTGGCGCGTCATGTAGAAGGCGGTCATCAAGGCGGTCACCAGGCCGATGAACCACAGCACCTTGCCCGACGGACCGAACGACCAGGCCCCGGCCAGGATCTCGTCCTTGGACCAGAAGCCGGAGAAGGGCGGCACGCCGGCAATGGCCAACCAACCGACGATGAAGGTTCCGGCCGTGATCGGCATGTACCTGCGGAGGTTGCCGTAGTGGCGCATGTCCTGGTCGTGGGCCATCCCGTGGATCACCGAGCCCGAGCCGAGGAACAGCAGCGCCTTGAAGAACGCGTGGGTCACCATGTGGAAAATGGCCGCCACGTAGTTCCCAGTTCCGACCGCCAGGAACAGGAACCCCAACTGGCTGACCGTGGAATAGGCCAGGACCTTCTTGATGTCGTTCTGGCTGATGGCGATCGTGGCGGCCACCAACGCGGTGATGGCGCCGACCCAGGCAATGGCATCGTTCGCCCACCCCGCCTCGAAGAGCAGCGGATTGAGTCGGACCAGCAGGTACACACCAGAGGTCACCATGGTCGCCGCATGGATCAACGCCGACACCGGCGTGGGTCCGGCCATGGCATCCGGAAGCCACACGAACAGGGGCAGCTGCGCCGACTTGCCGGTGGCGGCGACCAGGAAGAGCACCACGATGGCAGTGGCGGTCACACCGGTGATCGAACCGCCGACCGCCGCCGCGTTGATGTCCGAGTAGTTCAGCGATCCGACGACCGTCCACGTCAGGAACGTGGCCAGCATGAAGCCCCAGTCCCCCACTCGGTTCGTGATGAACGCCTTCTTGCCGGCCGAGGCGTTGGCCGTGTCGGTGTGCCAGAACGCGATCAGGAAGTACGAGCAGGCACCCACGCCTTCCCAGCCGAGGAACGTGACCAGCAGGTTCTCGCCCAGCACCAACATGAGCATGGAGAAGATGAACAGGTTCAGGTAGAGGAAGAACTTGGAGTACCTGGGATCCCCTTTCATATACCCGATGGAGTACAGGTGGATGAGTGAGCCGATGCCGGTGACGAACAGGCACATGGTGATGCTCAGCGGGTCGGCCAGGAAACCCATGCCGATCCGGAGATTGCCGACCGGGATCCACTGGAAGAGGGTCTGGGTGATGGACCGTTCCTCCTCGCTCCGCGACAACAGGTCGAAGAACACCGCCACCGAAGCCAGGAAGCTGGCGGCCACCATGCCGGTCGCCACCCACCCGGCTCGCGGGTCGCCCAGTCGACGACCCCCCACGAGTTGGATCCCGAAGCCGACCAGCGGCAGGGCAGGGATGAGCCAGATCAGGTGCTCCACGTCTCAGCCCCTCAACATCGTGAGGTCGTCGGCGTTCGCGCCGGGTCGACGTCGCATGATGGACAGCACGATGGCCAGGCCGACCACCACTTCCGCCGCAGCCACGACCATGACGAACACGACGATGACCTGTCCGTCGACGTTGCCGAGGGAGCGGGAGAAGCTGACGAAACTGAGGTTCACTGCATTGAGCATCAACTCGACGCACATGAACATGACCAGCGGGTTCCGGCGGACCAACACGCCGATGGCGCCGATGCTGAACATGGCGGCGGACAGGATCAGGTAGGAGTTCTGGTTCATCGGGCCACCTCATCGACAGTGGCGGCCGCTGTCTCCGGGTCCGCCTCGTCAGCAGGGTCCGCCTCATCAGCAGGGTCCGCTTCCGGGTCGGGCGGGAACTCGTCGAGGTCGATGGCGCCCTTGGCCTTACGGGTGAGCACCACCGCGCCGACCACGGCGATCGTCAGGAGAACCGACGTGATCTCGAAGGCATAGACGTACTTGGTGAACAGCACCGACCCGAGGTTGGCGACGTCGAAGTCCGATGACGGTGGGTCTGCGGACGGTGTGCCGGTGACCTGGCTCGTGACGACGAGGATGGTGACGAGGATCCCGACGGCCAACCCGGCCCCCGCCACGACCGCCAGCGGTCGTCGCCAGATGCGACGCTCCACGAACCACACGTCCTCCTGGGAGTCCACCCCCAGCAGCATGATCACGAACAGGAACAGGATCACGATGGCGCCGGCGTACACGATCACCTGCACCACAGCCAGGAAGTAGGCCTGCTGAGCCACGAAGAGCACGGCCACACCGAACAGCGTGGCCACCAGGGACAGGGCGCTGTGTACCGGGTTTCGTGAGCCGACAACCCCGACCGACCCCAACAGGCAGATGGTGGAGGCGATGATCCAGACAATGGTCTCGGAGTTGACGGTTGCGGCCAGCATCAGTGACGGCCCCCATGGTCATCGTGAGCGATGGGCGCAGGCACGGCGAACTCGGCGCTCTGGTCGGGCTCGGGCGCACGGACGCCGTAACCCAGTTCGGACGACCAGGCGATCAGGCCCTGGAACTCCGAGGAACCGCTGGGCGAGGTCGCTCGCATCCACGCAGAGGTGGCCAGGTCCTCGCCCTCACGCCAGTCCTCCCACGGGAGGTGGCGGGGCAGACCGTCATCGTCGACCAGCAGCTCGGCCTTGGTGTAGATGGCGTCGCTGCGATTGGTGAAGCTGAACTCGAACAGCTTCGACTCGGTGATCGCCTCGGTCGGGCACGCCTCCACACACAGATCGCAGTGAATGCAGCGGAGGTAGTTGATCTCGTAGATGAAGCCGAACCGCTCGCCGGGCGAGGTCGGGTCCGTCGGGTCGTTGTCCTCACCCCGAACGTAGATACACCTGGCCGGACACACGCCCGCACACAGCTCGCACCCGATGCACTTCTCCATGCCGTCGTCGTAACGGTTGAGGACGTGGCGACCGTGCACACGATCCGGCTTCGGACGCTTCTGATCGGTGTCGCCACCGCGCCCACCCCAGTACTGAGCGGTCACCCGCTTGCCCGTGTCGGTCCGCGTGCCGAAGAACTTGCGCAGCGTGACAGCGAATCCCCCCAGGTAGCCCATCAGACCGACACCTCCTCGGCGTCACGGCGCGCCGCCGCGGTGCGAATCGACTTCACCAGCAGGCCGGCCACGAGTCCGAGGACACCGAGCGTGATCGGCGCCACCCACGCGTAGGACCAGCCCTGGTCGTTCGTGACCTCGATGACCGCGAGAATCATGAACCAGGCGAGGGCCAGCGGGATCAGCAGCTTCCAGCCGAGGTCCATCAGCGTGTCGTACCGGAAGCGGGGCAACGACGCCCGGAACCACACGAACACGAAGAGGAAGACCAGCAGCTTCGCCATGAACCACACGACCGGAAGGATGTAGTCGGCGATCCAGCCCGTGATCCCGAACGACGGACCCGATGGACCACCGAAGAAGAGAGTGACCATCACTGCGGACATGGTGACGACGTTGAAGAACTCGGCCAGGAAGAACAGGGCGAAACCGATGGAGGAGTACTCGGTGTGGAACCCGCCGACCAGTTCCTGCTCGGCCTCGACCAGGTCGAACGGCGGACGGTTCAGCTCCGCGGTGACAGCGATCATGAAGATCACGAACGGCACCAGTCCGGTCATCCAGAGGTTCCACTGGTAGCCCGTCTGACCGGTGACGATGGCGTTGGTGGACAACGAACCGGACCGAAGCAGCACGGCGAGCACCGACAACCCGAGTGCCGCCTCGTACGACACCATCTGGGCGGTGGCGCGAACCGATCCGAGCAGCGGGTACTTCGAGCCGGACGACCAGCCGGCCAGCATGACGCCGTACACGGCGATGGAACTCATGGCCAGCACCAACAGGATGCCGACGTGCGGGTCCGCCACCTGGACCAGGGTCTCCTTGCCGGCAATGGTGACGCGGCCGTCCGAGCCGCGCTGGGAGAAGTCCCCCGCCAGGGGGATCACCGTGAACGACACGAAGGCCGGTACCAACGACAGGAAGGGCGCCAGCCGGTACACCAACGGGTCGGCCTTCTCCGGCATCAGCCCTTCCTTGAAGAAGAGTTTGATCCCGTCGGCCAACGCCTGCAGCACGCCGAACGGGCCGGCGATGTTCGGGCCGATGCGGTTCTGCATGTCCGAGACGATCTTGCGCTCGAACCACACCATGGCCATGGCCGACAGCAGCACCAGCACGAAGGCCACCAGGACCTTGACCAGCATGATGATCACGACCGTGAGGTCCAGACCGAACAGCATCGGGTCGAGCGCCAGCATCAGCGAACCTCGATCCGGATGTCGTTGACGATGGCCGCTCCATCGATCAGCGCCGTGGCCGACCCGTCGGTGGCCCCGAGTGGAAGCACCACCGAACCTCGAGGCACGCCGGCATCGGTCACGACCGGCGCCGTCATGCTGCGATCGCCGTTGCTCAACGCGACGCCACCACCGTCCACCACCCCGAGCATCTCGGCGTCGAGTGGATGCAGCCGAGCGGCAATCGGCTGCGACAAGGCCGCCGACGAGGCGCAGGCCTGGATCTGCGTGCCCTGGTCGTACATGGTCCGTCGGGCCACCAAGGCGAAACCGTAGGCATCGACCGCCGGGGCCGGGGTGGATGGCGGGAAGGAGATGACCAGCGGGTCTGGTCGGGTCGGCGGTGTGTCCGGAGTCGGCTCCTCGGCGGAGATTTTCTCGACGACCGGCACGACGACTGGCACGTCGACTGGGAGCGGCAACACGATGCCGTCGCTGGACTCCTGGAGCAGCTCCACGGTGAGCCCGGCGTGGGACGTCGACAACTCGGCGATCTGTTCGATGAGCTCGGTGACCGAGGACACTCCCAGGTCGCCGCCCAACCGTTCAGCCAACTCCACGGCGATCAACCAGTCGGGCCGAGCAGTACCTGGAGCGTTGACCTTCTGGGCCAGCACACTGATGCGGCCCTCGAGATTCGTGGTGGTCCCGTCGACCTCACCGAACGCTGCGGCAGGCAGGACGATGTCCGCCCGTCGGGACGACTCGTTGAGCAGGGTGTCAACGGCGATGACCGTCCTCGCCCCGGCGATGGCCCACTCGGCCAGCCGACGATCCGGGAAATCGGCGATCGGATCCGCGCCGAGCAGGATCAGGGTGTCGATGCGCCCCTCGGCCGCGGCGCTCAGCACCCCAGCGGCGTCCAGACCGTCCTCGGCGGGGACTGCGCCCCAGGCCGCTTCGAACCAGGCGGCACCCTCGGACCGGCGGACCCGACCGGGCAGCAGGCCGGGGGCCAGACCCATGTCCAGCGCACCGTGAACGTTGGCCCGACGGAGCAGGGACAGGAACCGGGCGTCCGGTCGTGCGGCGGACACCGCAGCCACCGCATCGACAACGGTGGACGCCGCCTCGGCCACCGACGCACGGCCGAGGAGCACCGAGAGCGGGACGTCAGCGGCCAAGGCCGTGGTGGCACGCTCGAACTGGGCGGGGTCGACCCCGTCGAGGGGGTCACCGGCAAGCAGGGCTGCGACCACCTGGGCGGCCTGGCCCGGACGGTAGGTCACCGTGGCGTGGGCGTACGGCGAGAGGCCGGTTCGAGCAGGTGTGACCTCGACGATCCGCACACCGTCACGCTGGGCAGCGTGCTTGAGGCGCAGGTAGAGCACGCCCAACTCTTCCTTGGGGTCACCGCCGACCACGAGCACGACGCCACCAGCCGCACACGCACCGTCGATCGTGGTCCTCGGGAGTCCCAGCACCACGTCGGCGGGCAGGCCGTCGCCCATCTGCGCATCGACGTGATCGGTACCGATCACGCCCTTGGCCAAGCGGGCCCAGGCGTAGGCGGCCTCGTTGGTCAGCTGCGCCCCGCCCAGGATCGCCACGCCAGCTGGGCCACGACCGGTGGTGGCCGCCTGGCGGATGGCCGCCGCAGCGGCGGTCAACGCATCGTTCCACCGTGCGGGAACCAGCTCACCGCCCGAACGCACCAGCGGCTCGGTGAGCCTGCCCGGGTCGTTCAGGGCCTCGAAGCCGAAACGGCCCTTGTCGCACAGCCAGCTCCAGTTGACCGGATCGATGTCCACGCCCTGGAGACGGATCACTCGATCGTGGGACGACTGAACGGCCACCCGACAGCCGACCGAGCATCCGGTGCAGGTGGACTCCACCTGCTCGAGATCCCAGGGGCGGGCCTTGAAGCGATACGGCTTGGCCGTCAGGGCGCCGACCGGGCAGATCTGCACGGTGTTGCCGGAGAAGTAGGAACTGAACGGCTCGCCGGGGAAGGTGTTGACCTGGGTGGCCGCGCCCCGACCCATGAAGTGGATCAGGGGATCGCCGGCGACCTCGTCGGCGAAACGGGTGCACCGGTCACACAGGATGCATCGCTCACGGTCCAGGTACACCGTCTCGGAGATGGGAAGCGGCTTCTGGAAGTGCCGCTTCTCCTCGATGAACCGGGACTCGCCGGGCCCGTACGCCATGGTCTGATCCTGGAGCGGACACTCGCCACCCTTGTCACACACCGGGCAGTCGAGCGGGTGGTTGATGAGCAGGAACTCCAGCACCCCGTCCTGGGCCTTCTGGACGTTCTCGGATTTGGTGTCCACCGCCATGCCGTCGGCGCACTCGATCATGCAGCTCGGCTGGAGCGCCGGCCCGCGGCCCGAGTCCACCTCCACGAGGCACATCCGGCACATGCCCACCGGAGTCATCCGTGGGTGGTAGCAGAACCGCGGGATGTAGGCGCCGTTGCGTTCTGCGGCGTCGATCAGGAGCTCGCCCTTCTGGGCGGTGATCTCGACACCGTTGACGGTCAGCGTGACCGGCGTGGTGATGGTGACGGCGCGGGGAGCCTCACTCATGATCGGAGCCTCCCGTTGACACCGCACCGACCAGCGACGCGACCGGGATGGGATCACGACGGGTGATCTTGGCCTCGAACTCGTGACGGAACCGTCGGATGGCCGAGGTGATCGGAGCGACCGACGACGGGCCCAACGGGCAGATCGTCGTCTGACGGGGCGGAAACGGAACGGCCTCCAAACCGGCATCGGGATGAGCCGCCACCGGGTACGGACCGGGGCTGATGTTGTCGGCCACATCCAGGAGCGCATCGATGTCCGACGGACGCCCCTGACCATCCATGATCCGCCGAAGGATCTGCTCCTCCCAGCTGGTGCCCTCACGACACGGCGTGCACTTCCCGCACGACTCTCGGGCGAAGAACCTCACGATTCGCAGGCAGGCCTTCACCGCATCGGTGGTGTCGTCCATCACCACGATGGCACCGGAACCGAGCATGGATCCCGCAGCGCTCACGGTGCGGCCCTCAAGGGGCAGATCCACCTGCTCGGGAAAGAACCACGGCGCCGAAGCGCCCCCCGGGATGAAGGCCTTCAGGGTCCGACCGTCGAGGTAGCCACCGCAGTACTCCTCGCTCTCGAACAGCTCCCGGTAGGTGGTGGTGCCCTGCGGGATCTCGAAGACGCCCGGCCGCTTCACATGGCCCGACACCGACACCAAACGGGTGGCAGGCGAGGCCTCGGAGCCAGTCTCGCGGTAGCTCTCGACCCCGTTGAGCAACAGCCACGGCAGGTTGGCCAACGTCTCCACGTTGTTCACGATGGTCGGCGCCAGGTGCAGCCCCTTGGCCGCCGGGAAGAACGGTGGCTTGAGCCTGGGCATGCCCCGATTGCCCTCGAGGGACTCGATGAGCGCAGTCTCCTCGCCCACGATGTACGCCCCTGCACCCCAGTGCAGGACGATGTCCACGCTGAAGTCCGTTCCGCCGATGTTGCGGCCGACCAGGTTGGCCGCATACGCCTCGTTGAGCGCTGCGGCGATCCTCTCCTGCGCGTGGGCCATCTCGCCCCGAACGTAGAGAAACACCTGGGCGCATCCAATGGCATATGCGGCGATCAAGCAACCCTCGATGAGTTGATGGGGGTCGCGCTCCATGAGGATGCGGTCCTTGTAGGTCCCCGGCTCGGACTCATCGCCGTTCACCACGAGGTACCGGGGCCACACCCCGGGCGGGCAGAAGCCCCACTTGGTGCCGGCCGGGAACCCAGCCCCGCCACGACCCAGGACGGTGGCCGCCTTCACCTCGTCCATGACCTCGGTCGGCGACATGGTCAATGCCCGCCGAATGGCTTCGTACCCGGCGTAGCTGCCCGAGCGGCGATACCCGTCGAGGGTGTGGCCGTCGGCGACATCCCACCGCGAGCTCACGATCCTGGGCATCTCACTCATGCGGACTCCCCCGCCGAGGCGGCTTCGCGGTGCCGACGAATCCACACCGGTTCGGTCTGCTCCTCGGGCGCGGAGATGTTGGCGATCTGATCGGCGCCGAGTTCCTGACGGACCGAGCCGAGCGTTCCGTGGGCCGGGACATCGCTCCGCGTTCCGGAGCGGAGGTCGGCCACCAGTTCGTCGAACTGCTCGTTGCTGACCTGATGGAAGTACCGGTAATTCACCTGGCATGCGGGCGCCTCGGTGCACGCGGCAATGCACTCGACGTCCTCCAACGTGAACAACCCGTCGCTGGTGGTCCCGCCTGGCTGGATGCCGAGGACCCCGACCGCGTGCTCCAGGAGTTCCTCGCCGCCCGACAGCTGGCAGCTGATGTTCGTGCACACGTTGACGACGTAGGTGCCCACCGGGTGCATTTTGAACATCTCGTAGAAGCTGGCCGTGCCCATGACCTCGGCCCCGGTGATGCCGATCAGCTCGGCGATGTGGGCCATGGCATCCTGGGCCAGGTAGCCGTCCTGCTCCTGGGCCAGGTGGCACAAGGGGATGGTGGCCGATTTGGGGCGCGGGTAACGAGCGATGATCGCCGCGGCGAGAGCGACGTTGTCCGGAGTCAGACGGGCCATGTCACCGGTCGACCTTCACCGGTCATCTCGGGGCGAGGCCCGACCGACCAACGGTGCGCGGAGAACCGGTTCACCGGTCGACCTCACCTGTCAGCTCGGGGCGAGGCCCGACCGACCAACGGTGCGTGGAGAACCGGTTCACCGGTCGACCTCACCC
>Ga0105044_10015656_pt1 | contig 10247 bp, 8 predicted proteins | sample MAT01_FD_78092 | JGI IMG/M metagenome (GOLD analysis project Ga0105044, IMG submission 78092) | Freshwater microbial communities from Lake Fryxell liftoff mats and glacier meltwater in Antarctica - MAT-01 | ecosystem: Environmental > Aquatic > Freshwater > Ice > Liftoff microbial mat | place...
ATTCAGGAGCCTGTTCGTAAAAGATAACCTGATCGTAAACGAGCCGACCATACTGGTCGTAAAAATGATTTAGCTCGATGAGATCCACATACTCTTCAGTGGAGCGGTTGCCTCTAGGAGAAAGGACAACGCCGATACAAAAACACACAACGAAAACATTGGAAAACATGACCGCGAACCCTCAATTGAAAACTCCTTGGGTAGATCGACTGTCGTGTGAGACTATCGGAGGAGATTACATGAGCCGGGATAAGCGTCGCGGTGGATCAATCGTCAGTAGAGAGTTTAAGCGGTCTAGAGAACGACTAAACAGAGAGGGCAGGAGAGAACCCGCGTCACATCATCGAACGGTTTCTGCAATGCAATCACCTCTTCGAAAGAGAAAAACTCAAAACCGGAATCGATCGGAAACGAAACTTTGGAAGGAATCCGAACCGACGTGTATGACCAAGCTGTGAAGCGGGCCGAATTCATTCGGACTTCTCAATATCAAACTATCGGCTCTCGAATCAATACTAGTTGAGGCCAAAGCTCACTACAAAAGGATTCTTTTCAAAATAGTGTCTAAGGCAATGCTTAACGGACAAAAATTGTGCTTAGGCTGGAGTGTCCTTCTGGGCCGGCGGCTTTATACTTCGGGTGCCGGACGCGTGCAAAACAAACCTCTATTCTCGGTCGAAACAAACCATGAAGTCATCCAGCTTTTTCACGATTGCAATAGCGATTGCAATTGCGATTCCAGTTCTCATCTTGGCGGTTCCCCGATGCCAAGCTCAGCCGGCGACCAGTCGACAGTCGATGGTAGACCGTGCGATCGGGTATTTGGAAGAGATCGGTCAGTCCGAGGATGGTTCCTTTAGCAGCAAGACGGGACCGGGTGTGACTGGCCTCGTTGCCGCAGGCCTCCTAGCGGTCGAGCAGCCAATCGACAGTCCTGTGGTAGAGAAGTCCCTTAAGTATCTCGAGAGTACGCGACACGACGATGGTGGACTCTATGCTCCCGGATCCAGGCACGCCAACTACGAAACCTGCCTTGCGATCATGGCTTTTTCTAAAGCAAACAGCAACGGTCGATATTCGGAACTGATCCAGGCTGCCGAACAATTTGTAAAGCAGCAGCAATGGGACGAAGGTGAAGGCATAACATCGGACGACGCAGCATACGGTGGCGCTGGCTACGGCAGCAAATCTCGTCCGGATCTTTCGAACACCGCTTTTCTCATCGACGCTTTGCGGAGCGCGGGTTGCCAGGAGGATGATCCCGCCATCCAGCGTGCTTTGGTTTTCGTGTCGCGATGCCAGAATATTGAGTCACCACACAACAGGACCGAATTTGCCTCCAAGGTGAACGACGGTGGCTTCTACTACACACCCGCTGCGGGCGGCGATTCTATGGCGGGAAAAGACGAAGGTGGGGGCTTACGCTCGTACGCGTCGATGACCTATGCTGGTCTAAAGAGCATGGTCTTTGCTGGAGTGGACAAAGAAGACTTTCGGGTGAAGGCCGCTAAGAAGTTTTTGTTCGATCACTATTCTGTCTCGACCAATCCTGGCATGGGGAGCTCCGGTTTGTACTACTACCAACACACGATGGCCAAAGCCCTAGACGCCCTAGGGGAAAAACCATTTGCGACCGCCGATGGCCCTCGTGATTGGCAAGCCGACTTGTTGTTGCAACTCGCTGCAACGCAACACGCGAATGGCTCATGGACCAATCCCGACGCGCGCTGGATGGAAGGGGACCCAAATTTGGTGACCGGATACGTGTTGTTAACCCTGGCCTACCTCAAGTAAATCAAGAAGCAATCTAGGAATCAAAATTGGCGAGTAAAACGGCTAAACGGAAACCCATACTGCCCTTGACCATGGAGTTGCTTTCCGCTGCGCTCAACTCCTCGAATGAGGCGATCGTCATCAAGGATTGCGAGGGGACGATACTGATTGGCAGCCAGAGTATCGCTGATTTTTACCGTTGTTCCGTCGAAGAACTGCCCGGGCGAGATGCCTACGGGGCGATTCCGGAGGAATTCCCGAAGGAGTTGGCTGAGATCATCCGACGCAAAGATCTAGCCGTGATCGAGTCTGGGATCGCGGTGTCGGGCGAAGAAACTTGGGATTTGATCTATGAACTTCGTACTCTGTTGGTTTCAAGAAGCCCAATTAAAGATCCTGATGGCACGTGCATTGGGCTTATCACCTGCTACAAAAACATCTCGGCAATTAGGCAAGCGTTCCGGCTCTTCGAGCAGAACGAGCAGCGCTTTACTGCCCTAGCGCATACCTGTCCGGTGGGGATTTTTGAGTGCAATCCATCGAGCCAGATCACCTACGTTAATCCAGAATGGGAACGAATCACCGGTCTCTCCGCCGAACAAGCCAAGGGTAAGCAATGGACGGCATTCGTGGCCGACGAACATCGGCACCTGCTGGCACCGTTGATTGGGAGAAGGGATTCTCGCACCGCTGGAGATCGAATCGACTGCGTATTGCGAGGCGGACGCGAATGTACGGTTGAGTTATCCTTGAACCGTGTCGCAGACACACATAACAATACTGTCTCTTACATCGGCAGCATCGTCGATCTCACGTTTCGACTCCAGGCACAACAGGAGCTCCGTCAGAAATCCAACTTGATGCGAGACTTGACCAGTTCTGTTCCTGCAATTATTTGGCAACTCGATTTAGACGGCGAGTTGATCTTCGTGAGTGACTATTGGGAGACGCTTACGGGCAAAGCGATCCGGTCAGCTCTGGGAATAGGCTGGCGCAGCTGCGTGCATCCAGACGACTTGCCGACAGTCAATGCAAACCTTGGTTCTCTATTGCAGGGACAGGCAGAATCGGTTCGGTATGAATTGCGTTTGCAAGGTCGGGACGGAGATTGGCGATGGATGCTGGCCCAATGCCAGCAGATTCACGGCATCGACGGCCGGTTCATTGGGGTCGCAGGTCAAGCGATCGACATCACAGAACGTCGGCAAGCGGAAATGGAACTTCAGCAATACAGCCATCGGCTAGAAGAACGGGTCGAGGCCAGAACTTTGGAGCTCGTGGCCGTCAATGAGTCGCTCCGCACTGAAATCGCAAACCGACAACATGCGCAAGAATTGCTAGACCGCAAGCAAGCGGAGTTGGCTCATTTTTCCAGGGTCAGCGTGATGGGGCGTCTTTCCGGCGAACTCGCTCACGAACTCAATCAACCCCTCAATGCGATTCGGAATTACGTAGCCAGCCTAAGCAAAATCCTTTCGGAATCCCAAGCCGCAAATACCACATCCGATGTCCTAGCTCGACTCAACGGCGAGATAACTCGGGCCGCTGGCATCATTAAACGGACGAGGGATTTCGTTTCCCCAGGGCGACATCAACCGGAAAGACTTTCTATCGCCACGTTGATTTCCGATACGGTTGCGATGCTCAAGGGAGACGCACGAAGACGCGGAATGTCGATTCAAGTGATCGAGTCGCGGGACAACTTACAAGCGCTCGGAGATCCAATCCGCTTACAACAGGTTCTCGTCAATCTCATTCTAAACGCTTTCGATGCCATGACGGATCAGCCCAGTTCGAACAGAACCGTCACGATCGAAATGAATCGTATTGCGGACAAATCCGTGATCTCTGTGAACGATACTGGCGGTGGGGTTCCAGAAACAGAAATGACCCGGTTGTTCGACGCATTTTTTACCACGAAACCATCAGGCTTGGGGATGGGGCTCGCCATCAGCCGCGGAATCGTCGAGGATCACGGCGGTACTTTAACGTATCACGTAGGCAGTTCCAGTGGCAGTTCCTTTGTGATTACTCTTCCGAAACTATTGACTACGCATTGACCGACCCAGAGATCGCCATTTGCAGCTGTCGAAATTGATTCTTCATCATTGCGATTGCCATCGTATGCATGGATTGATTCTTTGCGATCTGGGTCACCTGCATTTCCATGCTGTCATCGCTACCATCGTGATAGACAATCTGCTTCATCGAATCGCGAACCTGATCCAACGCTATTTTTTTTGCGTCTGGGTAATTGTTCGCTGTCAACTCGCTAGGCGCACCGAGTAAACTCAATCGGAGTCCTGGCGACATTTCTCGCTCCCGCCTCTCGGCTTGGATGGCATCGCGCAAGCTGCTTTGGAAAGCATCGACCGAGAGATCTTTCGATTGGTAGCCAGGCGTATCGGTATTGGCGATGTTGCCGGCCAGAATAGCGTGCCTTCGTTCCGTGAACGCCACGGTTTGCTCAAGGCTTCTCAGAGTCGGGTTGGAAAACATGGTTTACCCCTCAATCAAGAGCGAGCTATCGAAGGAGGATTCCTCGATGTCGCTCGCATGGTAAGCGTTCTGGATAGCCGAAGCGTCCACGTTCTGTTGCAATTGTGCAGCGACGGAATCGCGTTGCAGACTCAGGCTGCCGAGCGAGCGATTCTCCATCACAATTAACTCCTGCAGCAATTGATCGCAACGAGCAACCATCGCTTGACAGGCTTTTCTCCTGGCTGGATCAGACCAGGTCCGCTGCTCAGGATCTTGCGATTGGAAGGGCGAAAGGCGTTCTTGTACGGTGGCGAGTGTTCCCAGCAATTCTTGCTTGCGCGACAGCAAAGACATGAGCGTGTTCATGTCGTGCTGAGCTACGAGGTCCATTTGAGTGAGAGAAATGGCTTGCATCTCGCTCAGCAAATGTAGTTTGGACTCAATGAGCTCGAACAGGGCGTTGGTGGATAGATCGGGATGCATCGCGGTTCTCACAGATACGAAAAAGGCCATCAAACCGTGCCGGAAGAGTTGGAAATAGCAAAAAACAGGCGGAAAGCCAAGATGGAACCGTTGAAAAACAGGTAGCACTGCCAGTAGATTAGGCAGCCCGCTACAATAACCACGTCGGGTTTATCCCATTTTCATTCAAACAGGCGATATGGACAGCATCGGAATATGAGCAAAACTCCTAAGGAGGAACGAAACGAAGGCCAATCGACCCAAACGGTCCGGCGCGGCCAAGGGTTTTGGATGGTTGGCTTGATTTTGCTAGCTGTCTTTACGTTGCTGTTCTTCTTGCCTGGTATGACCAGTTCCAGGATCGACTACAGCTTCTTTTTGGAACAATTGGAGAAAGGGAACGTTCAGCGTCTTACGGTTTACGAATCGTACATCCAAGGTGCCTTCAAGGTGGCTCCCGAGAAGCCCGTTACTTACAACATGTATGGTGAGCCTCAAAAGCAAAAGGAAGGTCCCGAGGGCAAAGAAAGGTACAAAAAGGATTTCGAAGTATTTATCCCCTCGGCAACCGAAGCCCAATCGGACTTGTTTGTAAAACTGAACGAGCTACGAGAAAAGTCTTCGAAAACCACGACTATCAATCCAGACGACCCTTCCTCGCCCGAACCCCAAAAACCCTTTGAGTACAACGTCGTTCCGGGCGGAACCCTCAGCACCATCATGATGCTGATCTTCCTTTCGATGCTGATCGTAACCATCGTTGGTTTGTACATGTTTTTCCGCAGGAGTCGCGACTCGATGATGGGGGGCGGGTTCCTGACAAGCTTTACGAAATCGACGGCCAAGCGTTTTGAACCTTCCGATCAAAGCATCACTTTTGACGATGTAGCTGGCCTCGAAGGAGTCAAAGCAGACCTGCAAGAAATTGTGGAGTTTCTGAAATCACCCGAAAAGTTCCAAAAGCTAGGGGGACGCGTTCCGAAAGGAGTTTTGCTCAATGGGCCACCAGGAACCGGCAAGACTTTGCTGGCCAGGGCGGTCGCGGGAGAAGCCGGGGTGTCATTCTTCTCGGTGAATGGCAGCGAATTCATTCAGATGTTTGTTGGAGTCGGGGCGTCGCGAGTCCGGGATCTCTTTGCCACCGCCAAGGAGCAATCGCCTGCGATCATCTTCATCGACGAAATCGATGCCGTTGGTCGTCAGCGCGGGGCCGGACTAGGCGGCGGACACGATGAACGCGAACAGACTCTCAACCAAATTCTCGGCGAAATGGATGGCTTCGCTCCTACCGATTCCGTCATCATTATGGCTGCCACTAATAGGCCTGATGTGCTCGACCCAGCTCTGCTCCGTCCTGGTCGTTTCGATCGCTTAGTCACTGTGGGACGGCCCACTCTCAGGGGCCGCGAAGCCATTTTGAAGGTTCATGTTCGTGAAGTACCTCTCGATGTCGACGTTAATCTGCACACGATGGCCGAAGCGACCGTCGGTCTTACCGGGGCCGATCTTCGCAATATTGTGAACGAGGCCGCGCTTTGGGCGGCCCGACACGACAAAACACGCGTTAGTATGTCCGACTTTGACTACGCCCGTGATAAAGTCCTGATGGGAGCCAAACGCGAAGAAGTCTTGCTACCTAGCGAAAAAGAAAAAACAGCCTACCACGAAGCTGGTCACACGCTCACAGCTTGGTTTTTGCCAGGTGCGCAGCGCGTTCACAAAGTAACGGTCGTACCGCGTGGGCAATCGCTGGGAAGCACGCAAATCCTACCCAACGAAGATCGGATGAACATGTCCGAGAGCGATATTCGCGATCAATTGGTCGTATTGTTAGCCGGCCGGGCCGCCGAAAAAATCATCTACGACGAGACCTCTGTCGGGGCGGAGAATGACCTCGAACGGGCCACCAGCCTTGGACGTCGTATGGTTTCCCATTGGGGGATGAGCCTTAAACTCGGACCGGTTTCTTACAAACTATCCGATAGCGATCCGTTCCTGGGCCGAGAGATCCATCAACAACGTCAGTTTAGCGAGCGAACTCAAGAGACAATCGATGCTGAAGTCGGGGATACGCTGCGGGCCGCAGACCGACGCGCAACCGACATCCTGCACACCCGTCGCGAAGAACTCGAACGACTCAAGGATGGACTGATGGAACGAGAGGAACTCGATGAGAATGAAATCACCGAACTTATCGGCCCAAGTGTTCACGTGAAGAAAACATCCTCCGCTGAAACAGTGAGCGCTAACTAGCGCCCTGGTCCCGAGACGCGATGCGTTTTGGCAACGGTCATGTGACCAACAGAAAACATGCCTCGCAAAAAATCCAACAAGGTCCGGATCGAGTTTCGAAAGAACCATCAATCGAAGGCCCGCGCCGCAGACTTGACCAGCGACTATGCCTCAGATCGTGACGATATCGATACCGTTGCATCTCAAAGAGTCAGTGGCAAAGGGGAACAGACCCGCCACCGGACCGTCAAGGGCAACCTCATCGAGAACGAGGGGACAGACGCGTTCGGACAAATCGACTTGGACGTCAATGTCAAACGTGCGATCCATGGATTGGTTCTGAAAGTCCACGGACTGGAGTCCATTGTTCGCGTCGACGATGGTCGGGTCTTTCGATGCGCAGTCCGCCGCCTCCTCAAGAACATGGCGACCGACCAACGGCATGTTTTGGTTGCAGGCGATCAAGTGACTTTGCTACCCGAAGGTGATGCTCAAGGCTGGATTGTGCGAATCGAGCCTCGCCGCTCGACTTTGAGCCGTACCAGCAAAAATCGTCGGCATGTCATGGTCGCCAACGTCGATCAGTTGCTCATCGTGACCAGCGCGGCGCAACCATCGATCAAGCCGAATTTGATCGATCGAGTGCTGGCAACTGCTGAGCAAAACCACCTCGACGCTTGCATATGCATCAACAAGTGCGATTTGATCGACGTGTCTGCTTTGCAGCCTCTGATTGGCTCCTATGCTCAAATGGGATACCGAGTCGTTATGGTGAGCGCTGCCAAAGGCTGGGGTATCGAACGCTTGCGTGCGATCACGCGAGATCGCAATAGCGTGGTGGTTGGGCAGAGCGGCGTTGGCAAGTCGTCGATTCTCAACGCGTTGGACACCGGCCTCCGGCAACGCGTCCAGGCCGTCAGTCTGGAAAACCAGAAGGGCAAGCACACGACCACCACTGCCGAAGTCTTTCCACTCAGTTACGGTGGCTCGATGATCGACACGCCTGGGGTCCGTCAGTTCCAACTATGGGATATTGTGGCCAGTGAAATGTCGGGGTTGTTTCGCGATATCCGGCCATTCGCATCGAACTGCAGGTATCCCAACTGTTCCCACATTCACGAAAACCTATGCGCTGTCAAAGACGCGGTTGCAGATGGTCGGTTGGATCCGCGCCGGTACGACAGCTATTGCCAAATGGTGGAAAGTCCGGGCGAGGCCGTTCGCGAAGAATTCGAAGAATGACATTCTACGAATAACCTTGAGGCAGCTTCTACCAAGCTACATGATCTTGTCGATCACGTTTCCAGCAACATCCGTCAATCGAAAATTGCGACCTGCATAGCGGTAGGTCAGCTGCTCGTGGTCCAGTCCCATCAGATGCAAGATGGTCGCGTGCCAATCGTGAATATGGCATTTGTCCTCGACCGCTTGATAGCCATGCTCATCGGTGGATCCGTAGCTAATTCCGCCGCGTACCCCGCCACCTGCCATCCAGGTCGTATAGCCCTTATGGTTATGGTCTCGCCCGTCACCATTGGGCGCATCGGGTGATCGTCCGAACTCGCCCCCCCAGATGACGAGAGTATCGTCAAGCAATCCACGTTGTTTGAGATCGGTGAGCAAACCTGCAATAGGTTTGTCAACTTCCTTGCACTTCTCAGGTAGCTCCGTTTTTAGCCGCTGGTGGTGATCCCAATTGCCATGTGTTACCTCGACGAAGCGAACTCCCGATTCAACGAATCTTCTGGCCATTAAACATTGCCGGCCAAAGCTATCTGTATCGTCGCCATGGATTCCGTAGAGCGCCAGGGTCTTTTCGGACTCGCCAGCTAGGTCCATCAGTTTTGGAAGCGTATCCTGCATGCGAAAAGCCAATTCGTACGATTCGATTATCCCTTCGACATCGGGTTGCTCGACGTCACGATCCAGCTTCTGTCGATTGAGACTTTGGATGAATTGGATTTGATTCTTCTGTTCTTGTTTGGAAATGCGAGGATTGGAGATGTCGGGTAACTGAGGGCCGGTGTTCGATGCACCTCTCATGGCCAGTCCGGCCCCCCGTCCCTGCGGTCGACCTATCTTGGTCCCTTGGTAGATGGCGGGCAAGAACGCGCTTCCAAAACTTTGGGCCGATGCCGTAGGTGGATTCAGAGCAATGAAGCCCGGCATACTTTCGTTTTCGGTGCCGAGGCCATAGAGCGTCCAAGCGCCGAGCGAAGGACGAATGAACTGAGCATTGCCCGTATGCATTTGGGTCATAGCCCGCGGGTGCGTCGGCTGATCGCAGTGCATCGAGCGAATCAACGCCAACTCGTCGGCATGTTTTCCTAATTCAGGAAACAGTTCCGAAATCCAAAGTCCACTTTTTCCTCGCTGACTAAATTTCCAAGGAGAAGGCATCAGTTTGCTGCCGCCGAACCTGCCCCCCTTGCCTGAATCCTTTGCTAGCTGTGGCTTGTAATCAAAGGTATCGACATGCGACGGACCACCTTGCATACATAAAAAGATAACTCTCTTAGCTCGAGCCTTAAAGTGCGGAGCCTTGGGTGCAAGCGGGTTCGCAGCGGATTCCTGTCCGGCCGCTATCGCTCGGCTTGCCGCTATCGTACTCAACCCAGCGAACGCCAGATATCCAAAGCCCGCGGATGCCGTTTGCAGCAAATGACGACGCGAAAAGAGAGACATGTCGATAGATGGATCGATAGCCCTATCATCTGGATCAAAGTTCATTGCGACTATCCCTTAATTGAGGAGGCGGAATTCTGCAGAACATAGAAGCGCCTGGCAAAACTGGCTTAATGCCTGAAAGATCTTTTGTTCTTGGGAGAGCGAATTCTTGAAATCGATCGTCTTGCGAAGAAAATCGCTGGCCGCTCGTATTTCTTTTTCGGTACCAGACCTACCCAAGATTTGCTGAAACCCTAGGGCGACGCGTTGGCCCTGGTTGCTCGAAGCTCGAATGAGTTGGCGAGCGATCGCATCGCTTTGTTCGATTACGAAAGGGTTGTTCAACATGAACAGGGCTTGATCGGCCGTGTTCGACGTCTCACGGTCTCCGACGACCAAGCTCGGTTCTGCAAAATCAAACACATCCAGGGCCCTCGGCAAGGAATTGCGGGCAATCGGTAGATAGACCGACCGATGGTAGTTGGACGCTTCGAAGGGATTGACGTTACGAGCCCCATTGCGCATCGCCGCTGCTATGGCCGAGCGTCCTTCGCCATTGAGCACTGCCTGCGGTATGGCAATCGGTCCATTAGGCCCCAATTGAACCGTTCCGAACGAGGCCATCACGGAGG
>Ga0105044_10015657_pt1 | contig 10246 bp, 11 predicted proteins | sample MAT01_FD_78092 | JGI IMG/M metagenome (GOLD analysis project Ga0105044, IMG submission 78092) | Freshwater microbial communities from Lake Fryxell liftoff mats and glacier meltwater in Antarctica - MAT-01 | ecosystem: Environmental > Aquatic > Freshwater > Ice > Liftoff microbial mat | place...
CCTTCACCAAGGACGGGGACACCGTGATGGTCAACGGCCAGGCAGCCGTTGGTTGCGCCGACGTGCAGGTGGCGAACGCCACGGTCCACATCATCGACTCGGTCCTCATGCCCCCGGCCGAGGGCGCAGCGACGCCGACGTCGGGCCCCACCGGCCCGGCCTGCAGCGCAGTCCCGGCCGATGGCTCGGGCAGCTTCAGCGGCATGGCGTCGGATCCCGCCGCCACCGCGGCGTCCAACAACCCGGTCCTGTCGACCCTGGTCTCGGCGGTCACCGCTGCCGGACTGGTGGACACATTGAATGGTCCCGGACCGTTCACCATCTTTGCCCCGACCAATGACGCCTTCGCCAAGATCCCGGCGGCCGACCTCAACGCCGTGCTGGCCGACAAGGCGCTGCTGACCAAGATCCTCACCCTCCACGTGGTGGCCGGCGATCAGCTCAGCTCGGCGGACCTGCTGGTCAAGGGCAAGGTCACCACGGTTGAAGGCCAGGAGATCACCTTCACCAAGGACGGGGACACCGTGATGGTCAACGGCCAGGCAGCCGTTGGTTGCGCCGACGTGCAGGTGGCGAACGCCACGGTCCACATCATCGACTCGGTGCTCATGCCTGCGTGAGTTCATCCACGGGCCGACTCGCTCCGATGGGCTGGGTCGGTCCGACCGAATGTGTCCAGACCGAATGCTTTGTTCAGCCCGACGTGGCACTGGCGCCGGACCTTCGGGTCCGGCGCCGTCGCGTTCGAGGTGATCGCCTCCGAAGTCGAGCAGTTACCGGTCGGCTCTCCGGAGCAACGACGTCTCGCCCCCAATCCGATCGTGGTGACGTGACGAATCACTAGCGATGAGTCCGACCGCCGACCACACTGCACCCGTGGTGGATCTTCGAACACGCCGCTCAGCGGGACTCACGGCGACCCTCGACGCGCTGGTGCCGCGCATCGCCTGTGGTGACGCCGAGGCGTTCGAACGCTTCTACGACCTTGTTGTCACCCGGGTGCACGGGGTGATCCGCTCGGTTCTCCGGGACCCCGCCCAGGCCGACGAGGTGACCCAGGAGGTCATGGTCGAACTGTGGAGAACAGCGCCGAACTTTGAAGTCGGCCGGGGTTCAGCCCAGGCCTGGGCAGTGACGATCGCCCACCGTCGGGCTGTTGACCGGGTCCGGTCCTCCGAAGCGTCCAAGCGTCGTGACACACAGCACGCGGTGGCCAACGCCGATGTCGACCTGCCTGGCCCGGAACAACTGGTCGAGGCCCGTCTGGAGTCCGAACGCGTCACCGCCGCGCTGGCCGAGCTCACTGCTGCGCAGCGGCAATCGATCGAGCTGGCCTACTTTCGCGGCCTGAGTCATGTCGAAGTGGCGACACTCCTCGATCTCCCCTTGGGTACGGTCAAGACACGCATACGTGATGGACTGATCCGGCTCCGCGATCGACTCGGAGTGACTCCATGACCGACGCACGACACGACGAACCAGACGACCTCGCCGCTCTGGCCGGGCTGTACGCCCTCGATGCGCTGGAACCGGTCGATCGCCATCGATTCGAGGGGTACCTGGCGGACCATCCTGAAGCGGTCGATGAGGTGACCGGCTTCCGAGAGGCGGCGTCGGCGTTGTCATCGGTGACCGCAACGGAGCCGGGGCCGGCCCTGCGGGCGTCGGTGATGGACGAGATCGCTCGAACACGACAAGACGCTCCCATCGTGGTGCTCGATGCCCGCCGCCCCGGCGGGACCCGGACCCGCTGGCTGGCCGCGGTGGCAGCGGCCCTGATCGTGGTCGCGGCCCTCGGTGGCTATGCGCTCGGCACGGGTGGACCTTCGCCCCAGAGCACGGAGTTGGCCGACGTGATCACCGCCTCGGACGGCCAGGTCGTCGAGTTGACCGGTACGGGCGGGGATCTCCTGGTGGCCTTCTCGCCCAGCCGAGCGAGGGCCGTGGTGGTGGCCAGCGGTCTTGCCCCCGTGGCCTCGGACCGGACCTATGAGATCTGGGCCCTGGAGGGCTCCGGTGCGACCTCGGCCGGGCGGTTCCGACCGGACGGAGACGGCTCGGTGGAAGTGGTCCTCGACGAGGGCGACCTCGGCGACGTCGACCTCTCATCGGTGGAGGGATTCGGTGTCACCGTCGAACCCGCAGGCGGGTCGCCAGGCCCGACTCCCCCGATCCTCAGCCAGGGCTCGGTCTGAGCCGAGGCCTGCTCCCTCACCCGCTCAGGCCCCTCCAACAGGCGCCGAGGAACGCTGCGGCTGCGGCAAAGACGTGAGCGTTCGCCGGGTCGTCCACTGCCGCCCGGAGGCAGGCCAGCGTGTACTTGGCGAGATGAGCATCCTCGTGCGCCGCGGCGTAGGTCGCCAACCGTGCCCAGGTGCCGGCGGTTTGCTCGGGTGAGGCCCACCAGGCGGCGCTCGCCGCGTCGACCGGCGGTCCCTCGAGTGCAGCGTGGGCGTCGGATGCCGCCACGTGATCGGGCTGCCACTCGAGGTCGAGGGGGACGGTCGACTGGGTCGACCGGAACCCGAGCACGAATGTGGCAGCCACTGCGACTGCCTGGGCCGGGCGAGCTGCCAGCGGGGCGAGACCGAGCGCGGCTTGCGGCAACGTCAGGCAATGGGTCCACCCGTACGGTGCCGCGTCGGGGTTGTCCTGCAACATCGAGTGTGCGGCGACCAGTCGCAGGCATCGGGCTGCCGTGACCGGGTCGATCGGGCCGAGCACGGGTCCGAGCGCCCGCTCGGCCAGCCCGCTCGATTCGGTGAGGTGCATGGTCGCAAAAATGGAGCCCGAACCCAGGTCACCTGGGGACTCCGGCGCGACCAATGCCTCCAGCAGTCGTCGCCCATCGGCCACGCCGCGCCCAGTGGGCTCGTCGGCGTCAGCGGCGGTTCTGGCGTCCGCCGTGTCGTTGCGGTCGACGAACCAGGACAGTCCCCAATCGGGAGTGCGTGCCAGTTCCCGGGCGATTCCGCGAAAGGCGCGGCGAGGAGCGAACGCAGGGTCGGTCCGGATGAGCAGGTCGAGGAAGATCGAACCATGACCCGCGGCCGCCAGCGCTGGAATCACCAGATCAGTCACCTCACCAGCCAGAGCCACCGGATCGAGGTGGTCGGCCATCCAGGTCGCCGCGACGTCAGCGCCGTCGACGTCGCCGTCGCTCACCGCAGCGGTCAAACGTGCGGTCGCCCCGGCCGTCGACCAGGGGAACCCCGTGGTGTCCGGAGCCGACACCTCGTCACCTGCCGCCTCGTAGGTGTTGCCCAGCCAGGTGATGCGATCGAGCGCTGCGTCACGACCGGACGGTTCGACATGCGCCAGGAGCGCAGCGCGTGCCATGAACTCGAGTGGAGCGTGGAGGATGAACGAGTTCGGCAGCGCGATCTTCGGCGCACCGACCTGCTGGCCGGCGCGGGCGAGGCGCGCCGCGTCGGTCATGGGGTGGCTGATGGTGGACAGGGTGATCGATGGCATGCGATGACCGTAGAACCTCAAGTTCACTTGAAGTCAAGGACTATGTTGGAGAACATGACACCGAGCGACTTGTCGATCGGTGAAGTGGCCGATCGTGCGGGGGTCGCCACGTCGACGCTGCGCTACTACCAAGCCGAAGGTCTCATCAGTTCGACCCGCTCGGCCGGGGGCCAGCGCCGCTTCCAGCGCGATGTGCTGCGTCGGGTCGCCTTCATCCGCACGGCGCAGCAGGTCGGGCTCGGCCTGGAGGAGATCCGTCGGGAACTGAACGGTCTGCCCGACGGCCGAACGCCGACCGCATCGGACTGGGCTCGGTTGTCTCGAGGGTGGCGGGGCCGCCTCGACGAACAGATCGCGCTCCTCGAGGGGCTGCGCGATGAGCTCGACTCGTGCATCGGCTGTGGCTGCCTCTCGCTGCGCAGCTGCGCCTTGTACAACCCGGAGGACGTGGCGGCGGCCCTTGGTTCCGGGCCCCGCTATCTGCTCGGGGACACCGCCGCAGAAGCGTCGGCGGCGTCGCACCGAACAACCTGAGATCCCCCGAACCACAGGTTCGCAAGGCTCCCAGGTTGCGACATCACATGAGCGGAGGGAGGGGGATTCGAACCCCCGGAGGCTTGCACCTCAACGGTTTTCAAGACCGTCGCATTCGTCCGCTCTGCCATCCCTCCAGGGCCAGAAGGTAGCACATCCATTGGCTTTCCCGGCCACCGAGGAGTCCTCGCAACCTCGACGTTCGGCGAAGTGGTCACGAAATGGTCACGGATGTCCTGTATCCTCAGGCGATGCGCGGGTCGGTGACGAAGCGGGGAGCCTCATGGTCCTTTGTGGTCGACCGTGGCATTGACCCGGCCACGGGCCGCCGACGCCAGCAGCGCCGTTCGGGATTCAGAACTCGCAAGGATGCCGAGGAAGCGCTTCGTCGCACGATCTCCTCCCTGGTCGATGGCACCTTCGTCGAGCGCACCGACGAGACCGTCGACGCCTACCTGACCGCTTGGCTGACGGGCCTGACGGCCGGGCGGCGGGTGAAGGCCAAGACGGTGCAGTCCTATGCCGAGTGTGTTGCGCGGTTGCGCAGCGAACTGGGCCCGATTCGCTTGCAGGCCCTGCGGCCGATCGACATCGAGCGGACGTACTCGGTGCTGCTGAGCACGGGTGGCCGCGAAGGAACCGGGCTCCATCCCCGGACTGTCCTGCACACCCATCGCGTGCTGCACAAGGCGCTGTCCGACGCTGAGCGACTCGGGCTCGTGACTCGCAACGTTGCTCAACGAGTTGCGCTGCCGTCCATGCCGGCATTGACGAGTGTGGACAACGTGTGGGCAACCGATGAACTTCGGCAGTTCCTGGAATTCGCCGGGGCTGAGCCGCTCTACGCCGCGTTCGTTCTGGCGGCGACGACCGGCATGCGTCGCGGCGAGGTGGCGGCGCTTCGGTGGATTGACCTCGATCTCGATGCCGCTCTGCTCCGAGTCGAGGAGTCAGTGATCCCTGTCGGCGGCACGCTGGTGTTCTCGACGCCCAAGACGAAGAAAGGCATTCGGCAGGTGTCCCTCGACGCCGGCACCATCGCCGTTCTGCGTGCACACCGCATCCGGCAGACCGAACGCCGGCTGGCCGCTGGACCTGCGTGGGTCGAGACAGGGCGGGTGTTCACGCGGGAGGACGGAAGCCACATCCACCCCGACGTGCTGAGCAAACGGTTCGACCGGTGGGTGCGTCGATCCGGTCTCCCCCGGATCACGTTCCACGGTCTTCGCCACACGTGGGCGACCATGGCGCTCGAGAAGGGCATCCATACCAAGGTCGTGTCCGAGCGCTTGGGCCATGCCAACATCTCGGTCACGTTGGACGTCTACAGCAAGGTTCGTCCGGCGCTCGACGCGGCTGCGGCGGAACTGGTCGCCGCCGAGCTCTTCGCCACCTGAGCTCGCAACGAGCACGGCCCGCCAGGCCACCGTTCAAGAACGTGGTGTTCTGCGCAGGATGCGCTTGACTGCCGTTGTTTGGCGGTGCCACGGGCACGCGAGGCCGTGAGCGTCTTGCTACCGCCAGACGGCGGCGATGGGTTGAGCGGTGAGGCGGTCGCCGAGGGGGAGAGCGTTGGCTCCGGTGTACAGGACGACGCCCTGGACGAAGCGCTCGCCGAGCCGATCGCGCAGATGCACCAGCCACTTCGCGGCGTTGGCTCCAAGGCTGGTGGTTGCCTTGACCTCGATCGCGGCAATACGCCCGTCGGCGTGCTCGACGATGATGTCGATCTCGGGTCCGGTGCGGTCTCGGTAGTGGTAGATGCGGACGGGTTCGTCGCACCAGGTGACCTGCTTGCGCAGTTCGCCGAGGACGAATGCTTCGAGGAGCGGGCCGGCCGGCTCGGGATGGCGGGTGGGGTGCAGGCTCGCCGGCGTGAGGTGCAGCAAGTTCGCGGCAAGTCCACTGTCGAGCAGGACGATCTTCGGCCGACCGATGACTCGGTTGGTGAGGTTGGTGGACCATGCCGGGACACGCCAGGTGAGGTAAAGGGTTTCGAGCAGGTCGAGGTACGGGCTCAGGGTTCGGGCGGGGAAGCCGGCGTCTGCGGCGAGATCGGCCTGGTTGAGTTCAGTGGCGTTGCGGGCGGCAACGAGCCGCAGGAGCCGGCCGAGGTCGCCGAGTCGCTGGAGTCCGCTCACGTCGGCAGCGTCGCGCTCGAGGATCCGGCTCGCGTAGCTTTCGAACCACGCGCCCCGTCGGCGCGACGGTCGGCGGACCGCCTCTGGATAGGCGCCAACGCAGGCTCGTTCGAGGTAGTCGCCGCGAGAGGCATCGCTGCGCCAACCGACCGGGAGCATGTCACCGAAGATCCGGTCGGCGAAGTGATCAGGCTGTCCGGCGAGTTCTCCTTGGGAAAAGCCGAACAGCTCCACGGTCTCGGCCCGGCCGGCGAGGCTGTCGTGGATCGAGCGGAGGTTCATGAGGTTGGCCGATCCGGTGAGGAGAAAGCTCCCCGCTCGTCGGTTGCGGTCGATGCGCGCCTTGATGGCGAGGATCAGCTCCGGGGCGCGTTGGACCTCGTCGATCACGACGAGCCCGTCGAGGGCTTCGATGAACCCGGCCGGGTCGACGCGAGCCGCGCGGCGGACCGGTTCGTCGTCGAGGGTCAGCATCGTCGACTGCGGTGTTGCGTCGGCGATCGTCGCCGCCAACGTGCTCTTGCCAACTTGTCGGGCACCTTGGATCACCACCACCGGCGTGTCCGCCAAGGCCTCGACAACGCATCGCCGGGCGTGCCGTTCAAGGATGCGGTCGTCGGGATGCACGAACCCACTTTAGCTCGCCGATTCGCAGTCACTTACTCGCCGTTTCGCAACACATGCTTCACCGATCCGCAGGCCGACCGGGTCCCGCCCCGACCCGGCGCTCGCAGCTTCACCATCGAGGCTGGCCGGGTCGACTGGGAGGCGGACCACAGCAAACGGAGACCCTGCGGGGAACCCCGGGGCGTTCGATCAGAATCGCGATCGGGCACGCCATCGCAAGAATCTGTCGCCGACGCAAGGTGGTCATCGGTGGTCAGGTGCTGAAGAGTCTGACCACTCCGCCGGGCTTGGGTTTCTGGCCGGGTGGTCAGGTGCTGAAGGGTCTGACCACCGCTGGCCATCTTGCGATGACGACCGGGTGGTCAGGGTTGTGGTCAGACATCGGTTCAGAATGACCATCCATGGTGGCGGGGGCTGGCAGTAGTCCGTCGGGTGCCGAGAGGTAGCGGGCGGCGGTGCTGCTGGCGTTCACCGTCAACCCTGGAGGTCCCCCTGATGTCTGGTCCCGATCTGTTCACCATTGCTGAGGTCGCAGTGATCCTGCGTATCGGCCGTACGACTGCGTATGACCTGGCGACTCGTGATCTGGCCACTGGGGGAGGTGAGGGGCTCGGGGTGGTGCGGGTCGGCAGCCAGCTGCGTGTCCGGCGGGCGTCGCTGGAGGCGATGGTCGGTGGGCCGGTGTCGTGGCCGGTGTCGGCTGGGCCTGCCCGGTCGGGCAATGTCGTGCGTCTCGCCGCCGTGCCAGTGCGCATTGAGGCCCCGGACTGTTCTCTTGTCGAGCCCTGGTCCGAGCCGTCGTTGCCGTTCGGCTCGTGAGTGCGACTGGCGTGCTCAGCGTCGTCGTGGGTCGCGGTCCTTCGTCGTTCGTGCGGTCAGTCGTCGTGTTTCGTGACGTGGTCAGGGTGTGGCACAGATTGAGGCGTTCACGGGAATGGTGTTGGCTGACACGATCAACAAAGGCCGTGCCGCCAACCCGAACGTGTCGAATCAGACCCTGTTCGTTGTGGCGGGAGGCCTGACGTGGATCGCCATCGACAACTGGAAGAGATCCTCCTCGCTCCCAGCCCCAGGAGGCCCGTCTGCTGCCGCCAGATCGCAGCCGGCTCCCAGGCCCGATAGGGACAAGCGAAGCCCAGTGCAGCCACCTCCCAGGTACGTTCAAAGGGAAGTTACCACTTCCTACTCTCATCAAGGCAGGTGGGTATCAGATGAAGCCCCGCTTCAAGAGATCACTAATCCTGAGATTATTATGAAAGTGTGGCTTCTCGAGCCAGTTGGTCAGGTTGAGGTCTTCGTGAACGAGGACAAGAAGGTCGCAAATCTGACGCTACTGAATCTGAATAAGACTCTCAGATGGAAGATAAGGGGAAATAAACTGAGGATTGTAGTTTCTCCCAACCATGAAGGAGCAGATGTGAATCGACTCGTGTACTTTGACATCACGATGAGGTGGATGGAGCTTATCCCTCCCCAGTGCCAAGGCCCATGCTCGCTTCCGCGGCAACGCGGAAAGAAGTGATCTCTATCTCGGGTCGCGTGCAAACTCGGCTGATCGTCGCGATAGTGCTAATCGCGTCGCTTGGAGGGTGCGGGACGAGTAAGCGGAACGACGAAGGCAGCCCTAAAGGATCCATGCCTAGACCAATCCAAGAAATGAGTCAGGAGCAGCTCAGAGCGTTTTGTATCGAGCGAGCTGTAGAGGTCCTAGGACGCTACGATCTGGGAACTGTGGATGGCGGCCTTATGTCTCCGGGACTTCTCATTGAGTCTGAGCGTTTTCTCGGAGCCACCAACCCCACTTCGCCCTGGGGGACCCTCGAACCGGGCGTGGAGATAATTGCGTGCAGGTACCAGGACATTCCTGGCAATGCGACGAGCACCACTGTAGTCTGCCCAGACGGAGCTGTAGCCAGTTTTCAGAACGCTATATACGCATATTATTCGTCCGAGGGTGAGAGGCTATTTGCTGATTGGCAACCGTCGCCGATCGGGCCGTACGAGCCATGTAAAGGCGCAGACGAAGACGGGAAGTGAGCTCAGGCTATGGGTGCACGAGAGTCATAGACCGATCACCGTCAACCAAGGTGCCGGTCCCAGCAACACCGACAAGAATCGATTATTGATCTCTCAAACGCAGAACGAGGTGAAGATCCGGTTCGAGCTCTGGAACGCTGCGGTACGGTGGCTGCAACCACCGGTCGCTATCGACGGCACGATCCGCATCAAGCATGGCAGCGATCCGATAGAAATCTGCTACACCGGAGACTCATACCCTGCGATGGAGGCCTACCACCGATACGTTCTGAATGGCAGGGAGGTGACCAAGACCATTGTCCGAGAACCAGCTGGAAGCTCCTTAGGACTATTGCCCTGGTCCGGCCAGCGTAACCAATGTTATGTGGAGGGAGACTAGTGGACAATGGGCGAGTATCCCGGTGTCTGAGGCTTTTGCCGCTTCTCCTTCTCACCGTTGGTGGTTCGTGCGGCGATGCCCCAAGCGCGGGCGAGAGTTCCTCCAGAAATGTTCCACTGCAAACAGTGCTCAGGGTGTGTATCACTCCAACCGACTCGCTTGATGACGGCAGAATACTAGGCGCTGTTCAGGAGCCGGTGATTGCAACGCGTGACGGAACCCGGGAGACTCTCATACCGGAAATTGAGTCCTACGGAGGTCTAGTCTTCTACATAAACTACGGTGTGAGTCAATCGAGGATCGATGAGATTGCGGACGCGCTTGCGAAGAGTGCGCCGGAAGTGGAGCGGGTGGTCCAAGTGAAGATCCGTCCGTTCGAAGACTCGGGTCCACCGGCCGATGTGTGCGAGGACCGTGCGACCAAGTGAGGAGCAGAGCGTACCCGGGCAACCCTGCGGGGAACCGCACCCAGGCCGGCGCCCAAACGTTCGTGTTCGACGATCAGAACCGGTTGACCTCCGGTGGGGGCACCACCTACTCGTGGTCGTTGCGGGGGAGGCTGCTGTCATCGACGACCGGGTCGACGACCACCAACTCGACTCATGACGTGTTCGGGTTGGAGTTGACGAACGGGACGGTGGGCTACACCTATGACGGCCTGGGCCGGATCGCCAAACGTAACGGCACACAGACGTTCGGGTACTCCGGAACGGGGATGGACCCCATCCTGGACGGGACCTGGGCCAGTTCCACCGACCCGGGCGGCCAGCCGTTGGCCACCCGGACCGGGACCACGTCGTCGTGGGGTCTGATGGACCGTCACGGCGACCTCATCGGTTTGATCAACGCCGGCGTCACCTCGGTGGTCGGTTCACAGTCGTTCGATCCGTTCGGGGTGCTCACCCAACGCACCGGTGGCCTCACCCCAACCATGGGGTTCCAAGCAGACTGGACCGACCCAACATCAGCACAGGTGTGGATGGGAGCCCGGTTCTACAAGCCGGCACCCGCCATGTTCACCAGCCGCGACACCTACGACGGGGTCCTGTCGTCG
>Ga0105044_10015658_pt1 | contig 10246 bp, 9 predicted proteins | sample MAT01_FD_78092 | JGI IMG/M metagenome (GOLD analysis project Ga0105044, IMG submission 78092) | Freshwater microbial communities from Lake Fryxell liftoff mats and glacier meltwater in Antarctica - MAT-01 | ecosystem: Environmental > Aquatic > Freshwater > Ice > Liftoff microbial mat | place...
CTGGCCAAGGCAGGTTGGACGATTGCGGACGTCGACCTGTTCGAAGTGAACGAGGCGTTCGCATGTGTGGCCATGTTCGCGATGCACGACCTGGGCATTCCGCATGACAAGATCAACGTCCACGGCGGCGCGACTGCGCTGGGCCACCCCATCGGCGCATCGGGAACGCGGATTATCACCACATTGATTGCCGCACTCCAGCAGCACGGAAAGACGCGCGGAGTGGCATCGCTGTGCATTGGCGGGGGTGAGGCAACGGCAGTAGCGGTGGAGCTTTTGTAAATTTGCGGGCGCTGCCCAAGCAGGGAGCCGCTGGCCATCACCAGGCGGGGTTTAATCCCCCCAGATATCACGCGCCGCGATCCAGCCACGGCTGCCCTTGACGTCGAACAGGCACCAGCCATCGCTGCACTCTGTAATGCGGCCCACCACACCAGCCTGGGCCCGGAAAGCGATCGCGGCGGTGCCCGTGGGTGTTTCGCGCATCGGGGCGGTGCCGCCGGTGACGATGGCCGTGCGCGTCCGGCTGAGCAAACGGGCGGCCATCCAGCCACTGGTGCCATCAGGGTCCTCCACCTTGCGCCAGCTTTCATGGCGCGCAACGACGCGTACCGGCAGATCACGGCGGCGATATTCCCAAATCACGGGAACGTCGGGGGAAGGCCCCTTGCGCATCCGCGCTTCATCGACCGCGATTGACGCCCAGTATGGCACGTCGTCGGACTGCGCCGCCACTGGCCCCACGGCCAAAGCCATCGCCATGCTGGTCGCCGCCAGCAGCATCAATGCTGCAATCCTCATCAGTAATCCCATGCCAAAAGCGAGGGCATATGACAACCGTGATGCCAAGGTCAGGCCCTGTTAAATGCGCGCTCGAGGTTTGCGGCCATTTTGCTCAGTACAAGACGGCGAGCGGCGGGAATATGTCGATATTTCAATGCTTGCCAACGCAGCGCTGGACAAAATGGGTGAAATCCGCAGGACGCGCATCTAACAGGACCTGACCCTAAGGATCCCTGCGGGTTTATCCACCGCCGCACTGTGCCCCCTTGACCGGCGCGCGGCGGCGCGCTTTATCACCGCCATGCCCGATACCAGCCCCCGCCCAAAGCGCCCCCGCGTTATCGTCACGCGCCAGCTGATGCCGGCGGTCGAGGCGCGCATGGCCGAATTGTTCACCGTGACATTGTCGGCGCAGGATCACGCGTTCAGCGCGGACGAATTGCGCGCGGCAGTTGCCGATTGCGACGTGCTGGTGCCAACAGTGACCGACCGGATCGACGCTGACATCCTGAGCGCGGCAGGCGAACGATTGAAACTGATCGCCAATTTTGGCGCGGGCATTGACCATATCGACCTGTCCGCTGCGCGCGCAAAGAATATCATGGTGTCGAACACCCCTGGCGTGTTTACCGAGGATACCGCCGATATGACGATGGCGCTGATCCTGTCGGTGCCGCGCCGGTTGGCAGAGGGTGAAAAGCTGATGCGCTCTGGACAGTGGGCGGGCTGGGCACCAAGTGCGATGCTGGGCCACCGGGTGGGCGGCAAGCTGCTTGGCATCGTTGGCATGGGCCGGATTGGGCTGGCGGTTGCACGGCGGGCACGTGCCTTTGGTCTGTCCATCCATTACCACAACCGTCGCCGCTTGCCCGAGGCGGTAGAAGCCGAGCTGGGCGCAAGCTGGCACGCCAGTGTCGATACGCTGCTGCGCATCGCCGATATCGTCACTTTACACTGCCCGCACACCCCAAATACGCATGAACTGATCAGCGCAGCGCGCATTGCCGCAATGAAACCGACCGCTTACCTGATTAACACCGCGCGCGGTGAGGTGGTCGATGAGGATGCGCTGATCAACGCGCTGACCCATCGGAGTATCGCGGGCGCGGGACTGGATGTTTATAACCACGAACCAGCGGTCGACGCCCGCCTGCTCGCGCTCGACAACGTCGTGTTGCTGCCGCACCTTGGTTCGGCGACGGTCGAGGGACGTGAGGCATCGGGCGAGCGCGTTATCGCCAACATCCGCGCCTGGTGCGACGGGCACCGACCAATGGATCAGGTGATCGAGGGCTGGGCGTAACGCCAACCGGAGGCATTTCCGAGCGAAGTCGAGACGGGTGACGCTGCCAACGCTTGCCACGCTCGAATGCGTCCCGGCTTTGCGCCGGAATGCGGACGCTTTTTAGCAGCGGGATTAGTCCCCCGTCAAAATCCGTTCAACCAGCTCTTTCACCGTCGGGGTATACCCATTGGAATACAGCGGATCGAGTTTGAAATTATACGCGACATGCCCCGCGAACATCAGATTGTCGTCGATGTTTTCGCCGTGGGCAATGTTTTGCAGTCCCTTTTGTATGCAAAAGCTGCGCGGGTCAGCAAGGTAGCCGGTGGAGAAATCATCATGATCCTTCCACGATGAAAAGCCGCAGTGCGACAGGCATCCCATACAGTCGGTCTGATCCTTTTGAATGACTGCCCGTTCCGCTGGAGTTTCAAACACCAGCGTGTCGTCGGGGGTTTTGAGCGCGCAGGTGAAACCCGCCGCCATCCAGCCGCGCGCGCGCGCTTCGCTTTCGGCGCTGACCCAATATTTCTTGCGGTCAACCTCCAACCGCACTGGCATTTCCGGACTTTCCTGCTTGCCAAACGGGATCTGCCGTTCTGATCGCGCCTGCAGCATTCGCAGGAACGGATTGCGTACCGCGCTGGAATAAAAACCCGTTGGCGAAAATTTCTGGAGCAGCACATCATCTTCGTCAATGGTGCGCAGATGGTCTTTCCACCCCTGCGGGATCGGGCTTTCCTGCGTTAACAACGGCCGCGTGCCGAACTGGAACGCGATCTGACCCAGTTCCGGATTGTCGATCCAATCATTCCAGTCGCGCAGGTACCAGACGCCGCCCGCCATCACGATAGGCAATTCGTCTGCAATCCCCTCGGCACGCATCACCTCACGCAACGCCTTGACGCGCGGATAGGGGTCTTCGGGGTTAAGGGGATCTTCGGCATTCGACAGGCCGTTGTGCCCACCCGCCAGCCAGGGGTCTTCATAGACCACGGCGCCCAGCAGGTGCGGCACCTTGTGATAGGCGCGCTTCCACAGCGCGCGAAAGGCGCGCGCCGAACTGATGATCGGCAGGTAATGGACATTGTGCCGCGCCGCGATCTCAGACAGCTTATATGGCATGCCCGCACCGCAAGTGACGCCAGTGATCAGGCCAGGGCAGTTTTCCAGTACCCCTTCCAGCACGCGCTGTGCACCGCCCATTTCCCACAGAACGTTGATGTTGAGTGCGCCGCGACCATCGGCCAATTCATGCGCGCGCTTTACCTGTTCCGTGCACCCGGCGATGCCATAGGCGACGAGTTCCTCGTGCCGATCGGTCCGCGTGCGGCCATGATAGATTTGCGGTACAACCTGTCCGTCGGCGTCATAGCTGTCGGCATTCACCCCCGAAACGGTGCCAATCCCGCCAGCCGCAGCCCAGGCGCCGCTCGATGCATGATTGGTGGCCGACACGCCCTTACCGCCCTCAACCAACGGCCAGACTTCACGGCCGCCATAAACAATCGGCTTCAAACCCTTGAACACAGATAATCCTTTGTTGTCAGGCCTGCCTCTCTCCCGGCGCAGACAGAACCGTAGCTTTCGCACTAGCCCCAGTTCAGACGATTCTGAAACAGAATCGGCATGATTGCGTCATATCGAAAAAAGTGACCGGCCGACGAGGGCCGCCCCATAAAGCCGGTCATAGGCCGCGATCATACTGGCTTCATCGAACAGCGCGGCAGCGCGCGTCTGATTGGCTGCACCGACGCGCGCGCGCAAAGAGGCATCCGATGCCAGATGCCCCAGCGCTTTGGCAAGTTGCCTGTGATCCTTGACAATGAAGGGGCGGTTTTCTTGCGACACCATCGCCATGATGTCACCGACATCAAGGCTCGCGATAGGCAGCCCAGCGGCCATAGCCTCGATCACCGCAACTGGGGCCTGCTCACTCAGCGAAGAAAGTCCCAAAATATCGAAATGCCCAATCCAGCGATGCGGATCGGCCATGAAACCGGGCATATAGAAATGATCGTCCCAACCGCAGGCCATTGCCCGCGCGATAATTTCGCCGCGTTCGGGGCCGTCGCCGACAATGACCAGCTTGACCCTGCGCGTGACTTGTTTCGCCGCGGACACAAGCGCTGGCAGATTCTTGACCTTTCGCAATCCAGCGACAGAGCCAATGACAACATCCTCCGGCCCGCGCTCTAACCCATTTATTGCGACATCAGGCGGGCCAGCGTAACGGCCAGTGTCAATGCCATTGTGGATCAGCTGGCTGCGCGCGCCCGCCCCCCATTCGCCGCGCGCGATGCGCATTAAGACTTCTGACGGCACTACTAGCGCCTGCGCCGTCGGCAGGGCCAGCCGCCGGAACATGGTGCGTTTCCAGTTTCGGTGGACGCTTTCATCCTCGTTAAATCCATCCTCATGGTGGATCAGCGGGGGGAGCGGCATGAACGGCGACAGCATCCGGTGCGCCATGACCCCGTCCATCGCGCCCCAATTGTAACTGAGCACCAGGTCAAAGCCCTGCATGTACCGCGCCAACGCCAGATAGCGGCGTGGGCCGGGTTTGCCGTGCAGCGGCGGCGCGGCACTGTCGCCGGGGAAATCGACGGTGATATCCGGGGCAATGGCATCGCGCGCGCCCAGCGCATCCGGAACCGCCGACAGCACGACATGCACTGCGCGCGGCCCCATCAGGTTCATCAGCCGGGTCGCACGGGCCTCCTTACCGCCCAGCGAAAAGCTTGAATGCAGATGCAGGATGCGCGTCGGCGGTATCATGATGCCAGTTTGCTGCGCCATTTTGCAATCGCGCTGCGCGCCTCCGGTTCGTCAAGCGTGGGCGCGTGGCCGACACGCGGCACGGTGCACAGCGCCCCGTCGCTGGCCCGCGCAAGCATTTGCGCGGCGGTGGCTTCCGCCAAAATGTCGGACATGGCCCCGCGTATGATCAGCAGCGGCATTGCCGCCAGCACGTCAAACGCTGGCCACAGGTCAACCCCCGCTTCGCCGCCCGGCAAGCGAAAGGGCGCCGCAATCTGTTTATCATAATCGACAACAATCCGCCCTTCGCGTGTTAACCGGTGGGTACGGTGAACCATCCGCAGCCAATCCTGAATATGATAGTCGGGATAAATCGCAGTATTGATGTCGGCCGTCTGGCGTGCGGCGTGGAGCCAGGTCGGCTGGCTGGGCGCGCTGCCGACATAGCTGCGGATACGATCAAGCCCGGCGGCCTCAATCTGGGGGCCGACATCATTAAGCACCGCACCAGCAAACCGGCCCTGCATCGTTCCCGCAAGCAACATTGCCACCAGCCCACCCAGCGAGGTTCCGATGACGCCAAAACGCTGCCAGTTCAGACTGGTGAGCAACAGCGCCACATCCTGAACATAGGTCAGTGGGACGTAGGTCATCGGATCCTTGGCAAAGCCGCTGTCGCCGCGGCCGCGAAAATCGACGGCCGCAATAGGCCCGCTTGATGCCAGCGCGGGGACCAGCGCATCGAAATCGCGGGCGTTGCGGGTCAGGCCCGGCAGGCACAGCAATGGCACCGCGCCATCCACCACCTCGCCGCCATACAGGCGGCAGTGCAAGCGGATGCCCTCGGCCGACCACCAATAATGGTCTGTCCAATCTGGTCTGTTTACGGATTGCATGTCAGTCAAAATCGCCCCTATGCTTTTGGCGGTCTGGCTCTGGTCTATCGCGGCAAGCTAGCGGTGATGCAAGCGAGTCAGCGCGGTTGCAGTAGCGCGCGTTCGCGGATAGTACCGCTGGTATTATTTGGTTAGCGCGGGCGCAACCATCTGACCGGCAACGACTGAGCCGACCAATATGGGTGTCTGAGACTTTATGAGTGGCGAAATTGTTTCCTTCGAACCGGCGACTGGAGAGGAACTTTGGCGTGGTGCAATCAGCAATGTCGATGACGAAGTTATGCGGGCACGCAGCGCCTGGGCCGAATGGGCCGCAAAACCGCTTACCTTTCGCACCGAAACGCTGAGACGCTTTGCTGACCGGGTAAAGGCGGAAGGCGACAAGCTGGCCGAATTAATTGCCCGCGAAACCGGCAAACCCCTGTGGGAGGCACGCACCGAGGTCGAATCCGTCGCCAACAAGGTCGAAATTTCGGCAAAGGCCTATGGCGAACGCACGCCCAATCGGCGGATCGACGGCGCGATGGGGATGCGCAACGCGCTGCGCCATAAACCGCACGGCGTGCTGGCGGTGCTTGGCCCCTATAATTTTCCGGCGCACCTGCCCAACGGCCATATTGTGCCTGCACTGATCGCGGGCAATGCGGTGGTGTTCAAACCGTCGGAAAAGACGCCTGCCACCGGCGCGCTGCTGGTTGACCTTTTTCATCAAGCGGGCGTTCCTGAAAATGTCCTGCGGCTGGTCATCGGCGGCCCCGAACAGGGCAAGGCGCTGGCCGCGCATGATGGCATCGACGGGCTGTTGTTCACAGGCTCTGCGCACACCGGGGTAGCGCTTAATCGGCAATTCGCAGCGCGGCCCAACAAAATGCTTGCGCTCGAACTGGGTGGGAACAACCCGGTCGTGGTCTGGGAACCCACCGACATCCACAGCGCGGCCGTTCTGGTCGTCCAGTCGGCCTTCCTCAGCGCTGGACAGCGTTGCACCGCCGCCCGGCGATTGATCCTGCACGACAGCCTGGCCGACCGGTTTTTAGAAGAGGTTCGCACGCTTGCTGGTCGCCTGATCGTCGATGCGCCACTGGCCAACCCCGCACCCTTCATGGGCCCGGTTATCGACAATGAGGCCGCCGATGGCCTGACCGAAAGCTTCCTCATATTGATGTCGAACGGCGGCAAGGTCATCAAGCACCTCGCCCGTCCGGTAAAGGGGCGCCCGTTTCTGACCCCTGGCATCATGGATGTGACCGGAATCAGCGACCGGCCCGATATCGAATTGTTCGGACCCCTGCTCCAGGTCGTCCGCGTCGACAGCTTTGAGGCAGCAATAGCCGAGGCGAACAATACCATGTTTGGCTTGTCGGCATCGCTGATCGGCGGCAGTCCCCAGCTTTATGACCAGTTCTGGGCCAATGCCCGCGCGGGCGTGATCAATTGGAACCGTCCGACCAACGGGGCGTCATCGGCGGCACCATTTGGCGGCATCGGCATGTCGGGCAATCACCGCCCCAGCGCATATTATGCTGCCGACTACTGCGCCTATCCGGTGGCCAGTTCGGAAAGTGAATCCAGCCGCGCCTCGATCACGGTCGGTCTGCGCGAACCAGAGGGCGAAGGGGATCGCCCCGGGCTGATCCGCAAGGGCGCTTGATAGCCTTGCTTTAGCGACAGCAAAAAAGGCTGGTTTGCGTGCAGTTGCCGTGACGCGCATCCTGACCCCATGGAAATATCATCCCCAACGCCCGCGCACGCGGGTAAAATCTGGCTGGTCGGCGCTGGCCCCGGCGATCCGGACCTGCTGACGGTCAAGGCCGCACGGCTGATTGCGGCGGCCGACCTGATCGTTCACGACGGGTTGGTCGATGCCGCCATCCTGGCGCTGGCATCACCGCTGGCCGAGCTGGTGTCGGTTGCCAAGCAGCGGAGTCGCCACACCTTGCCACAGGACAGCATCAACGCATTGTTGGTCGATGCCGCGCGCGCCGGCCGCGATGTCGTCCGGCTGAAAGGCGGCGATCCGTTCATTTTCGGGCGCGGCGGCGAAGAACTTGAAGCAGCGCGCGTCGCTGGCATCATGTGCCAGGTTGTGCCCGGCATTACCGCAGCAACCGGCTGCGCCGCCGCAGCCGGCCTCCCCCTCACCCACCGCGATCATGCGCACAGCGTCAGCTTTGTCGCGGGCCAGTGCAAGGATCTGACCGATCAGGATTGGTCTGGCCTTGCGGGGCACGGCCGCACGCTGGTCGTCTATATGGGCATTGCGACGGCAGCGGCGATTGCCGATAAACTGATTGCAGACGGCGTTGCGCCCGACGTGCCGGTTGCGGTGCTGGAGAAAGGGACACGCCAGGGTCAGCGCGCGCTACGCACGCTGCTCGCCGATCTGGGGGACATGGTGGTCCGCGAGGGCGTGAAAAGCCCCGCGCTGATTGTGATCGGTGCCGTGGCGGCCCTCGCCGATGCCGACGACCGGCTGCACATGGTCGCAGCGCAAGCGGAGACACTGGTATGAAATTGCTCACCGGGAACGACCTTGGCAGCGGAGCCGTGACGTGGTGGACGGGCAACGGCTGGTCATTCCATGTCGAGGATGCTGCTGACGTCGCCGATGCAGGCGATGCCATTTTGGCGGTCGAGGAAGGTGCGCGGCGCGTCAACGCCGCCTATCTGATTGCCGCCGAAAACACACCGCAAGGCCCCCGCCCCGCGCATATCAAGGACCGCGTCCGCGCCCTTGGGCCAACCGTGCGTCCCGATTTAACGTTGAAACCCGCCGATCCATCGGCGGGCGACTGGGTGATCTGACATGTATAAATACGACAATTACGACCAGGCGATGGTTGATGCCCGCGTCGACGAATTTCGCGATCAGGTGCGCCGCCGCATGTCCGGCGAAATCACTGAGGATCAGTTCAAACCGCTGCGGCTGATGAACGGTCTGTATCTTCAACTACACGCCTATATGCTGCGCGTGGCCATCCCCTATGGCACGATGGACAGCCGCCAGATGCGGATGCTGGCGCATATCGCGCGCAAATATGACCGTGATTACGGCCATTTCACCACCCGCCAGAATATCCAGTACAACTGGATTAAGCTGGAGGAATGCGGCGACCTGCTCGCCGATCTGGCCAGCGTCGAAATGCATGCGATCCAGACCAGCGGCAATTGCATCCGCAACATCAGTTCGGACCAATATGCCGGGGCCGCCGCCGACGAGATCGCCGACCCGCGCCCGTGGGCCGAACTGCTGCGCCAGTGGTCCAGCTTTCACCCCGAATTCAGTTTCCTGCCGCGCAAGTTCAAAATTGCGGTGATCGCCAGTGATGAAGACCGCGCGGCAATGCGGCTGCACGATATCGGCATCCGTTTGATCGAGCGTGACGGCAAGCTGGGCGCGACATTTTATGTCGGCGGGGGCATGGGGCGCACCCCGATGATTGCACCGCTGATCAAGGATTATGTCCCGATCGAGGATTTTCTGAGTTATTCGGAGGCCTGTTTGCGGGTCTACAACCGTCATGGCCGCCGCGATAATATCTATAAGGCGCGGATCAAGATCTTGATCCACGAACTGGGCGCGGCGGAATATGCGCGGCAGGTGGATGAAGAGTTCGCCCATGTGAAATCATTGGGCATCGACCCGCCAGCCGCCGAACTGGAACGGATTGCAGCCTTTTTTGCACCGCCCGCGTTCGTCGCCGATGCCGCAGTGACAGTGGATCGCAGCGATCCCGACTTTGCCGTGTGGCTTGACCAGAATGTAAAGCCGCACAAGCATCCGGGCTATGCCATCGTCAATATCAGCCTGAAGCCCATCGGCGGCATCCCCGGCGACGCGACCAGCGCCCAGATCGATGTCATGGCTGACCTTGCCGAGCGTTACAGTTTTGACGAACTGCGCGTGACACATGCCCAGAACATCGTTCTGCCCCATGTCGCCCAGCGCGACCTGTACGCGGTGTGGAGCGCGCTGCGCGACGCCGAACTGGCAGACGCCAACCTTGATCTGATCAGCGATATCATTGCCTGTCCCGGCCTTGATTATTGCAGCCTGGCCAATGCCCGCTCAATCCCGGTGGCGCAGAAAATCGCGCGGCGCTTTGCCAACCTCGACCGCCAGCGCGACCTGGGGGAGCTCAAGCTCAAGATTTCAGGTTGTATAAACGCCTGCGGCCATCACCATGCCGGACATATCGGCATTTTGGGCGTCGACCGGAAAGGCGTTGAAAATTACCAGCTCTTGCTCGGTGGATCGGGCGCAGAAGATGTCAGCCTGGGCAGCATTACCGGCCCCGGATTTGACGAGGACGGCATCGTTGATGCGATCGAGCGCGTGACCGACAAATATCTGGAACTGCGCGAAGATGGCGAACGCTTTGTCGACACCTATCGCCGCGCCGGCATGGCGCCGTTCAAGGAAGCTATCTATGGTTGAGCATCTGACGTCGGGCGAAGAGCCCTGTGTGACCCTGGACGCCTTCCTGAACCAGTCGAACGCGACGGCAGTCCGGCTGGAACC
>Ga0105044_10015664_pt1 | contig 10243 bp, 11 predicted proteins | sample MAT01_FD_78092 | JGI IMG/M metagenome (GOLD analysis project Ga0105044, IMG submission 78092) | Freshwater microbial communities from Lake Fryxell liftoff mats and glacier meltwater in Antarctica - MAT-01 | ecosystem: Environmental > Aquatic > Freshwater > Ice > Liftoff microbial mat | place...
CCCCTCCAACGTTCGTGCGCTGATGAGCGGGCTGTCAGGCGGCGAGGTTGGTCGCGTGCTCGATGGCCTCGACGACCTGGCGGACCTGGAAGGGCTTCTTGAGGAAGCCGTCGTAGCCCTGGCCGCGGAGGCCCTGGGACTGGCCGTCGGTGAGCTTGCCGCTCATGGCGACGACCTTGGTGAACTGGAGGTGCTCGTTCTTGCGGACGTTCTCGGCGAAGGCGCGGGCGTCGGCGTCGCCGAGGTGGATGTCGAGGAGGACGACGTGGGGCTTGAAGCGCTCGCACTCCATGCCGGCGGCGAAGGCGGTGGTGCAGACGCGGACGTCGTAGCTGGTCTGATCGGTCAGGATGCGCTCGAGAGTGTCGACGACGTCCTTCTCGCCGTCGACGATCAGGACGCGGGTGCGGCCGGAGTTCAGCCCCTCGAGGGGGATGCCGTGGGCCCGCATGAACTTCATGAGTTCGCCCGAGGGGATGCGGCGGTCCCGCGATCCCGGGATGCGATATCCCTTGAGCGAGCCCGAGTCGAACCACTTGGAGACGGTTCGCGGGGCGACGTTGCAGATCTTGGCGACCTCGCCGGTTGTCAGGACTTCCTTGTCGAACGGCATCGTCTCACCTCGCGTGACGGGCGGTGGGGGCGTGGGGGGCCGCGCGGTGGTCCGCGCAGACGTTGCCCTCCAATCGGCCGCCCGCGGGAGGCAATTGAGGAGCGGAGGGCGTTGGGGGGCGAGATTCGGTTACGGGACGGGGAGGGGGTGCCACCGACTCCCCGGCTCTGAGGGAAGTCGGTGCCCGAAGCGCGAACATGCAATGGGCACCGACGTGAGGCGGGTCGCCGGCTCGACGCGGGCCGTGGCGCCCGGAACTGCGGGCCGTCGCGGATCGAACCCAAGTTGACGCCCTTCGCCGGGTGCCGGTACAGTGCCCCCCCTTCGGCGGGCCGCGGGGCCGCCTCGTGCGACCAGGAGACGATCGTGACCAACCGTTCCGTGCCCGCCGCCCTCGTCCTCTTGGCCCTCGCCGGGACGGCCCTCGCCCAGCCCACGACCCCCACGACCCCCAGGACCCCCACCCCGACCGCCGCCTCGGCCCGGCCGGGCGCGGCGGTCGCGACGCCCCGAACGACGACGACTCCCGCCGGGCGCCCCGCCGCGGGCCAGCCCGAGGCCGAGCGGCCCAACGACCGGCTGCTCTCGGACTTCATCTTCTACGTGAACATCGACAACCGGGACCTGGCCGAGGCGTACGGGCAGGAGCTGCTGACCCGCGGCTTGTCGAACGCGGAGGTGGTGGCGTTGGTGGAGGCCGGAGAGGCGTCACGATTCCAAGGGGCGATCACGCGGGCGATCCGGGTGCGTCAGCTCGAGCCCATCGCGGCGAGCCTGAACCGCGCGTATGACGCGGGCGTTCTGGAGCGGGCGCGGAACCCTGATCAGATCGCGCGGAACATCACGGAACTCACGGGCACGGCCCGTGGGCGGGGCTTGGCGCGGGCGCGGCTGGTCGCGGCGGGCGAATACGCCATGCCGCAGGTGCTCGAGGCGTTCCTCAACCCGCCCCGGCCCGCGCTGCGGCCCGAACTGCAGCGGGTGATGATCGAGCTGGGGCGGCAGGCGATCTCGCCCCTCGCCGCGGCGTTGCTCTCGACGCCCCCGGCGCAGCAGGAACTCATCGCGGACATGCTGGGGCAGATCCCGTATCGCACCAGCAAGCCCTTCCTGGCCGACGTCATGGCGCGGACGGAGTCCGAGCCCGTGCGGATCGCGAGCGCTCGGGCGCTGGATCGCCTCGGGGGCGAGGGCGGGATGCCGCAGGACCTGTACCGCAACCTCGCCGAGGCGTACTACGCCGAGAAGAGCGAGGTCACGAGCTTCCCGGGCGAGGAGTTCCAGTTGCTCTGGGGCTTCACGCCGCAGGCGGGGCTGACGATGACGGCGATCCGGACGCCCGTCTACCACGAGGCGGTGGCGATGGGGCTGGCCGAGCGGGCGATGGGGATCGAGTCGGCGACGGGGGGGGCGAGCCTCGAGACGCTGGCACTGTGGGTGGCGTCGAACTTCAGCCGCGAGATCGACACGCCCGCGGGGTATGTGAACCCCGCGTACCCGCTCGAGGGGGGTGCCGGCGGGGCGCAGGCTCGGCGCCGGGCGATGTACTACGCCGTGGCGTCCGGGGCGGACGTGTCGCAGCGGGTTCTGGCGCGGGCGATCGACGCGCGGGACACGCCGCTGGCGAGGCTCGCCCTGGCCAGCGTCGAGCAGACGGCGGGCGGCCGGGCGGTGGGGCTGGCCGCGGCGGGCGGGCGCAACCCGCTGCTGGAGGCGTTGACCTATCCGAGCCGGCGGGTGCAGTATGAGGCGGCGCTGGCATTGGCGGCGTCGAACCCCGGCGAGGCGTTCCCCGGGGCCGAGCGGGTGGTGCCGACGCTGGCGTCGGCGGTGTCCGGGGCGGCGACGCAGTACGCCGCGGTGATCGCGGGGGATGCCGAGGCGTACCAGTCGGCGCGGCGGACGCTGACGACGCTCGGGTACACGGTGCTCCCCCAGGGGCGGACGCTGAACGATCTCGCGACGCCAATCGCCGAGGCGCCCGCGATCGACCTGATCGTCGTGGCGGGGACGAACGGCGAGCGGGCTCCGGCGCAGGTGGAGGAGGTGCGGGGGCAGGCCAAGCTCGCCGCGACGCCCGTGCTGATCCTCACCGACGCGGTGAGCCTCCCCGAGGTGCGGCGGCGGTATTCGACGGACGCGACGGTGTCGGTGCGGCAGGTCGGCCTCCCCGAGGAGCAGCTGATGGCCGCGACCATGGACCTCGTGACGGGCGCCTCGGGCGGCCCGGTCTCGGCGGCCGAGGGGCAGCAGTATTCGGCCCGGGCGCTCGCGGCCCTGCGAGACCTGGCGGTCTCGCAGAGCACGGTCCTGAGCGCGGCGGACGCGACGCTGCCGCTGGCGGCGGCGCTGGAGGCGGGGTCGGCCCCGCGTCTGCAGGTGGCCGAGATCCTCAGCCGCGTGAACGGCGAGCGGGCCCAGCGGGCGGTGATGGACGCGGCCCTCGCGGCCGAGGGTGCGGAGCGGATCCAACTTATGCGGCTGGTCTCGGACTCGGCCAAGCGGTTCGGGAACCTCCTTGAGCCGCGGCAGACGACACGGCTGATCGAGCTGGCGTCGAGCGGAGCCGACGAGGAAGCGACGAGCGCGGCGAGCCTGATGGGCGCGCTGAGCCTGCCCAATGCGGACCTGGTGCCGTTGATTCTGAGGAAATAGGCACGCGGCATCAGGCACGAGGCACGAGGGGGAGCGGGAAGGCATCGGGCATCGGGCTTTGGGGGAAGAGGGATCGATGACAACGCTTGCGCTCAACCGCCCCGGATGGGGCGGAGGGGTGTAGCCACGGGTGGAGCGGGGCCGCCTCGGCCCCGCGCAACCCGTGGACCGATCGCGTGAAACGCGGGCCGCCCCGGAGGGACGGAGGGATCGTCGATTTGTCAGGATCGGGCGCGGCCGGGCAACTCCTGTGCCTCTCCGGGGCAGGGATGCGCGGTCTGTGTCGACCACGGGTTGCGCGATGCCCCGGGCGGCATCTCTCCACCCGTGGCTACGTCCCGCCGTCCCTCCGGGACGATGGCCGCTTTGAGGGGGTGGCGGGGTGGATAACGCGGCCCACGTCCGAGGATGCGGCATCGTCCGCGGCACCCTCGGCACAGGCGGACGCGGGACGGGGCGTTCGCGATCCGTCGCTGCATCGTCGGCGGGGCGGTGTCGATGAGAGGGTGTCCGCACGACGCTCCACCAGCCCCGGCCTGTCCGTGGGACGGGGCCGACGGCGGGCCCGGCCGGACCCCGGAGGAGGGGCCTTGCCGCGGGACCGAGCACGTCGAGGCGGGTGTCCCCCTCGCGGTCGACCGATCTACGCACGAAGGAGTCAAGCGCATGCGGAATCTGAATCGGAACAAGGGCTTCACGCTGGTCGAAATCCTGATCGTGGTGGTCATCCTGGGCATTCTCGCGGCCATCGTGGTCCCCCAGTTCACCAACGCCACCCAGGACGCCCAGACCGGCAACATCCGGGCCCAGCTCAAGAGCCTGCAGAACCAGTGCGAGCTCTTCAAGGCCCGCACCAACGCGTACCCCGACCTCGCCGCCGACGGCTGGGGCACCGCCGAGTCCGCTCCCGGCGCCGGCGACGGCACGGGCCTGATCGGTCTTGGCTACATCAAGGCCGCCCCCAAGAACCCCCACAACGGCAGCGCCTTGATCGGCACCGACCCCGCCGCCGACGGCTGGACCTGGGACGGCATCAATCTGGGCGCGACCAACTACGACGAGACCCTCGACCGGCTCACGCCCGGCGTTGAGTAAGACTCTCGGGGGCGTCACCGCCTCGAATGACAAATGCATACCGGCCGGGGTTGAGAGACCCCGGCCGGTTTTTCAGGGAGCCAGCGGGAATCGACCGCGACGAGGAGCAGGGACGCATGGACACGAATCACGCCACGGGCGGGACGCCGACGCAGGTGCCGGCCGCCGCGGCGCGCCGCCGGCGCCGCCGCCGGTCGAAGACCCGGACGATCGCCTTCACGCTCGTTGAGATCCTGATCGTCGTGGTGATCCTGGGCATCCTGGCCTCGATCGTCGTGCCGCAGTTCGCGAGCGCGACGCAGGAGGCGTCCAAGACGGCGACGTTCGACCAGCTGCAGCGCCTGCGCAGGTCCCTGGCCATCTACTACGCGACGAACAACAGCCGCTACCCGACGATCGAGGAGGGGGAGGGCACCTGGGGCGAGTTCATCGTCCCGGGAAGCAGTTACATGCGTGAACCGGCGGTGAACCACTATGTCGGCGGGCCGAACAAGAAAGTGATCGTCTTCGGCACCGGGCCCGACGCCGGGTACCAGGCGACCCACGGGTGGATCTACGACCCCGGCACGGGTGGGTTGTGGGCCGGGTCCCACGACGCCGAGGACCGGCCGTATCCGCAGCCGTGACCAGGACGATGTGACCGGCGCGGACGGCGCGACCGGCCCCTCCCGCCGAGATTCGCACGGGGAGGGATCAATCCCCTCCCCCGGGCGGCCGATGCAGAAGCGGCACACCGCCGAAGAGGAACCGACCATGGCCGACGCCGCGACCGCACCGCAGAACGCCCCTTTGCACCCCGGCCGCCAGCCGCGGCTCTACGGCAACGTCGTCCTCACGGCCATCGCGGCCCTGCTGGGCGTGATCGCGTTCGACCCGCTCCGCTCCGGAGCGGGGCCGAGCCTGTCGGCCCCGGCGCAGGCCCAGTCGGCCCGCATCGACGAGCCCGACGAGGGGGCCGGTCGCATCAGCGCGGCTGAGCAGCGCAAGGTCATGATCGCCGAACTTCGGACGCTCTCGTCCCGCCTCGAGCGGGTGGAGGCGGTCCTGCAGAAGGGCCTGAACGTGCGGGTGACCGAGATGCCCGAGATGCGCCAGGCGCCCGAGCCCCGGACGGACCGCAAGCCGGCACCCTGAGACGGAGCGCGGCGGGCGTGGGGCGCGTGGATCGAACGGAAGGGAGCGGAGCCGATGCGTCGCAAGGACCTCTGGCGGGACGGGTACGGCGGCGGCGCGGCACGCCGCGGCTACACGCTGGTCGAGGTGCTGGTGGTCGTCACCGTGCTGGGGATCGCGGGGGCGATGGTCGTCCCGGCCTTCTCGCAGACCGGGGCCCTTCGCGTGCAGGGGGCGGTGCGAACGCTGGTGGCGGACATGACCGTCGCCCAGTCCGACGCCATCGCGTTCCAAGAAGGCCGCGCGATCGTCTTCGACAAGGTGGCCAACTCGTACATCGTGGCCCAGGTGAAGGGCACGACAATCGACACGGACCTTGACGCCGTGGAGTCCCGCACCATCGGCGGGGAGGAGTTCGGCGGGGCGATCTTCGAGACCATCGACCTGGACGACGACACCCTGATCTTCGACGAGATGGGTGGTCCCGTGACGTCCCCCGGCGGCGACGTGGCGGCCCCCTCGGGGCACGTCGACATCACCGGCGGCGGGGACGTGTACAGGGTGAACATCGACGCCTATACCGGCCGCATCAGCGTCGAGCGGCTGCTGGTCGCGGCCCCTCCCGGGGGCGGCACGGGCAGTTGAGCCGCGGCGAGAGCCATGAGGAGAATCGCGTGGGCCAGCCTTCCTGCCGTCCGTTCAAGCGTTCGATCGTCCTCGCTTGCGTCGCCTGCTGCTCGTTGGCGATGCTGATCTGGGTCAAACTTCGCGTCGTGACCGGCGTTCCGCGGCAGGCCTACGCCGAGCCCGACCGGGCCGCGCCGAACCCGGCGAAGCCCGCGCCGCCCACGGTCGACGGGATGCCCGGCCCGAAGTAGGGCTTGCCGCGACCGCCGTTGCGGTACCATGCAAGCCGCGTGCCGCCCCGCATCCCCACGTCCGCGTACACCTCGGACTTCCGCCAAGCCTTCGAGGCCGAGACGGAATCGCTGCTCCGTCGGCGCTTCCTGTGGTTCACCGGCGTCGTCGGGGGTCTGCGGCTGTTCATGTGGCTGGTGCCGCTGGGCGTGAGCCTCACCGCGGCGTGGATGGGCACGCGGCGCGGGTCGGGGGTCCTGGAATCGCCCGTGTGGTGGCTCGGCGGTCCGATCGCGGTCCTGGCATACGTGCTGTGCTCGTGGCTGGCCCGCCGGCGGCGGTACTCGCTCGAGCGATTCCTCAAACTCACATATTGGGTGGTGGTGCTGGACGGGCTGGTCTACCTGGCGACGAACTACATCGACCCGGCCCTGTCGCTGGGGCTGATCGGGGTCATGCTGACCCACGCGCTGGCGTGCGGCTTCCTGCCATGGTCGCCGCGGCAGGCGGTGCGGCCGTTGATCCCCTTGCTCGGAACGAGCCTGCTCATCGGGGCCTTCGCGGTGATGTTCGGAGGAACCCCCTCGCGCGGCGTGACGCCCCCGCCCGGAGGCCCGCCGCGCGTCGGGTTCTCGACCTCGACGGCGCCCTTCGAACTCAATGTGGACCCGAGCACCCCGCCTCCGGTGACGCCGCTTCCGGCCGCCGAGCCCGCCACGTTTGTCGGTCCCCCCACGCCGCCGGCGCCCGCGGCAGCCCCGAAGGGGGAAGACGGTCCCACCTTCCAGGGGCTGATCTGGAGGACGCTCTTCAGCCCCCTCATCGGTGTGCCCGGAGTCGCCCTCTGCTGGCTGCGGCAGTCCCGCCGTTTCGAGACGTACAAACTCAGGTTCTTCCAGTCGCGTTACGGCGAGGTGCGGCGCGAGTTGATCGATGCCCGCAAGATCCACGAGGCCCTGTTCCCCGCCCCGATGGTCGACGGGCCGGTCCGCTTCACCTATGTCTACGAGCCCATGCGGCAGATCGGCGGGGACTACCTCTACGCCTGCTGGACGCGGTCATCCGCCGCGGACGGCGAGGACCGGGCCACGCTGAGCGTGGTGCTGATGGACGTCACGGGGCACGGCATCCCCGCCGCGCTGACCGTCAACCGGCTGCACGGGGAGTTGCAGCGGGTCTTCGCCGAGCAGCCCGACATCGGGCCGGGCGAGGTGCTGAAGCTGCTGAACCGCTACGTCCACCTGACGCTGGCGACGCACTCGGTGTACGTGACGGCCCTGTGCCTCCGCGTGGATCCGGCCCGGGACGTGCTGGAGTACGCCAGCGGCGGGCACCCGCCGGCGTACCTCCGGGCTGTGGACGGGACGATCGACGAGCTCTCGTCCACGGCGTTCGTGCTGGGGGCGTGCGCCCACGCCGACTTCCACCCCGACGCGGCGGTCCGACGCTTCGGCCCCGGCGATGCCCTCATCGCGTACACGGACGGGGCGTTGGAGGCCCGGGGCGTCGACGGGAAGATGATCGGGATCGCGGGGATGCGGCGGCTGGTCGCGTCTGGCCGGCCCGACGCCGCGGAGGGGTGGGCGCCGTCGATCCTGCGGGCGGTCGAGCGGCACCGGTTCGGACCTCCGGCGGACGACACGCTGGTGGTGGAGGTGGTGCGGCCGATCGGGCTGGGGAGCGCGGCGGAGGTCCGCGAAGCGGCTTCGGGCGTGGCGGGCTGAGCGCCAGCCCGCCTCCGTTCAGATCTACTCCTTGACCCCCTCGACGCGCCCGTCCGTCGTGTACTTCTCGAGGGCGCGTTCCAGGTCGACGCCGTGGATGTTGGCCAGGGTGGTGAGCCAGGCGACGACGTCGGCGAATTCCTCGGAGAGGTTCGCTCGCTCGGCGGGGGTGGGAGTGCGGCCGGGGGCGTTGGCCTGGAGAGCCGTGGCGAGCTCCCCGACCTCCTCGATGAGCCACATGAAGGTGCCGGGGCTGCCGCGGGCCGAATCGGTGGCGTGGTAGCGGTCTCGGATGAGCCGCTGGAAGGCGGCGAAGGTGAGGGCGGCGGGGGTGGTGGGGGCGGTGGGGGCCATGGCCGGAGGGTATGGAACGAGGCACCCCGGGTCTGGATGAGACCAGAGCGTGCGCGAGCGGGAGGTCGGGCGCGTCCTGCGTCCCGCTCGCTCACGCTCGGGGCTCGTTGAGGGCGACGCTGGACGGGGCCGAGGCTCACCCCCCTTGCCTGCCGGTGACAGGGGGCTACACTCCCTTCCCGCGCTCCGGACCGTCCCGGAAGGTGGCCTATTTCGTGACCGACTTCCGTCCTGCGACCCTCCGCCCCGCCCGGACCGACCTATGCCGACGATCAACCAGCTGGTTCGCAAGCCCCGCCGCCCCGTTCAGGTGAAGTCCAAGGTCAAGGACCTCGCCGAATGCCCGCAGAAGCGGGGCGTGTGCCTCATCGTCCGCACGACCACCCCCAAGAAGCCCAACTCGGCGCTCCGCAAGATCGCCCGCGTCCGGCTCTCGAACGGCAAGGAAGTGACGGCGTACATCGGCGGCGAGGGGCACAACCTGCAGGAGCACTCGATCGTCCTCGTCCGCGGCGGCCGCGTCCGCGACCTTCCCGGCGTCCGCTACCACGTCGTCCGCGGCTCGCTCGACTGCCTCGGCGTCGAGGGGCGCAAGCAGGGACGATCGAAGTACGGCGCGAAGCGCGGCAAGGGGTAAGAAGGGGAGGGCATCAGGCACTAGGCATTGGGCACTAGTGCAGAGGGCCTTTACCGTTGTTCTCGTCTTTCGGTTTCCACAGTGCCTAGTGCCCAATGCCTAGTGCCTTCTTCCGGCAGTAATCGTGCGACCGCCGCCCGCGGCGCACGGTGAACGCAACCGCCCCCCCACGACGGTCACGGGGCGGCAGCCACCAAGGAGTTTTCGATGGGCAGCAAGTCCTTTACGGCGGCCGAAACCCAGCTGCGTCCCGATCCTCGCTACGGCGACCGGACGCTCTCCCGCTTCATCAACTGCGTGATGTCCGACGGCAAGAAGGCTACCGCCCAGCGCGTGGTCTACGACGCCTTCGACATCATCCAGGGCCGGCTCGCGAAGGAGACGTCTCCCGAGGCCCCCAAGGAGGCCATGGAGGTCTTCCAGCGGGCGTTCGAGAACGTCAAGCCCTTCGTCGAGGTCCGCAGCAAGCGCATCGGCGGCGCCAACTACCAGGTGCCCATGCAGGTCAACCGCAAGCGCCAGCAGAGCCTCGCCTTCCGATGGATCCTCGACGCCGCCCGCGGCGAGAAGGGCCGCCCGATGTGCGAGCGTCTCGCCGACGAGCTCTATGCCGCGGCCAGGGGCGAGGGCAAGGCGATGCAGACCCGCGACCAGACCCACCGCATGGCCGAGGCCAACCGCGCCTTCGCCCACTTCGCGAACTGAGACGGCCCGAACCCGGCCTCGGCCCGACCCCTACGTCACACCAAGAGCCCGGCCCGCGTGGGCCGGGCTTTTTCGTGACCGCGGCGGGAGCGGGCCGGACGGCGAACGATCCACGTCGGGGCCGGGCGTCCGTCCGGAGGGAGAACGCGTGACGGAGCATGGATCGATCCAGTCCGCGGCCCCGACGCTCGCCGTGAGCGGCGCGCGCGACCGCCGGCGCGGAGCAAGATGGGCCCTCCTCTGCCTCGGCCTCTTCGCGATCGGCTTTGGCACGCACATGGTGGCGCTGCGGGTCACAGAGGGAACCCAGGGGAGTGCCCTGGTCGACGCCGTGCGGCCCGCGGCGAACATGGTGCAGATGACGATGATCCCCGGCTGGGTGGCGGCGCGGGTGCTCGCCCGCCTGTTCGCCCCTTCGTCGATGTGGAGCGCGGTGTGGGCGAACGCGGTGGGAGCGGGCGCGTGGACGGTCGCGGCCTGGACGTACGG
>Ga0105044_10015668_pt1 | contig 10242 bp, 6 predicted proteins | sample MAT01_FD_78092 | JGI IMG/M metagenome (GOLD analysis project Ga0105044, IMG submission 78092) | Freshwater microbial communities from Lake Fryxell liftoff mats and glacier meltwater in Antarctica - MAT-01 | ecosystem: Environmental > Aquatic > Freshwater > Ice > Liftoff microbial mat | place...
AACACGCTCTCGGCCGCGTCGCTGTGCGCGTCGGTCCTGCCCGTGCAGGTCTGCTGCAACACCCAGACGGGCGCGTGCGTGGTAACGCTCGCTTCGGCGGCGTGCCCCTCGGGCACGGTCGCGGGCGCGGGGCTGACCAGCTGCCTGCCGACCAACCTCTGCCCCGACCCCGTCGGCGGCTGCTGCATCAACCTCTCGTGCAGCCTGGCCACCCGCGCGTTGTGCCTGGCGACCGGCGGCGTGTTCCTCGGTGCCGGCGATGCCTGCCCCGCGGGCTTGCCCTGCCAACCCCCGGCGGTCCGCATCAGCCAGATCTATACCGGCGGCGGCGAATCCGGCGGCGTGTTTGATCGCGACTTTGTCGAACTGTTCAACGCGGGCACCACGGCCGTGGACCTGACGGACTGGAGCCTGCAATATGCCTCCGCGGGTGGCCAGTTCACCCAGCGCGTCAACTTCCTCGCCGGAGCCTCGATCCCGCCGGGCTCGTACTACCTGATCCGCCTGGGCGGCGGTACCACCATGGGCCTGACGACCTTCAGCGGCGACTTCAACCCGACCACAACCTTCGGCATGGCGACCAACTCCGGCCGCCTGGCCCTTGTGACCGGGCGCACCCCGCCCCCGGTGCAGCTTGCCAACTGCCCCGGCCTGCCCCGCGCCGATGTGGCCGACTACGTCGGCTTCGGCGACAGCGGCGGCCCGATCTGCTTCGAGCTTCAGCCCACGGGCACGCAGCTGGGCGTTTCGACGGCGGCCTACCGCCGCGGCGACGGCTGCATCGACACCGACAACAACGGCAACGACTTCATCCCCAACCCCCTCCGCCCGACGCTCCGTTCGACGAGCGGCACCGTGGGCTCGCCCGCGGTCGCGATCGCCACGCCCGTCAACGGCTGCACCGCGACCCTCGGTGCCTGCTGCACCGGCGTCGCCTGCGCCGTGACCTCCGAGGCCGGCTGCACCGGCATCTTCCTCGGGCTGGGCACGCCCTGCTCCTACGCCACTGGCGCGAACCTCCCGACCGCCTGCGGCCAGCCGATCGGCCGCTGCTGCGTGGCGACACTGTCCTGCTCGGTGCTGACCGAGGCGGACTGCCGCAGCGCCGCCGTCGCGGCCGGCCTGAGCGACTACGAGGCCTGGATCATCGGCGGCACGTGCGCGTCCGGCTCGGGCGGCACGCTGGTGAGCAACTTGTGCGTCGGCGTTTGCTGCGTGGGCTCGGCCTGCACGCTGACGACCCGCGACCAGTGCGTGGGGCCGACGGCGTATTGGACCACCAACACGCGCGGGATCCAGGGTGTCGGCGTGACGGGCGCCGTCTCAGGCACCTGCAGCGTCAACGTCTGCGCCGTGCCCGTGCCGGTGCAGGCCGGCGACATCCTCTACGGCGCCAGCGTGGGCCAGAACTACGACTCGGTCTGGCAGATCCGCGACGCGGGCACCCCCGCGGCCCCCAGCCCCCAGCGCGTCGGAACCATCACCCGCTACAACAACGTGCAGTTCCTGGCCTTCGACAACTCCTTCAACTCGCCCAAGAACGCCCGCGGTAACCTGCTGGGCATGGACTTCGGCTCGATCGGCGGCGGCGCGACGATCTTCAACCTCGCCACCAACGGCGACCTCAACGCGGGTTCCATCATCTACCGCCTTCAGGCCGGCAACGTCCAGAACCCTTTCAACGTCCCGACCGGTCGCTACGGCACGCTGGCCGTGAGCCCCGGCAACCGTTATGTCGCGACCGTCGGCTACGACAACTCCCGCGTGGTGATCTTCGAGTACGCGGCCGGACCCACCCCGGGCACCGGCGCCGGCGCGTCGTTCACCAACGCCTGGACGGTCGGCAACGCCTTCGGCTTCGGGCCGACGGACCTGAACTTCTCGCCGCTCTTCAACTCCGGCGCGGTGTGGCTGGACGACTCGACACTGGTCGTGCTGGTCCGCAACGCGAACCCGGCGTTCCCGGGTGCGCCCCTGGCCCCGGCCCTGTTCACGATCCCGATGACCCCCACCGGCCCCGGCACGCCCGTGTTCCGCACGGCGGTGCCCGACGGCGGCATCGACTCCAGCCGCGTCATGTCCTTGGCGTACAACCCCGCCGTCAGCCCGTTCCTCTACGCCTCCAGCTCCTCGTTCGCCGGCACGACCAGCAACGTGCTGTCGATCGTCGATCCCCGCCCGTCCAACTGGGTCGTGATGCGTGGCCTGGCCACCACCGCGTCGCTGCAGACCGGCCGCTCGCTGGTGGTTGGCAACGATCGATTCCTCTACTTCAGCCAGTTCGCCGGCACGGGCCAGAACGCCGGGGCTTCGCTGATCGACCGCCTCAACCTCGACCGCAACAACGATGGCGTGGTCGACTCGTCGGGCGACCCGCTGGCCAACCTCGATGTCATCGCGATCCCCGACAACCTCGGCAGCTCGACGACGCCCGCCGACCCGGTGGTCAACACGACCGTCAACTACTTCCTCAAGGCCAGCACGGACCAGAACACCAACTCGTTCAACTCGCTGGAGATCGCCCTGACGAGCTCGACGGGCTCCGTGGTCTGCTGCCGCGGCGTGACCTGCGCCTTGGTCGCCAATGCCGCCGCCTGCATCGCTCCCGCGGGCATCGGCACCCGCCCTCTACCCGCCTCGAACACCAGCTGCACCGGCCAGTCGGCCGTCAACAGCGGCTGCTGCTATGCCGACTTCACCAAGGACGGCAACAAGGACGTGGCCGACATCTTCGCGTTCCTCTCCGCCTGGTTCGCCAACTCGCCCTTCAGTGACGTGGGCGGCGACGGCACGGGCACCCGTGACGTATCGGACATCTTCCAGTTCCTCTCCGCCTGGTTCGTTGGCTGCACCTAAATCCGACTCGGCGGCCGCGCCCTACTCAAGCCGCCGTACATCTCAAGCCGTTTGACCATGAGGGCCCCCGAGCGGGGGCCCTCATTTATTTGGGGGAGGCCGGGGCCGCCGCGGCCGACGGTTTCGTCGGTCGGCCCGACGAGCCAAGACCGAGTTCGCCCGGGCCGGTAATCAGCCGCGCGCCCTTGGCGAAGAAGGCGAACTCCCAGGCCCACTGGAGCATGACCAGCACGCGGTTGCGGAAGCTGACGAGAAAGACCACGTGTACCAGGGCCCACAGGGCCCAGGCCGTCGCGCCGGCGATCTTCACGCCCCGGATTTCCGCGACGGCCCGCAGCCGCCCGATGGTCGCCAGGGCGCCCTTGTCGACATACCTGAACGGCCGCGCTGGCCCGAGCGACGCCGGATTGCGCCCGGCGCTGATGGCCGCGGCACGTTCGCGGATCAGCCCGGCGGCGTACCGCCCCATCTGGTTGGCCGCGGGCGCGACGCCGGGCACGGGCCGGCCCGACGCCGCGTCGATGACGCTCGCCAGGTCGCCCAGGGCGAAGACCTCGGGATGGCCGGGTATCGCCAGATCGGGCCCGACGACCACGCGGCCGGAACGGTCAAGCTCGACGCCCAGCGTCCGGCTGATCGCCTGGGCCTCGACCCCCGCGGCCCACATGACGTTCTCGGCCCAGATCCGCTTGGGCCCGATCATCACGCCGTCGTCGTCGACGTGCGTGACCCGCGAGCCGAGCAAGACCTCGACGCCCAGGGCCACCAGGTCGCGCCGGGCCCGCTCGGAGAGCACCGGCGGGAAGGTCCCCAGCAGGCGGTCGCCGGCGTGGACGAGCACGATGCGGGCGGTTGTTGTGTCGATGGCGCGGAAGTCGCGCGGGATGGCCCGGCGGGCGACCTCGGCCATCGCGCCCGCAAGCTCCACGCCCGTGGGCCCGCCGCCGACGATCACGAACGTCAGCCGGGCCGTCCGCTGGTGCGCGTCGGTCTCCCGCTCGGCGGCCTCGAACGCCAGTAGGAATCGTCGCCGGATCTCCAGCGCATCGTCGATCGTCTTCAGGCCCGGCGCGTCCTTGGCCCACTCGGTGTGGCCGAAGTACGAGTGGCTCACGCCGCAGCACAGGGCCAGAAGGTCGTACTCGAGCACGCCGTCGGTGAGCAAGACGCGCCGGGCCGCCAGATCGATTTCCACCGCCTGGCCCATGAGCACGCGGCAGTTGGCCTGGCCCGACAGGATCTTGCGGATCGGCCCGGCGATCTCCGCCGGCGACAGGCTCGCCGTCGCGACCTGATAGAGCAGGGGCTGGAAGGTGTGGTGGTTGCTGCGGTCGACCAGCGTGATGTCCAGTTCGGCGTGGCGGAGGTTTTTGGCCAGGGTCAACCCGGCGAACCCGCCGCCGAGGATTAGCAGGCGGGGACGGGGTGGGGCCGCGGAGCTCGTTAGCTCGGGGGGCGGAATGGCGGCGGGCTGGCTCATGCTCTGTGAGTTCCTTGAAGCCGCTCCGGGCGGGTTCGGCGGCGATCGGATTGTGGGCCGAGTCCGGGAGTGAAGACTGGTGCGTCGCCGGGTCCGGGATAAACTGGGGATATGTTCGACCGGCTGGTATCACGCCTGGATCTGATGGCCCGGGGCGAGGCGATGCGGGGCTTCCACTCGAGGTGGCTGACCAAGGCCCTCAAGGTCGGGTCGCGCCCGCCACGAATTCCGACGCGCAAGGTCGAGCCCGGCGGCGGCGGGGGCTGGGCCACGATGATGGACACGCCCGAGGGGCGGGCATGGGCCGAGGAGTTCTGGGAACAGACGCTCAACCACCCCGAGGCGGGTTGAGATCGGCTCGGGGATGCGAGAACGGTCGGACACTTGCCGGTGGTGCCGTCCGAGTAGACTTGGACGGCTTGCTGGCCCTCCGCGTGCCGACTAGGGCTCGCGGCGGGGCGAAATCAGGCCGATGATGACTGTTTGGCGGAGGCGTTTGGGGGGGGCGGCAGGGGAGCATGATGACCGAGACACTTCACACCTCGCTCAACCGCCCGTGGGTTCTCAAGACCGGCGGTTTCATGGTCGTCCTGCTGGTCTTCGGGTGCTGGGGCCTGTTCGACGGGCTGTATCTGTATCCCAAGCGCGGGCTCGAGGACGCGTCGTTCCAGTTCCGCGACTTCCTGGTCGCCGCCGACAAGGCCGGGCGCCTGACCAGCAGCACGATCACCGTCGCCGACCCCGCGGCGACCTACGCCGAGCTCAAGGCCAAGCGGTCCCAGCTCCAGCAGGCCGCCGGCGGGGGCAGCGGTTCCAACGACCAGCTTCGCGCGGCGATGGAGTACAACAAGCTCCTCTGGCTCGACTCGCTGAACAAGGCCTGGCGCCTGAGCCCGGCCCCCAAGCCGCTGGGCACCGTCGAGAAGACCGGGCGGACACTGACCTTTGATCCCGCCGCAGGCAAGGGATTCGCCCAGACCGCGAGCAGCGGCGAGAAGGCCGAGCTCTCGCCGCAGGCGTTGCTCAACGAGCTGGGCACGCTCTGGGGCTCGTCCGACAAGCCCTCGCCGCTGTCGGCGTACGACATGTGGTTCCAGTGGATCTTCGTCGTCGTGGGCTATGGCGGCGGGCTCTGGATCCTCTTGACGATCATCAAGAGCAAGGCCAAGGCCCGGCAGATCACCTTCGACCCCGCGATGCAGCGGCTCGGGCTGCCGGGCAACGTTGGCATTCTGCCCGCGGATGTGAAAGACATCGACAAGCGGAAGTGGCACAAGTTCTACTGCACGCTGTTGACGAACGACGGGCGGGCCCACGAGCTAGACCTGCTGCGATACACGCCGCTGGAAGAGTGGGTCCTTGCGATCGAGAAGACTCGGTTCCCCGAGCGGGCCGCCGAGACGGAGAAGGCCGCGACGGCCGAGGCGAGCGCGTAGAACGAGCCGAGTCGTCGGCCTTTGCCTCTGGCTAACTCGCCTTCGGGTACCCCGCACCTCCGGGGCGGGTCTTCCTCCCTTGGTATCTTGCTTTACCCCCACACCGTTACGACGCCCGCCGGTGACCGGCGGGGTATCCGAGGCCGCGTCGTCACCGACGCCCCTTCAACTCTCCTCGGGCAGCGGCACCAGATCCGCCGTCGTCATGTGTACGGGCAGTGCATCAAGCTCGGTCGAGTGCTCGATGCGGTACGGCCCGATCGCCGTCCGCCGGAGCGCGGTGAGCACGCCCGGCAGACCGGTGAGCGCCTCGCCGATGTCGCGGGCCAGCGAGCGGATGTACGTGCCCTTGCCGCAGCGAATATCGAGCGAGAGGTTCGGCCATGCGTACTCGAGGATCGTGATCTGGTGGATGATGATCGGCCGCGGCTTGAGTTCGGGCTTCTCGCCCGCGCGAGCCGACGCGTAGGCCCGCTTGCCATCGACACGGATCGCGCTGAATGTCGGCGGCCGCTGCTGGATCGTGCCGCTGAAACGCTCCGCGAGGATCGCTTCAAGCCTCTCGCGGCTCGGAGCCTCCAGCGGCCCATCGTGCGGCACGGGCTCGACCTCGAGGTCGTCCGTCGGGCTCGAGCGCGACAGGTCGATCGTCGCCAGATACTCCTTCTCCCTCGCCATGAGCCGCTCGCACCACCGCGTTCCGCGCCCCACCAGCACGATCAGCAGCCCCGACGCCAGCGGGTCCAGCGTGCCCGCGTGCCCGACCTTGATCGAGCGCGGGCAGCCCCCGGCGATCAGCCGCCGCTTGACCGAGCGCACCACCGTTGTCGACTTGATCCGCACGCTCGCCGGCTTGTCGACCAGCACCAGCCCGCCGATGGGCACGGGCGCCGGCGGCGGCGCGGGCGTCTCCTCGATGCGGGCCTCGGGCGGGATGTCGCTCGCGGCGGGCCCTTTCGGTACACATCGATGCTCACCGGCTTGCCGGTCGAATAGTTCAATCCGCGGACGCTTCCGAGCCACTCGAGCTCGTCGATCGCCCCCAGGTCCTCGCCCCCTGCCCTCTTGATGCGCTCGCGATCGATCGCGACCAGGGCCCGACGGTTCCGCGCGAGAAACGACCGCACATCCTGGGCGTCCAGCCGCCGGGCCCGCCCACGGGTCAGAAAAATCGCCGAGTCCTCGTGATAGCCGACCAAGCCGATGGATGCCGGAGCCCGGTCGTCCCGCGGCGGGTCCGCCTCGCGCAGCACCTTGGCCAGCCGCGGACTCACCCAGAGCGCCGGGCTCGCCGGCAGGACCGCGTGCAGGAACACCGCGCCCCACGCCGCCGTCAGTGCCACCGCGATCAGCTGGGCCTTCAGCACCCGACCCCGCACCGCCGCCAGCGTCGCCAGCGGCACGACGACCAGCACCGCGAGCACGATCGCGCCCGCCGCGATGAGCGTTGTTGTTGCCGGCATGAGCCCCGACGCCGCCCCGCCCCGCACACTCGGCAGCAGACTCGCGATCGTCACGCCGCCGAGCGCCAGCACGCCGATGACCCCCCAGAGCACAAAGCCCAGCCGGGCCCCGAGGCTCGTCGCGTGCTGCAGCGACCCCGCTTGGGCCGCGAACACCGCCCGGGCCGACAGCAGCGCGAGCGCCGGATACAGCGGCAGCGTGTAGTGCGGCAGTTTCGTGCTCACCAGTTCGAACACCAGCCACGTTGGCAACACCCACGCCAGGAGGAACGCCTCGGGACGCCTCGCCACTCGCAGCGGCTTCAGCCGCACACCCCGCGAGACGCCGCGCCGAACCGCCGCGGCCGTCAAGAGCACGCCCGGCCAGAACAGCACGCACACCGCGACTAGGTGATAGCCCGGCGGCCCCCAGTGCCCCTCCGCCGGCTCCGCCGAACGCCCGAGCGTCTCGGCATACACGATCGACCAGTATTCGCCGAGCCCGACCCGCGCGACAACCGCCCCGATCCACGGCCCGACCAGGGCGATCAGGATCACCAGACCCAATACCGGCCGCGACGCCCACATCCAACCCGCGCGTCGGGCCAGCACGCTCAAGGCCAACGCCGTCAGCAGCGCGATCATCGGCGTGATCGGCCCCTTGGCCAAGATCCCCGCGGCCACCGCGATCCAGAACACCATCGGCCACGCGAGCCCCGCACGCCGCCCCGCCAGCGCCCGAGATGCGATCTCGAACAGCCCCCGCTGCGCAAGCACCACCGTGAGCAGGAGCAGCTGATCCGCCCGCGCCTGGTGCGCGTCCCACACCAGCATCGGGCTGACCGCCAAGAGCGCCGCCCCCAGCATCGCGGCCCGCGGGTCGAACAGCCGCAGGCCCAGTCGCCACGTCGCCAGCACCGTCAGCAGCGCACACACCGCGCTCGGCACCCGGAACACCCAGATGTTCCCGTCCGCCGTCCCCTCCGGATCCCCCAGCGCTTTCACGCTCAGCGACTGCAACCAATACACCAGCGGCGGCTTGTTCAGCCGGGCCCGGTCCTGCACCCGCGGCACCACCCAGTCCCCGCTCTCGACCATCTGCCGGCTCGCCTGCGCAAACCGCGACTCGTCGCGGTCCACCGGCCCGATCGTCATCAACCCCGGCACCAGCACGAGGGCGCACAGCAGCACCAGCCCAAGGCCGGCGGTGCGCCAGCGGGCATAGACGGACGTGTGATCGGGCAGGGCGATAAGCACGCGGAAGAGGGGACTATACAGACCGCGGGTATCATCGCGCCGCGTGAGCGACCCGTTATCAACCCCGACCGCCGCCGAGCCGCCCGCCCAAGGCTGGTGGTCCCGCTCCGGCTGGCTCGTCGTGCTCCTGGTCGCCGGGGCCCTGGCCCTCGTGGTCTTCCCGTTCGACGGCCCCATCGGCGCCGCCATCGCCCGTTTCGGCGCATCGCTCAAGGGCGACCTCCGCCGCGAGATGTTCGCCTGGCAGCAGTATGGCCAGGGGCTGTTCTACCTCGTGCTCACGCTGGTCATCTGGCAGATCGATCCGCTCCGCCGCCGCCGCCTGCTGGACCTCCTGCTCATCGTCGGCCTGGCCAAACTGATCTCACAGTCGGCCAAGATGTTCATCGGGCGCCCGCGCCCCAGGCCCTACTTCAACGACCCGCAGACACTGCTCGGGCCCATGGGCAAGTACCCGGTCCCCACCCAGGACGGCTCGTGGCGGCTCGTCCACGCCTGGCAGGACGGCAGCGCCGACCTCTGGTCCATGCCCTCAAGCCACACCATCTTCGCCTTCGCCGCCAGCGCGTTCATCACCCGCCTCTATCCGCGGCTAGGCCTTGTCGTCTGGCCCCTCGCCCTGCTCGTCGGCCTCTGCCGCGTGCTCTTCGACGCCCACTGGCCGACGGACGTGATCGTCGGCGCGGGCGTGGGCTACGCGATCGGCACCCTCGTCACCGGCCGCTACCTCGGCGTCCGCCTGCTCGACGCCATCTGGGTCCGCCTCGTCGACCGCACGGCCGGCCCGGCATATCCGGCCCTGCGCGATGCCGAGCTGGCCAGTCGCCGGCCATAACCCGCCGCGGACCTCTCGCCCCCGCTCGCCGCCCGCCGCGATCGAGCAAACACGCGCACCCGTCCGGCGGAACGGACTTTTTCGCATCTTGACCCCGGGGTGTGCCGATGCGGTCTGCCCGCGTACACTTGCCCCCCACGGCGGGTCCTTCCCCGCCGCCGGCGATCAAGCACGGAGAGGTGTCCGAGAGGCTGAAGGAACGCGACTGGAAATCGCGTAAACGGGTAACCGTTTCGGGGGTTCGAATCCCCCCCTCTCCGCTTGTCAAAGCCCGGTGGCGCTGCCCGCAGCGCCACCGGGCTGTTGTTTCTGGTCGGCGAGGTTCCCGGTCGATGACGCAGCCGCGGCGTTCGGCACGCCGCGGAGAAACTGGATGGAAGCGATCGGGAACCTTCAGCGATGCAGGCCCACGCCGTCGCTGGCAGGTGGAATCGAAGTATTTCGATCGTGTGGCACGCCATTGATCGCCGGTGCCACCAAAGTCGATCAGCTTTGGGATCGACTTCGGTGCCTCTACGCCTGGTGGCACGCCCCACCGGCCAACGCACCGACTTCGGCTTCAGGACAACCCCGCTTCGGCGGCGCGGCACTTGAACGCCACCCGCCGGTGTTATCGTCCGAGAAGTCTTGGGCGGCCTCGCCGCGGGTTTCGTCGAGTGGCTGGGGTGTAGCCTGATCCATCGGCAATAGCCGCAACCTTGCGGCGTTTGGCCCGAGGGGACGGGGGATGTGCGCCTCGGGAGGTATCTTCATGGCCGCGTGTCTCGCCGCCCCGCGCGGTGTCGGGCTGGTCGCCATGGTTGTCGGGGCTCTGGCGACCACCGCGCACGCTCAATGGACGACCGCGCCCGTCGCGGCCCCGGGCGTGCAGTATCGCATGTTTCAGAGCCCGGCCGCGGGGACCAGCGTGAGCTTCCACATCTACACCCCGCCCGC
>Ga0105044_10015669_pt1 | contig 10242 bp, 7 predicted proteins | sample MAT01_FD_78092 | JGI IMG/M metagenome (GOLD analysis project Ga0105044, IMG submission 78092) | Freshwater microbial communities from Lake Fryxell liftoff mats and glacier meltwater in Antarctica - MAT-01 | ecosystem: Environmental > Aquatic > Freshwater > Ice > Liftoff microbial mat | place...
AATAAACATCGCCGCATCGGTGGAACCAACTAACACGGTGGGCTGAATGACGATGAGTGTATCAAACATCCAGGCTAGCCCGTGGCACCGCCCTTCCGGGCGGTGAGAAGTTCCACGCAAACAACTCAAGGCCGGTTGATACAACAACCAGAGGTCCGTATCTCGCCCCAGATACCGGGCAGAAGCCCGGTGCCACAACCTACGCCTTCGTCAGCCAAAAAGAAACACCGCGCCTACAAGGCACGATGTTTCAAATCTGCTAAACAAATCCGCGAGACGTGTGGCGACGCGTAGCCCGAATATTTCATACCAAATCAACGTGCCCAAAACGAGAAATCCCAATTGCCCGTAGAGTAAAGGGCTACCGCACCATTTGCTCCTAAACCCGCACGCTCCGCGCAATTACAGTCTACATCCACCTTCCGGCGTCCCGCTCCACCCGCTTTTTCCGCATTCAGCACGTAGCCAGTCATCGCCAACTTCAACCGCACGCGGCTTCCCTCCGACGGCAGGGATTTGTTACTGCAAGACGCCGCGCACCCGGTCAAGCACTGTTGGCTAGCCTAATTTTACCCTTCCCTGCCCCACCCCCCGGCTGGCACGCGTTCTTTCCGCGCGAGTTCTTCGACGTTCCGGCGTTCCTGCGCGGGCTGGCGGCCACGAATCGGCTACCCTCTGATATGAGCGTGATCGCGCGAAATGCGGCTTCGGATGACTTAGAGCAATCCCTCCTTGACGAATACGCCGCAGCCGGAAGTCTCGACAACATCATCCCTCGATTGGCGCGCGATGAACGCGCAATGCGCCGCATCGAGGCCGTGGTGCAGCATCGCCATACGTCACACGATCTCATCCTAGGTGATTCTCGAAGTGCCGCCGAACTCGGCCCTGGGTCGGTGCATCTTGTCGTAACTTCGCCTCCGTATTGGACTTTGAAGCGTTACAACGAGGGCGAGGATCAACTGGGGCACGTCGTTGAGTATGACGAGTTCATCGCGGGGCTCGACAAAGTCTGGAAGCATTGCTACGACGCGCTTGTCCCGGGGGGTCGATTGGTCGTGAACGTCGGAGACGTTTGTCTCTCTCGACGCAAGAACAACGGACGTCACACGGTCGTTCCCCTACACGCAACCATTCAAGAACACTGCAAGCGCATCGGATTCGACAATCTTTCCCCCATCATCTGGCACAAAATCTCGAACGCGAACTATGAAGTCGAAGGGGGCGCGGGAGGCTTCCTGGGAAAGCCGTATGAGCCAAACGCAGTGATCAAGAACGACATCGAGTTTATCCTCATGCAACGTAAGCCGGGCGGGTATCGCAGCCCTACCAGCATTGAACGTTTCCTAAGCATTGTGCCGGCCGACATGTACCAAATCTGGTTCAGACAGATCTGGTCGGACATTAGGGGGGCATCGACATCTAAGCACCCGGCCCCATTCCCGGAGGAGCTGGCCGTACGCCTGATCCGTATGTTCTCATTTGTTGGCGACACCGTGCTAGATCCCTTCATGGGCACAGCAACGACGAACTATGCCGCTGCCCGGTGGGGTCGTAACAGCATCGGAATTGAGGTTGATCCGGCGTATTACATTGCGGCAAGAAAGCGGATGGCCATGTTCAGCACCGAGCTGTATGGCAGCACCGCCGTGTCGGTCCGTTCCGGAGGAGAGGCAGCCCGTGGGTGAACTCGACAACCGAGTTTCAGAGGCCGTCAAGGTCTTCTGGGACACACGCACGAATCAGAATGCCAAGCAGGGTGCCGTCGGCCAGCGCGATGCAGGTGCGCGTTCCGCCGTGACCGGGGGCAAGCAAATGAATGGGTTCTTGAAACTGGTCCAAGACCTGCTTTTGCGGGCAGGATGTCCGACCGACGCTCTTCACCTCGAAAAGCGCGTGGAGTTGCCCGGCTGGTTCCGTGCCGAGAAAAAGTGGGACCTCGTTGTCGTGCATGAAAAGCAACTGGTCGCGGCCGTCGAGTTCAAGTCACAAATTGGTCCTTCATTCGGTAACAACTTTAACAATCGAGCGGAGGAAGCGCTCGGCAGCGCAACCGACGTCTGGGCGGCTTACCGGGAGGGCGCGTTTAAACCATCGCCCCGACCTTGGCTGGGGTACTTCATGCTGTTGGAAGATTGCGCCGCCTCACAAGCCGTGGTCAAGGTTAGCCAGCCTCATTTTGCGGTCTTTCCTGACTTCCAGAAGGCGTCCTACATGCGCCGATATGAGATCCTAATTCAAAAACTCCAGCGCGACCGGGTGTACGACGGCGCTTGCTTCCTCGTCTCGAGCGCTTCCGGCGGTCCAAAGGGCGAGTACAGCGAACCCGCCCCCGAACTCAGGTTCGACCCATTCGTGCGCGGTATAGCCGCGCACGTCGCAGCAGCTTGCAAGGCTGATCTGTTAAAGTGACGAAGCTGTTACCACGCCATCTGCTCAATAACCCAAGATCTCCGCGCTGTTACAGTCTCCATCCACCTTCCCGCGTCCCGCTCCATCCGCTTTTTCAGCATTCAGCACGCAGCCAGTCATCGCCAACTTCAACCGCGCAAATATCCCCTCCGACGCCCCGCGCCACGATCACTGCGGAACGCCAAGAAGCCCTCCCTTCAACTTGTCGCTCACGTAGCCGCGTGCATCGCTGATCCGCGCCGTGGTCGGTGCGGCAAATCCTGCTCCCACTCTCAAACAGCCACCCGCGGCACGCGGCCCCCAGCCACGCAGCCGCGCCGCTGATCACAGCCGCATAACACCAAAACAATCCCAAGCATGGCTAGAGGGTGCGGAGCGGTGCGCGACCAAAGAGCTCAAATCACCCGATCCGCTGCACCAACCTCAACACGCAGCGTTAGGAACCTGTTTCTACGAATCCCGCTGATAGAGTCAAATATGCGGGTTAGAATGGTGCAACTCAAGGGGATCAGTTTCCGATGATAGATGGACGCGGCATAGTGGAACCGTGCCCCTTCTTGGCCGTTGAATAAGCTCTTGTGTTGATAGCACTCGCCAAAGTTGAGCTCAAAGTCGTCCGATAACGGTTTCGATCCGCCGATCAGAGCGTGAGTCTGCACCGATTTTCGCAATAGTTTGGTTTAGTGAGACATTTAGAGGATTGGAAAAGGCAACGGAAGTGGCGGTGCGTACGTAGTTGTCGTTGGCAAAGGCTCTCTTTCTATGGATAGCTTGTGCGTAGGGAAGCAATGTTTTTCTCTTGTCTGGTAGTTTGAGGTGCTCAACATGAATGTACGTAAAAAATCCCGCTACGGAGCTTGGTTGCTGCTGGCCGCTGCCTCTGTTGCGCAGGCCAGCCCGACGCCCGTATTCAACCTGGGTAACAACTACCCATATCCCGACGCGGATTTTTGTTTCCAAGATGGCCGCTCGATGTACGACATCCTCGCGGGCCGCGTGCCTTCGGAGTTAGCAAACGCGGGTTATCCGGGCCAGGCCGGAAAGGAATTCTATTGCTTCTCGCCGGATCAGCCCCCAACTGCGGAGGTGATGGCACAGATTGAAAGAATGATGAGAGGTAGCGAGTATTCGCCACGATACAGAAACGGCCGCCGCTGGTCAACGGCTGGCAACGGCACGCCAATTAATTTGCGTTGGAGTTTCGTCCCCGATGGGATGGTGGTCGGCGATGAGGGCTCTCTCGGGGGTGCCGGGCCCAGCTCGCTCTTCGGCACACTTGATAGTCGCTTCGCTACCCAAGGAGGGCGTGCGCGTTGGATCACCCAGTTTCAATCCGTGTTTGACCGATGGCAGGCGATTACTGGGGTAAACTTTACCCGCGTACGCAGCGCAGCGCTGGAGTGGGACGACGCCGCGGCGTGGGGCAACGGCGGCAGCGCGACACGCGGCGACATTCGCATTGGCATGAAAGCAATCGACGGCGTGAACGGCGTGCTGGCTTACAATCAGCTCCCGGACGACAGCGACATGGTGATCGACTCTGCCGAGAATTGGGGCGCTTCGGGCAATACTTATCGATTTCTTCGCAACGTGGTCTCTCACGAGCTGGGCCATGCCCTTGGCTTTCTGCACTCGTGCCCGAACACTTCTACGAAGCTGATGGAACCCTCCGTCTCCGTAGCTTATGATGGCCCCCAGCAGGACGATATCCGCGCTGCGCATGAATATTACGGCGATATCTACGAACCAAATAACTCCAACGCCCAGTTCACCGCGCTTGGGGCACTCGTAGCTGGCACCCCCCTCAATCTCGGCACAGTGCCCAGCCCCACACCTGCGGGCGCGGCGACGATGAGCATCTCGATCACCAGCGATCAGGATTGGTTCCAGATCACCCTTGATGCCCCCCGCTTGCTCAACGCGACGCTCACACCCATCGGAACAAGTTATCTTACGTTGTCCCAGAATCAAAACGGGAGCTGCCCCGCCACGGGCACAAATGAAAATGCCCTTGCTGTCGCTAACTTGACGATGGATTTTCGTAACAGCGCCAACACGCTTACTTTCCGCAGCGTGAACGCGACCGCGGCGGGCGTGGCCGAATCCACCACGGGCCTGCTCTTGGGCCCCGCCGGGAACTTCTTCGTCCGCGTGGCCCAGAACGGTGGCGTTGATAGCACCCAGCTTTACAAGCTTTCACTTACGGTACAGAACGTGAACCTTAACTCTTCCGCCAGCGACGGCACATTCAACGATTTTGTTCGTGTCACATGGCCCGCGTTGATCACCGACGCGACCGGTTACCAAGTCTATAGGAGCACCGCCAATAGCACCCTCGCCGGGACGACAATCGCGACGCTCGCCGGGAATGTGTTTACATTCGACGATACCACCGCGGTGCCCGGAACTACTTATTATTACTTTGTGCGTGCTCAGCAGCCCGGTTCGACAGGCTATCGTTTCATGACCACCTTGGGCGACGCAGGCTTCCGCAACGTCACCGATTCGGCCCCCAACGCCGATGCGGGACCCGATCAGGTCGTTACCGACTCCGATCGAACCGGCGAAGAGACCGTAACCCTCGTCGGCTCGGCAAGCAGCGACGCCGAAGGCCCCATCACGAACTACCTCTGGAAGCAAGATGCCGTTACGCTGGCGAACGGCGCGTCTTCGACCGCGGCGGTATCGTTGCCCGTCGGCGTTCACACTATCATCCTCACGGTTACAGATAGCGGCCTACAGACAGATACGGATTCTGTACGGATTCAAGTCGATCCGTTCTGCTTCGCTGATTACAACTTGGATGGCGGGGTCGACGGGGGCGACGTGAGCGAATTCTTCACCGATTGGGCTGCCGGCAGCGATTTGGCCGACGCAAATGCCGATGGCGGGACGGACGGGACAGATATTGAAGCATTCTTCACCGTGTGGTCGGCGGGTGGCTGCTAAGATTGTCTAAGGAATAAGCCGGAGGCGTCCGCCGACGCCAAAGGGGTGGATGCGAAAAGTCGTGACTTTCGTGGGCTTTGATCCTTGATAAATGTAGATTTGTTGGCTCGTCCGGTTGTGACTCGCGGTATCAATTTGTCGTTTTGCCGGGGGTGTTTCCCCGGCTGTCTCCTCGACGCCGGTGGTTCAAAGGTGTGTGTGCCCACCTTTGAACCACCGGCGTCGTGCTTTTTTGCCCAAAACAAGGTGCTGGGCGTTACGGCCTGAAAATGGCGTGCGTGGTGCGTGATTTCTCCTGACTATCGAGGATTTCCGCTGCGTGACCACCGTAAACTTTAAGCAGTGCCCGGGTAGCTCAGTTGGATAGAGCAGTGCTTTCCTAAAGCACAGGTCGCACGTTCAAATCGTGTCCCGGGTGTTTGATCGCCCGCTGCGGGTTTTCCGTTTGCGGCTCCCTGCTGGTCAAGGCTCATCCTTGCCGCCGTGGTAGCCGAAAACGAACTATCCTTGTCCCCCCTGTGAGCGTGGGCAGAGCACCCACCTCGCGAATAGTTATTACTCCCTCCCTGTTGGTCCAGCGAAACCTCCCATGACTTCCAACCGCCGCGCCCTTATTACCGGTATCACTGGCCAAGACGGCTCTTATCTCGCAGAGTTTTTAGTGGAGAAGGGGTACGAAGTACACGGCATCATTCGCCGGTCTTCATCCTTCAACACTGGCCGCATCGATCACATCTACCTTGATCCGCACGTCAAGGCGGGTAAGCTTAAGTTACATTACGGTGATCTGAGCGACGCGAACAGCCTCGCCAAGTTGATGCGCGAGGTAGAGCCCCACGAGGTATATAACCTTGGGGCGCAAAGCCACGTGCGGGTGTCGTTTGACATGCCGATTTATACCGCCGACACCGTGGCGATGGGCGCGCTGCGATTGCTCGAAGCCGTGCGCGACTATCAGCAGCAGTCAGGACGCCAGGTGCGGTATTACCAGGCGTCATCCTCCGAACAGTACGGAAAAGTAATTGAAACGCCTCAGACCGAGACCACGCCGTTCTACCCGCGCTCGCCATACGCCTGCGCCAAGCTTATGGCGCACTGGGCAACAATTAACTATCGCGAGTCCTACGGCATGCACGCCTCGTGCGGGATTCTGTTCAATCACGAATCGCCGCGGCGGGGCGAAACGTTCGTCACCCGCAAGATCACGCGGGCCGTGGGCCGCATCAAAGTGGGCCTTCAGGAAAAGGTCTTTCTGGGCAACCTGGATAGCAAGCGCGACTGGGGATTCGCGGGTGATTATGTTAAGATGATGTGGATGATGCTCCAGCAGGATAAGCCGGAAGATTATGTTATCGCGACCGGCCGAACGATCACCGTCAGCGAGTTCGCGGAACTGGCCTTCCGGCACGCGGGCCTTGATTTCAAGAATCATGTTTCGTTCGATCAACGTTATCTTCGCCCCGCAGAAGTGGATCTGCTTCTGGGCGACCCCAGCAAGGCGCGCGAGAAGCTCGGCTGGGTCCCGCACACCACCGTCGAACAACTTGCTGGAATGATGGTGGATAACGACCTTGAACTGGCTCGGCGCGAGAAGACGCTGCGCGATGCAGGCCACAACGTTGTCAATACATTCGGCCACGACCAGTAACCGCGCACCAGCGCGAGGCCGGTTGTAATATTAACTTTCTCTTGACCCACATGTCCCCAGATCCGCGCATACCCGATCGCCCCGCGACCTCGTCCAGCGCTTACTCCGGCCAAGCGTTGCCTGCGGCCGTCCCATTAAATCTGGAAGGGGCAACGGTCGTGTCTGCCACCGACCAAGGAGTTGCTGGGGAATGGGGCGGCGAGGTCGGGATGGTCCGCGCGCTGAATGCCTCCGGCTTGATAGCAGCGGGCTTGGGCGCCGCTTTGGTTGTCTTTGGGATCGGTGTGGGGATATACACTTTTGGCACTCCCCCTGTCACCCTCGCCCTAGCCGTCGCGAACGCCGCGATCGTGGTCGTCGGCGTCGGTTTGGTGGTTTTGGGGTTTGTGAAGTTCCGGCCTACCACCACGCTTTATGAGCACGCCGCGATACGCCGGGGCGAGGGCGGCGATCGGATAGTCCGCTACGAAGATGTCCGCAGCGTTGTCTATTATCGGCACCAGAACCGGCACAAGGGTGCTTATATTAACACGTCTGTTGTGCTCTCGCTTTCTCTGGAAGACGACCACGCGCATCCGCTTAAGATTACGTTCGCCGTGAAAGATAAGTCGATCAAGACCGGGCTGTTCTCATCACGGCTTGAGCCGACCCCCGCGCCCCCCGACGAGGTGGCGGAGTTAATTGCCACCTACGCGGCTTCGGCGATGATGGCGAGGATCGAGGCACGGTTGCAGTGCAGTGTGGGCAAGGTTTACTTTGATACCTCCACGCTCACGGTCAAGTCGATGCTTTCCACCAGTGTTACCCCTTGGGAGAAGATCTCCGTCGCCACTCTCTCTCCCGCGGGGGCTCTGGTCGTCTCATTGGTTGATGGCTCTGAGTTGAAGCTGACAGTACCGCACACCACACCGAATCAGACGGCGATGCTTATGATTATCGAGGCATTCACCCGCAGACCAGCGCAGGGCGATATCGAGGGTCAATCAGCCGGGGATGCCGCGCCAGTGTGAGGAGGGCGAGCGGGAGGGGCGCTGCGCCCGCATCAGCGGCTCTTCCCCTCCTCACATCATCCACCCGCATCCCAACCGCCGGCCCTGAAACTGCTAATATTATGTTTGGTTCTGGCCCGGTAACAGAACGCATAACTTATTTTTATCGCCTTTGACTCAATGGCTCTGTACGGAGCTGCGCATGAATAAGGCTGCCCAAAATCTCCTCCACCGCGCTTGGCTCACTCAGGACCCACGAGGGCCAGCGAGTATTCTCGATGATCGGACAGTTACAAAGAGCGGCTCGAACCAGCGGCGAAAGCGGCTTGCAAGTTAGCTTTGCAACCGCCATCTTATCCAGAGGTATGCACATTCGCGGCTTGATCGGATCAGGGATAAGGAACGCGGCAGCGCACCAAGGGCCAACGGCTCGGGTGTAGACGAAGCTCCACTTCCAAACGCCCTGCCATATAAACTCTTCATCGAGCGCGGCCAACATTTGGCGAGCGCGGGCGAATGCAAGGCGCGGCAGCGGGTGAATTCCATCTATGACATCTTCAGGCGTGGGAGCGCAGAAACGGTTTGTCCAGGCCGAGCGTGCAATCGAGGTTGAGAAAGTCTGCATGTACCCTGTCAACAACCTTTCGAAACCGCCGAACCACGCAGGCCCGCCGAAGGGAAAACCAGATAAAGAGCCCGACCACAATCACAGAGGCGTTAGGGGCGCGGGAAGCCCCCCACTCATTGCCATTTTATTGCAATCTTTGTGTTTACCGGCTAACTTCTTACGAGGTTGCAGCTGGAGCGTTACCGCCCCGGGGAAAAATACTCATTAGTAAGATGTCGAAACCTCACACGGCGGCGCGAGGCTGCTCGGAGCGGACGCGGAGATCATCGCGGTCGCGAGTTTCGGGTTGGCTGCGGAGCCAAGTAGTCCAGCCTAGGCGAGCACCTTGGGGCGCGCTTTGAGCGTTCTGCTTTGAAGTGCTGCCTGCCTTGGCCCGAGAAACGAGTTGAAGCTTGGGCACTTCACTCGCTTTGATTACAATCTTGACGCTCCAGGCAAACTCTTCGCCGAGGTAGATGCGAATCCAGGAGCGGAGGCGTCGTTCGCTGCCGGAGCCAGGGATGAACTTGGCGAAGGTTTCAAAGTTCATCGGGCCGAGGCTTACTTCGAAGGCCCCCTGAGCGTCCCAGATATGTGTGCCACACACCATCGCGCCTCCGCTGAGCTGGCCCAGGGTCGCGGCGGAGAGCGCATCGGGGTCGCTCATTACGCGCGGGCCCCCGCCTAGCTGGGTGCGGTACTGCGGCGGCAAGTTAACATAGCGGCCTACAAACTCGCGGACGCTGACGGGCACTTTGAAGTAAGAGCCCAGGATGGCGCAAAGCCCCTCGGGGCCGGTCTGTTGACCGACGAGGCGGCCAGCGAAATGAAGTTTGGCAAGGTCGGGGACGGCTTCGCGGTGGCGGAGCGTGGGCATGCCTTGGCCAAAGAGCGCGCCCACATAGACCGGGTAGCGATCCTTCTCGCTGGTGAGGATCTTCTCTCGCTCGGCAAACTTAACATCTCCCCGCAGGGCTCTTGGGGGGGTGCGGTCAAAGCTGGCGGGCATGCTGCATGAGGCCCACGCGCGGTAGAATAAACTTACCATCCGATGATTGAAGACATCGAGGAAGCGAACGAAAGTGTGATCCTTATTGTGCAGCTCGCGGTGGTAGGCATACTCGGTTAAGTGCAGCGGGAGCGGACCGTGCGGGCCGAGCATGCCGAGAAAGTTAACGAATAGACGCGTGGGTGCCGTTGCGGTGGCGGGGCGACACTCGGGCATTGTGCAGGGCGCGAATGTCAGGAAAGGGTGCTGGCTGAAACGGACGGGGTCTTCACTGGCGCGGTGCGAGGCCCCGAACCCCGGCAGTTCCGGGTATAAGGCTTCCAGACGCCGGACGGCGGCGAAGAAATCAAACTTCCACGGCGCATCTGCCAACATCACCCAGAATGCCTCTCGCTCCTGGGGGTCGACGCGGCGAGCATCGGTGGGATCGATAGCTTCTTCCTCATCGCGGTCAAAGGGGTGGACAAACGCGGGAGGCTCGTCGTTACGCTCATCGGTGCGGGAACCAGCGGTGCTTACGCCATCGCCCTTGAGGAGAGAATCGAGCGTCTCTTCGGCGGACCAACTGCTTGAGAGCGTGCGGTCGCGCTTTGGGTCGGTGGGGGTTGGTTGGTCGCGGCGTGTGGGG
>Ga0105044_10015674_pt1 | contig 10240 bp, 6 predicted proteins | sample MAT01_FD_78092 | JGI IMG/M metagenome (GOLD analysis project Ga0105044, IMG submission 78092) | Freshwater microbial communities from Lake Fryxell liftoff mats and glacier meltwater in Antarctica - MAT-01 | ecosystem: Environmental > Aquatic > Freshwater > Ice > Liftoff microbial mat | place...
GCCAAGCTGCGCTACATGTCGGGCGGCCAGTTTTCCTGCCCCATGGTGCTGCGCGGGCCCAACGGCGCCGGCGGCTCGCTGGCGGCCCAGCACAGCCAGGCTCTTGAGCAGCAGTATGTCCACATCCCCGGCCTCAAGGTGATCATGCCCTCCACGCCGGGCGACGCGAAGGGGCTTCTGAAGGCCGCCATCCGCGACCCCGACCCGGTGGTGTTCATGGAGAGCGAGAAGCTCTACAACTACAAGGACGAGGTGCCCGAGGACGAGGACTACGTCCTGCCCATCGGCAAGGCCCACGTGAAGCACGCGGGAACCGACGTGACCATCGTGACCTATGGCCGCATGTGGACCCACGCCGTGAAGCCCGCGCTCGAGCGCCTTGAGGGCGAGGAGGGGATCAGCGTGGAGGTCATCGACCCGCGCACGCTCCGCCCGCTCGATCTCGACGCGATCCTGAAGTCGGTGGCGAAGACCCACCGCATGGTCCTCGTCGAGGAGTCCTGGCCCCAGGCCAGCGTTGGCGCGTGGATCTGCGAGCAGGTCTATGCCAAGGGCTTCGACCTGCTGGACGCCCCCATCGAGCGCCTCAGCCACCTGGACGTGCCGATGCCCTATGCCCGCAACCTGGAGGACGAGATCATCCCCAGCCCCGAGGATGTGGTCGAGGCCGTCAAGAAGGTCTGCTACAAGCGGTAGTCGCCTCACGACAGCACCCCGGCACCCAGCCCAGCCTCCAGTCGATTCCAAAAGGACAGCATTCCTCATGGCCTCAGCGGTAAACCTCCTCCAGCTCTCTCCCACCATGACGGAGGGAACACTCGTCAAGTGGCTCGTGAAGGAGGGCGACGCCGTGACCAGCGGTCAGGCCATCGCCGAGATCGAGACCGACAAGGCCGTGATGGAACAGGAGAGCTTCGAGGACGGGACCGTCCTGAAGATCCTGGTGAATGCAGGCGCCCGCATGCCGGTGGGCTCCCTGATGATGGTGACGGGTGAGAAGGGCGAGGACATCGCCTCGATTCTCGCCTCCGCGAGCGCGCCCGCCGCGCCGGAGCCGGAGCCCGCCAAGAAGGAGGCCCCCGCCGCCGCGAAGCCCGCACCGGCTCCTGCTGCTGCGCCTGCGGCAAAGCCCGTCGCTCCGCCCCCCGCCGCATCGCCCGCCGCCAAGGCCGCCAACCGCGCCTCCGGTGGCCGCGTCGCCGCGTCGCCGCTGGCGCGCAAGATGGCCCAGGACGCCGGGATTGAATTGAGCGACCTCGCCGGATCGGGCCCCTCTCGCCGCATCGTCAAGAGCGACATCGAGGCAGCCCTCGCCGCGCCCCGCGCCGCCGCCTCATCGCCGTCATGGGTCGTCAGCGGCGAAGTCGAGGAACTCCCCGTCAGCGGCATGCGCCAGACCATCGCCCGCCGCCTGATCGAATCCAAGACCACCGTTCCGCACTTTCAGCTTACCGTCGAGGTCCGCGGCGAGCGCCTGCTGGAAGCCGTCGCCCAGATCAAGGAACTCGACGCCGACGCCAAGGTGACGGTGACGCATTTCCTCATCAAGGCCATGGCCTCCGCCGCCATGCGCCACCGCGCGATCCGCAGCCAGTGGGCCGGCAACACGATGCGCGTGCTTCCCTCCGCCCACATCACCGTCGCCGTCGCCATCGAGGACGGCCTGGTCACCCCGGTGATCCGCGACGCCCACACCAAGGGCGTGATGCAGCTTTCCTCCGAGCTTCGCGACCTGGCCAAGCGCGCCCGCGACCGCAAGCTGACGATGGAGGACATGAGCGGCGGCGTCCAGACGCTCAGCAACCTCGGCATGTTTGGCATCCACCAGTTTGCCGCCATTATCAACCCGCCCGAGTCCAGCATCCTCGCCGTGGGCGCCATGGAAGACCGCCCCGTTGTGGAGAAGGGCGCCGTCGTCCCGGGCAAGGTCTTCACCCTCACCATGAGCTGCGACCACCGCGTGATCGACGGAGCCGTGGGGGCCCAGTATCTGGGCGACCTCAAGCGCTCGCTGGAAAACCCCGCGTTGATGATGCTGTAAGGCCGGTTGGTTTTTCCGCAGCCGACCGTATGGACAAAATGGACGTCGCTACTGGTCAAGAGCGGATCGACCCGCTCCTGCGCCGCGTTTACTCGCCTTGGTGGCCCGGCTGAAACCGCTTCAGACCAATGTCATTTCCGGCTTCCCTCCGCATGCCTCAAAGCATGCAGCGAATCTTGGAGTTCCTGGGCGCGGGGTGAGGGCTACTCCTCCCCGCTCTTCTTCCTCCACACTTCCGAGATCGACATCCAGCCCTTGCGCGAGTGGTCGAGCGATTTGGCCAGCACGCGGGCGCCTTCCTGGTCGGCGTGGAATCCGGTGGAGTTCTCGGCCTCGGCGAAGTCGAGCAGGAACTGGGCGCGCCGCTGGGCCAGGAGGGCGTCGGCCATTTCGTCTTCGGAGGCGCCGGAATCCTTGGCGGACTTGATGCCGTCGATCAGGTCCATGAGTGAGTCCATGGCCATGTCGCGCATTTCGATGTGGCGCCCTTGGATCGTCTCCACGCGGTTGCGGAGTTCTTCCTCGGGGATGCGGTGACACACCTGGCACGCGGCGTTGATGTTGAGCATGGGGCTCTGGATGTGGTGGTTGGTGATCTTCATGGCGCCAACGCGCTGATAGGGCATGTGGCAGTCGGCGCAGGAGACGCCGCTGCGGGCGTGGATGCCCTGGCTCCAGGTTTCGAATTCGGGGTGCTGGGCCTTGAGGGCGGCGGCGCCGGTTTCCTTGTGGGTCCAGTCCTTGAAGCCGATCTCGTCGTAGTAGGCCAGGATCTCGTCGGCCTTCAGGCCCTTGTCCCAGGGGAAAGTCAACTGCTTGTCGGTCCCCTTGAAGTAGTATTCAACGTGGCATTGGGCACAGGAATACGTCCGCATTTCCTGGCGGGTGGCCATGGTGTTCACGTCATAGTTGGGGATGCCCTGGGCGGCTTTGACCTTGGCGATGCCCTCGATGAAGGCGGGGCGCGTGACGCGGAGTTCCATGGTGTCGGGCTTGTGGCAGTCGATGCAGGAGATGGGGTGGGTGACGTGGGACACGGCCTCCTGATAGGGCATGGCGTTGATCTTCTCGAACCCCGCGCGCAGGTCGCCCGCCCCAAGTTCCTTCATCGCGGTGTAGGTGGAGGCGTGGCAGTTGATGCAGGCGCCGGGTTGCTTGGCGGCCTGCTGGCGCGAGGTGTAGAGTTGGTCCTCCAGCATGTAGGCGTGGCCGCGTTCCTCGCGGAAGTCCTCTGAGAATGCGTATCCGGCCCACATCTTGACCAGACGCGGGTCCTCCTCCAGTTTCTGCTGGGCGACGACGGAGCGCGGATCGGCGTCTGTGGGCGTGCGCGGCATGGCCTCGCTGCCGCCGTGCCGCGTCCGCACCATGTCCACCGTCTGCTGATAGGCTTCATAGTGCATGGGGAAATTCTTCCCCCACTCGGCCGGGTCGGTGATGGTATCGTCCAGCGCGACCACTTGGAAGAAGGGGGTCTTCTGGTCCTGCTTGTGCTCGAAGATATTCACCAGCAACGCCAGCCCGCCAATCGCCACGGCGGTGCCCAGAACGCTCGCGGCAAGGAACAGGCGAAGGATGCGCCACTTGGTCCACTCGGTCTTTTCAGCCATGACAGTCCCTCAGTCCATGTGAAGATGGCCAACGCTTGGGTGGCACTGGGTGCAGAGCAGCGACTGCCACTCCACGCCCTTGGGCACGTGGGGCTCGATGGCCTCCACGATCTCCGCGTGGCAGTGGCGACAGGCGTTCTCGGTGATCTCAAGGTTGAACTTGGTGATGCGTATCGGCTCCGGAAAGTTGCCGGTGGTGAACGCCAGAGAGTGGTTGAACCCGTTCACGGCCTTGGTGGCGTACTTCCCCACCAGATTGTGGGGCGCGTGACAATCGTTGCACGTGGCCACGTTGCGATGGCTGGCCTTGGTCCAGCCGTCGAACTGCTCCTTCATGATGTGGCAGTTCATGCAGGCGGTGGGGTCGCTGCCCAGGTAGGAATACCCCCGGGCATAAATAAACGTGTACCCGCCAACGCCCACCGTCATGCCAAACCCGATCCCGGCGAGCAGGACGAGAACAAAAACCACCCGGGATATCTGGGCCGCGCGCTTCATCAATGCAAATGTTGGACCGCAGGCACGGGCACGGCAACTGTTTTCGAATTCTGGAGTTTGGATGTCCGGATGTTGGGGCAGCAGCGCTGGTTGCGGGTGCGCCATGCGGCAAATTGATTCAGGCCACGGGGATTGCGCCGGGGGGCACCGCCGCCCGGGCGACCGCCGTCCTCCCCGCGCGTCCCGCTCGCTTCAATTCCCCCCTTTTTCGCTTGATGGCTCGCGTCCCCTCCCCGTTTACTCCGGCCCCTTTGCGGCGGGGGGAAGGTGTGTCCCGCCTCAAGATCGGGCCGCGCGGGTTGGCGGCGCCGTCACCCGAATCATCGACAAGGAGCAGTTCCCGTGGTGGATATACTGGACAATGCGGCGAATCTCGCCGGCGACGGATCGACTCTGGCCGCGGTGCTGGAGAAGAAGTCCGAGAAGATCGGCTTCGAAGTGATCGAGGAGGAGCGGATTCCCGGCTCGCGGGTGCGCTTCAAGGTCAAGGTCGCCGATTCGGATTTCGAGGCGCGCATGGAGGAAACCCTGCGCGAGCTGAGCCGTCAGGTCCGCGTCCCCGGCTTCCGCCCGGGCAAGGCCCCCAAGAACCTGCTCCGCCGCAGCTACGAGCCCGTGGCTCGCGAGGAAACCGTCAAGCGCATGATTCCGCGTCTGGCCCAGTTGTTCTCCGAGGAGCGCAACCTGGAGCCCCTGACGCAGCCCTACCTGCTGACGTGGAAGAGCGACGCGACGAACGGCACGACCGTCGAGCTGGCCCTGGAGGTTCACCCCGACATCCAGTTGACCGACGAGTCGCTGGCCGGCGTCGCCGTCGAGGCCCACAAGATTCGCCTGGACGAGGACTACATCGAGTCGCGCGTTGAGAAGCTCCGCGGCGAGAACGCCACGTTCGTGCCCACCGAGGAAGGCTATCAGTCCAAGGACGGCCTGCTGTTCACTTGCGAAGTGAGCGGACCCGGCGGCTACCGCATCGCCGAGCGCTGCGCCAAGGACTACTACTCCACGCGCATCGAGGACGAGATGCCGGAGCAGGTCGCCGCGGCCCTGGTCGGCAAGAAGAAGGGCGAGCGCATCAGCCTTCAGGTCGAGGAAGTCTCCGAGGTTAACCCCAACATCAACGACATCGTTCACTACGAGGTCGAAATCCACGAGGTGAAGCGCCGCGTCCTGCCGACGCTGGACGACGAGTTCGCCAAGGACGTGAACGACAAGTTCGCGACGGTGGAGGAGCTTCGCAAGGGGCTGCGCGAGGATCTGACGCGCCAGGAGGAGGACCGCCAGCGCGAGGAGGCCCTGATGGAAGTGTACGGCGTCCTTCGCGACCGCCTGAACTTCGATCTTCCCCGCGCCCTCGTCGATTCCACCGCCCAGCGGTCGGTCTATGACATGGAGAAGCGCCTCAACCAGTACGGCATGTCGCTCCGCGACATGGGCGAGACGGTGATCCAGAACTATGCGGCGTCCATGCGCGAGCAGGCCCGCGTCAACGTGAAGAACCACCTGATCATGCGCGCCGTTTCGCGCTACCTGGCCGTCAAGCCCACGGAGGCCGACATCGCCGCGGAGCTGCAGAAGATCGCCGACCGCGCCGGGCGCAAGCCGCTGGCCGTCCGCGCCCAGCTTGAGGCAAAGAAGCAGTGGGAGCCCTTCATCGCCGACCTCGTGCTGAGGCTGACCAACGACGCGGTCCTTTCCCGCGGCACGGTCACCTACAAGGACACCACGATTTCCGAGTTCGAGGAGATCCAGCGCAAGCGTCAGGAGGATCAGGCCGCCCGCCTGCGCGGCCAGGCCGAGAAGGCCCACGACCACGCGCACGGCCATGACCATGCGCACGACCACGACCATGATCACGACCACCTGCCGATGGAGACGCTTCCCGACGCTCCGGTGATCGGCGATCCCGAAAACGACGACCAGTAACATAACGCCGGCAAGGCAGCAATAAAGCGCGCGCGGGGCGGGGGGAAACCTCCGCCCCGCGCGCGTTTTCGTTGCCTTTTCGCCCCATTCCAGCCGCCGCCAACCACGACCGTCCGCTCGTTTTCCCTTTTCGCCGGGCGGGTTCCGTGCATCCTCGCGCCCATGACGCTCCCCGTCCAAACTCGCTATTCCCCGTTCCCGCTCGTCCTCTTCCAATGAACAGGCTGCACGGGCTGGGCATTCCGCGATTGCTCGCGATCTCGTTCGCGTCGGCGATTCTCCTCGGGGGGCTGCTGCTCATGCTCCCCGCGTGCCGGACCCCCGGCACCCCGGCGATCGGCTGGATCGACGCGTTCTTTACGGCAACCTCGGCGGTGTGCGTAACGGGGCTGGTGACGCTGGACACGGGGTCGCAGTTCTCCTTCATGGGCCAGATCGTCATCCTGATCCTTATCCAGCTTGGCGGCCTGGGCCTCATCACGGTCTCCACCCTGTTCATTGTCACGCGCAGCGGGCGGCTCAGCCTCTCGCAGCGCGACCTGCTGGCACAGACCCACGGCTCGCTCCCCCACGTGAATCCCCGGGCGCTCATGCGCCAGATCATTGTCTATACGTTCGGGCTGGAGGCCATCGGCGCCGCCCTCCTCACGATGCGCTTTGCCCAGGATCAGGAACTTGGCGCCGCAGTCTGGAGCGGTGTCTTCCACTCCGTCTCCGCCTTCTGCAGCGCCGGATTCGGGCTCCACCCCGATAGCCTGATGCGGTATCAGGACGACTTTCTGGTCACATACACGGTGATGGCGCTGGTCGTGGGCGGCGGAATCGGCTTCGTGGTGGTGGCCGACGTGTGGTCCACGATCATGGGGCGCATTCGTGGGATCAAGGATCGCCTCTCCCTCCACAGCCGCGTGGTGCTTTGGTTCACGGGGTGGCTGGTCTTCGCGGGCATGGTTTTCTTCATGGTGGCGGAGTGGGGAAACGTGGATTCGGGTGAGTCCCTCTGGCAGCGGATCATGCGCATGATGTTCCTCTCCGTCGCGACGCGCACCGCCGGCTTCAACACCGTGGATACAGGCCTGCTGCGCAACGCGACGATCCTGGTGGTCATGCTGCTCATGGCCATCGGCGGATCGCCGGGCTCCACCGCCGGCGGCATCAAGACGACTACGCTCGGCGTGCTCATTGCCCTCGTCCGCTCCCGTATAAGGAACCGCCCCAACGTCGAGCTCTTCAACCGCAGTATCCCCGACGAGGTCGTGGGCAAGGCCCTCGCCACCACGGCGGGATTCATCCTTACCACGATGATCGCCATCGTGCTCCTCGAATGGACGGAGTCCCATTATCACGGCACCCTGGAAATGCGCGGGCTATTTCTCGAGCACCTGTTCGAGGTCGTCTCCGCGCTCGGAACCGTGGGGCTCTCCATGGGCGTCACGCCCACGCTCTCTCCCGTGGGAAAGTGGATCATCATCGCCTGCATGTTCCTTGGCCGCGTGGGCCCGCTGATCGTGGGGGCCTCGATCATCGGGCGCCAGGAGACGCTGGAGTACAAGCTGCCGGAGGAGTCGGTGAGCATTGGTTAACGGCAGGGAAAAGCAGGGAACGGCGGAACGGCGGAAAAGGCAGGCAACGGCGGGAAACCATTCGCCCCTTGTGTCACTCCGGTCACTCCGGTCAACGCGGTCCCTTCATCCAGTAACCAGCCAACCCAGAAAAGGCGGCACCTCATGGCTAGCAAGAAAAAGGTAGTGGTGATCGGGCTGAGCACCTTCGGCTTCGAGAGCGCGGTCGCGCTGGAGGCCAACGGCGCGGAGGTGCTGGCGATCGACCGCGCGGAGCCGGTGATCAAGAGCATCGCCAACCTGGTGACGCGGGCCGTTTGCGCCGAAGGGACCCAGGAAAAGGTCATGCGCGCGATCGGTGCCTTCGACGTGGATCTGGCCGTGGTGGCGATCCGGCGCCACTTCGACGGCACGGTGCTCGTCACCCACCTGTTGAAGTCCAACGGAGTTAAGGAAATCCACGTGCAGGTGAACAGCGACATGGAGGCCGGGGCGATCCGCGCGCTCGGCGCCACCACCGTGATCTTTCCCGAGCGCGACCACGCCATCCGCATCGCCCACAACCTCCTGTTCCCCAATCTGGCCGACTTGCTCCCGCTCGACGAGAACTTCGGCCTCGTGGAAATCCACCTTCCGGCCGGCATGGCCGGGAAAAACCTCATCCAGCTCGACATCAGAAAGAAATACCAGGTCACCGTCGCCGCCGTCCGCCGCAGTACCCGCCGTCGCGACCGGACCACGGATGTCCTCCTCACGCCGGGGCCCACCGAGCCGCTGGAGGACGGCGATCAGCTTGTTGTGCTGGGCAATATCAGTCGCCTTTCGCGTTTTCGCGAGGCCATGGAGAACGAGGAGCACGAGTAGATCGGCGCGCCCCGATGGCGCCTGATCGGCCCTGATTCGCTTGTGCCCCGGGCCTTATCGGTCCCCCGTTTCCCCTCGCTGCGGGCGGGGCCACCCGTTATTCCACTTGCCTCGAAAAGGACCGGTGGGCGTTGCCTAGGGCGCCCTTGGGGAGGGTGTCCCTCCATTTTTCGTCCCCGATTCACGCCAAAGGATTCCGAATGCCCGCGCTTGTCATCGTCGAATCGCCCGCCAAGGCCAAGACCATCGGGGCATTTCTGGGTAAGGGATACCGCGTTGAGGCGTCCTATGGCCACGTGCGCGACCTCCCCGCGGGAAAGAAGAACGTCCCCGACAAGTATAAGGGAGAGAAGTGGGCGGAGTATGGCGTGAACGTCGAGAACGACTTCGAGCCCATCTACGTCGTCGCCGACGGCAAGCAGAAGCAGATCAACATCCTCAAGGCCGCCCTCAAGGACGCCACCGAGCTCCTCCTCGCAACCGACGAGGATCGCGAGGGAGAGTCCATCAGTTGGCACCTCGTCGAGGTCCTCAAGCCCAAGGTTCCCGTCAGCCGCATCGTCTTTCACGAGATCACGCGGGAGGCCATCAAGGCCGCCCTCGAGCATCCCCGCGCCGTGGACGTGTCACTCGTCCGCGCCCAGGAAAGCCGCCGCATCCTCGACCGCCTCTTTGGCTACCGCCTGTCCCCGGTGCTGTGGCGCAAGGTGCAGCCGGGCCTCAGCGCGGGCCGCGTCCAGTCCGTCGCCGTGCGCCTCATCGCGGAGCGCGAGGAGGAACGCCGCCGCTTCGTTTCGAGCGAGTACTGGGATCTGGAGGCGATGATCGGCGCGCCGGGGACGTCCTTTCGCGCGACGCTGGTATCGCTGGACGGCAAGCGGCTCGCCATCGGCAAGGACTTCGACCCCCACACGGGAAAGCTCGCCAACGAGAAGGTCTATCTGCTGGACGGAGAGAAGAGCGCGGCGCTAGCCACGCGGCTGGAGAAGGTGCTCCCCTGGACGGTCAAGGGCGTGGAGGAAAAGCCCGCCTCCCAGCGCCCCTACCCGCCGTTCACAACCTCCACCCTGCAGCAGGAGGCCAACCGCAAGCTGGGCTTCGGCTCCAAGCGCACGATGCAGATCGCACAGAAGCTGTATGAGGGCGTTGACCTCGGCGGGGGAGAGCGCGTCGGTCTCATCACGTATATGCGTACCGACTCCGTCACGCTCAGCGACAGGGCGTTGCGCGAGGCGCAGGAGACGATCCGCGGCATCTACGGCAAGGAATACGCGGAGGGCCCGCGCCCCTACAAGACCAAGGCACGCAACGCCCAGGAAGCCCACGAGGCGATCCGCCCCACGGAACTTGCCCGCCGCCCCGCCGACGTGGCGCGCTATCTGGACAAGGAGGAGCTGGCGGTTTACGAACTCGTGTGGAAGCGCACCATCGCCAGCCAGATGCCCGACGCGCGGCTCCTTCGCACCGGCGTGGAAATCGCCGCCGCCAGCGCCGAGGGGAAGGAAGCGATCTTCACCGCCAGCGGAAAGCGCATCCTGTTTCCCGGATTCCTCCGCGCCTATGTGGAGGGCAGCGACGACCCCGCGGCGGAGATCGGCGACCAGGAGGTGATCCTCCCCGATCTCAAGCCCGGCCAGAAGATCATGGCCCCGGCCACCGCCAACAAGTCGCGCGATCTCTTCCTCGACAAGCTAGACCGCAAGAAGCACGAGACCACGCCACCCGCGAGATACACGGAA
>Ga0105044_10015676_pt1 | contig 10239 bp, 8 predicted proteins | sample MAT01_FD_78092 | JGI IMG/M metagenome (GOLD analysis project Ga0105044, IMG submission 78092) | Freshwater microbial communities from Lake Fryxell liftoff mats and glacier meltwater in Antarctica - MAT-01 | ecosystem: Environmental > Aquatic > Freshwater > Ice > Liftoff microbial mat | place...
AATCGACATTGGGGCAACTTCCCACGATGACGGTTGACTCCACTCGGAAACCCGGTCGCGGGAATCCCAACAGCGGACTTTCCAATGGCAGGTTGTGTTCGCGGCAAGAGTCTTACCCGCATAGGTCACATAAGGCGTCCGCGTGGCAGTGATTGTTTTACCGGAATCCCATAGATCCCCCACGTCCTTCGCCAGCAACTCGGCACGACTCGCAACGACAATCTGGAAGGCCGACTGGGACTGGCTGCGCTCGGAGGATTCGACACGCCATGAGAGCCGTGGCGTGTCCGTCACCGCCAATGCTGGATTCAAGCCGTCACAACGCAGATCTAGCGGAATCATGGTGGCAGAAACATCTGTTGTTACAAGAGCGCTTGCAAGCATGCCCAACGCCGAAATTTGAAAAAATCTGTAGCTTATCATGGTTTGAATTTTCCAGCTCCACTTGAATGGATGAGATGTCCACCCCACCGATCAACTTGTTAGTATGGCTTGATCTCCAGAGGAACCGATTCACCTCCGGCAGCCGGAGTGACAGGAGTTGGCGGCGGTTTGGGGACTTCCATTTCCATCGGGGCGGGTGTCGGTTCAGGCGCGGGAGCCACGGCCGGCGCTTCGCCCTCTTTCACCCGGATCGACTGGAACAAGTGATTGTAATTGTGGCGCAAGACCGCAGGAAATGACACTCGCCCGGCCTCAACGATATTTTCACGCAGTAATTTCGCGGAGAGATCGGCAATCAAGTCGGTGCCAATTTGCACGGATTTGTCCGCCCCGAGCAGCGCCTTGCCCGCTTCGTTGGTACCCAGAATCACTGCACTGGTAATCGAGCGGCCTTGAATGGCGATGTTCGACTGGGCGGAAACGATCTGCCCTTTGGAGTTCACCGTGACTTCCAGGACGGCATGGTCGTCCGAAGAAAGCCAACCGCGGACGTGATCAATCCGCAGGGAAATAAAGAGTCCGCCATCAGGAGTCCTGCTGATTTCCGGCTTGTAAGTGCGATACACCGAGCCGGAGAGCGGATACTCGGCAGCGGCCTTGTTCCGCTTGGTCCAGCCGCCGAGGCTGTTGCCGAGAACTTCCTCATCGACGGCGACTCCTCCCCAGGAATGGAGCACCGAAACAAGAAGGATGAAGAGAATCTGTAATTTCGATTTCATGACAAACGCTTTCATCTGATGCAAAATGATACGAAACAATTCATTCGGAAAATTCCGGAGGGACTGGCGGATCTTCAGAACCCAAAAGTCGATCTAACTGAGCTGCGGCCTTGATTTTGTGCTCATCCTTGATGTAAGCGGCGACCGTGCCAAGAGCGGCGACCAGGGCACCCCAATCATCCCCAAAACCCGCGCCTGGGATGATGTCTGGAATCAAATCCGCCGGTAAAACCAAGTAACCCAGCGCCCCCACGATGACGCCCTTGGCCCACGTCGGCGTATCGCGATCCTGGAGGCAGTAAAAAAGCGTGAGTGCGGTGAGCAAGGTTTTCCGGCCCGCGCTGACGGCGGCTTTTCTCAAGGTGCGCCACAGCCGAGGAGCGGAATACCAACTCGGAGCTGAGTAGCGGGCAGGCAATTGAGGTTTCTCGGACATTTGGAAAATCAAGGGATTCAAAACTCGCTGGAAGTTCTGAAGGAAGATGCCTGAATTTCCCTGGCGGAGCAAGCACAAGCCGACATGGAGATTTCATTCCAAAATCCTGCGGTTGCACCTGCCTCCAGAAATGCCTAGGTTCCGGTCGTGATTCGTCCCGTCGATGTCCTCCTTGAGTTTTTGGAAGCCGAGCAAGCCCGCGGCGTCACCCACATACACCTCGATCAAGGTGCGCGCGATGGCTTGCGCGGGCTGTTCAACCTTATCAAAAGCGGCGGATCGGTTTCCCCAACCCCGAGTGTCGCGGCACCTGAGATGACCGCGGTCCCTGTGATGACCCACCTCAAAATCGAAGGTAGCACCCGTCGCGAAAAGTTAGACTCCCTGCGAACTCAGGCAGCGGACTGGGGGCCGATCAAGACATTGGAAACGCTGCGCGAGACCCTGGTTTTTTCCTCCGGCAACCCTGAGGCACGAGTAATGTTCATCGGCGAAGCGCCGGGCTATCAGGAGGAAAAAGAGCGCGAACCCTTCGTCGGTCCTGCGGGTCAGAAGCTCAACGACATTCTCAAGGCCATGGGGACATCCCGGGAAGAAGTTTACCTCTCCAATCTCGTCAAGTTCCGCCCCACCATGGCTGGACAGACAACGAACAATCGGAAACCGACTGCCGCTGAGATCGCCGCTTGTCTGCCTTTCCTGCAAGCAGAAATCGGCATCATCCAGCCGCAGTGTATCATCGCGCTTGGCGAAGGGGTGGCGCAAGGGCTGCTCGGACTGACCGGACCGATTCCATTCAGCCGTGGAGTCTGGCATGACTTTGAGGGCACTCCGGCGCGCGTCACCTACCATCCCAGCACGCTGCTCCAGACCCAAGGCGCAAGCACCACCAAGCGCCAGCTTTGGGAAGACATGCTTGCGGTCATGGAAAAAATCGAGCTGCCCATTTCTGACAAGCAGCGGGGGTTTTTCCTGCCGAAGGCGGGTTAGAGCGACTTTTCTCCCAGCAGTTTGATCGCTTTCGGCAACCGTTTGCGGCGCAAGCCGAATTGCCTGACCGCATGACGTTTTAAATGTGCGACGGCGTCCTCGATGTCGTCGGTGAAGAAGATCAACTCTGGATCATCCGGGCTGATGGTCCCCTCCTCCGCCATCTGATAGACAAAATCCATCAGCGGTTGCCAATAGTCTTTGCCCATCAGAACGATCGGAAAAACCTTTAATTTTCCGGTTTGGATGAGCGTCATGGTTTCAAACATTTCGTCCAAAGTCCCCGCGCCGCCGGGCAGCACGATGAAGGCGTAAGAGTATTTGACCAACACCACCTTGCGGGTGAAAAAGTAACGCATGGTGACGGAGCGTTGCACGTAGGGATTGAGATTCTGCTCGAAGGGAAGCTCGATATTGACACCGAGCGAGCGACCACCCGCTTCGAAAGCCCCTTGATTTCCGGCCTGCATGATTCCTGGCCCACCGCCAGTGACCACCGTGAAGCCCAGCTTGGCGCAGGCCGCTCCCATTTTCCGCGCCATTTCATAAAAACGCGTCCCCGGCTGGGTCCGCGCCGAGCCGAAAATCGTCACGCACGGACCCGCAAAATGCAGCGCCCGGAAGCCCATCAGCAGATCCTTGGCAACCCGCACGATGGTGGACAGGTTGTGCAAGCGTGAACTTGGACCTGATAGAAGTGATTGATCCGGCGTTTCAAGTTCGAAAATTTCCTGCTCGATGATTTCCTGTTCCGTAATCTTCAGTGAATCGACTTGCGGCAATTTAGGACAGTCGGGTGAATTCACAGGCATTGAGTATCATTTACAGGGCTAGAGTGGAAAATTAAATCGGAGAGATCCTTCCCTGGCCGCCCGATCAAGTTCAAAAAAAACGCGCCCGCCTCAGTAAGACGGACGCGCGAGGGAAAATCAGGAATGATCAGGCCGCGAAATTCGCAGCCACCACGTCCCAGTTCACCACGTTCCAAAACGCAGCGATGTAATCCGGACGGCGGTTCTGATAGTTGAGGTAGTAGGCGTGTTCCCAGACGTCGAGACCGAGGATCGGGGTATTCCCGCAGCCGCCGAAGTCAGCGCCCATCACCGGGTTGTCTTGATTTGCGGATGAGCAAACGACGAGCGAGCCATCGGACTTTTTGCAGAGCCACGCCCAGCCGGAGCCGAAACGGGTCGCCCCAGCCTTGGCGAAGGCGTCTTTAAATGCGTCAAACGAGCCGAAAGCCTTGTCGATGGCAGCGGCGAGGTCACCCGTTGGGACCTTGGCACCACCCGGAGCGATGACTTTCCAGAAAAACGCGTGATTGACCGCGCCGCCTGCGTTGTTGCGAACAACGGTGCGGATGTCTTCAGGAACAGCCGCAAGATTTCCGATGAGCTCCGCAGTGGTCTTCGCTTCCAGGTCGGGCTTGCCGGCAAGGGCGTTGTTGAGATTGGTGATGTAGGCGTTGTGATGCTTCGAGTGGTGGATTTCCATCGTGCGAGCATCGATGTGAGGTTCCAGGGCATCATAGGCGTATCCGAGGTCAGGAAGTGTGTGTGGCATGGGAGTTGTGGAGTTTGGTTTGCGTATGTTTGTGCCATCCGATACGACGGATGACGTTAGCGACACCCCTTACCAAACCGAGCTAGCCCCTACCCGCAAGGACAAAACGCCAATGCCTCCAGAACTCGCCCAATATCTTCCTGAAATCCTCTCCGCCCTCGTTGGTCTCATTTTGGGCTGGCTCTTCACCTGGCTCGTCGGTTCTGGAAAAAGCGCCGCCGCCGCCGAGCGACTCAAAGCCGAGGAGCGCCGTTCCGCTGAAATTGAGGCCCGCCTCGCCCACTCCACCGCCGAATCCGGGCGGAACGAGCAGGAATCCCAGACATTCCGCAATCAGCTCACTGAAATCCGCTCCCGCCTCGAAGGCGAAATGAAAGCCGCCGCCGAAAAACAAGCCCTGCTCGAACGCGCCGAACTCAAGCTATCCGACACCTTCAAGGCCCTCTCCGCCGACGCCCTGCGCTCCTCATCCGAGCAATTTCTCCAACTCGCCAAATCCTCCCTCGCCACCCAAACCGAGGAGGCCAAGGGCGAAATCGAAAAACGCAAAACCGCCATCGAGACCCTCATCACCCCGGTCGCCGAATCCCTCGGAAAATTCGAGCTCCGCATCGGCGAGATCGAAAAAGCCCGCGAAGGAGCCTACTCCGAACTCAAGGAACAGGTCCGCGCCTTGGGCGAAGGCCAACTCGGCCTCCAACGCGAGACAGCCTCCCTCGTCAAAGCCCTCCGCCAGCCCACCGGCCGCGGCCAATGGGGCGAAATGCAACTCCGCCGCGTCGTCGAACTTGCCGGCATGCAAGAACACTGCGATTTCGAAGTGCAACACAGCGCCACCACCGACGAAGGAAAAAAACTCCGCCCCGATCTCATCGTTCGGCTGCCCGGCGGCAAGACCATCGTCGTCGATTCCAAAACCCCCATGGATGGCTACCTCGATGCGTTAGAAACGAGCGATGACACCATCCGCGAAGAAGCGCTCCATCGCCACGCCCGCCAGGTCCGCACGCACATCCAACAGCTTTCGTCGAAAAACTATACCGCCCAGTTTGCCCAGACTCCCGAATTCACCGTGCTTTTTTTGCCGAGCGAATCGTTTTTCTCCGCCGCCCTCCAGAGCGATCCCGGCCTGATCGAGCGCGGTGTGGACCAAGGAGTGATCCTCGCCACGCCCACCACGCTCATCGCGCTTCTCCGCGCTGTTAGCTATGGTTGGCGTCAGGAATCCATCGCCGAAAACGCCCGCGAAATTTCCCTGCTAGGCCGCACCCTCCACGAACGCCTCGGAAAACTAGCAGAACATTTTTCCAAACTCGGCCGTTCATTGGGAAATGCCGTCGAGCAGTACAACAGCGCCATCGGCTCCTTCGAAACCCGTGTTCTAACCACCGCTCGCAAATTCGAAGAACTCAAAGCCGCGCCCGAAGCCGCCACCATCACGAATCTCGAACCCATCGATAAAATTCCCCGCAGCTCGCTACCACCACCCGCCGCACTTGCCAAAGCCAGCGAAACGACCGCCCCCAGTTACCAGGAAACGGAGTCCTCCAACCTGATTTTTAACGCCGCAAGCGCCGATGAAATCCTAAGTCCCAAGATGGACGACGATTTCACCTTCGTGCCAGACCCTCCCACCAGCGCCCGCAGCGCCGCCGCAGATCTCAGGTCGGCGCTGGGGTGAAACATGGCGGCGATCACCGGTCGCCGGGGAATTTCAGACATCCTGATCTCACCGGAAAATGATTTGGCATATTTCGGTGGTTTTTCGAGGGCTGCTCAGACGAGCTGGTAGATGAAGCGGTGGCCGGTTTCGGGGTGGTCGGCAAGGATTCCATGGGCGACTCCGAGCCAGCGCAGATCCATTCCCAACCTCGTCTGGCTGTTTTAGAAATATCCGGATCGCGCTCCCGCAGGGCTCAAGGCGAAGATCCGATTCAGTTTTGCGCAATTCCCACGACAGGATGCGCGTTTTCAACCGGTATCCAAATACCGACACTTGGAAAAGCAAAGAATTGGTCCTTTCATGAAGTATTCTAACATAACATTGCTGGCACTGGCTGTCACCGCGACGGCGTCCGCGGCACCGGATCCCCAGCCGATCAAGCCAAAATCGGCTACCGCCAGCTCCAATCTGCAGAGATATCCCGCTGCCAATGCCATCGACGGCCTTGTCAGTGACGACTCGCGCTGGGTCAGCGAAAAGTCCTCCGAGCCCTCCTGGATCGCCTTCGACCTGGGCGGAAAGCGTAAACTCGGCGGCATTCATCTCTTCACCGGATTCGGCGCGAAGGATGTCGTGGAAGCATTCAAGGTGCAGTTCTGGAGCGGTGGTAAATGGGTCGATATTCCATCCGCCGAAGTTTCCGGTAATCAGGCAAGCGCCCTAGCGATCGCCTTCGATCAGACTGTCAGTGTCGAAACTGACAAGCTGCGGCTATGGATCGCCGCCAGCCATCAGGATGCCGCACGGGTGAAGGAAATCGTCATCTGGCCAATCGAAATTGGCGATCTCCCGCCGCTCCCGAAAGCCGCCGGCCCTGCCGCCATGAAAGGTACCACTCCCCAAGATCAAATCGTCGAAATCTATCTAAACCAAAGCGGATTCAATCTCGGAAAACCCAAACGTTTCACCGCCCCCACCCTCGCTGACGGTGCGCAGTTCACCGTCCGCCCAGCGAAAGGCGGGAAGGCGCTCGCCACGGGCATCATTAAGAACCATATCGGTGACTTCTCGTCCTTTAATCCTGAAGGCGAGGTCGAATACGTAGTCGAAGCCGGCGGTATCACCTCCGTTCCGTTCCGCATCGGTCGGTTCTGGTTGGAACGGATTTCCTATCAGGATGCCGTCGATTTCATGATCGACAGCCGCCACCACGTTGGCAACGACCGCAATGTCTGCCGCGGTTCCTTCGGCTGGCGCGACGACCATCACTTCGGATGGGAGCTGCACGCATTGGTGCCTCAATATATCTCCAATCCCTCCGCCTACGAGCGCATGCCGCAGCAGGTGAAATACGAAAAGCCCACTGATAAAAGCCTCTGGGGCGCACTCGAACCCTACAGCGACGACGCTCCGGACATCGTAAAACTCATCCATTGGGGGGCGGACGTGATTGTCACCCAGCAACTCTCCCATGAGCACCTCAAGGCGCAGCTCGCCTACTTCCTTTACGCCTGGCCGGCCTTGAAACCCTGGCTACCGGAGCAGAACTATCGGATCGTTCGCGACCACGCCTTCAAGACTTGGGCCAATCCGGATTCCGCGCAAAAATACCCCTACGACGAGAGCACGGGGCATAACCTGCTCGACCTCAAAATCAAGATTGGTTCCACCAAAGGCTCGCTTCCACCCGGTTTCTCCGTCGAGCCGAACCTCCTGATGTATGAAGTGGCCAAACGCGAGAAACGCCAGGATGCCGATCTCTATTTCGATGCCGCATTCAAACAGGCCGGTTGGATGATCGAGGAGCTGAACTGGAATGATCCACTCGTCACCAAAGGACAGCGCATGAGCGAGTTCCTAACAATCACAGGACTTGCCCATTTCCTCCGCGAATACCCGGACCGAGCGCCGGAAGGCCTTGCCGCCAAGCTCAACGATTGGGCCAAGGTCCTGATCCGCCGCTCCGATAATCTGTGGGACTTCCGCAAACTCGGCGACGAACCCAACAACTGGACACCCATGGGCGACTCGCCACAGAAATGGAATGAACCCGGCAATGTCATCGGCCTGCCCGCCCCCATCCTCGCTGCCCGCGGGTTCATCACGGATGGCAAGAGCCAACAACGCCTTGACGAACTCATCTGGTCGCACCTCGACGGTATGTATGGCCGCAATCCCGTGGGCCGCCACTTCTCATTCGATGCCCCGCGCGAAGTCGAAGGCGTCGAACATGGCTGGTTCAAGTATCACCACGGCGGCATCGGCCGCTTGGCAGAAACCCGCTTCGTGATCGACGGTTCGCCGAAGAACGCCCACTATCCCTATCACCCGGAAGTCGGCGACATCGGTTGGACCGAAGGCTGGATCCAGTTCAACGTGTGCTACAACATCAGCCTCGCCTACCTCGCGTGGAGCGAGACTAAGGTGGAGCTTACGAAACAGGGAGACGAGCTTGTCATCCGATTGACCGCCCCGCTCAACTTCGATTACGGCAAGGTGGAAACCGGCAGGGTCACGATCGTCAGCGGCCTCGGAGACGAGGAAAAAGTCACGGTCACCGAGGACTCCGCCAGCTCCGCCACCTTCACCGGAAAGATCAAACTTCAAACGGCAAATGCCGGACGCGCTGGCGACAAGGTCCTTCAGTTCAATGCAGGCACCACCGTCAAGGCCTCACACGGTTTCGGCTATCTCGGCCGCCACGCCACCTTGAAACCCTGACCCATCGAAATCTAAAATCCCAAATCCGAAATTTTAAATCTCAAACCCTCGGTGCCACCTCACCTAACGGCGGAGGATCGCTATGTCCGCGTCAACGGCAAAACACAATCCATCACCGTTCCCGCCATGGGCAACAATAACATCGAACCATGAAATACATTCTAACATTAGTCTTGATTGCCGTCACCTCGATCCATGCCGGTGAGCTTGATTTAGGCTCACGCGTCCAGCCGCTCCCGTCCACAAATCGCTTCGGCGAGGCTGGCTATCACGTCTGGTGTGGTGCACCCGTCAAAGGTCCCGATGGAAAGTATCACCTCTTTTACTCGCGTTGGCCGTCCAAAGCCGGCTTTGCTCCCGGGTGGGCGATTCATTCCGAAATTGCCTACGCGGTTTCCGATAAACCCGCCGGCCCCTACAAGCCCGTAAACACCGCACTCCCGCCTCGTGGCATCAACCCCACCACCGGGGAAAAATATTGGGACGCGGATGTCACCCACAACGCCAATGCCTTTTTCCTCAACGGAAAATATTACCTCTACTACATGGGCAACCATGGTGACGGCAAAAGCTATCCGATGCATCGCAACAACCAGCGCGTCGGAGTTGCCATCGCGGAAAATCCGGCAGGACCATGGACGCGGCTCGACCAACCAATCGTGGAGATCAGCGATGACAAAAAATCATTCGATTCCCTCTGCGTCACCAATCCTGCCGCCTGCGCCCGGCCTGATGGCGGAGTGGTGCTGGTTTACAAAGCCGTTCAATACGCCGAAGGAAAACCGATGGGCGGAATGGTCAGGTTCGGCGTGGCGATGGCGGACAACCCGGAAGGTCCCTATCTGAAAACGTCAGGCCATATCTTCGAAGCGGCGGAATCCGGCAACCACAAGATGGTCGCCGAAGATCCGTTCATCTGGTTCAGTCAAAAGTATGGCAGCCGCTACTATGCGGTCGCGCGCGACGTGATCGGCACATTCAGCGGAGCCTCGGGCGGCATTTGCATGTTCCAGTCGGAAGACGGTCTCAACTGGCAACCCTCCGCCCACCCGAAGGTGCTCGGCAACACCTATACGCTCGATGACGGAACCACCAGCAGCACCAAAATCGAGCGCCCGTCCCTGCTCTTCGAAGATGGAGAACCCGTTTATCTCTTCGGTGCTGCGGATGGCTATCCGAAAAGTGGCGTAGTGAGCACCAACGTCCAGTTCCCCATCGCTCCCGCCAGGTGAACCGATCCAAGCATTACATTTTAGGGAAAACGTTTCCATCATCTCCTGATTCAAAAAATCTTCCAGTGGCAGGCAAAGAATAAGGAGAAGGGGTTTGTAACCCCTCTTCTTCAACCAACAGATTGGGTGCAACTCAAAGCCATTGGGCGGGGCGGGTATTGCAATCTGGACCTTTCACTTGCAGATTTCCAATTGGCGGCGCTCACTTGAAATCAGCTCTCCAGAACGGATGATAGGTCGCTCCATTGGAATCGATTTTTTTGATATCTCCCGGAGTGATGATGCCTGAGCTGCCGTCATAATAGACGACGGCGGCCTTGCCGCGGTGGCGGTAGGCGATTTTCCCGTCGCTGGATCTACCCTCGGTTGGGTTATTCTCCCATAACAAACGCCCGCTGTAGCGAATGTTCCAATCCGTCGCGGTGACAAAGGCGGCCGTCCGCACCGCGTTGGTCACTTGATGGACGGTGA
>Ga0105044_10015677_pt1 | contig 10239 bp, 7 predicted proteins | sample MAT01_FD_78092 | JGI IMG/M metagenome (GOLD analysis project Ga0105044, IMG submission 78092) | Freshwater microbial communities from Lake Fryxell liftoff mats and glacier meltwater in Antarctica - MAT-01 | ecosystem: Environmental > Aquatic > Freshwater > Ice > Liftoff microbial mat | place...
GAGTCCCCCCCTGCTCGCTCCTCGATCGCCCCGCTTGAAAATTCTGAAGCCTTTGGCCTCAGGCACCGCCACCGGCCCTGGGTGGCTCACCAGAAACTGGTGGCCATCAGTTTCATTGGTGACTCGGCGATGGTTTTTTTGACCTTGATGCTGGCCTACCTCATCCGCTTTGAAACCGGACTTCGTGGCGCCGGCGTGTATGGCTCGGGAAGTTGCATCGCCGGCTATTGCGGCCATGTTCTGCTCGGGAGTGCCGTCCTGATTTTCCTGCTCGCAAACTTCCGCCTGCATGACCCGCGCAACTACCTCGCCATCCGCAGGACCAGCGCAACCATCGTGAAGGCTTGCTTGATCTGGGGAATTTCCTTTCTCGCAATCGCCTTGGTTTTTAAAATCGAGCCTGCCGTGAGTCGGTTGTATTGCGTGATTGGTTGTGCGATGTCGATGCTCGGCCTCCTCGGCTGGCGCTGGATTCTCTACTGCATTCTTCGCCGTGAGTCCTTCGCCAACACCCTCCGTCAAAAAGCGCTTTTTGTCGGCTGGAATGGCGAATGTGATCGCGCGATGAAGCGCTTCGGCAATGGTCGGGCCAATCAAATTGCCGTGATCGGTGCGATGGCTCCCCCGAGATTTGCTTTTGAAGTGGTCCCGCCACCCGAAGTCCCCGTTTTGGGTTCCTACGAGGGCCTGCGGACCATGATTCGCAGTTCGGGAGCTGACCTGGTGATGGTTGTGGAAGGAACTTTGGACCGTCACCAAATGTTAGAGCTTGCGGAGACTTGTGGTCGCGAATTCGTCGATTTCAAAATCGTTCCCAGTTGTTTCCAGATTCTGGTATCCACGCTCACCCTTGAGAGCTTTCACGGCATGCCCGTGCTTGGGATTGGGAAAATGCCTTTGCACCACGCTTTGAACAACGCCATCAAGCGCTCCGTGGACATCGTTGGAAGCATTGTCGGGATGATCCTCCTCGCTCCGGTGATGGCCACCTTCACCGCGATGGTTTACATGGAATCCCCGGGCAGCGTGATTTATCGCCAGCGCCGCATCGGCCTCAACGGGCGTCCGTTCAATATCTACAAAATCCGGAGCATGAAGCTCAATGCCGAAGCGGCCGGAGTTCCCGGTTGGACCGTCAAGGATGATCCGCGCCGCCTCAGAATCGGTGAATTCATGCGTGCGTGGAACATTGATGAACTTCCCCAGTTTTGGAATGTCCTGCGCGGTGACATGAGCCTCGTCGGACCACGCCCCGAGCGCCCTGAATTGATCGAAGGTTTCATGGAAAAAATTCCTCACTACAATGTCCGGCACAACATCAAGCCCGGCGTCACTGGCTGGGCACAAGTCAATGGCCTGCGTGGCGATACCTGCCTGCGTGAGCGCGTCAAGTTCGACCTCGACTACATCGAAAACTGGAACTTCGGGTTTGATCTTCAAATCATGATGATGACCCTCTACAAACGGGGTGGCGCGTGTTAAACATGCCGTCCACCCAAGGCATGTCAGAGACTATTTCCCAAGCACCCGGAAACCGCCGAGATCGTTCGATCCGCCTCGCGGTGCTCACTTCCTTTGTTTCGAAAGGGGGGTCGATCCTGCTGCAATTGCTCTCGATTCCCATCGCCATCCGGGTTCTGGGCCGTGAGGAATTCGGGCTGTTCACCACGGTCAGTCTGACCCTATCCACGATCTCGATGTTGGAAGCGGGAGTCGGTCCGGCCTTGACTCATGGACTCACCCGCGCCCATGCGGCTGCGGATGAAATCAAACAGCGCGAACTGGGTTCGACCGCATTTTTTCTGATGCTGGGGATGTCCCTGCTCGTCGGCGCGGCTCTCGCAGTGATCTTGTGGACGGTGCCTCTTCTCAGTTTGTTTGGAGAGTCTTTTGCAGGCAAGGAGGCCTCTTTACGTCCGGCGCTGTGGGCGGGACTAGTCTTGTTTTTGATGTATTTTGTCCTGAATCTCACCGAGCGGATTCGCGAGGGATATCTTGAGGTCGCGTCAAACAACCTGTGGGGCGCGACTGGAAATGCCGTCGCCGCCATCGCCGTTGCGGTGGGGATCTGGTACATTCCGCAAGTTTGGTTTCTCGTCGTCGCGGTGCATGGTTCAGTGATTCTCACAAAAATCTGCAACACGCTGACCCTCTGGAAAAAGCATCCCGTGATCAGTCCGTCCTTGAAGTCCTTCCGGGTGCCCACGGCCAAGCATCTTTTCACGGATGGCATCGCTTTTACGACCTCCATGCTCGTCACCGGTGTCGTCGAATACAGTTTCTGCGGCTGGCTCGTCGGGTATGCCGCCGGGCCATCCGCCACCGCCTTGTATGGGATTTTCATCAGTTTGACGGTGATGCAACTCGGCTTCGTCGTGATGCTGAGCACGCCCACATGGCCTGCGGTTTCTGAAGCGCTCGCGCGCAAGGATCTTGCCTGGGCACAGACTGCGGCGAAGCGGCTTTACCTGTTCGGCGCGGCATTTGCGATCTGCTCGGCGCTTGGCTTGGTTGCATTCGGGCCGTTTATTCTGCCAATTTGGTTAGGCAAGGATTTCTCTTCGATCAGCCTGCTGTTACTCGGCTGTTTTGGACTCTATTTCGTCGCTCACGTCTGGCGCCACCTGAATCATGCGATGATGATTGGTACCGGCCAGGTTGGGAAAATGGTGAGAATTCAGCTCTTCGAATCGGCACTCGTCGCCATCCTCGGTGCGGTGGCGCTCCATTACGGCGGAATCGAAGCGCTGTTCGCCACCATGGGCGTCTTGATTTTCCTGCTCACCGGGACGGTTCTCCCGAGCCTTGTTTTCAAGGCGTTGAAAAATCCCTAACTAATCCATCTCGGCTGCCTTGGCGATTTGCAGCAGCACGGCTTCTCCAAGGTGGGGACCGAGGATTTGCAGGCCGACGGGAAGATCGGTTCCTCCGTCGAAATCCGTGAGACCGCAGGGGATGGAAATTCCAGGATTGCCAGCGAGGTTTGCGGCAAGGGTGAAGATGTCGGATAGATATTCTTGAATCGGATCATCCGAGACGCTTCCGATTCTGCGGGCAGGTGTCGGCGCGACTGGAGAAAGAATCGCATCGACCTGTTGGAAAGCATTTTCAAAATCACTGCGGATCAACGAGCGGATTTTTTGGGCCTTGCCGTAATAGGTATCGTAATAGCCTGACGACAGCACCCAAGTCCCGAGAATGATGCGGCGTTTGACCTCCGGGCCAAAGCCCTCCTCGCGGGATTTTTTGTAAAGGTCGAGAATATCGGTTGGATTCGCCGCGCGGTGGCCGTATCGGATTCCATCAAAACGCGATAAGTTGGAAGAAGCTTCCGCGGGCGCGATGACGTAGTAAGTGGCCAATGCGTGCTCGGTGTGGGGCAAGGAAATGTCGATGATTTCTGCTCCTTGCGCCGCGAGTCTCTGGATCGCCGCCTCCACGTTCCTGCGAACGCCGGGGTGGATACCTTCGCCAAAGTATTCCTTGGGAATACCGAGTTTGAGCCCCTTGACTCCGTCCTGAAGTCCGCTGAGGTAATCGGGCACCGGCGTATCGAGACACGTCGAGTCATGCGGATCGGCACCCGCGATCGCTTGTAAAATCCGAGCGGCATCTTCGACGGATTGGGTGAGGGGACCGATCTGGTCGAGTGAGGACGCGAAGGCTACCAGCCCGTAGCGGGAAACCCGGCCGTAGGTGGGCTTCAAGCCCACAATGCCACAATGCGAGGCCGGTTGGCGGATCGAGCCGCCCGTGTCCGACCCCAGTGCGGCGATCGCGGTGAAGTCGGCGACCGCAGCGGCAGATCCACCGGAAGAGCCACCGGGGATGCGCAACGGGTCATGGGGATTCCGAGTGACTTGGAATGCGGAGTTTTCCGTGGCAGATCCCATCGCGAATTCGTCCTGATTCATCCGACCAAATGGGATGGCTCCGGCAGCGCGAAGTTTGCGGATCACGGTGGCGTCATAGGGCGAGATGTAGTTTTCGAGAAACTTCGAGCCGCAGGTGCAGGGCTGGCCCAGCACGCTGATGTTGTCTTTGATGGCGATGGGAATACCGCCTAACGGCAACGAGAGATCCACCCCGGCGGCTTCGGCAAGCGCCGCCTCCAACGGGTAAGATAGATAGGCCCCGGTGCGACCATCCCGGATTGCAATTTCTCCGACGAGTTTCTCAAGGATCGCAGCAGGGGTGATTTCTCCAGCGAGGAGGGCTTGGCGGAGCTGGGTGATGGTCATGGAACAGGAATTGAAAACAAGAGGGTTGTTAGGCATCGGTGACGACCTTGGGCACGCGGATTTGTCCTTGGGCTTGATCGGGTGCATTCTGCAACACGGCCTCCTGGCTCAGGCTCGGGTGGGGGACGTCGTCGCGCATGTTCCCAAAAACCGGAATGCCATGGGCGCTCGGGTCGATGCGGGTGACGTCGAGTTTTGAAAGCGCCTCCACGTAGCCAAGGATCGATTCCAGTTGGGGCTGAAAAGTAGCGACCTCAGCGTCAGTGAGCTCCAGACGGGCGAGATTGGCGACGTAGCGAACATCGATGTGGACTTGCGACATGGGGGAAAGACTCTAGAAATTGAGCGGGATTTCCAAGTGCCAAGTGCGGGAAATAGGAAAGATAAAGAAATTTTTAAAATACTTTGAACATTTGGAAAGCTTGAATGTCTTATCCCCATGTAAGCAGCGAGCAATCGCTCTTTCACATGTAAGGGTGTTACAGCATCGTTGTCTGCCAACCTCATGGGTGTGGGTGTGGGTATGACGATCTTGGCCGCCGAGGAAGGGACTCCTCGGCGGCTTTTTTGTGCCAATTTATTTAAAATCAATCGCCGAGAAGGTAGGTTTTTTTGTTAAAAATCACAAATCGAGTTGGAATGTCTCGATTTTTTCCCGCAGCGACTTTTTTTCCAAACGCATGAATTGGCGATATGATACCCAATGAGCCGGAAATTCTTAGGACGGAATTTGATAGGTGCGATCTTTGGAGCATCAGAATTTGGGCGATCAACTTGCAAAGTGCGATTTATGCAATTTTCAGGTTGTCAAAGTTCCCGGAGCGACTCTTACTGCCGCCCCGCCCGCGAAGGTGGTTGAGAGTCATGGCCCGATAGCTCAGTCGGTAGAGCAGTGGATTGAAAATTCACGTGTCGGCGGTTCAAATCCGTCTCGGGCCACTTTCTGAGCACTCGTGATGAGCTACGGCGTGCGGCGTGTTTGTGGTGAATTCGAGTTCGCAGGGGCGAGGTTCATAACGTCCATGCCCACGAGGCAAACGTCGTCATCGAAATCCTCACGTCCCGAAAACCGCCGGGATTCGCCGACGAGTTCTTCCAGCAGCGTCTCGCATGGCACTTGCAGACCACAGCGGACGGCATCGAGAAGACGCTCGCGCCCGAACGTTTCGCCGTCGGCGTTTTCCGCCTCATACAGGCCGTCGGTGAAGAGCACGATGGCGTCGTTTGCGGCGAGCGGCGCGTGGCAGGTGGGATAGGTGACCGCGCCTCGCAGTCCAAGCGGCGGGTTGCCGTGTCCGGGCACGCTGAGCCAATCGACGGTGCCCTCGTCGCGCCGGAGCACCAGCGCGCTCGGGTGGCCGGCATTCGCGTAGTGGACTTCCCTCGTGGCAAGGTCGGCGACGAAATAGAATGCGGTGGCAAAGGCATCAATCTCCGCCTGTTTGAGGGTTTTCGAAAGCTGGAGGTTGAGCGCTCGGAGAAACTCTCCGGGCTGGGTGGCGATGGGGGTGAATTGGTCGATCAGCCCTCGGGTGAGCGTGCCGATCAGCGCAGCCCGCACTCCATGGCCCATCACATCGCAGATGAGCACGCCGGCCTGGTGGTCAGACAGGCGCATGACGCTGAAAAAGTCGCCACTGAGTGCCGCGGCAGACTGGTAGCAGTGGGCGAAGCGCAGGGCGATTTTACCAGTGACGAAAAATTCCGGGTATTGCTGGGGCAGCAGCGCCTGTTGGATTTCGCGGGCCATCTGGAGTTCTTCCTCCAGCACTTTGTTTTTCATTTGTAGCTCTGCGGCGTGATGCTCGCGCTCGACTTTCGCCCGATGGCGCTCAATGGCGTAGTGGATGGCACGCGGCAAGAGATCATCCATCGCATGGCCTTTGGGCAAATAATCCTGACCGCCTTGTCGCACGGCTTGCATCGCAACGTCGTCGTCGCCAAGTCCGCTCAGCACAATGATAGGGATCTGCGGCGCGCCGTCATGCACGCGCTCGAACGTTTCCAGGCCTTGGGTACCCGGCAGGCCGAGATCTAGCAGGATCACATCGAAGTCTCCGGTGTTTGCCAGCAGAATGGCATTGTCCAATCGATCTGCGGTTGTCACTGCGAATCCTTCACCTGTCACCGCACCCAGAGTGGCTCGCACCAGCATCGCGTCGGTCGGGCTGTCCTCGATAAGTAAAACTTTGATCGTTTGATCATTCATGGCCAAGGAAGCTAATCCGGTAATCTGACGACTTCAAATTAGAACTTCACCAAAAGAATGATTGCTGGGAAATTGCATTTTGCGGGCGGCTTCTGAACCAGCCGCTGGGCCGGATCGGAGAGAGGAAAAAGGAGGCGGTTCCTGGGATAATTCACCACTCATGCGCATTTCACCACAGCGGGCCTCCATCCAAGCCACCCTCTCGTGGGCCTTTTCCCGATCGGCCAATCCGGTGAGGATCGCAAGACTGTTCCCCAGCACATCGCAGCGATTGTCCCGAAGCACCTTGTAAAACCAGATGGCAAAAGTCGGTTGGCCCTCGGTGACGAATCCCCTGCCGTCCATGCGGTTCACCTCGAGCCATGTGGCTTCAGCACTGTCATCCATCCCCAATATTTTCTGATAGCTGGGATTGGGAACCAGTTCGGGCAAGGTCACAAAGCGCGAGACAGGATCGAGCGAGATATGCCCATCAGCCATTTGAAAAAACTACGTCGGAAGGGTGACGACGGCAAACCAGAAGTTCTCCAAAACCTTGACCGCGTTGACGAATGACTCGAAATCCACCGGTTTGACGATGTAGCAATTGGCGTGAAGTTCGTAGCTCTTGAGAACGTCCTCCTCGGCCTGTGAGGTGGTCAGAACACACACCGGGATGATTCTGAGGTGCTCGTCCGCCTTGATTTCCGTAAGCACTTCGCGCCCGTCTTTTTTCGGAAGGTTCAAATCCAGCAGGATCAGATCCGGCCGCGGCGCGTCGGCATACGGCGGCTCCCTGCGCAGGAACGCCAGCGCTTTGACGCCGTCCTCGACGATGTGAAGCCGGTTGATCATCCGGGCGTCGGTAAGCGCGCGCTTGGTCAGAAGCGCGTCAGTCGGGCTGTCTTCCACGAGGAGGATTTCGATGATTTTGGAGTTGGCTTGTGTATTCATGAGGTTTGCTTGGATTGTTCTGAGAGGGTGAAGAAAAAGGTGGAACCCTTGCCCGGTCCAGACTCGACCCAAATCCGTCCGTTATGGCGCTCCACGATGCGTTTGCAGATGGCCAGGCCGATGCCGGTGCCGGGGTATTCCGTGCGGGTGTGCAAGCGCTGGAAGAGGACGAAAATGCGCTCGCTGTATTGCGGCTCGATCCCGATGCCGTTGTCGCGCACCGAGAAGATCCAGCAGCCATCTTCGCACTCGGCACCGATGTGGATTTCCGGGCGCTGCACCACACAAAACTTCACTCCGTTGGCGATGAGGTTTTGGAAAATCTGGGCCAGCTGCGTCGGGTCGGCAAGCACGGTCGGCAGCGGGTCGCGGGTGATCAGGACGTCGCGCTCGCTCAGGACGCTTGCCAGATTGGCGAGCGCGAAATCCAGCGCGGTAATGGCATCCGTCGGCTCGGGTTGCTTGCCTCGGGTATTGACTCGCGAGTATTCCAAGAGATCACGGATCAGGGTTTGCATGCGCTTGGTACCCTCCAGGGTATGCTGGATCAGCACGTCCGCATCATCGTCGAGCTTGTTGCGGTAGCCTTTGGCAATCAGCTCGACGCACCCGGCGACGGCGCGCAGCGGCTCCTGCAAATCGTGCGAGGCGACGGAGGCGAATTGCGCGAGGTCGGCGTTGGAGCGGGCCAGCTCGGCGACGGTGCGGGCGAGTTCCTGCTCCGCGTGCTTTTGCTCGGTGATGTCCCAATTGGTGCCGATCATGTGTACTGCCTTGCCCGAGTCATCGCGCTGGACCATTGCATCCGCCTTGATGTAATGAATGGAATGGTCCGGCCAGATGACACGGAATTCACTGTCAAATTCCCCTTCTCCCTGTAGCGCCATCTGGACTTTTTCCATTTCCAGCAGCAGGTCGTCCGGGTGCACGGTGGCCTGCCATGCCTCATACGTGCCGGTAAATTGATCTGGCTTGATGCCGAAAACCCGGAACATCTGCTCGTCCCATACCAACTTGTTGCTCACCGGGTCGAAATCCCAGATGCCGATCGCCGCCGCGCGGGTCGCCAACATCAAACGGTTTGACATCAATTTCAGATCTTCCTCCCGCTGCTTGCGTGCGGTGATGTCATGCGAAATGCCGAAGGTGCCGATGACCCGGCCTTTGCTGTCGCGCAGCGGCATCTTCGAACTCAATACCCAGGTCACCCTGCCATCGGGCCAGGTTTCCTCCTCTTCGAGGGTGATGGGCTGGCCGGTTTTCATCACCCGTTGCTCGTCCTCGAACGCATGCCGGGCATGTTCTTCCGAGAAAAAATCGAAGTCGCGCTTACCGACTGCCTGCGTCGGATCAGTTAGGCCAAACAACTCCAAATGCGCGCGGTTGTTGCGCAGGAACCGGCTTTGAGCGTCTTTGAAATAAATGCGGTCCGGCACATGATCCATCAACGTGCGCAACAGGAAGCGCTCATGTTCGAATTCCGCCTCGGCGCTTGCCCGCAGCGCATCGACCTTATGCACCGTTCGTGCGCTCCACCAGATGAGCGCGACGAAGATGACAGTGTTGGCCACCACCAGCAGCTCGATCCCGAATTCCGTCCCGTAAAGCCCCCTGCGCTGACCCTCCAGCCGCAACCAGCCGAGGATCAGCGGCACGCCCAGCGCTGCGGGTAGCAAGCGCCGGACAAACACGTTCGCACGTTTACTCCCGATCAAAACCAGGATCCCTGCATCCTTTGATGCTGCCATCACGCCCACGCAGAGCAGCAGAAAGGCGGGCGAGGTGTGCCAGGTCATTGAGGTCATCTGGCCAATCCCGTAAAAATCCCCCGCTCCGAAGATGCGGTCCAACAGAGCCAGGTAAGCGCTCAGACCCGCCAAAATCGTGAGCGCCCGCACCAACCAAGGCCGACCGTGCCCCAGGAGCAGCAGCGCAGAACCTAACATGATGAAATTAAGCGCCGTCGTCACCCCCATGCGACCCGGAAACCCATTGCCGCTTGCCGGCGGAACCTTGAACAGCAACTCGTCCATGCCCAGGCTCTTGCCAGCAACATGCTCCCCGAGTGTCAGGATGCCGATCAAAATGGCCGCTCCCGCGCAGCCACGGGCGATGCCATTTTTCCACGGGCTCGTCGATCCCCCCTGCAGCAAGCACAGCGCTCCGCCCGTCAGTGCGAAACCAAGCGCGGTGTTAGGCATCATGCAGTCCCACCTCAACATGAGCCACTTGGGGATCGCGATGTCGAACATCCAGCCCCCGAGAACCAGCAGCCCTAGCGCCAAAACGCCCCCTCCAGCGGCTAGCGAAATCCGATGGGAGAATGAATAAGGGCGAAAAGTTGGCTTCTGCTGTTTCATTGTCAAATTACGGTGGGTTCGGAAAAATTGGAGCCACCGCAACCATAAAAGTATCTCAAACTTCTTACCGAATCCCGGATTTGTCACGATCCAAGATGATTTATTTGTGCACTTGCACCGGCGTGACTCGGTAGATCAATGATCGCAAATTCCTAGCAGTCAGTCAGTCGAAGGCGCTGGTTCGTTGGAATCGGTGCCACCAAGGACATGAATGCGTGGCTTTGGCTCGGGTGGTCATCCAAGGCGTTGTCCGCATTGCCACATGTCCCGAGATTTTTGGAAATCCCATGTCCTTGGGGGGCGGATCGAAGAGTGGCTGACGCTTCCCCATTCGCTTCGGCGCTCATAGCGCGCCGAAGCGGCGGTGGCGTCTTCTATATTCCGTCACTGCTTCGAAGAGGTCGCCTTGGCGGAAGTCGGGCCAGAATTTTTTCACAATGATGATCTCGGCGTAGCTGATCTGCCAGAGGAGGAAATTGGAAATCCGCATCTCGCC
>Ga0105044_10015679_pt1 | contig 10237 bp, 12 predicted proteins | sample MAT01_FD_78092 | JGI IMG/M metagenome (GOLD analysis project Ga0105044, IMG submission 78092) | Freshwater microbial communities from Lake Fryxell liftoff mats and glacier meltwater in Antarctica - MAT-01 | ecosystem: Environmental > Aquatic > Freshwater > Ice > Liftoff microbial mat | place...
CAACACCGATATAAATCTTATTTTTAGCTGTATTCGTTATAATATTTCTTGTCCAATGCCGATTGTTTTCACCTGCAGGCAGGGTAACAATTTTTTTTGCTGTAATCTGTTGTAGTAAAGTGTCGCCAAGCTTATAATTATATTTTATCAAAGCATCTGTATTGCCTACATAAAAATTATTTTCAATAATCAGCATTCCAAAAGGCTGGTTCAAATTTTCAGCAAAGACGTATCTCTTTTCTGGTATTCCATTTTTATCCTCATCCCTAAAAAGTATAATTCTATTGGCACTTTCTCCAATATGTTGTGTCTTTATTTTACGAGAAATTTTAGCGCCTAATTTTAATATACCTTTTAATATTGTATTTGATTCTGCTACAAAAATATCGCCATTGTCAGCCACATAAATCCATCGTGGATGCTCCAAACCATCCGCAAATTTATTTACCGAAAAACCTTTTGGCGCCTTAGGAATTTCACCCTCTTTCCATCCAATTACTTCACTGAAGTTTTTTGCTGAACCGGTAGCAAAAGGAATAGGTAAACTGTCATCTTTATAACCGGATGTTGTTACAGATCCGCTATAGGATCCTTCATTCATTTTTTTTGTGTTACAAGATAAAGTAATCAAAAAAAATAATGAGATGGAGAATATAGGTTTCATTTTATTATAAATTCGAATGATAAATTTATTTTTCCCCTATAAGTGTTTTTAAAAGCAATTTTGCTACAGCTTCGGAGGATGCTGGATTTTGTCCTGTAATTAACAATCCATCCTGTTGTGCAAATGATGACCAGTCTGCTCCTTTGCTATAATGTGCGCCCAATTTTTTCAATTCGTCTTCGAGTAAAAATGGAACTACTTTGGTTAAACCCACAGTTTTTTCTTCCGTATTGGAAAACCCAGTAACCTTTTTCCCCTTAACTAACGAATGACCATTTTCTGCTTTTACTTTAATTAATGCTGCTGGTGCGTGGCATACAAATGCAATTGGTTTTTGATTGTTATAAAAATCCTGAATTAATTTTATTGATATGCTATCATTAGCCAAATCCCACAATGGACCATGCCCGCCAGGATAAAATACTGCATCATAATCTGCAGGATCAATATCGCTTAATTTTAATGAATAAGCTACTTTGTCAATTGCTTCGTTATCCTTGTAAAAGCGTTTAGTTGCCTCTGTTTGTGCATCGGCTGCTTCACTTTTTGGGTCAACGGGTGGTTGACCACCTGCGGGTGATGCAATAGTTAAAACTGCGCCTGCATCTGCCAAAACGTAATAAGGTGCTGCAAATTCTTCAATCCAGAAACCGGTTTTTTGTCCAGTATTTCCCAACTCACTATGAGAGGTTAACACAATTAGAATTTTCTTTGTCATGATTTTGAGTTTTAATCAAATATTTATTTCTACTTTACGTTATCTCTAAAAAGGTCTTTAAATGCATTCGCTAGTTCATTCATATCATGATTAAACTCTCTCTGAAATGATTCATTCTGTGATATTACTTTTGTATTAATGTTATTCATATCATTTTCAAATTCGGAGTTCTTTTGCTGTAATTTTTCTTTTATTTTCCTTAATTTTTTATTAGCATTGTTTATATCTATTAGTATTTTTTCTTTAACTGTATTATTAGCAGTAGCCATTTTGGCTTCAAGTTTCGTTATATCTTGTTCCATTCTGGCTATAGCCAATTCTGATTGGCTTTTGAAAAATTTCCAGCTTGCTATTGCATTTTTTTTTGCGGAATCATTGATAGGGATTACTGCTTCTTTTACATCCTGATTTGCTTCTTTTAATTTATTATTTGTATTTGTAATGTCTTTGTTAGTTGTATCATTACAACTAATTATCAATAAGCTCATAATGAATCCAATAATTGTAAAGGTTAGTATTTTTTTCATATTCTGAATTTATATAGTTGAATTATAATAATTTAAAGGTCACTAAATCTGTACCAGAAATTGTAATGCAACTTTGCTAATTTGTTGTAACATTCACAGTTTATTTAGGAAATTTAATCTTTAAATTTTCAATTGTTTTCACTATTGTTTTTGCTACAAAATAAGTTCGGTACCACTTATCATCTGCAGGAACTATCAACCATGGACTAGCTTTGCTGCATTGTTTAAATATATACTGGTACGCATCTATATAATTATTCCAAAGTTTAGACTCCTTATTATCTTCTACATTTTGTTTCCATCTTTTTTCCGGAACAGTTATTCTTTTTTTAAGCCTTTTTGTTTGTTCTTTTTGTGAAAGGTGAAGATAAAACTTTAAAATAATGGTATTATTACACAATAGATGTTCTTCAAATTTATTGATCATATTACACCGCTCCTGAATTTCTTTTTTATCAATCAGTTTATGTACAACAGGGAATAACACATCTTCATAATGTGAACGATTAAATACCTGCATCATCCCTCGTTCTGGCAAATTTGCATAGATACGCCAGAGAAATTCGTGTAATTGTTCTTCTGCAGTTGGTGTTTTAAAAGACTTTACATTACATCCCTGAGGATTCATACAAGAAAATACATGCCTAATTGTTCCATCTTTACCCGAGGTATCCATTCCCTGCAAAATAATGAGCAACGAATATTTACCTTCGGCATAAAAAAGATTTTGGAGGGTATATAGTTGATTATGCAAATATTTCAATTCCTTGCTTGCCGATGATTTAGTAAAATTGTCAGGCGCTTTTGTTGATATATTGTTGATGTGTTTCATTTTTTATGCGCAACTTACTCTTCAAGGTAATTGGCTGTTTCTAGTTTCATCTCTGGAGAAAAATCATAAACTCTTGGTATACCAGAGGAAATATTTATATCAGCAATTTCTATTTCACTATAATCGTCTAAATACATCATTAAAGCTCTTAAACTATTACCATGGGCTACAATCAATATATTTTTTTCTTCTTGCAGTTGAGGTTTGATAAAAGTATTATAATATGGAACCACTCTGTTATATGTATCTTTAAGACTCTCTCCATTAGGTGGTGCTATATCGTAGCTTCTTCTCCATGAAAGTACTTTTTCAACGCCATATTTAAGTTCCATATCTGTTTTATTCAGTCCCTGAAGGTTACCGTAGTTTCTTTCATTCAAAGCTGCATTTTGAATAACAGGGATCTTTTTTCCCATTTCATTTAAAATTATTGCAAGCGTATGAACGGCTCTTTTCAATACAGAAGTAAACGCTATATCAATGATATAATTCTCTAAAAGAATGCCGGCAAATCTTGCTTCCTGTTCACCCAACGTAGTAAGCTCTACATCTACCTCTCCCGTAAACTTGTTTTCACGGTTCCAAGTAGATTGTCCGTGTCGTAATAATATAAGCGATGCCATATACTTACTGTTTATTGAGAAATTTCGGGTCTGTTATTATTTAATTATTGCACTTAATCTTCTAAAAGCATTGCCGCTAATCGTTTATCCCTTTGGTATAAATCTTTTCTAAAATTTAGTTGACCTTTGTTATCTACCCATGCGGTAAAATAAACAATGAAAACTGACTCTGCTTTTTTAACAGTAACTGTTTGTTCTTTACCCAAGTGCATTGCTGTATTAATTTTTTGTGATGTCCATGCTGTGTCGTTTTTTAGTAAATAATTTGCCATTTTTTCTGCATTTGACAGGCGAATACAGCCATGGCTAAATGCTCTTGAACTTTCGTTAAACAAAGATTTTGCTGGCGAATCATGGAGGTATATATCAAAACTGTTGGGAAATAAAAATTTAACTAACCCTAATGAATTGTTAGGACCTGGTTTTTGCCTAACATTACCATCTTTCCACTCCATGTTTTGCCTAACTAAATAATTTTTATTTCGGCTTATTCCAGGCAATATTTCTTTTTGTAGAATGCTTTTAGGAACGTTCCAATATGGACTAAATACTACATATTTTATATTTCCTGAAAAAATTACTGTTTTATGTAATGGCTTTCCTAACACAGCATCCATGCTCCATATAAGGCTATCATGTTCATAAGCGTGAAGTTTAAATTCTGGAATATTTACAACAAAATAATCACCTGAAACAGTTACAGGTAACCATCTACTGCGCTCCATGTTTACCGCTATTTGCTGAATTCTTGTGTTTAACGATATATTCATTTCACTAATCAACGAAGTTCCAATAATACCATCTATTTTTATTCCTAAACGTTCTTGTATTTTTTTAACTGCGACTTCTAGATTGTCATCAAATATAATACTGCCATTATTTTGAGGCAAATCACCAACAGTTAAAAGCCATTTTCTAATAGTGCCAATTGTAATAGACGAATCGCCTTTTTTAAGACTCTTTTTTACGCTAGAAATTGTAGGGAGACCACCAGCTTGTTTAATATCATTGTATTTTTTCAATTCTTTTTTTAATAAGGAGTATTGTCTGTAAACAGGAGGACTTTTTAAAATATCTTTTCCATCAATTAGTGAATCAAGTAATAAGGAATATGATATTTTTTTTCGGGGTACATACCAATTAATACTTTTTGTTTGCTTTTCGCTAATGCCAGCCCACACGTTTTTGGCATATATAAAATATTGTGCAGTCAACATGATTTCGGTGTTAACATTAAGACTATCCATGTTTTCATCGCTCATCATTTCGGTAAATTCATTTTGGTAGGGTAATTTACTTTCAACACCTTCGGTCTCGATATTTTTAATATGGTTAAACAAGTTACTAGCTTGTTCTATCATACTATTCTCATCAAACCATGCATATGCGTATTGACGACTAATATAAAAAGAGTCTAGTTCCTTTTTTATTGTTTTTAATTCTGGGTATTTTGTAAAAAATGATGAAACATTTGCCGTATCAAATTTTATTGTTTGCTGATTACTGAAACTACCAGCAATGCTATTTGTAGATATTCTATCACTTGCTGTTGAATCTTTCTGAGATTCATTATTTTTATTACTGTTGCACGAAATGAATATCAACAATATAACTAGTATTTTGAAGTTTAAATATATCATTATCAATAATTATTCGTATGCATTTATAGATACAATATTCGACAAACTACTCCATCTATTTAATCCTTTCTTTGTTTTCTCTTTCAGTTTATTAACTGTTTTACCTACAATAGTATCATCCATTAAATATGATGTCGTCTTTGATAGTTTATTTTGCTTTTTATCTTCTTTTTTCAATACATGTTTGTTTGCCATTTTTTAATAATTTATGTTTTATAGTAATTTTATTTATTCTTACTGTAAAGATGATAGTAAATACTTCCTATTAAGTTATATAGTGTTTACAATAAATTGTAACAATCACACATTGATCGGTTTTACTACTATTTACAAGTAGCTTACAAAAGATTAGAACTAATCTGTAAAATAAATGAATTGCAATAATGAGTGAGGAAATTGAAAATATAGAACTTATTCCACCAAAGAAATACTTTATTTCTAAGCAGTTAGATGATTTTTTTAGTGGTATCTACAATGTCTATATTTTTATTTTACAGTTTTTTAAAGAAGCTTTTTCTCAACCATTTGAATTTAAAGAGTTCATTAATCAATGCTATCAGGTTGGTTGTAAATCTTTACCGTTAATTTCTTTAACCGGATTTATAACAGGTCTTGTTTTTACAAAACAATCTCGCCCATCTTTATCGGAGTTTGGGGCAACTTCTTGGTTACCTTCTCTAATATCAATTGCAATAATTAGGGCATTAGCTCCTTTGGTTACTGCATTAATAGCTGCTGGCAAAGTTGGCTCTAATATGGGAGCTGAGTTGGGTTCTATGAAAGTTACAGAACAAATTGATGCCATGGAAGTATCGGGAACCAATCCATTTAAATTCTTAGTGGTCACACGAATTACAGCTGTCACCTTAATGCTTCCAATATTGGTAATTTACACTGGCTTAATTGGTATGTTTGGAGCCTATCTCAATATTCATAATAATGAATTGACAAGCTTTCCTGCTTTCATAAATAGTGCTTTTAACACCATTTCATTCCTCGATATTATTGCCTCTATTTCTAAAGCCATTTGTTTTGGGTTTACTATTGGAGTAGCTGGTTGTTATCAGGGGTATTATGCAAAAAATGGAACAGTAGGTGTTGGGATGGCTGCAAATAGTGCTGTTGTACTTTCTATGTTTATGATTTTTATGGAAGAAATGATAATTGTACAAATTGTTAATGTATTTAGATGAAACTATTAGACACTCATATTGATACTAATAACACAATAATTTCCATACGTGATTTAAAAAAATCATTTGATACCAATGTTGTGCTAAAAGGTATTGAGATTGATGTTTTTAAAGGAGAGAACATAGCAGTACTTGGTCGTTCGGGCAGTGGAAAGTCTATTTTAATAAAAATAATATCTGGGTTGTTAAAACCAGATAGTGGTACCGTAAAAGTTTTAGGGCAGGAAGTAAACAAATTAAGTAAAAAGGATTTACAGGAATTGAGACTAAAAATTGGATTTTCTTTTCAAAGCAGTGCATTGTATGATAGTATGAGTGTAAGAGAAAACCTTGCATTCCCGTTAGTGAGAAACAAACGCAATTTAAAAGCTAAAGAAGTAACTACAGCAATAGAATCTGTACTTGATGATGTTGGATTATCTCAAACCATTAATCAAATGCCTTCTGAACTATCAGGAGGACAGCGTAAGCGAATTGGTATTGCTCGAACACTTATTATGAAGCCAGAAATAATGTTGTATGATGAACCTACATCTGGGCTTGATCCAATGACATGTATTGATATAAATAACCTAATTGTTAAAGTTAAAGAGCAATACAAAGCTACATCTATCATTATCACTCACGATCTTACTTGTGCTAAAGCAACTTCAGATAGAGTAACAATGATTTTGGATGGTAAATTTTTAATACCAGGAACTTTTGACGCAATTTTTAATAATGATAACGAAGCAACAAAGAAATATTTTAATTACAATTTTATAAATATCAAATGATTAAATTTAAAAATAACCGCCCTGTAATAGTTGGAATTTTTATAATTCTTGGGCTGGCTATATTGGTTGTTACCATATTTACTTTAGGGGGTCAGAAAAAAACATTCGTAAAATCTTTAACCATACACGCAGTATTTAATGATGTAGGTGGATTATTAAAAGGTGGGAATGTTTGGTTTTCTGGTGTTAAAGTAGGTATTGTTAAGCATATTAGTTTTTATGGACGTAATCAAGTAGAAGTTACTATGAGTATTGAGAAAGAAGCACAACCACAAATTCGTAAAAATGCGATGGTTAAAATTGGGTCTGATGGGTTAATTGGTAATAAAATTGTGGTTATATATGGAGGCGACTCAACAATTCCTCAGGTAGAAATTGGAGATTTCTTAAATGCCTCTATTTCTTTAAGTACAGATGATATGATGGCAACTTTACAAGCTAATAATAAAAACTTGCTAGAAATAACAAAGGATTTTAAAAGTATTAGCAAAAAAATAGATAGTGGAAACGGAACACTTTCTACTTTAATAAACGACCATGCAATGGCTAACAAATTGAATAATACCATTGATAAGCTAGAAGCTACCGCTTCTAATTTTAAAACTGTTTCCATTGCTAGTAAAGATGTTTTATCTAATCTTCAAAATTTTTCTGGAAGAATTAATAATCCAAGTAATTCTATTAATAAGCTAGTATCCGATACTATTATGTATAATAATGTTAGAGTTACATTATTGCAATTGGAAAAATCTGCTGAAGCCGTTTCTAAGTTTGCTGGTAATTTGAAAACCGTAAGTGAACGCTTAAATCAACAGGATAATATTGTTGGTGTATTGTTAAATGATCCATCATCAGCTAACACTATAAAGATTACATTAAAGAACTTAGAAACAAGTAGTAAAAAGCTTGATGAGAATCTTGAAGCATTGCAGCACAATTTTCTACTTAGAGGATTCTTTAGGAAAAAAGAAAAAGAAAAAGCAAATCAGTAAAATATGGTAAAAAATAAACTTTCCACATTAACAGTTCTTATCGTTTTCAGTTTATCCTGCTCCACAACAAGAATTACTAGTAGTTGGAGAGAACCTGATAAAACTATAGTTATTGAAAAATTGAATAAGGTATTAGTAGTGGCATTGTTTAAAGATGAAACTAGCAGGCGCAGGGCAGAAGATCAAATGGCAGGATATCTTAATGGGAAAGGGATTATGAGCTATAATTACCTTGATGTTAATTTTAATGAAGCTAATGAAGAATTATTAAGACATAAAATTGAAACAGACGGGTTTGATGATGTTGTAACAATGCAGTTGGTAGATGTTGATAAAGAAAAGATTTATACACCAGGTAATATTAGTCTTTACCCAAATTATTACCGAAGTTTTAGTGGTTATTATTACAGAAGCTGGTCTAATTATTCAACACCTAGTTATTACTCTACAACAAAGACCTATGTAATTAAAACCAATGTTTATTCTATAAAGAGCAATAATATTATCTGGTCAGGACTTAAACAAACTACTAACCATAGTGGATTGCAGAAAATTACTGAAGAAGTAGCTTTAGCAGTTTACAAGCAAATGATTAAAGAAGGGTTTGTGAGTAATTAAAAAATTGAATATCTATTTATTTATAAAAATTTAAATTTAAAAAAATGAACTTTTCTCAAGATTTACAAGAACTTTTAAACTACCCCGCTCTCCAAAAAATGGATGCAACAACAGGTAAACCTGAAAATGAAGAATTATACGATGTAGTTAGTCAATCTGTATTGGTAATTTTTTTATCGGGTTTGTATAAAGCTACTCGAACTAAAGTGAATGCAGAAGAAATACAAAAAGAACAAAATGTGAAAGATTTATTAAATAAAATCTTTGATGATAAAGCAGCAGTTTTAACCGCCGTAGCTGAATTTACAAAAAGGGATGAAAAATTTATCAATACTCAATTAGAAGGAGTTGCGAATGGTTATTTAAAGATGATTAATCAAAGTGATTACGCAACAGAATTGAAAAAAGAAAATTCTTTTGAAGAATTATTAAGCAGTGAAAGGATTAAAATACTTCCATGTTTACCACCAGGATTACAAACTGGCAAGCTATTTAATGACGAAACTATGGATGACAATACTAATAAGATGGAAGGACCTATATCTTCTTTAATGAATAAAATAGAAGGTGTTTTTTCTAAAGGTGATTAGTTGATATAATCTTTTATAATTTATAAAATCGGTTGCTAATTCAATTTAAAAAAATGCGAAAAAACTTAAGTAATAATCTTTTAATGGAAAATCTTACTAATTCAAAGATATTTTTTCTTAAACAAGGATTTAAATTAAACCCGAAGTTTCCAATAAGTGATAGGGCTGCAAGTTTCATTGCAGGAAACAATAAAATTGATTTAATGCTTTTTGAAAAATCTGCTTTTAAAAGGGTTTCACAAAATAATATTTCCAATACAATTACAATAACTGAAAGACTATTTTCGATTTCTGCAGAAAATAATGAAGAAGTGGATGTAATGTCAGCCAATGAAGTAGAAGCAGAATGCAAAGTCTTTTCCAAACTTGGATCTAAAGATGGATGGGTGTATGTAAGTGGCTTCTGGATTGAAAATCTAGAAGTTAGGTTATACAATAGATCAAAATAATAAATTTTAAAAAACTTGGAAACAGTTATTTAAAAGTACCGTAAATATGTACGGGTTTCGTGTTTTTAATTCGTAATGTGAATATCTTAAATAAAGGGATATAAATTGACCTTAATATTATTGTAAATCGATGATTATATTTTATGGCAGAAGTAAAAATACTAATTCATGCTGATTTGGAATAAGTTGTATCTTTTAATTAAAATACAAAATGGTAACAATAGATAATTATTTAGACACTCATTATATACACAGAAGTAATTGGTTAAGAGCAGCTGTTTTAGGCGCAAATGATGGTATAATATCTATTTCAAGTCTCGCAATAGGTGTAGCTACCGCCAGTTCTTTGCGTGAGCCTATTATTTTAGCAACAGTAGCAGGTCTTGTTGCAGGAGCTTTATCTATGGCTGCTGGTGAGTATGTTTCCGTAAGTTCCCAAACAGACACAGAAAGAGCAGATATTGAAAGAGAGATTCAAGAGCTTAAAGATATGCCAGAAGAAGAGTTAAATATATTATCTCAAATTTACGAAAGGAGAGGATTGAAAAAAGAAACTGCAATGCAGGTTGCTTTAGAACTAACTGAAATAGATGCCTTGGCCGCACATATAAGAGA
>Ga0105044_10015681_pt1 | contig 10236 bp, 9 predicted proteins | sample MAT01_FD_78092 | JGI IMG/M metagenome (GOLD analysis project Ga0105044, IMG submission 78092) | Freshwater microbial communities from Lake Fryxell liftoff mats and glacier meltwater in Antarctica - MAT-01 | ecosystem: Environmental > Aquatic > Freshwater > Ice > Liftoff microbial mat | place...
CGAGCGGCGCAAGGAGGCTCGGCGAATGGATCATTCCGCCGCCTGGCAGTCGCGTGAACCCTCGGTGCCACGCACGACGGAGCTCGCGCCGGGCGAGGGCGCTTTTGAAGAGGCCGCTCAGTCCTGGAAGGCGCGCGGCGATCTCCTCGTAGTCCGCTTCGGTCGAAGCGCTCATAATGCCCTCGACGGACGTGCCTCGGGGGGACGCCGCGATGAGCGCTCTCGTGAGCTCTTCCGCATAGCGCGGGGCACCGCCGGGAAGCGGGATGAGGATCTCGTCGATGATGACGCGGAGGCTCACCATGCGCCCTCCGATCCACACGAATCTAGTGGAAACAACCGACGCCTCGGGTAGCTCCCCACTAAAGAGACCATCGTACCGGCCCGGGGGTGACGCAGATCACACTGCCGGGTCGGTTGCGCCGCTCTTCGCCGCCTCGCGCAATGCGGCGCGCCAGTCGCGGAGGGGTTCCAGCCCGGCTCTGCCCCACGCGTCGTGACCAAGCACTGAGTATGCGGGTCGCGGCGCCGGACGCAAGAACGAGGCACTGTCGGTTGCCGTAATCCGCTCCGGGTCCAGTCGCGCCTCGGTGAAGACGGCGCGCGCGAAGTCGAACCAGCTTGCCTGTCCTGAGTTCGTGCCGTGGTAGATGCCGACCGGTGCATCCGCATCGAGCATGGCAACGAGTGCTTGCGCGAGGTCCCGAGTCCAGGTCGGCTGTCCGAGCTGGTCGTTGACCACGGCAAGCTCGGCGCGGTCAACGGCCAGTCTGCGCATGGTTTTTGCAAAGTTGGGGCCGTGCGCACCATAGAGCCACGCGGTGCGCACGATGAATGAACCTTTGGGATGCGCGGCAAGCACGAGCTCTTCGCCTTCCGCTTTCGTGCGGCCGTAAGCAGAGACTGGATGCCTCGGCGCATCCTCGGCGTACGGGGAGGTCGCGGTGCCGTCAAAGACGTAGTCGGTCGAGATCTGCACGAGCCTTGCGTCGTTGCGCCGCGCCGCATCCGCGAGCAGGCCAGCACCCGTAGCGTTAGTTGCGCGGGCCTCGGACTCGTGGGTCTCCGCGTCGTCGACCCGTGTAAAGGCTGCGGCATTGATCACGACATCGTGGCCCGCGACGGCGGCGTCGACCTTTGCGCGATCTGTGATGTCCAGGTCGGAGCGACCGAGGGCGGTGACACCGCGCCCGGCGAGCGCGAGCGTCAGGTCGGTGCCGAGCATCCCGCGTGCCCCAGTGACGAGGTACCGGGTCACAGTGCCGCGCGCACTGTGAGCGGCTCCCACCAGGCGCGGTTGTCTCGATACCACTGCACAACATCCGCGAGACCCTCCGCGAACGGCACGAGTGGTTCGTAGCCGAGCTCGGTATGGATTTTCGAGATGTCGACGCTGTACCGCAGATCGTGCCCGAGGCGATCTGGCACCCGGTCGACGTACGACCAGTCTTTGCCGGTCGCATCCAACAGCAGTTGGGTGAGTTGCTTGTTGGTGAGTTCGGTACCCCCGCCGATGTTGTAGATCTCGCCAGCGCGCCCGTTCACCAGCACCATCGCGATGCCGCGCGTATGGTCATCGACATGCAGCCAGTCGCGGATGTTATTGCCTTCGCCATAGAGCGGAACATGCTTGTCGTCGATCAGGTTGGTCACGAACAGCGGGATGACCTTCTCGGGAAAGTGGTATGGGCCGTAGTTATTCGAACAGCGCGTGATCGACAGATTGAGTCCGTGAGTGCGGAAGTAGCTGCGAGCGAGCAGATCGCTGCCAGCCTTCGACGCTGAGTACGGGGAGTTGGGCTCGAGTGGCCGGGTCTCGTCCCAGCTGCCCTCGACAATGGATCCGTAGACCTCGTCGGTTGAGACGTGCACGAAGCGCGTGCCGCCGGCACGCATGGCCGCGTGGAGCAAGCGCTGGGTGCCAAGCACGTTGGTCTCGACGAAGATGCTGGAGTCGCGCACCGAGCGGTCGACGTGCGATTCGGCGGCAAAGTGCACGATCGCATCGACCCCCGGCAGTATCCGGTCGAGCAGTTCGGCATCGCGGATGTCGCCGTGTACGAAGCTGTACCGCGGCGAATCGGCAACAGGGCTGAGGTTCGCAAGGTTGCCAGAGTACGTGAGGGCGTCGAGCACGACGATGTCAGCACCCTCTAGGCCGGGGTACGCGTCTTCCAGCGTGCGACGCACGAAGTTGGAACCGATGAACCCGGCACCGCCAGTGACCAGCAGTCGCATGAACCCCACTATAACGGTCACGACCGGAGGCGCCGCCTGTGGCGCACACCACTGCGAGACCGAGGCATTCGTGCTGCATTGGTAGGCTTAGTACCGCCCCGATTCGCGAACTACCGGTGACCAGAACGTTCAAATCGGTGCCCCCAACATGTCTGCCATCGGGAGAGGAGCCGACGATGGGGATGCTGCAGGACGCGAGCGCGCTCGCCAAGCGTGTGCTGCCTAGGCGGGCGATTGCGCTTATCGAGCCTCACGTAAGCGCCCTGCCCGATCGTATCGGGGCGTGGCTGAATCCCGCGAAGTACGCTGGCATGCCCGCGGGCCCGACCGATCCACTCGTCATCGGCGACGGCAGATCTCGGCTTGTAATTGGTCCACTGAACACCGCAGGTCAGGCGCACCAGTGGGCCCGTGCAGTCGACGCCCAGGCCGGCCGGGCCGCGATCAGCCTCGTCGTAGAATCGCCAGACAGCTTCCGCTTCGATGCCGATCGTGCAGTGCCTCGTCTGCGCGCCGAGCGGTCGAGCGACTGGCAGCGCGCAGAGTTCCAGGCCGTTGTCGCCCAAGCGACGCACGTGCTCATCGAGTCGGGGCAACCACTGTTCGGGCCCCTCTTTCGGGGCGACATTGTGCGCCAAGTTGGTGCGCTCCACCAACGTGGAATCCGGGTGGCAATCGTCCTACACGGCTCCGACGTGCGGGACCTTTCGGCCCATCGCGCCCGCGAGCCGCGCTCGCCATACGAGAGCATCGAGTTGGTGCCTGACGCCCCAGAGCTTGATGCGTCCGCGGCGCGCGTCCGCCGCGTCATAACCCAGCTCGACGTTCCGCTGTTCGGTTCGACGCCAGGCGTGCAGTTCGATCTGCCTGAAGCCGTCTGGCTCCCGGTCGTCGTCAACCCCGACGAGTGGGCCGCCGATGGTGTGCCGTTGCAGCGCGCAGTGCCGGTGGTGGTGCATGCGCCAAGCCGGGGTGGGCTGAAAGGCTCGGAGGTGGCCGACGAAGTGCTCTGGCGGTTGCATCGGGATGGACTCGTCGAGTACCGCCGCCTTGAAGGCGTTGCTCACAGCGAAGTGCGCAACGCGTTTCGCACAGCCGACATCGTCGTCGACTCGCTGCGGATGGGCGGTTACGGAGTTGGGGCATGTGAGGCGATGGCAGCCGGCCGTCTCGTGCTGTCTTACGTGAATGAGCATGCCCTAAACATGGTTGAAGCGCTCGTCGGTGAGCAGCCGCCGATCTGGCCAGCCGACGTCGGCACCCTCGAGGCGGCTGTGCGTGTGGTGCTTGCAGAACGCGCCGGAGCGCGCGCGCTCGCCGCCCGAGGGCCTGCGTTCGTTCGGCTGGCGCACGATGGGCGGGTGAGTGCCGCCGCGCTCGAGGCTTTCCTCGAATCGTAGATTCAAGGCGAGCGCACAGCACTGAGATCAAAAAGGGGCCGCGGGCTAGGCTTGCCGCGTGAATCTATCGTCGACGGGGATGAACATTTCGGTCGCGTTGTGCACCCACAACGGTGAGCGGTACATCGGCGAGCAACTCCGAAGCATTCTGGCCCAGTCCGTCGCTCCCTCCGAGGTCATCGTGTCGGATGACGCGTCAAGTGACCGCACGATCGAACTGGTGCGCGCGGCCATGGCCGACCATCCCTCCGTTTCCCTGACGGTACTGGCAAATGCAACCCCTCTCGGTGTTAGGAGAAACTTCCAGCAGGCCACGCTGGCCTGTTCCGGCGACGTGATTGCGCTGAGCGACCAAGACGACAGCTGGCACCCCGAGAAGCTGGAACGCGTCCTTGAAGTCTTCGCGCTTCGCCCTGACGTCGCTCTCGTACACACCGATGCGCGTCTGGTTGCCGGTGACGGTAAACCGGTCGGACTCACCCTGCTCAAAAGTCTCGAGGTGCGACCTTCGGAGATCCGCGAGATTCACGAAGGGCAAGCCTTCGCCGCGCTGCTTCGGCGGAATCTCGTCACCGGGGCTACCGTCGTCTTCAGATCTTCGCTCATGATGAGTGCCGCCCCGTTCCCAGAAAGCTGGGTTCACGACGAGTGGATCGGCATTATCGCCGCCGCCACTGCGCCCACCGAGTTGATCGAACGCGAGCTAGTGGACTATCGCCAGCACGGTGCCAATCAGATCGGCGCCCGCAAGCTGACGATGCTTGACAAGATACGAAAGCTCCGCGAACCGCGTCAGGAGCGCAATGAGCACCTCGTCGAACGTGCCATCGACCTGACAGAGCGACTCGAGGAGCTTGAGCAGCGTGGCGTGCAGGTTGACCCCGTGAGAATGGAGCTCGCGCGGCGGAAGCTCGCGCATGAGAGGGCACGCCTCGCACTGCCGATTGCTCGCATCCGACGCGTGCTGCCCGTGCTCAGTGCAACGGCTCGAGGCAACTATCGAAGCTTCGGGCGTGGGATTCAGGACGTCGTCAGGGACATCGTCCAGCCAGCTGAGCCCGCGCGATAGGATCGTCCCCGTGGGGATACGTGAGCTTGCGATAGCTGATTGCTGGGAAATCATCCCAACGCAATGGAAGGACGATCGCGGCGTATTCCTAGAGTCCTTCAGGGCAGATCACCTCGAGGCGGCGACTGGCGGCTCTTTCGTGCTGCGGCAGAGCAACATCTCTGTCTCGAATCGCGGGGTGCTTCGCGGCATCCATTTTGCGGATGTCCCTCCCGGTCAGGCGAAGTACGTGACCGTCACAAGCGGTGCCGGTCTGGACTTCGTCGTCGACATTCGCGTGGGGTCGCCAACGTTCGGACAATGGGAATCGGTTCTGCTCGATACGGTCGAGCGCAAGGCCCTGTACCTGACGGTGGGCGTCGGGCACGCCTTCCTTTCCCTGACCGACGGCACCACACTCAGCTATCTTGTGAGCCAGACATACAACCCGGCAGCTGAGCACTCCATTAACCCGCTCGATCCGCAGATCGCTCTGAAGTTTCCGGCTGAATCGGGACCGATAGTGATGTCGCCGAAAGACCGAGAAGCGCCCTTTCTTGCTGATCTCGTGGTCGCCGGCACGTTACCCCAATGGGATGCCGTCAAGGCGTTCCGCGCAGTCGAAGGCATGTGATGCGCGGAATCATCCTTGCAGGCGGGAGCGGCACCCGATTGTGGCCGATCACCAAAGGCATTTCCAAGCAACTGATGCCGATTTACGACAAGCCCATGATCTACTACCCACTGTCGACGCTGATGATGGCTGGCATTCGGGACATTCTGATTATCACGACGCCGGATGACCAGCCCCAATTCCAACGGTTGCTTGGCGATGGCAGCGAGCTGGGCATTTCTCTCAGCTACGCCTCGCAGCCTTCCCCCGATGGCCTTGCGCAAGCGTTCATTATTGGGGAGCACTTCATCGGCGACGAAAAAGTCGCGCTTGTTCTCGGAGACAATATCTTCCACGGCACAAGCTTGGGTTCGAACCTCAGTAGCAATACTGATGTCGTCGGTGCGCTCATCTTCGCGTACCACGTCGCCAACCCCGGTGCGTACGGAGTCGTTGAGTTCGATCAGGAGCTTCGGGCCATCTCCATCGAGGAGAAGCCGTCCCGCCCCAAGAGTAATTTCGCGATCCCCGGGCTCTATTTCTACGACAACAGCGTCGTCGCCGTCGCCCAATCGATCACGCCGAGCGCGCGGGGTGAGCTCGAGATCTCGACTGTCAATGAGCACTATCTTCACGCTGGCACTCTTCAAGTGCGCGTGCTTGACCGAGGCACGGCATGGCTCGACGCCGGCACCTTTGAGTCGATGATGCAGGCGACCGAGTTCGTTCGAGTCATCGAGGCCCGCCAAGGCCACAAGATCGGCTGTGTCGAGGAGATCGCGTGGCGGGCCGGTTGGATCGGGGACAATCAGCTTGCGGCAAGCGCAGCATCGCTCGCCAAAAGCGGATACGGGAGCTATCTCACCGACCTGCTCGTTGGTGATCGATGAGTAGCGTCCGCAAAGCTTGGAGCGTGCTCCGCAAGAAGGGGCCAATACCGTTCATGCGTGTAGCGCTTGAACGAATCGGCGGACCATACTCTGGCTCTCTTGTCGCCTACGAGGATGCGCGGACGGTCGACTTCACATCGCCCCATCCCGCGGTGTTGAATCCAATCTCGTTGCCCCTTGGCCCACTGAACGTCGCATGGATTATGTCGCCACCCGGTGACGGCAGCGGTGGTCACCAGAACATATTTCGATTCATTCGTTACCTCGAGCTCGCCGGCCATGAGTCCAAGATCTACCTCCACAACATGGAGGGGGTGTACTCCCCGGCTGAGGTGGCGGCCCGACTGCGGTCGGGCTCGTACGTGCGGGTCAATGCCACAGTCGAGAGCCTGACCCCGGCCGGGGTCGCTGCGGATACTCACGTTATCGTCGCCACAGGCTGGGAGACTGCGTACCATTCCTATGTAGACCCTTCAAGCGCGAGAAGGCTCTATTTCGTGCAGGACTTCGAGCCGTATTTTTACACGATCGGCACTGAGACGGTCCTCGCCGAAAATACCTATCGATTCGGATTCACCGGGATCACTGCGGGAGACTGGCTTGCGCAGAAACTCTCGCGGGAGTACAGCATGCCCACCCACTCGTACCAGTTCGGTGCCGACAATGCCGACTACAACTTCATCAACGACGAGCCCCGCAACGAGGTGTTCTTTTATGCCCGACCAGGCACCCAGCGTCGGGGATTCGAACTGGGGATCATGGCCCTCGACACGTTCGCTCGGGAGCGCCCCCAGTTCACGATCAACCTCGCCGGGTCAGACGTTCGACGGTACCGAATCCCCTTTCGCTACAACAATCTCAAGAGCTTGCCGGTCGCGGATCTCAACGCTCTCTACAACCGGTGTGCCGTTGGGCTTGTGCTGTCACTGACAAACATGTCTCTGCTGCCGCTCGAACTCATCGCAGCCGGCGTCATCCCTGTTGTCAATGACGGACCGAACAACAGAATGGTCTCGAGTAATCCGTACATCGAGTACGCCCCACCGACGCCGCGCGCACTCGCCGACCGGCTGATCTCGATTGTTGATCGTGCCGATCTCGTGCAGCATTCGCGCGAAGCATCAGCGAGTCTCGGATCCGAGGGTTGGGACGAGTCGGGCCGGCAGTTCGTCGCAGCGTTCGAGGGCGCCCTCCGTGGCTGACAGCATCGTCATTGGGGCCAACGGGTTCCTCGGCTCGAGCCTCGTGGATGAGCTCGCGACCCGCGGGCACACGGTGACCGCCTTCGATCGATTCTCACGACCAACGACCTATTCTGCGAAGGTGCGCTCTGTCACCGGAGACTTCCTCGATAGCGCGGCGCTCGCTTCGGCCATTCGCGGCCACGAGCACGTGTTCCACTTCCAGTCGACGACGACGCCAGCATCGGCAGATGGTGACCCGGTGCGGGACGTTCGCGAAAACCTGCTGCCGACTATTCACTTGCTTGATGCTTGTGTGCAGGCGGGCGTCGGCACGGTGCACTTCGCCTCGACCGGCGGTGCCATTTACGGGGACCAGGGGATGGAGGTGATGAGCGAGCACAGTCGAACCCGACCGGTGTCACCCTATGCAATCGGCAAGCTCGCGATTGAGGGCTACTTGGCCTACTTCTCTCGTCGACACGGCCTCAATTCCGTTACCTACCGAATCTCAAACCCGTACGGTCCGCGTCAACTCGCTAATCGAGGCCAGGGTGTGCTCCCAACGTTCTTGCGACAGGTGCGCCGAGGTGAACGGGTGCAGGTATTCGGGGACGGTACCGCAGTTCGCGACTACATACACGTCGACGACGCGGTGAGCATGATCGCCAAAACGGTCGATCGACCCACCGAACATGCGATCTACAACATTGGCAGCGGCGAAAGCACAAGCCTTTTTCAGCTGCTCAAGATAATCGCCGACGTAACGCAGACCACTCCAGTGGTCGAGTACCTTGCGGAACCCAGCACGTTTGTTCACCGCTCGGTGCTCGATACCTCGCGCTATGTCCGCGAGTTCGGCAAACACGACCTTCGCACCCTCGAGGAGGGCGTTACTGAAATGTGGGAGCACACCGAGTGAGGGCGACTGTCGCGGTACTCACCTTCAACGCGCAAGCCTACCTCGACGAGATATTGGGAGCCCTCGCGCGCCAACAGTTCGACGGTGAGTACGAGGTGCTCGTGCTGGACTCTGGCTCCACCGATCGCACACTTGAGATCGTCGCGCGCCATCCAGCGGTGCGATTGCACGAGATTCCCAATTCCCAGTTCGGCCACGGGCGCACCCGCAATCTCGCCGCCAAACTGGCTGCCGGTGAGTTCATCGCGTATCTCACCCACGATGCCGTGCCGGCGGATGCGTTCTGGCTCGCTGAACTGCTAGAGCCGTTTTCGAGGTTCCCGGGGGTTGAGGCGGTGATGGGTCGCCAGATACCGCGGCCAGATTGCGTGCCCATCCTCAAGTACGAGATCGAGCGCGTCTTTGCAGGCCAGGGACCCGAGTTTGCAACGGCGATCACCTACGACACCGCAGCGTTCGACCGCCATCCGCAGCTCGCAATGCCAGCGCGGTTTTACTCTGACGTGAATTCGGCGGCACGACGGCGCTTTCTGCTTGAGCAGATCGGCTATCAAGATGTTGCCTACGCCGAAGACCAACTCTTCGGGCAGGATGTGCTGCGCGCCGGACACTCGAAAGCCTACGCACCGCGCGGCGCTGTCGTGCATTCCAACGACCTTACGTATTCCGACTACTCGAAGCGCGTGTTCGACGAGATTGTTGGACTGCGCGCTGCCGGCGCCCCGGTCCCGGCTGCTTCGAGCGGATTCCGCAGTTTTGTGCGCGCGACCGTTCTCGATCCGATCGGCATCCTGCGCGACCGGGATTACTCATTCGGCCGCAAGATGTATTGGCTGGCAGTAAATCCCTTTTTTCACCTCGCCAAGTACCGAGCAGCTCTTCGCGCGCGAGGCATCGATCTGACCGATCGTCGGAATTCCTTTACGGCGGGGACAACAGGGCATTCAGCCGAAACAGGAACGCAGCCATAGCCTGCCGAGACACCGGATCGGATGGCTTGTACAACGGCAACCCGGATGCCTGAACCGTGCCGGTGGAGATGCCGTTCACAAACATCCAGTCAATGGCTGCTGCCGATGAAGCACCCAACGGCACATCCGCGAACCGTTGCGTTGTCGGTATAACGTTCAGGTTCGCGTTCGCATAGCGGGCGACGAACAGGGCCATCGCCTGCCGGCTGACCGGATCCGACGGCTTGAACAACGGCTTGCCCACGGTTTGCGCGGTTCCCGCCGAGATGCCGCGGGCCGCCATCCACTCGACCGCGGTATAGAACTGCGGGTGGCTTGCTAAGGTCACGTCGGCAAATGTCGCGGTCACCGGCGGCACAAAGGTCTCTGTCGCGTCAGACAACCGGAACATGAACAGTGCCATCGCCTGCCGTGAGACCGCATCGGCCGGCTTGTACAGCGGTTTGCCGGATGGCTGCTCTGTTCCTCTTGAGATACCTTCCGACGCCATCCACTCGATGAACGGGTAGAACGTTGACGACGGGTCGCCAACGTCAGCGAAGCGCGGATTCTCCAGAGTTCCGTTAATCTCCTCCACACGCTGACCCGGGGTTGTAACCAGCGCCGACGTCGCGGCAGCAAATGAGTACTTGTTGCTCCACCACTCCGATACGTATGGGTTCGAGGGCGGGAGGCCGATGTCGACTACTCCGCCCGTGGACCCATCGGTGAACGCGACCCGATAGGACCCGACCGGCAAACCGGGAAAGGCATACGAAGCGGCCAAGCCGCTCTGATCGACGCTCACAACGGCGCGGCCGAGGTAGCTCTCGGCTTGTGAAGCGGACGTATCTGTCGCCGAGTAAAGCAAAGCTACGCCGTTGATTGGCGAGCCAAGCGAGTCAGTGAGCCTCCCCTGAATGGTGCCCCCAGGCTCAAGAGTTGCGTGCATGTTGGTGACTGTGTTGCCCGCGCCTACAGGGAAGTAGTCCGC
>Ga0105044_10015682_pt1 | contig 10236 bp, 8 predicted proteins | sample MAT01_FD_78092 | JGI IMG/M metagenome (GOLD analysis project Ga0105044, IMG submission 78092) | Freshwater microbial communities from Lake Fryxell liftoff mats and glacier meltwater in Antarctica - MAT-01 | ecosystem: Environmental > Aquatic > Freshwater > Ice > Liftoff microbial mat | place...
AATTTTTTGTTGATGGAGTTTCCTTATCAACAGATAACACAGCACCATACACAGCAACTTATGCATCTACTTTAGGTGGACATTCTATCACTGCTAGAGCAACAGATAACTTAGGTCTTCAAACAACTTCAGCTCCTGTTTCTATAAACGTAGTAAACAATATTCCTCCAACGGTAAGTATTACATCTCCAACTGCTGCTACATTATTTACAGCTCCAGCTATAGTAACTATTAATGCAACTGCAGCAGATGCTGACGGAACTGTATCTCAAGTTGAATTCTTTGTAAATAACGTATCAATTGGTGTTGATGCAACTGCTCCTTATACTTTTAACTGGACAAGCGCACCTGGTATCAATACATTAAGAGCAAGAGCTACGGATAATAATGGTGGTGCTACAAATTCTGCAAACGTAGTTTTAGACGTAGCAGATCCTAATGCATTACCATACAGAATTACATCTTCCGTTAATACATGTAACGCTTCAAATTTCTGTTTACCTCTACGTGCATTAAACACAGTTTCTAACGTTATTGGTTATGACATTACAGTTAATTTTGACAACACTAAAGTTGCACCTGCGGCTTCAAATACTGTAACAGTTTTAGGAGATTTAATTAATCCAGCACTAGTAGAAGTTGGAAGTTCAGTGGATCAAGCTGCTGGAACTATTAATATTTACTTATCATTCAATGGTTCAGCCCCTGCTGCAACACGTTTTTCTGGTACAGGAGATTTATTGTGTATTAACTTCAACCGTTTAGCTGGTTCTACTTCTTCAGACGTTGCTAGTTTCTCAGTTCCATTCTTACAAGAAAGCTTTTTTACAGGTGTTCAAGGTAAATTAACTCAAAGTGGAACTTACACAACATTCAGAGATACAGCATTCAATGGTAAATTAAAACTTTGGTCAGATAATAGCCCTATTGGTTACAATGCTGCAAATCCAAATCAATTCTTAATTACTAACATTTCTGGAAATAATGCTGCTTGTAATGCTCCTTCAGCTACTTTGGTTCAACCAAATACTTTAGGTGAATTTAAATACAGCACTAATAATGGTTTATTTATCACAATTAATAAAGATATCTTATCTAATACAGATGTTCAAGCTGTTGTAAATGGTTTTGATGCTTTATTAACAAGAAGAATCTTATTGAATGATGCTTCTTTTTTACCAAATGTGAATCAAATTGTTGCAGCTGATGTTAACTTAGACGGAGTTATCTCAGCTGGAGACGTTTCTCAAATTAACCAACGTGCAGTATTATTTATTCCAGAATTTAGACAAGCATGGAATTACAACGCTTCAGGGATTTCTAACGGCCAAGCCTCCAAAGATTGGTTGTTCATTGATTCTGCAAGAGTTGTTTCAAACCCACTTTACACACGTTCTGCTACATACCCTGCATCTAACGGAACTGGATTTAACAAAGCAAACGTGCCTCAAGTACCTTTCTGTTTACCAGTAATAGTGAGCAACTTCTCTATTTGCCCTGCTTTTGCTTTAGAATTTTACAATGGTGTTTTAATTGGAGATGTTAACGGTAACGTTGCAACTGCTAACCCAAGTAATTTATTTAGAGATGAAGCTAACAAAGTAATCTTTGATCTAAACCATGCAATTTATGCTAACAACACAGTTGAAATTCCAGTTTCTATTTTAGGAACAAACGTTATAAACTCTGTGGATTTTGCATTACAATTAGATGAAACTAAACTTTCTTTCAACTCAATTAACAATGTTGATGCTTCTTTAGATGCTTTCAGCCATTTTAATACAGAAGACAGAACAGTTCGTTTTACTTCTAATAACATGGAAGCTATTCAAAACAATGCAATTTTAGCTACACTTAAATTGAATGTTGTTTCTGGTAATGTTTCTGCTTCAGATATTAAAAATGCAATCTCTTACTTAAATGGAAATGCTTCAGGAGTTGAATTTGTAGGTGATTTCTCTACAGGAATAAATGCAGTTGATTTTTCAAATGTAGTTTCTGTTTTCCCTAATCCAGCTAACGAATATGTTCAAGTACTTTCTCCTGAGGCTGCTACTATTCAAGTATTAGACGCTGCAGGAAGATTAGTAATTGGTACTATCAATGCGATTGGTGGTCAAACACAAACAATCAGCACTGAGCAGTTAGCTGCTGGTGTGTATTTCGTTCGTATTTCTAATGACAACTTCTCAGTAATGAAGAAAGTCGTTCTAAATAAATAGTAGTTTATTGTTCAAATGGAAAGGGTCTTGATTTATTTCAAGGCCCTTTTTTTATTTAAAATTTAATGTTAAACATACAATTATTTAATGTTAAAATATTTAGTTTACACATCATTAAATTTAAATTTACATCTTCAAAAAAACAAAAAGCAGTTATGAAAAAATTATTACTTATAACATTCATTTTTTATGGAGTTTCTATATTCGGAGCGGTGAATATTTCTCTTTTTGATAATAAAGACAATAAAAACAAAGCAAAGTTAATTACAGAAGAAATTAGAACAATAAATGTTGGAGACACAGTTGTATTTGATTTAACTCAAATAACAGACTTAGGAAATGTTGTTTCATTCCCAGTTTCAATAATTTCGGATGATGTGATATATGCCTTGGATTTTTCTTTAAAATATGATCAGGATGTTCTTGATTGGGACACTATAATCAATTCCAACACAAATGTTTTGCAATCTGTTGCAAATTATAATATAACAGATTCAACATTGCGGTACACTTCGAATAGTTTACAAGAGTTTTTGCTTTCTGGACCAATTACCAATATTCGTTTTAATGTTCTTTTTGGTGTTTTAGATAGCAGCGATTTAAATATAGTTGCGGTTTATTTAAATGGAGAACCTTGCAGTTTTATTGTTAAGGTTGATGCAACAGTTGGATTAAAAAAGACATTAAAAAAAGGAGCTTTCGTAAATGTTTTTCCAAACCCAACTAGTGATATGGTTAATTTAAGTTGCAGTGATGATGCACTTGCCGAAATAATTGATTTAAGTGGAAAAAAAATACGAACAGATATAAATATAACTGCAGGTCAAAATATTAGTGTTGAAACTAATACTATGGCAACTGGTATTTATTTTGTGAGATTTTCGAGCTCAAATAAAGTACAATATCGAAAATTGATTATTGAATAATACTAGTTATATTTTACTTCACATTTTAAATGGGATATTCCTATTTTGATTACTATGTATAATGAAATTTATTATTCTGCTAATTTTATTTTTATTTATATCCATTTCTGATGGAAATTCTCAGCATAGTAAATCCATTTCAAATAATATATCAGTTTCATTAAAGTCAATTGAAGACCTTATTTCTAATAGTTCATCAGTAATTAATGAATTCGATACAGTAGTTTTTGATATTAATTTAGCTAATTTTAATGCCGATTTTATTGAATTCCCAATAACTATTATAAGTGATGATAGTATTTATTCTTTAGACTATTCTTTTGAATTTAATAGCAATAATTATTTATTTGACACGGTTTACAATGTAATTTCTCCCTTGCAATTTTTAGTATATTACAATGAAGCAGATTTTAGATTAAGATTCACCTGCAATAGCTTTTCGATATTTCCACTTTCTTCTCCGATAGTTTATATTGGTTTTAATGTATTAGATTTTTCTTTTTGCGAGTTAAATATTTCTCAACCTAGAGCATATTTAAATGGAGAACCATGTAGCATCAAAATAACCGATTGTCCCAATCCAACTGTAATTTCGAAACAAGACGTTTCTAAACTACCACATCCTAATCCAGTAAAAACTGAGCTTTTTATAGAACAACCTGCAGGTTCTAAAATTATAGTATTAGATAGTTTTGGTAAACAGGTATTTGAAAGATTCAACCCGCAAAAAGAAGAGCATCTTTTTATGGGTAATTTTGAAAATGGAATTTACTCCGTACGAGTGAGCACATCAACATCTATTAATACATATAAAATTGTACGTGTTGATTAAATATTTATTTTAAAACTACCCCGTCTCTAATTTCAACATCAGAAAGATAACCACTGCAGAAACCTTTTACAACAATATTCTGCGCAGGAGCTAGTGATTTTACATCCTCTAAATGTCTTTTGTCTATAGATACTCTAACAGAACCAAACGTTGCGTCAGGAACAGAGAATATTACTCTTGCCACAGAATCGGCATTTTCAATTTCGGCTATAGAACCGCTAATTTCTAAAACCTTACCAACATAAGCGGTGTTGGCTTGTTGCTCATTTGTTTCGAATGCTTTATACAAATCAATTGCGGTTATTTTTATTCCTTCCATTTCAGAAGCATCAGCATGGGGTTTATTCCACATTTTGTAAGCAACAAAGCCGCCAATAGCAGCGCCAATTAAACCAATAACAATAACAATTTTAAGAGTACGTTTCATGTTGTAAGATGCAAGTGGTAAAAGAACTAAATTTTTTGATTGCTTTAAAATAAATATTCTAATTTTGTCCAAATCCATTAAACAACCCAAATGAAAAGTATTAAAATGAAAAGGATTGCAATTGTAACCTCTATTTTTGCTGCTCTAATTGTGACAAGTTGCAAACATGATTTACCTGTTGCAATTAGCGATTTGAATGGAGGAGGGACAGGCCCAATAGATACAACCATAATTATTCCTCCTGTTGATACTGTGATTTGTTTTGAATCTCAAATTTTACCTTTATTTGTAAGCTCGTGCGCCAAAAGTGGCTGTCACGATGCAATTACAGCCGAAAAAGATTTAACACTGACGAATTATCAAGCAATTATGGAAGGAATAAATGCAAATGATCTATCAGATAGCGAGTTTTTACAAGTTATGTTATTACCACAATCCAATGAAGATGCAATGCCTCCAGCCCCCAACTTACCCATGACACAGGAGCAAATTGCCTTGATAACGCAATGGATTAATCAAGGTGCTCAAAATACGACAAACTGCGCCAACACTTGCGACACAACTTTGTTTCAATACACTGCACATATAAAACCAATTATGTCTACTTATTGTAATGGATGTCACCAAGGTACAAGTCCATCTGCAGGCGTTAATACTTCTACACATGCAGGATTAAATACAATTGCGGAGAACGGAAAATTGGTTGGCACTATAAATCATTTAAATGGTTTTTCATTCATGCCTCAAAATCAACCTAAAATAGATATCTGCTTTAGAACAAAAATTCAAAAATGGGTGTTAGCTGGTTCACCCAACAATTAATCAGTTTATACACATGAAACAATCAATTTTATTCGCTTTAGTAAGTTTATCAATTAGTTTGTCTTCTTGTTATTACGATATAGATGAAGAATTAAATCCGCCACTTACATCTAATGTCTGCGATACCACGGCAGCAAAGTTTGCAGCCGATATCGTGCCCATACTAAATTCTAATTGCGCTACAACTGGTTGTCACACAACAGTATCAATTGCAGGTGGTTATATTTTTGATAATTATACTGATGTAAAAGCAACAATGGATAACGACTCAGCAAGATTTTTCTCTAGTATCAACCAAGATGGTAATGCTAGTGCAATGCCTAAAGGTGGTAGTAAATTAAGTGATTGTAATATTTCTAAAATTAAAGCATGGGTAGCTTCGGGTGCCCCAAACAATTAATACCTAAATAAACTCACAACAACATGAAAAAGACAATTTTAATTTTCGCAGCATTTGCAGGTTTCTTAACTTCTAACGTGGATGCACAAGATGTTTACTTTACAAAAAATGCAAAAGTAAATTTTGATGCTTCCCCAGCAACACCTATTGAAGTGATTGATGCTATTAATAATGAAGGCACTTCCTTTTTAAATATTACTAAAGGAGAAATTGTATTTGCAGTTTTAATTAAAGGATTTCGTTTCGAAAGAGCTTTAATGGAAGAACATTTTAACGAGAATTACATGGAAAGTACAAAGTTTCCTAAAGGCGATTTTAAAGGTAAAATTGATAATTTATCAGATGTAAATTTTGCAAAAGATGGAGCTTATAAAGTTAAAGTTACAGGAAATTTAACGCTTCACGGAATTACTAAACCCACTATTGCCGATGGAACAATAACGGTAAGAGATGGTAAAATTTCTGCAACCTCAAACTTTACAGTAAAATTGGCTGATTATAAAATTGAACGTCCAGCTGTGGTTGCCAATAAAATTAACGAAACAGCGAAAATTAGCGTTGTTGCCAACTACGAATTGAAAAAATAGTTTTGATGAAGCATTCTTTAGTAGCATTATTGTTCATTCCTTTTGCACATTTTTCGAGTATAGCGCAAACCGACGATTTGTCTAAAATGATGGAAGAAGAAATGGGCTCTTCTAATGAGCCAGATTTCGCAACTGCCACATTTAAAACGACTCGCTTAGTTAATGGACATACCAATGAACAAGATGGGCCTGGCGTTTTAGATTTTAGAATTGGTCACCGTTTCGGTGCTTTTAATACCGGTGCATATAATTTTTTCGGATTAGATCAGGCAACTATGCGCATGGCATTAGAATATGGCATTAACGACTGGTTGATGGTTGGTGCAGGCAGAAGCACTTATCAAAAAACGTACGATGGTTTTATAAAAGCAAAGATTTTTAGACAGCAAAAAGGGAAACGAAACTTTCCATTGTCGGTAAATTATCTTGGCGCTATGGCTATCAGAACTCTTAAGTTTTCTAATCCTGAAAATACCAATTTTTACAGTTCAAATTTCTTTTTTACCCATCAGTTAATCATTGCAAGAAAGTTTTCAGATAGTTTTTCTTTTCAGGTTTTGCCTACATTGGTGCATAGGAATTTGGTAGAGAAAATAACTGACGACCACGATATTTTTGCAATTGGAGTAGGTGGAAGAATGAAATTAAGTAAAAGAACAAGTGTGAATGTGGAATACTTTTATCAAGTAAATAAACCTAGGGATGTGGTAAACTCTTTGGCTATTGCATTTGACATAGAAACTGGTGGGCACGTATTTCAATTGGCTTTTACAAATGCTGCAGCAATGATTGAACATGCATTTATTACTCAAACTGTTGGGAGATGGGAGAAAGGCGATATTATTGGAGGATTTAATTTATCACGTGTTTTCACAATTAAAGATCCACGTAAAAAAGGAACTAAAAACGAAGAAGCCCCTAAAAAGTAAATTGATTCATTAAACTACCTCTATTAGTTGGAAGTTCAACTTTTAAAAACCAAACGAGATATTCCTGTAGTACATGTGATAAGAGGTCTTACTTCTTTTATCATTGTGTTGTATCATTTTTGTAACTTTTCTGATTGGAGAGGAGCATTTTTCCCAAAAGATTCGTTGATTGTAAAAGGCACATACGATTTTTTTGATGCGGTAACTGTTTTCTTCTTTATTTCTGGCTTCATTTTACCTTGGGCGATGCATTGTTCTAATTATAAAATTGGAAACTATCCTCGTTATTTTTTGAAAAGAGTACTTCGCATTCATCCTCCATATTTTTTATCGGTTTTGCTTATTGTTTTCATTAGCGTAGGATTTCAATTGTATAACCAAATACCTATGGAAATTGAAGTAAAGAAATTAATTGCCCACTTTTTTTATGCTATTCCTTTTTTGGATATGGAATGGTTTAATGTTATTTATTGGACCTTAGCAGTAGAAATTCAATTTTATATAATTATTGGATTTATTTTTCCCTTATTAAATTCTACCCATCAATTAGTAAATTATATTCCAATTGTTGGTTTGCTGATAGCTGGTTATTACTTTCCTTTTCACGATTTTGTTACAGGCTATTCTATTCCTTTCAGTGCGGGAATGCTTTTTTTCTTGTATTTTAAAACAGATTCGAAACGGAAATTTATGCACTTGTTTTTTTGTTTTGGATTGATAGCTTTCCAGTATTTTTATTTTTCATATCCACCCGTTAGAACACTATTTCTGGTTTTAGCAATTGCAATGTTAATGGTAAATTGGCCAGTAAATTCTTGGTTAAATTGGCTGGGAGAGACCAGCTATTCTCTCTACCTCACACATGGTTTTTTAGGGAGTTGGTTTATTTACAACCTCAAATATCGCGTAGATGGTTTTTATTGGCATATTTTGCTTTTAATTGATGCTATTATCATTTCTCTAATTGGTGCTCGAATTTTTTATTACATCATAGAAAATCCATCTAAAAAATGGGCGGCGAGAATCAAGTATAAAAGACAGCATTCAAAAGTTACGCTGTAAGTTTTATAACCGGTTTTTATAGCAACCGAATTTTTATTTCTTTTTAACTTACTGATATGTACGTTGTTGTATCAACTTTGTACAACTATTTCTTTGGCTCTTTTTTCAATCAATCATGTAATTAAATAAGGAATTCTCTTTCCTTTAAACCTAACCCTACTTAAGCTAATGTCGTAAACAATAACGATGTTGACTTTTAAAAGAATAGGTTTATTGGAGCGAATGCTCAACTTGATTTTAAACAATCAATGGAGCAAAATATGTTGCTTTTTGATGTTTACTTTATTTACCATTACTGAAGGTTTTAGCCAACCTCAGCGATTTTATAATTGGTATTTTGGAAATAGAGCAGGTGTAAATTTCTCCAGCGGAGCTCCAGTAGCACTCACAAACGGGCAATTGATTACCACCGAAGGATGCGCATCTATTTCAGATGCTTCTGGAATTCTCCTCTTTTATACAGATGGAGTTTCTGTTTGGAATCGCAATCATATAGTGATGCCTAATGGCAGCGGACTATTTGGACATGCCTCTTCTACACAATCTGCAATAATTGTTCAACAACCAGATAATGCTAACATTTATTATATTTTTACTTCCACATCAGATGCTGGTCCCAATGGAATACGTTATTCTGTAGTAAACATGACACTTGCTGCTGGATTAGGTGATGTTACTGCAGCTAAAAATGTGTTGATAAGAACTCCTTCTTGCGAAAAACTAACAGCAGTAAGGCATTGCAACAACAAAGATATTTGGATAGTAACGCACGATTGGAATGCAAATTCATATAGAACATGGTTGCTTTCTAATACAGGATTATCTGCAACTCCAGTGGTTAGTTCAACAGGTACAATAATTAACGGAATTAATCAATCTTCCTACGGGCAGATGAAAGCAAATCCTGATGGAAATAGATTGTTAGTGGCGCATTATGGTTTTGGAGGTGGAGGTATCAATAGATTTGAATTATGTGATTTCAATAATGCAACAGGAGTAGTAAGTAACAGTTTTGTTTTGGCGAATGAAACAGGAGCCTACGGTTGTGAATTCTCTCCTGATGGAAGATTAGCTTATGGAGGAACAAATCAAGGTCGTTTATTGCAATGGAATTTATGCGCTGGGACAAATGCAGCAATTACCAGTTCTATGTTTGTAATCGGGAATTTTGGTCCATTTATAGGTTCGTTGCAGTTAGGACCAGATAATAAGGTTTATATTTCTAGAAATGCTCAATTTCTTTCAGTAATAAATAACCCAAATACTATAGGTGCAGGTTGCGGATTTGCAAATGGAAGTATCTCACTTTCTGCAAGAGATTCAAGGATGGGGTTACCCAACATGGCATCCCTTTACCTGCGTCCACCAATTTCACAATATACTTTTGCTGCAAATTGTTTATCTGTTGCATTTACTCCACCAACTGTAACTAGTTCGAGCAGCAGTTGCGCTGCTTCACCTAGCGCGATACAAAGTGTTAACTGGAATTTTGGAGATGTAACTTCTGGTGTTAATAACACATCAACTACTTTAAATCCTACGCACGTCTTTTCTGCCATAGGAAATTATTCTGTGAGGTTGATACTTAACATGGCTTGTTATTCTGATACACTTACACAAAATTTAACAATCAGTGGTTTTACAACAAATACAGCTTTTACTGCTGCAAGTTGTGGAATTAATAATGGTTCTGCTACAGTTTCTCCCGCATTAGCAGGCACTTATACATATTTATGGAGCAACGGGGCAACAACGGCCACTGCTTCTAACTTAGCAGCAGGAATTTATACAGTTGCTGTTACTTCATCAACTAGTTGTGTTTCTAATGCATCCGTTACAGTTCCAAGTTCAGGTTCAGTAACAGCTACCGCAACACCAACTGCAGCAAGTTGTTTTGGAACAAGCACAGGTTCTGCAATTGCTGTTGGAGCAGGAGGGACCGCACCTTACACTTATTTGTCGAGCAATGGAAGTGTAGCTAGTTCTGCTCCAGGACTTGCTGCGGGCAATTACACAGTTACAGCAACAA
>Ga0105044_10015684_pt1 | contig 10235 bp, 4 predicted proteins | sample MAT01_FD_78092 | JGI IMG/M metagenome (GOLD analysis project Ga0105044, IMG submission 78092) | Freshwater microbial communities from Lake Fryxell liftoff mats and glacier meltwater in Antarctica - MAT-01 | ecosystem: Environmental > Aquatic > Freshwater > Ice > Liftoff microbial mat | place...
CCAGTTTTAAGCTTATTGACTCTATTCTCAATTAACGAAGCCTGAAACCCTTATGGTTGCGTTGAACAACGAGATGTATAAAAAACCACAAAATCCTGAAACCCTCATGTGGATGGCGATAGTCTTTTTGAAGATGTCTAATAGAGCAATTGCGACTCACCGATGAGTGGTAATTGCAAGCCGCTTTGAGCGGCTCCTTCTTCAAGCCTCCGGCTTTGCCGGAGGTTGTGACTCACAGGCACCGATCGTTGATTTAGGGGGCTGTGTAGAGCTATTTGTGCAGTCGTTGCAGTTAGATGTATCGGAGTTGATGGAGCCAGAGGAAGAGGTGCAGTATCCAGTGCAGAAGCGTGCTGCTCCGCAGATACCGCAAGGGTCGCGTGTCCAGGAAGAAGAAACAAGCCATTTAGATCGAGCGGCATATTAGCGCAGTTGGATCAATGGTTGAGTGAGCAGCCGGGGATGACGGAGGTGGAGGCGTTTAATCAGACGATTGCCACAGCCCATGATGAAGATGTCTCGGCTTGGGTAGAGGCGATCAGGCGAGGCATACAAGAATTGGGAGAAGAGGCGGTGACACTGTTGGAGCTTCAGCGGGCGATCGGAATGCCATTGATCCAGATTTGGCGGCTCTGTTGTTGAGTGGATATGGAGTAGAGCAGAGAGGTGGATTCTATGAGGCAGACACGATCTGGATAGATGTGGTCACAAAATGAGTGAAGGGAAAATCGCGATGTAAATCTTAACGGCATGATCAATGGTCGATCGACTAAATTGGTTTAATTATCGTTTCTAACCATTAGGACATAAATGTTTCCAATCATCAGGATACAAATGGTGCAAGCCATTAGAAGAAAGTTGCAGTGTATTAATTTAAGGCATATCATTAATTTACAGCACCTCAACCATGACATTTGAGCTGTCTTGCCACCAAGTAAACGTAAAAATTTATTGAAGAGGGCTAAAGATGTCATGATTTTCTTTCTATTAGCTTGTAAAGCAAGATAGTTGGATAAAAACCTACTATCATCAAATTCCAAAAATATTTATAAGTACGGAGTCCTATGATTGCTCGCCCCCAGCAATTGTCCTCTCGTCTGTTTCCAGTGCCTACGAATGAGCTTTACACTCAGGCTTCTGGGCTTGAGGTTGGAACGCTAGATCAGCGATTTACCAGTGATTTTTTGCTCTTATCTAAGCTCGACTTTACAAGAGGACAACACTTTTTCGCCCCAAAGATGAGTCCTCAAACACATTTAGCTCGGTTGCTTATGCAGCATCGACTAGGGCTAGAGTCTGAGCTAGCTGCTCAGTGGCTGCGGGCTGACTTTTTCTGGAAACAAGTACAGATTCAGCTCAAAGCTTTGTCTAAACGGAAAGATCTGTGGCAATTACTTGCTATCGATATCAGTCAGAAGCATCCTGATATCGAAGTACTCAGTGAGACTGTAAGCCTACAGCAACGATTAGTGAATGAACTATTGATCGATACTCACTGTGGGTTTTACAACGGTTTCATACAAGCCTCCCAAGCACCTGAAACCAAAGATTCCAACTCGAAAGAATTGCGCTGGAGCGATCGTGCTTTTGTTCATATTCGTTATATTGAGCAACTCTTGCCCTACTCATCCCTATCTCAACAGGAGGTACAGAGCTTTCTATATGATTCTTGGCAGCAGCAAATCAACTTATGTGGTTATTCTAAGAACTGGGCAGAGGTAATAGGACTCTGTCGCAATCGGCTAATCTACTGCCCTGACTTTATCCCATTTCAAGATAGTCTTGCTGAGATGCAAGCAAACGCTATTATCAGTGGGCTAACTAATGGCAAGAATGAAAAGCAACAGATTCAGCATGCTAAGTCATTACAGCGAGGAATAGAGTTATTTGAGAACTTGGCTCAAGCTTATCCTCACAATGCTGCGATGCTTGACTACTTGGGCAATCTGAATCATCTCCATGCCATTCGGTTAGGCAATAGTGGTCTTGTGGCAGAAGGGTTAGTCGCAGTGGAGAAGGCATTAATTTATACTCCTTATCTTCAAGATGCAGTATTGACTCGCAATAATCTAGCTCAGGCGATGGAGCAGCTTAATGAGTATGCGAACCAACTCAAAGCCCAATTAGCTCAGCATCATGGTTCTCAGCTTAATGCTCAGGGACAAAAGATTATTTCTCAGGTCAAAAAAGGCTTTAAATTAAGAGATAAGTACCTTTATTCAGAACAAGCAAAGAAAGTATGGAAGACAGTTCAAACTGCTCAAGCCGTTGAGATTTGGCGAAATATAGGTGGATTGCCTGATCCCCCTAACGAGAAGCAAGCGATCGCCCTTCTAACGGGATTAAACAAAGTACTTGAGCACCCCCCTATTGATAAAGTAAATTTGCCTGATGCATGGCAAGCAGTCGTAAAGGAAAATCCAGAACTGGCAGATCTCAATGATGAAAGTATTCAAACTTTTCTAGAAAAGCGCATCTGGGAGATTGAGCGAGCTTCTCCTATCATTACTCCGCCTCCTAAATCTGGAAGTTCGTTTGTCAATAAAGAGTTCTGCGTTCTGAGACCCATTAGTTTAGAAGCTCAACCTAGCAGTGAACCGTTTTTGCCTTGGGTGTTCAGTCGCCAAGATCTGAGGCTTAAAGCTCAGACTGCGATCGCAATGATTGCCTTACTGTTAGTCAGTGGTCTAGGGCTATACGACAGCTCAGTGAGAGCAACACGGGAAACTGCTTATGGACAGCTTGTCAATACTGACCCACAGAGTAATTCAGAGGATGTGATCACAGCAGCGGAGAAGTTTCTCAGTCACAGTCCTTTAAGCGGTAAAGACGCTCGTGAAGAGCAAGTCAAAGACCTTTATGCTAAAGCGTTTGTCAGTTGGTTTCTGCAACAGCCTAAAGCTCTGGATAATAAAACAGGTCAGGCTCGATTGGAGCGGTATCAATCTCTAACGAGAAAGGAATAACTTTTTTTCGTTATGAGTTCTTGCTCCAATAGCCCCATTTGTCACACTGCCCCCTTAGCCAGCAGCCCTTATGAAACGAACGATTCGTATCCTCAGTTATATTGGTTTAGCGATTGCCACTACTGCTTTGATTGTCCTCTTTTCTAGTAGTATTCCACTGCCGCAATCTAATAATGCAGTTGCATTAGCAAAACCATTTAATGACTTTCCGCCTGACAAACCTCAGTTTATTGACTACCGCCTAGACGAATTGAGTTTTGAGCAACTCACTAAACGCGAGAAGCAAGATCAACTGAGAGACTGGTTGTTGTTTACGATCGTGTCCGACAAAGATCTCTCAACTGAGGAGATTAATCAGAGCCTTTATGATGTGTCCACCACACGGCAAGGCTACATGCGTCCAGTTTCCAACTTTGAGTATGGGATGTCCCGTTCTCTATATGTGGGAGAAGGTGAGGTAGTCGCATTGATTCCTGCCAAACTCAAAGCAGATCAACGCAACGATGCGCTAGCCCATATTGCTGACAAACACCGCAAAGATTTGGGTGAGAAACCAACGAATCTGCTGGTGTTTGAATACGAATTAAATTCAGCAGAGCAGTATGCTTGGCTGACTCGTCGGGAGGTGATAGATGCGGAGAAACTGTTCACTTCTACAGCAAACTACACAGAGTCAACAGTCAGTACGCTAGTTGATTTTCAAGCTTTTATGGGTAAGGTCGATGACCTCACTTATGCTCGATTGGACGGCAATCAACTAATTTTGGGAGGGCGCAAAATTCAGGGGCGACCCTATAAAGGAATTCGAGTTGAAGACGTGGCTACCATCTGGCAATCTGAGGAAAAAATTCACGCCGACTTAGCAGCATTTAACGCTAAATGGAATGCTAGGTTTAATGCTGCCGCTCCGTCACAACAGTCGCAGATTAAAGAACAAGCATACGCTGAGATGGCAGAATTAAAATTGGTCAATGGTAGTGGATTTTCCCTTGATCCCGCTTATGACTATCAAGCTTTTACATCTGCCTTTAACCGCATTAGCTCCTTTTTGAGTCGCTACATTGCTGAAGAAGAAGCTGTAATCGCTGAGAAGGATCTCCAAGATGCTAAAAGAGGGCTATCTAGTAATAATGCTGTCCCCTACCTTGTTTTAGTAGACAAATTAGAAACTAGTAACTCTCCAAAAGCGCAAGCGATTGGAGCCTATCTAAAAGAAGGTGAACAGAGCTTTCGCTTTCAGCAAGCACGTTACGACGGCTACCTTCAAGGAACAGAAGTTGGCATGGTGCTATTTTACACCGATTTGTTGGCAAAATTATGGGTACTAGATCATCAAAGAAGTACATCTCAGAAAGAAGTGCCGGATTTTTTCCCGCTGACAACGATTTCTAGCAAGATTGCCTCGATTTATAAGCAGGAAGTTGAAGATCTGCCTAGTACACGGCTCTGGTTTGGCTCCCACGATAAGGGCTTTCAAACCTCATTAATAGATAACAGCCTCCTGTTTGCTCGCAATGCAACTCGTATTTATGCCGCATCCTCTAATCCTTTGCGCCCTGGCGAAGAAACGATTGCGGCAGCCAACTCTGAAGCTTTCTTAGGTTGGTGGAATGACCACTATGAAGAAGTTGCTGCCTATGAGCCTCAGTATGAGCAGCTAAATGAGATCATGAAATGGAGTTTGATGATAAGTTGGCTTAATAATGCTGAGCAGGGAAATACACTTGGGTTTTTTAAAGAGATTCAGGTTCGGCGAGATTTCCATTTTCCAGATTGGGCAAAAGCTCAGGGTGATCGACTTCGGTTCAAAGACTGGGAAAGCGTCAAATTTTATCCTCCCAGCTATTTGGATACAACAACTGAAGCGATGGAAATCTTAGAGTCCAAACCATACTCGTTTTTTGGCAATCCAAACTGGCGTATTTCTGGCGGTGTTTCTTTAGCTGATGAAGGACTATTCCAAAGTCGGAAAGCACTCTCATCTGTTGATGATTTGAATAGTCTTACCTATCGTTCCACAATTGACTATGGCACAGTAAAGTTAAAGGGTGGGCAGCTTAATTTCAAAACGTTGGAAGGAACAGCCTATCGATTGTTCAAGCAGCAATCAACATTGGCTTCTGTTGCTGTAAAGGCTAAAGAAGGGAGTAAGCTGCGGGGACGACTCAGTGAGCTAGCAAATTTAGAAATTGTGCGAGATGTAGCTCGTACAGACGATGGTCTCAGCATCAACACGTTTGCTGGTAAAACCGAATTGGGTCGCTTAAAGACAACTCGCACAAGGAACGGATTTGATGTGGGTTGGCGAGGACGAGATATTGATGATGGTCAGGTGTTGATGCATCAAATTAGTCAGACTCCCGATCAAAGTATTGAATCGATCTTAAATAATCACTCCATGGTAGCTCTTGTCGCCAAACCTAGTGAAAGCGATAGCCTTTTGGTAAAACTGCATGGGGCGGATGACTGGATGCAGATAGCGACTGGCGGCGGAGGAAGTAATCTTCCACCTGAATGGCAAGCACGGGTCGGTAGCTTCCCAGATGAGGCAGGGCGCTCTCAGAACATGCTGCTACGCTGGGTGGATGATGATCAGGTGAACAAACAATTGTTAGAAAAAACCGCAGCCCTTATTACTAATAACTTGCCTGATGATCTGAAGGGACTTAATTCCAACGAAGTCATTCAAACTCTGAAGCAACGCAACTATAGAAAGGTGACAAAGCAAATCGCTGATGATCCTCAAAGAGTTCATACGATCGTCCGCGATCACATTAAAATAGAACTGAAAATCATTAACGAGCTACGTCAGCAAAAGAAAACTGCGCGAGCTTTACAACGTTTGGATGAACTGATTGATACATACGGCAAACAAGCTGACCTAATGTTAGAAAAAGCTCTGTTAGATATGGATCGGCAGCGGCTCTCCGTACAGCGGATCGATCCGAAGGGCAGAGGTAAAACGCCAGCCAATAGTCGAGAAGACTTTTATGCTGTAATCAATCAAATTCTGAGTCGCTCCGATGATAATTATCATTTCAAAGCTGTCTTAACAGATGATGAGGTGATCTACATCCAGGATTCTCCCAGCTTTAACAATGTTGATCCTAGTACTCCTATTAACGATGCCTTTCCCTTTGGTACAGAAGCCCGTGCCTATCGATTAGAATCAGGTAGCATCGGTGATGCTCATATTGGTAGTAGTGGCTACGACGCTCCAGCTAACGCATTTCTTCTAACTGGTAGCGATAGTAGTAATCCCAACACATTTAACCTTGGTAACTATTCTAATTTCATCGGCAGTGGCGGAGAAGATGCAGAGGAGAACTGCGAAGACCCCCAGGATAAAACGCAATGTCCTCGCCAAGTTTACGTTGTGATTGATGAAACGCAACTCTAGATGCCATGTCAATAGAATTTAGTGATGATTCGCAACGAACGATTGAAGTAGCAGTTGAAGTCGCTGAACGGAAGCGACTCCAGGGCGATATCAACGGTGCTTATGCAGACTACCAGGCAATTTTGGCTCAACGAGTTGGGGCAGACTATATCGCGGCAGATCTCACTGTGCTCCAGTCTTTAGCAGACTTAGCAACACTTTGCGGAAATTTTCAGGCGGCAGATGAACTGTTGGTGGGTCTCGTTGGGATCTGCCAGCAAGCAGGGAACTTACATCGGGCTGATTTTGCGATCTTGAAACGGGTTCACTTGGCACTAGATCGGGGACAGTTACGCCAAGCCAGAGTTTTATTCGATGAATTAACGCCTAGTATTGGCAAGATTCAATCTATTGACATCACTCCGCAAGGATTGCTGAAGTGGGAAGATAATTGTCACTGGACAAGCACAAATGCTACCGATTGCATAGTGCTATTCACTCATCTGTATCTAGAGATGGGTCGACTGCTTAATGCACTGGGGCAATACCGTGATGCCTTAGAAATGCTAAACCGAGGACTGTCTCATGCTACGCCAGGAGACTCTCAGACGGTGCCCGTGGTAGCTCGAAGATTGGTTCCCTGGTTTGAATTGGCAATCGCTCGTGCTTTGCTGGAATCAGGGTTGTTACCTGAAGCTGAAGCAATTTTAGGTAAATTGAATGTTTTGCTTGGCTCTCGGCAGGAGCGACCTCTACAAATTCAGTGGTACACATTAGCTGGAAAACTTGCTCTATTGCGAGGCGTTTTCGGAACAGCACTGAAACATTTCCAGATAATTTTAGAGCTATGCCATCAATTGAATAATCAACGAGGTGTGGCGATCGCTAGTCTCAACTTAGCTCAAGTACTAATCGTGCTGAACCAGAACCAATTGGCAGAAGAACACTTAGTAAGCATTACCGTTGATCTAGAGCAATTGGATGATCCTCACCTAAATGCCCAACTGTTACTGCTCAAGCATCTAGCTCAAGCTCGGAGCCAATCCTTAGTTGCAGGTAGTGCGCTGTCCGTCTCAGATCTATTGCATCCCGAGCCTCTCTTGCCAGATGTTTCTTCCAATCATGACGGAAATGATATTACTAGCATTATCTTTATTCGCACTCAGTCTCCCAACTATCTCACCTTTTTTGAGGATCGAGTCCTTGAGTTTCAGTGGTATCTGAGCCGATTTGATCTGAATGCCGCTGCTGAAATATTGGCACATATTCAGGAAGTATTTGCCAGCACTGATTCCAAACTCATTTCTGTAAAGCTTAAAGCACTGCAAGGCATCTTGACCTACTATCAAGGTGTTGATCAACTCCAGTCTGGAGATGAGACAGCAGCAAAACAGCAGCTTCGATGGGCAGTGTTAGCACTTGATGAAATTCGTCCCATGCTGGCAAGCATGGGTCTGATGCCGGAACAATGGCAGGTGCAGCGGGTCTTAGCTTGGTGTCTGATGCGTCTCAACGCCTCGGCTCGTGATCAGGAAGTTCTCGCGGCTGAGACGACTCAACTTCTAGAAAGACTGACAGATTCTCTGTCCCCAGAGCAGCAAGTCATCTTTCTACTAAATAAGTGGACAGCAGATGAAGAGTATATTGCTACTCAGATTGTCCAATTACAGCAGATGCAAAAGCGTCTTAAATCTGCTCCCTTATATCGGCGTCCTCGGATGTGGTGGCGGCTTTTACAGCGGTTAAATTCCCTGATGGGGCATATCGATCGCTACAAAGATGTATTGGCGAAACGAACCATTTCGGGTGGCAATGTTGATGTGATTGCAGGTAAAGTACCTTCGCTCTGGATGCGATTGTTGAAGCAACCCCGACAACGCGCAACCTTATCTTTTTTAGTACTGCCTGATCAAGTATTTGTAGTGAGGAACTGGCGCTTCTGGCTAGACTTTACCATTGTTCCCACAACAAGATTAGAACTCCGTAATCTAGTGCAACAGTGGTACAAGCCTTTAGATGCAAGACTTGATAGTCGAGATTTCAGCTTATGTCATGAACAAGAAGAAGGCGAAGAGTTGCCCAAAAGATCTCAACAAAATGAAGACATTGCCCAGCGATTAGCAGAGAAACTTAACTTGCCATTTCTTCTGGAAACATTGCCCAAAAATGTTCAGCGGCTGACCATCGTGCCTGACGACATACTTCATATCTTTCCATTTGCAGCAGTACAGCATCAAGGAAAATATCTGGTAGAGTCTTATGCCTTGACGACCACGTATCAATCCTTCAGCATGGCATCGCTGCCGCCTCAGAAACTTGATCAAGCTCTATTGGTAGGCATCTCTATAGGAGGAAAGCAGTTTGCTGCTCTACCCGGAGTCTTTCCAGAACTAGAAGCAATCTACAAAGTGCTCACCCGACAGGGGTTACATCCTGATGTTGTGATGAATACAGAAGCTAAAAAAGAAGTAGTTCTGACAGCATTAGCAACTGCATCATTATTACATATTGCCTGTCATGGGATGTTTCATCACAACCAAGCTGATCGGTCTGGTTTAGTGTTAAACCCTGCTCAATTCCCACCAGAAGTACTTAGTCTACGGGAAATTTCTAAACTGGATTTAGGAAATCTGCATCACGTTACTCTATCAGCGTGTTCTTCTGCTGACCACTTAGTGCTACCGGGGCGTTGGGTGATTAGTTTGCCGGAGACTTTATGGCGATCCGGTGTACATAGTATCCTGGGCAATCTTTGGAAAGTTTATGACCAATTAGCCATAGCGTTTATGGAACGATTTTATACTTATCTACAGACACTGCCTCGTGATGAAGCTCTCAGACAGACACAACTAGATTGTCTACATCGCAAGATTCAGTTCACTGGTACACTAAATACTGGTAACCCTATTTACTGGGCTGGCTTTGGTTTATATGGTGAACACGAGCATTTATTTCAAAGTAAAAAGCCAATGAAGTGGAGTAAATCAAGAAAAAACACTGCTCTAATCGTACCATAGTTTTACTATTTTAGCGTTGTATAATTAGGGTATGAATTAGGGTGAACTGACATTAAATATTTCGAGTGCAATTTAACTCATATACATAAAAACAGAATCAAAAGAGGTAAACAAAATCACATTTGCGCCGTGACACACGCCAAGTTCGTAACCATTGATGAATAGTTCAATTTCTCGTAGAGGGTAGATTCCCCGCCCCTTGGGGCGTAAGTGTCTAATAACAAAGGGCTGTTTCATACTCCGTCTGCTTGCAGCGGAGTCTTTGATTCACGGCATCTTGCAGCCACTTGGAATTGGAAAAACAAATGGTTTTACGAGCTAAACGCTTAATCCGTGTCCCCAAGGTGAGATGCTCGCGCTCAATGGTTTGAGTATGACTTTTGCCTGTCGTGTGAAAGGCGGAATGCAGATAGCGCTGATACGCTTCCCAATCATCCGTATAGAACTGGGTGATCCCAAAGGGTTCCAGCAAAGCTTTTAGTTTTAAGAACGCGCTGTCTTAGTAAAGCGATAACACATAAGCCAATACGATACCTGTCGTGTGGTCAATAGCTTGCCATAACTAGCGCTCAACCTTCTTACTGCCAACAAAGCTCCACATCTCATCGGCTTCGACCTCGATATCTGCCAGTGGCAAAGATTCACTATAGTTTGAGTCGCTACAATTCCTGCCAGGTGAGCTTCATTGACTGCTTTGAGAGATGAGACTTTTTTTAAATGTTTCAATCACAGTTGTCGGGCTAATCTTGAGCACGCGATCAGTATCTCGAATGCCACTGCCGTTGACAGTCATATCTGCGATCTGTTGCTTAACTGAGATCTTGCACCATTCTCAATAAGGGCTTGCCAAAGGGAACAAAATATGAAAAAAAG
>Ga0105044_10015686_pt1 | contig 10234 bp, 9 predicted proteins | sample MAT01_FD_78092 | JGI IMG/M metagenome (GOLD analysis project Ga0105044, IMG submission 78092) | Freshwater microbial communities from Lake Fryxell liftoff mats and glacier meltwater in Antarctica - MAT-01 | ecosystem: Environmental > Aquatic > Freshwater > Ice > Liftoff microbial mat | place...
CCGTCATCGCCGACGCTGGAGGCAGCAGCGACGAGGAGGCGGCCATGCGCATCCTTGGCTGCCTTGGGGTGAGTCTGCGCGCCTTCGATGTCTTTCACGGTGATGAGGCCGACGAGGCGGCCGGCATCGTCGACCACCAGCAGCTTTTCGATGCGGCGGCTGTGGAGGAGACGCTTGGCGTCTTCGCGCGAGATGGTCTCGCGGGCGGTGACGAGGTTGTCCTTGGTCATCAGCGAGCCGACCAGTTCGCCCGGGTCGGTCGCGAAGCGCATGTCGCGATTTGTGAGGATGCCGACCAGCTTGCCCGGCTGGCCGTTGCCGCCGCCGGTGACGACCGGGAAGCCGGTGACGCGGTGGCGCTCGCGCATCTCCATGGCCTCGCGCAGGGTCGCATCGGGCGAGATGGTGACGGGGTTCACGACTAGCCAGCTTTCGTAGCGTTTGACGTCGCGGACCTGCCGGGCTTGTTCCTCAGGGCTGAGATTGCGGTGGAGGACGCCAATGCCGCCGGCCTGGGCCATGGCAATGGCGAGGCTGCTTTCGGTGACGGTATCCATCGCCGACGACGCCAGCGGGATGTTGAGGGCAATGGATTTCGTCAACCTAGTGCGCGTGTCCGCTTCACCCGGCAGGACATCGGACGCCCCCGGAACCAGAAGGACGTCGTCGAAGGTGAGAGCTTCGCGGATCGGCAAGGGCGCACTCCGAATAGGTTGCGACCGGCCCCGGCGCAAAAAGCGCGAGTCGGCCTAAAGTGTCGAAAGTGCGGGTCCCTGTAGCCTCAGAGGGGGGCGGGAGTCAAAGGGCCTATTCGTCGATGAATTCCCAGGTGTCGGCGCCGTCGAAGCGGCGGATGTGGGCGGCGGCCAGGATTTCGGGCGGCAGGAGGCGGATATTGACGGCCATGCGGCCGAGGGCCGGATCTGTCGGTGTCCAGTGGGTGACGCAGCCGCAGGTCTTGCAGCGCCAGGTGGTGAGGCTGCGATCGCCCTGGATATAGCCATCCAGCGCCGCCTCATCGGGCAGGCTCACATCGTTCGGGTGATAATACGCCCAGATTGCGCCGTAGCGCCGGCAGATGGAGCAGTTGCAGCTGGTGACTTTGTCGGGCGCGGTGGCGACGGTCAGGCTGACTGCGCCGCAGTGACAGGTGGCGGTGACGGTCATTGCGGGATCGGCTGGGCTATTCATCGAGATATTTCCAGGTTTCCGCGCCGTCGAGGTGGCGGAGGCGGGCGGCCTTCAGAATTTCGGGCGGCAGGAGGCGGGCGTTGACGCCGGTGGTGTCGTCGTTCGGGTCGATGGACGCCCAGTGGGTGACACAGCCGCAGGTCTTGCAGCGGGGGAAGTGTTGGGTTTTTTCCGCGCATTGGTAGGTGTCGGTGGGGACGCCAGCGGGGACGAGCCGGACCTTGCTCGGGTGGTAGTAGGCCCAGAGGGTGCCGTAGCGGCGGCAGATCGAGCAGTTGAAGCTCGTCACGCTTTCGGGCGCGGTTTCGATCTCGATCCGAATCTCCCCGCAGTGGCAGGTGGCTGTGACGGTCATGCGGGGCTCCGATGTTCAAACGTCACATGGCGGCAGGGATTAGCGGATGTGAACGCAGAGCGTAGCGCGGCTGCCATGGTTCCGGCGCAATCGATCACCATTTCATCGGCTGGAGCCACTGCCATGAAATACATCAAACTCATTCTGCCGCTGATGTCGCTCGCCGGGACGCTGATCCTGGCCCAGCGCATGGTCATGCCCTAAGCGCTAGCGCTTGCCGTCGCGGCCGCGGAAGCCGGTCGCCACCACATACATCTCGGCGCTGTCGGCCCGGCTTGCCGGTGGTTTGACGTGCTTCACGTCCTTGAAGCTGGTCTTCATCATCTTGAGCAGCTCGCCTTCGGTGCCGCCGCGCTGAACCTTGCACACGAATGAACCGCCGAGCCTGAGCACATCCTGTGCGAAGTCGAGCGCCAGTTCGCAGAGCGCCATAATCTTGATGTGATCGGTGTCGCGGTGGCCGGTGGCAGGCGCGGCCATGTCGGAGAGGACGGCGTCGGCCTCACCGCCCAGCTCGGCCTTCAGCCTGTCGGGGGCGTCGGGCTCGAGGAAATCCATTTCCATCAGCAGGGCGCCGGAGATCGGCTCCATCGGCGTGATGTCGATGCCGACAATCTGGGCGCCGGCCCCTGCCCGCTCGACGGCGACCTGGGTCCAGCCGCCCGGTGCGGCGCCGAGATCGACAATGCGTCCACCGCGCTTGATGAGGCGGTGCTTGTCGTCGATCTCGGTGAGCTTGAAGGCGGCGCGGGAGCGATAGCCGCGCGTCTTTGCCTCTTTCACATAGGGATCATTGAGCTGGCGCTGGAGCCAGGCGACCTGCCCTACGGTGCGGCCACGTGAGGTCTTCACATGGATGTGGAGCTTGCGGCCAGAGGTGTTGGCCGGGCCGGTACCCGGCCCTGTGCGAGTCGGGCCTTTCTTCCTGCCCGTCATGGAGTTGCTCCGTTGCCGTTGCGGCGATCACGCCGGTGGCGGCGGTGACGCTCTTTCTCGGCGCGGGCCATCAAGGTCAACAGAATTCCTTCGCGCAGGCCCCGGTCGGCGATGCGGATGCGCTGGGACGGGAAGCGGGTGACGATGGCTTCGAGGATCGCGCAGCCCGGCAGGACGAGGTCGGCACGGTCGGCCCCGACACAGCCATGGGCGGCTCGGGCGGCGAAATCCTGGGTCGTCAGGAGGGTGGAAACGGCGGCGATGTCGGACGTGTCCATCCAGAGGCCGTCGACGCGGCTGCGGTCGTAGCGCGAGAGGCCGAGATGGATGCCGGCGAGGGTGGTCACGGTGCCGGAGGTGCCGAGCAGATGGCGGCTGTCGCCTGGCGGGCCGGTGAAGTTGGCGGCGGCGAACGACACATCGAACGCGGCAGATGCGGCGTCGCGCATCGCAGGGTAATCCTCGGCCTTCAGCGGCGCACCGCCAAAGCGCTCGGCGAGGCTGACGACGCCGAGGGGCACGGAAATCCATGCCGCCATGCGCGGGCGGGTGTCGGCGCGGGGGGGCGAGCGGCGGAGCCAGATGAGTTCGGTAGAGCCGCCGCCGATATCGAAGACCAGGGCGTCTTCGAGGTCAGGATCGGTTAGCGGGGCGCAGCCCTGGGCGCAGAGCCGGGCCTCCTCGCCGGGTGCGACGATCTCCATGCGGAGGCCCGTCTCGGCCTCAATGCGGGCAATGAAGGCCGGAGAATTGACCGCCGAACGGCAGGCTTCGGTGGCGATGGCGCGGGCGTGGGTGACGCCGGAGCGCCGCATCTTGGCGGCACAGACTTTCAGGGCCTGAAGGGTGCGTTCGATCGCGGCCTCGGACAGGCGGCCGGACGCCGTAAGCCCTTCGCCGAGGCGGACCGAGCGCGAGAAGGCATCGACGACGCGGAAGGCGCCGTGGCGGCCATCAGGGCGGGCGATCAACAGGCGGCAGTTATTGGTGCCGAGGTCGATGGCGGCGTAAGTGTCGCGCTGCGTGCGCGGCCCCTGGTCGCGGGGCGGGATTTCGGCCGGTGGTCCGGCGGATTCGCTGGCGGAGCGGTCTGTCACGACGGCTTCCGAACTCCTTCCGATCCGGCGGCGAAAGGCCATCGGATACGCTTGAAAAGGAAGCTAGTGACGGTTCCATGACTGCGCAAGCCGGGGTTGCGCGCATGGCCACGTTTCTGTACCAAGCGCGTCCGTTCGCCGCGTCTGAAGCGCGGGCCGGATGGGGAATCGTCTAACGGTAGGACCCCAGACTCTGACTCTGGTTGTCTAGGTTCGAATCCTAGTTCCCCAACCACTCTTTCAAGCCGCCTTCAAAGCCTCCAAACGCTTCGGCGCGCGCCCCTTTCTGCAAGCGTCGCACCGTTGCCGAGGTGTTAATGCGGCGGGCCGGAATTGGGTGAAGTTTGAAGGGCTTTCTCAAGAGCGCTTAGCCTAACCTGCCGCCTCGGCTTGGGAGGCATGCGATGAACCGGACTGCGATTTCGGGCTGGCTGAAGAGCTGGTTCGATCCTTCCGATCCAGAGCTTTTGAGCCTGCGCCACGGGCAGTTGATGCATGTGATGACGAGCGGGCGCAGTGCGCTGGTGTCGTCCATCGCGACGACCGCTGCGATCGCTGCAATCGCAGCCGTCTGGCATGATGTGACAATGGTCGCCGCATTCACGGCGGTGAGTGTCGTGTTCGCCGTGATCGCGCACGCTCTCTACAAGCGGGCTGTGGCGCATTCTGAGGCGATCTCGGACTATCGGGCCGCCAATGGCTACTATGTCGCACACTCGTTTTTCGTCGTTGCGGCGATGGCAGCGGTCGGGATGATCTGGATCCCCGGCGCGTTCGCGCCAAACATCTTCACAATGCTGGTGCTCGCGGTGTGCGCGACTGTGCGGGCTTCGCATCAGGCGGCGCACATGCCTTCGGCGGCAATGAGTTTGATCTACATTCTGGTCGGCATCGTTCTGCTGCTCAGCGAGCCGACGCTGCTGAATATCGGCCTGGTGGGGCTGGCGCTGTGCGTGACCGCGATGCTGATCGACGTGAGCTGGCGGATGTCGAAGACGGTCGAGCGGATGCTGAAGCTCAGCCAGTCCGAGCGTGCGCTGCTGGACGAGCAGAAGCGGCTGGTCGGCGAACTGCGTGACGCCAACGACGCCAAGTCGCAATTCATGGCGCGGATGAGCCACGAGCTGCGTACGCCGCTGAATGCGGTGATCGGGTTTTCCGATCTGATGCTGCAGGAGACGATGGGGCCGGTCGGGACGCCGGTCTATCTGGGCTACCTCAAAGACATCAATGGCAGCGGCTTGCATCTGCTGCAGCTCATCAACGACATTCTGGATCTCTCCAAGATCGAGGCGGGGCGGTTTGAACTCCGCGAGGGATCGCTCGATCCGCAGGACGCGGTGGACGATGCGTTCTCGATGGTGCGGCTGCGCGCTAGCGAAGGCGGCGTGACACTGGTCAACGAGATGCCGGCGGGCATTCTGCTGGAGGCGGACGAACTGGCGTTCCGGCAGATCGTCATCAACCTTGCGTCTAATGCGGTGAAGTTTACGCCAAGCGGCGGCACGGTGACGTGCAGTGGCGCGGTGTTGCCGGATGGCGCGCTGGAGATCAGGGTGATCGACACAGGCTTCGGCATTCCCGCCGCGGATCTCGAATGGGTTTTTGAGCCGTTCGGGCAGAGCGCCAGCGGCCATCACGCGCGCGAACGCGGCACCGGTCTGGGCCTGCCGATCGTCCGCAGCCTGATGGCCTTGCATGGCGGGGTTGCCAGTATTGCAAGCCGCGTCGGGGCAGGCACGGCGGTGACCCTGTCTTTTCCTGCGAGCCGTGTGAAGGCTGCGCCGGGCAGGGCCGCAGCTTAGGCCCTACTTGATTTCAACCGCGACGCGTCCGTGCACTGGGTGCCATTCGTCTTTGAAGCGAACGCGGACTTCGTAGGAGCCCGCCGGCTGGCCACGCAGCGTGAAGTCGGCTTCCGTCCCGCCGCCGACATAGACCCAGTCATTGCCTGGGCTGCCATCGCCCTGGCCGGCGGGCACAATTGCGACCCAGTCGCGCTCGTCGCCGGAGAGGCCGGTGACGTAGCCGGCGATGGGCTCGTTCGGCGCGAAGGATGTTTTGGACAACGTCACGGTGACGTTTGGATCGTCTTCTGGCGGTGTGGGCGTGGGCGTAGGCGCCGCATCGGGTGCGGCGGGTGGCGCGGGAGTTGCGGCGGGAGCAGCGGCAGGGGTGTCGAGAACCGTCAACGGCGCGACGCCGTGCACAATCGCATCTTCCTGAAACAGAACGCGGACCTCGTAGGCGCCCGGCGTGGATGGCGCATCCAGAGTCGTTCTACCGGCACCCGGCTCGCGGACATAGACGTATTGCTGCCACTCGCCCGGAGGCGCACCAGCCTTCACGATTGTGAAGAAGGGCGTGACGACATTGGGCGAACCGGGCTCCGGCATGTCGGTGTAGGCGATCTCGACCGGCTCTTTCGGGGCATACTCGGTCTTGGTGAGAGCAATGGGCACGATGCGTGGCAAAATGCGGACAGCGAAGAAGACGACGGCGTCATCGGCCGACAGTGCGTGGCGCCGGGACAGGGCGTCCCACTCCATTTCGGGTTGACCGAAGAAGGCGCGGATCTCGTAAATTCCGGCGGCGAGCGGCGCATCGGGTTTCCAGATCACCTCGCCCGCAGCTTGACCCGCCGGAGCGATAACGGGCGTGCTGGGTTGAGGCGAATACGGCTCGTCAGCGTCCATCAGATCGCGCTGCGGCACGAGATCGAAACGGACTACGGTGTCGGTCGGCATGTTGGAGAAACGGATTTTCACCTCAGACGGTTCGGCTAGCTCGGCGTCCGCAAGGCGCAGCGACGGCCGTTTACGCAGCGCCTCGACTTCGGCGCGATAAGCGCCACTCGGGAACATGGCGAGATAGGTTTCTGCACCGGTGCCATCAGCCATGAACACTGCGGTGTAAAGTTCCGTGTCGAGTCGTTCTGCGCCGGGTTTATCGAAGGGAGCGGCATTCGCGGCAATGTCTGCCTTACCGCTATCGGGCAAGGATGAAGGCCAGGATTCACCGGCCCACGGCCGGCCCAAGGCGCTCTCCAGTTCGCTGCCGGGCACCCATTGCAAGGCGAAGCCTGTCTTGCCGAACTGCACATCGCGCCAGACGATTGCGAGGCGAACGGGTTTGCCGGCGTTGGCGCCTGTGCCATCGGAAAGCGCCACGACGCGCACATTCTCGAACCACGCTGTGTTCGCATATCGCGCAAGAGCCTTGGTCGCGGCCGCATCGTTCGGGAACCAGGCCTGCACCTCGGCGAGCGGGCGCACCGGCGATCCAGCAAGCTTTTCAAAATGAGCGAGGACGTCTTCTGGTGTGCCGTCAGCGGTGAATAGCTGCGCTCCATCATTCCACGCTGCCATTTCGAACCAGATCGGCTGGATGCCTGGCGGAGGCTCGACACCGAGTGCAGCGGCATCGATCGGGCGGCGATCATCGATGAAGCGTTCGCCATTCGCCTGAAACTTGGCCCGCTCCACCCATTCGCGGGCGGCAGGATCGGAGCTGGCCTTAAGCGCACCCCAGGCTGCGCGGCGCACCGTGGGAACAGGATCGTTCAAAAGGATAACAAGACGCGGCGTGTCCGACGCCTCCGGGCCCAACCTGGCCAGCGCGTAGGCAGCGGCGGTCTGCAGGCCCGGGGGGTTGAGATCGAGCACGCGCCGGACGAGCGGGCGTATGCGACTGCGGTCATCCGCATAGCTGACGACCGCAAGTGCGCGCGCGAGATCGGATTGAACGGAGAGTGCCGCCAGCGCGCACTCCCCCGATGCAGGGTCGATCGCACAAAGACGCTCAGTTTCGGCGAGACGGGCCTTCCACACCGGGACATCGATATCTGTATTGTTGATGTCAGCCGCGTGTGCGAACGGCGGCGCGAACACCAGACAAACGGCAAGAGCCAAGCGCGCGGCGTTCATGGCGTATCGTACTTGATCGTCACCGGCAGGATAATCGGCGGTTTGTCGTATTCCACCGTCACGGGGATAACCCGTACCGCCTGCTCGATAAATTCAATGGGCGAATCGGAGGGCTGCTTGTCCATCCCCTGCTGGATCATCGTCTTGGTGCAGGGCGGGAGGACGTAACTGACCAAGGTCTTGCCATTCGAAACCAAATCCACATCGACGACGAAAAGGAGCAGGTCGCGAAACTCCTCGATCTGGGTGACATTGTTGGGGTTCAGACACTGACCGAGCTTGCTGCGGCATTTTTTCGCTGCCGGCAGAAAGGACTCGAGCATACCAAGCCAGTCGCCGCGAGTGATCTTCTGGCGCTTGAGCGCAGTGACCGCTGGGCCATCCAGCAATTCGACGGCAGCCCGCAGCCCGCGGCAGCTCGCGGCAGCGCGGGGCTGAAGCCTGTAAGCGTATTCCTCAAGCTGGCAGGTCGCCAGCGTGTCAAGTTGTGCAAAGAGAGTGTCGCTTTCCCGTTCTGCCTGCTTGCTGTCAGCCCCCGTCGTTCCCACCCACGTATCGACCAGTTCGCCGATCTGCTTTCCCAGGACCAGCATGGCAGCGCCGTACTCAGCCGGGGTGAAATGGATCCGGTTGGCGTCGGTCATCTGATTTGCCAAGCAGATATCATGCATCTCGCGCGGCGACAGCCGCAGTCCGTCCGGTCGCGGCGCCAATTTTGGCAAAGGCACGAGATCGTCCAGCGGCAATTTGGGCAGCGGGACAAGATCGTCGTCTTGTGCCGCGCCGGTCGCGGAGGTCATCGTCAGGGCAAGCACCACAGATACCCAGAAACGAACGCGCATTCGATGAGACTCCGTCAAGCTCATCGCCGATACTAGGGACGAGCGCCCGGTCGCTCCATGCTCCGAATTGTCGCAATCAGCTCAAGAAGGTTCATGGCGCGTTCATCAAAGGGCGCGAGATCGAGGCCGCGTGTCAGCGCCGCTTCGGCTTCGTAGTAGCGCACCTCGCCCATGAGCGCCGAACCGTAGGCGATCCACGCCTTTGCATTGTCTGGTGTTTTGGCGACGGCGTCGGCGAAGAGCGATACTTCGCCTGCGAACAGCTTGTTGCGCTCAAAGGTCATGGCGGCGAGCGCCAATGACACTGGGAGCGCCAGTGCCAGCACGGCGCGTGCACCGATCAGGCGTTGGGCCATGGAAACACCGGCCAGTGTGAGACCGAGCCCGGCGAGATAGAGCGGCTTCAGGGCGACGGGGTCGGCGCGCCAGATGATGGTGTTCGATGGCAGCAAGGCGATGAGAGCGAGGCCGATGGCGAACGCCGCAATGGGCGCAGTGCGGCGGAGGAGGATCGCGAGAAGTGCGGCAAGCGTGAAACCTGCGATGCGCAGCAGGGTCGAAGTTTCGAGCCAGAAATGCGGTGGCGGGGTATCGGGGAGAATGGTGACGCGCCATGGCGTCAACCAGAAGGCGAGTGTTTCCGTCGCGGCGTGAATGTTGTCGCGGAGGGCCGTAACGGGATCACGCATGTCAAGACTGAAGGCGATGAGGTCGCGGTGGCGGGGCAGGAGCGCGATGATGAGCAGCGCCAGACCAGTGCCGAGCCAGACCGGCAGGCTGCGACCGCGCGGACCGAGGGTGATCTGCCACCAGACGAGGATGAGCGGAAGGACGAGCGCCGTCTCACGTGCGAGGGGCGCGAGGAGTGCGCAAAGGAAGGCGATGGCGGGGCGCGGGCGCTCGCCGGTTGCAGCGAGGAGCGCGCCAAGCATCAGCACGGCGCTGAGCACCATCGAGCGGCCAGAGAGATAGGTGACGCTTTCGGTGAGTGCTGGATGGACTGACCACATCAGGCAAACCGCCAGAGCACAGAGCGACGCGTCGGTCGATTCCGATTGCCGGAAGGCGCGGCGCAGCGCCAGGAATACGAGCGTGATGGCGATAAGGTGGAGCGTGACGTTGACTGCAGCATAGCCAGCCGGGACGAGGCCGTGGGCGGCGTCGTTCAGCGCATAGGTGAGCTTGGTCAACGGGCGGTTGGTAAACGGCAGGCGCTCAAGGAACGTCGCGGCGCGGGCCGACGTGTTGCCGGAGATGTCGCCGAGATCGTCGAACACGAAAGTGACGCCGAGCGCATTGGCGAAGACGAGCGCCGTCAGCGCCAGAAGCGCTGCCAGCATCCAGCGTTCGGCTTTAAAGAGCACGGCCACGGGCCATGAGGCTCGAGAGTTTCGCCTCGCCGATGTTCGAGCCGCATGCGATGATGCCGACGCGCTTGCCGGCGAGACGCTCACGCAGCGGGCCGGCGAGCGCGGCGGTGGCAGCGGCGCAGGCGGGTTCAGCAGCGAGTTTCATGGCGTCGTAGAGCCAGGTCATGGCGCGGAGCATCTCGTCGTCGGTGACGCGGACGATGTCGTCGACATGGGCGCGGGCGATGCAGAAGGAGAGCGGCAGCGACATCGGCGCGCCGAGGCTGTCGGCGATGGTGTCGACCTTGTCGAGGCGTTGGGGTTTTCCCGATGTGAAGCTGCGATAAAGTGCGTCGGCGCCAAATGGTTCGACGCCGATGACTTCGCAGTTCGGGCAAATAAGTTTGAAAGCGCGGGCGACGCCGGAGATGAGGCCGCCGCCGCCCACGAGCACGATAACGGCCTCCATATCGGCATGAGCGCGGGCGAATTCGAGGCCACAGGTCGCTGTGCCGAGGGTCAGCAGTGGGCCTTCAAA
>Ga0105044_10015691_pt1 | contig 10232 bp, 10 predicted proteins | sample MAT01_FD_78092 | JGI IMG/M metagenome (GOLD analysis project Ga0105044, IMG submission 78092) | Freshwater microbial communities from Lake Fryxell liftoff mats and glacier meltwater in Antarctica - MAT-01 | ecosystem: Environmental > Aquatic > Freshwater > Ice > Liftoff microbial mat | place...
CAGGCGTTCAAGCCGGCGCGCGGCATGCCGCGCAAGCTGCCGGCTTTCGATCCGGCCTGCAAGCTTAAGCTTGCAGGCGTTCAAGCCGGCGCGCGGCATGCCGCGCAAGCTGCCGGCTTTCACCCTCATTGCGCCTTGCTCTGCACCGCCATAACAACACACTCTGCCACGTCCAACTGCGGTTTCTAGGTTGAAGGTTCTCAATCGTCCACTGCGCGCGCCGCTTCCGGATCTAGCGCCAGATCGGCAGCCAGGGTGACTGCCTGAGTACGGTTGTTGGCGCCGAGTTTACGCAGGACCTGAGTTACGTGCGCCTTAATCGTGGCCTCAGTGATACCGAGCTCGTAGGCGATCTGCTTGTTGAGCTTGCCCTCGCACAGGCCCACCAACACGCGAAACTGCGCCGGTGTGAGCTCGCGGACACGGCTGGCGGCTAGGCTCTCGAGCGGACTCAAGCTCACATCGCTATGCGCCAGCGGATCGTAGATCTCGCCGCTCAATACCAATGCGACCGCATTGCCGATGGTCTCAGCGTCGGCGGATTTCGGGATAAAGCCCATAGCGCCATGGGCGATCGCGCGGCGCATGGTCAGCGCATCACTGCGCCCGGACACAACCACAATCGGCAAGCTCGGATACACGGCGCGCAGGTGGATCAAGGCCGAGAATCCATGTGCGCCAGGCATGCTCAAATCGAGCAGCAGAAGATCGGCGTCGGGCAGGCTCTCGGCAGCCGCGTAGAGCGCTCCAATCTCTCCGACCTCGATCAGGCGCGCATCCGCATAGGTGCGCTTGAGGATCACGCGCAGCGCATCGCGAAACAGCGGATGGTCGTCAGCGATCAGGATTTGCATGGGCATCCTCGGGCTCGCTCGGCTTCTTTTAGGTTCTGAGGCTCAATCGCGGATAAGGCGAGTCTCGATCAGGGTCATGACCACGCCGGGATCTGCCAGTGTGGAAATATCGCCAAGGTTCTCGAACTCGTTCGCTGCAATCTTGCGCAGGATCCGGCGCATGATCTTGCCGGAGCGGGTCTTGGGTAATCCAGGCGCCCAATGGATATGGTCCGGCGTGGCGATTGGACCGATTTCGTGGCGCACATGCGCGATCAACTCGCGCTTGAGCACATCGCTGCTATTAATGCCGGCTTTGAGCGTGACATAGGCATAAATGCCCTGCCCCTTGATTTCGTGCGGACAACCGACCACTGCCGCTTCGGCAACGGCGGCATGACCGACCAACGCATTCTCGACTTCAGCAGTGCCCATACGGTGTCCGGCGACATTGATGACATCGTCGACACGGCCGGTGATCCACCAGTCGCCATCGGCATCGCGGCGTGCGCCGTCGCCGGTAAAGTAGTAGCCGCGATAGGTCTTGAAATAGGTGTCGATGAAGCGCTGATGGTCACCCCAGAGGCTGCGCATCTGTCCCGGCCAGGAGTCGGCCAGCACCAGATTCCCCTCGGTCGCGCCTTCGAGCACGCGGCCCTCGGCATCTACCAGCGCCGGCTGTACGCCAAAAAAGGGCTTGGTGGCGGAGCCCGGCTTGAGCACGGTGGCGCCTGGCAGGGGGCTGATCAGCACCCCGCCGGTTTCAGTCTGCCACCAGGTGTCGACAATCGGGCAGCGCCCCTCGCCAACGACGCGGTGATACCAGTTCCAGGCCTCCGGATTGATCGGTTCACCGACGCTGCCAAGGATGCGCAGACTCGCGCGCGAACTTTGCTGCACCCAGCCTTCACCCTCGCGCATCAGCGCACGGATGGCGGTCGGGGCGGTGTAGAAAATAGTCACTTGGTATTTATCGATGACCTCCCAGAAACGGGCATAGCTCGGGTAATTCGGCACACCCTCGAACATCAGCGTGGTGGTGCCGTTGGCGAGGGGGCCGTAGACCACATAGCTGTGCCCGGTCACCCAGCCGACGTCGGCGGTGCACCAGAACACATCGCCCTCGCGCAGATCGAAAACGCAGGCATGCGTAAAGCTCGCGTAGACCAGATAGCCGCCGGTCGTGTGCAGGACGCCCTTCGGCCGTCCCGTGGAGCCGGAGGTGTAGAGAATGAACAGCGGATCTTCGGCGTTCATCGGCTCGGGTTCGCACTCGGTCGATTCGGCCGCCGTCAGTTCCTGCAACCATTGGTCGCGCTCGCTGACCCAGGTGATCGGATTGCCGGTGTGGCGCACGACCAAGACATTGCGTACGCAGGCAGTGGCTGGATTCAAGAGCGCGCTATCAACATTGGCTTTTAAAGGCACCGATTTGCCGCCGCGCATGCCCTCATCGGCGGTAATGATTAGCGCACTCTGACAGTCCTCGATGCGCCCGATCAGCGCCTCTGGCGAGAAGCCGCCGAAAACTACCGAGTGCACCGCGCCGATGCGCGCACAGGCAAGCATGGCGACCGCGGCCTCGGGGATCATCGGCAGATAGATGGTGACGCGATCGCCCTTTTTAATGCCGAGCGATCGCAACGCGTTGCCGAGGCGGCAAACCCGTTCATAGAGTTCGCGGTAAGTGATGCTCTCGCTGCTATTTGGGCTGTCGCCTTCGAACAGGATCGCGTTGTCATTACCGCGCGCGGCAAGATGCCGATCAAGGCAATTCACCGCCACATTCAGGACGCCGTCGTAGTACCAGCGTACGCGAAAGTCTTCCGGTAGGAAGGACACATCGCGCACGCGCGTATACGGCTTGATCCAGTTGAGCCGCTGACCGATCAGCCCCCAGAAGCGCTCCGGATCGGCGACCGACTGCGCATAGTCGCGCGCATAGCGGTCGGCATCGATTGCGGCCGTGCGGCTGAGTTCCGGTGACGGCGGAAAGTTGGCAGTCATGGCGCGATTCCTTGGCGTGCAACGAAGGTATGTCAAGGTTAGCCCGTGCGCGCCTGCTTGAGACTTAGACATTGGTCGAAGCCCGAGCGGATCCGAGCTCAACACAATTTGCCGGGTTTCGCGCCGGTCTGCCTGCCTTCGAAGATGGGAGCTTGGTTTCACCGCACTCGCATCGCTCCGCTCCTGCCCCACGTGGCGGCAGCCACAGCCGCGTTCTTTCGGCACTCAAAACAGTCGACGATGTGATTGCTATATTGCACCGACGTCGTCCGACGCGAGCGTGAGGAAAGTTCAATGACATTGACAAAGAAGCTCACGGCCGAGTTTCTCGGCACTTTTTGGCTGGTTTTGGGTGGCTGCGGCAGCGCCGTGCTGGCAGCCAACTTCGGCGGCGCGGGAAACCCGTTCGGGATCGCGTTCTTGGGCGTGTCATTCGCCTTCGGTTTGACCGTGCTCACCGGTGCCTACGCTTTTGGGCATATCTCTGGTGGTCACTTCAACCCGGCCGTCAGCATCGGGCTGTGGGCTGGCGGGCGTTTCCCTGCGGGCGACCTAGTGCCCTACATCGGTGCGCAGGTCATTGGCGGTGTATTGGCCGGCTTCGTGCTGCTGCAGATTGCGGGAGGTACGGCTGGATTTTCTATTGATCCTGCCTCTGCCGGCGCATTCGCGAGCAATGGCTATGGTGCAATGTCCCCAGGCGGATATTCGATGACGTCAGCCTTCCTGTGCGAAGCGCTGCTGACGGCTTTTTTCGTCATTATCATCATGGGTTCCACCCATCGAAATGCACCGACCGGCTTTGCCCCGATCGCGATCGGCCTAGCGCTCACACTGATTCACCTGATCAGCATTCCGGTCACCAATACCTCAGTCAATCCGGCACGCTCGACGGCAGTCGCTTTTTTCGCTGGATCCGGAGCCATCAGCCAACTCTGGCTTTTCTGGATCGCACCGATTGCGGGCGGACTGATTGGTGGCCTGATCTACGGATGGCTCGGCCGCGATAAGCCTGACATCGTCGGTAATCCGTAACGAAGGCTCGCGTGTCTGCTTGAGTCGCCTTACAGCATCAAGCAGGCGCAAAGCCCGCTGCCCATTGCGCTGCTCGCAATGCATCGGCGGCTTCCGCTCATGACTTACAGCGCAAACATCGTGGGATCACGATGTCTAAATTGGAACACGAAGCCCAAATCTGTCTGGGCTTCGTGCATTCCGACGACTAGCGCTTAGTTCGGCATCAGTACGGTATCGATGACGTGGATCACGCCATTGGACGCCATGATGTCGGTCTTGATCACATTGGCGTCGTTCACCGTCACGCCCTTGGCCGAGGCGTTGACATTCAGCGACTGGCCTTCCACGGTCTTCACTTCACCGGTCTTGACGTCGGCCGCGAGGACCTTGCCAGCAACCACGTGGTAGGTCAGCACCTTCGTCAGCGCGGCCTTGTCGGCCAGCAGCGCGTTCAACTTGTCGGCCGGGATCTTGGCAAAGGCCTCATCGGTCGGCGCGAAGACGGTGAACGGTCCCGGGCCTTTGAGCGTGTCGATCAGGCCAGCCGCGGTCAGCGCGGTGGCGAGCGTCTTGAACTGACCCGCGCCGACGGCCGTGTCGACGATGTCGGCGGTCGCCATCGTGCTATCGGCTCCCTTCGTCTTGTAGTCCGAACCACCCGCAAGCGCGGCGGTCGAACCGATGACGAGCACGGCTGCAGTGAGGGCTGAGGCTAAAACAGTCTTGAGCTTAAACATATTGACTCTCCTGGTTGAAAGACGGCTGCTGGCTTTGTCCGGCGAGCCGTGGGGGGGGTAATGCAACTTTCGGGATGACTGAAGGTGACCGGCACTGATTCGCGTCTGGTGCAGTTTCGGCGCACTTACCCTCAGGCCTTCTTGACCCAAACCAAGCACCAGCCCTTTGCGTTCACGAGCTTTCCGCCAACCGCGCCGCAGGGAGCCCATTCCTCGTCGCCCTTAGCGACAAAGAGTTGGCAATTGGCACAGTTGCGGCCGGCGGCAAAGGTCGGCGATTTCGTCACGTCGACCTTACTGGCGTCATGTCGGTAGCCAAGCGCCACGGCTTGTGGATCGGTTTCTTCCAGCTTGGCGGCCTGGGCAGACGTGACCCGAGTGGCAGCGAGCGCGAGCGCGGCGGCTGGAACGGAAATGACGAAGTGACGGCGGGAGGTCATGGCGGTCTTCTCTAGGGGATGTATCTGTCTTGTCCCAGGCATGATGTCATATGAACTGTTTTTGTCAAGTTATATTTGAACATAATTGCTACATGACCCGTCTTTGAATCGCTTTAACCGGTTCATTGTCAGCCGCCATCGCGATCAAAGCCATGTCAAACCGAAAGTGGAATCGAAGGATGAAAACTTGAGCAGCGACCAACTGACGCCAGACGTCTACGAACCGACCTACCGCAGCGGCAGCGCCGCGCGTCTTGCGGGTATCCCGGTGGAGACGCTTCGGGTGTAAGAACGCCGCTACCAGGTGACTGGGTCCGCGGTATCACCAAAAGGCCACCGCCTGTATTCGGCCGAGGACGTGAGCCGCCTCGCCGTGATCAAACATCTGGTCGATCTCGGGAGCGCCGTTGGATCAATCGCAAACCTGCCGCTCGCCGCGCTGCATGAGATGCCGCAGCCGATGCAGCGTCGCGCGGGATGTCCGCTGGAGCCGCGTTTTTTCCTCGACCAATTCGCATCGCGCTCGCTGGTGGAGCGCTGATGGAGCCGATGGCGCGCGACAGCGCCCAGCGTTCTAGCCTGGAAATTGTGGTCACTGGGACCAGCGCGGCGCGCGCGAAAGAGGCGCTGGGTCGGGTTTCGGCCGATGTCCTCGTGATCGAACTGCCGACGCTGCAACGCGAATCGCTAACGATGGTGGATGCCTTGGTCCAGGCCATCGGCCAGCGGCACGCAGTCGTCGCTTATCGCTTCGGTCCGTCCGCGGTCGCGGGCGCCCTTCGCCTCCGCGGCCACACGGTCAGCGCACACCGCCTGACCCGGATGAACTGGAACGACTGTGTCGCGAAGCGACAACCTCTGACGTGATGCACGCGACCCCGAGATCATTGCCACAACCGCTCGACAACGTTCCAGAGCGCCGATTTGACGATCCAACACTGGCGCGGTTCGCGCGATTCTTGACCACTCTGTACTGCGAGTGCTCGCGGCATATTGTCGATCTCCTCATCGGCCTCAGCAGCTTCGAGCGCTACAGCGCCGAATGCGCGAACCGCGGCCCGGAAGATGCGGTGTTGCATCAGTATCTGGAGCGTGTTGCTGGTTCCGCACGAGCGATGTTCGAAGAGGCACTGGTGCGCATTGCCCGAGCCGAGGGGATCGCGATTCCTGGGCGACAGAGCGAGAACTCACTCTTCAGCCGTGAAGACTCGCCAAGGTGCGCTAACCCGGAACAGATTCGGGGCAAACGGGCGCACTCTTGAATGATCGTTTTTTGCGAACATGACGCAAGATTAATTCGCATTTTGCGAATATTGGTGCCGAACTATGCTACGCCTTGGGACCGATCTTCTGGCCGCATGGTGCTGCGATGTCGTCGCTTCTAATCGTGCCCTTGGAGGAATTGGGCCTACGCAGCCTCGGATTTCGCGCGACCGTATTGCCCGTAAAGCAACCCCCTTGGTCAATGGAGGAATGTTGTGCGCAGTTATTCCCAAAACAGTCCTGAAGCTACAGCACGAATCATCACCATGATGATGCTAGCCGATGGCCATGCCAGCCATTTGGAATTGGCGGCACTGGACCATCTACCGCCTCACGAGTCGCTGGGCATCTCGAGAGCCACTCTGCTCGATGTGATGCAGGATTTCTGCCAGGACATGCAAACGTACGGGCACCTGCAGTGGAGCGACACCAGCTCTCTGGATGGGTGCACGATCCGGAGTTTCATGGCGGAGATCGACGATCCGCATCTCCGTCGAAGTCTGCTGAGGCTCTGCTCGTCGATCGTCGAGGCCGACTGCCATGTGTCCGAGGGTGAATCCCTGTTGCTCGGCGCTGCAGTCGAGTGTTGGGGCATGCACGACGAGATGGCGGGTCGCCGCTCTTGATCAGTGGCCTTGCGACCCACGTTCGTTGAATGGCGTCAGCGTATTGAGATCAATCGGGGGCTCCGGTAAATCCGAACAAACTATTCTCCATTTGCCAATGTTTTCAAATTTTTCAGAAGCTTAGATTTGAGCCATCCGCGATCTCAAGCGGTCCTTACTCTATCTGTTCACCAAGGAAAGTCATGAACCAGAATGTTCACGTCTACGATTCTGCCTCAGCGGATGTCGCCGTCGTCGCCGAGCGCAATCAGGTGCTGCGCAATACTTACTGGCTGCTCGCCCTGTCGATGGTGCCGACCGTGGTTGGCGCCTGGGTCGGCATCGCCACCGGCTTTGCGAGCGCCCTGTCGCCCGGCATCGGGCTGATACTTTTTCTCGGCGGGGCCTTTGGCTTTATCTTCGCGATCGAGAAGACCAAGAATTCTGCGTTGGGTGTGCCCGTGTTGCTGGCCTTCACCTTTTTCATGGGCCTGATGCTGTCGCGCCTGGTCGGCAGCGTGCTCGGCATGGCCAATGGCGCCGGGCTTGTGATGACCGCTTTCGCCGGCACTGGAGCCATTTTTCTGGGGATGGCGAGCCTCTCGTCGATCATCAAGCGCGATCTATCGAGCATGGGCAAGTGGCTGTTCATCGGTGCTGTCATGTTGTTGGTCGTCGGCATAGCGAACTTCTTCATTCAGTCGGGCGCGCTGATGATCACCATTGCGGTGCTTGCGATCGGAATCTTCACCGCCTTCATCCTGCACGATTTGAAGCGCGTGAAGGACGGTCTGGAGACCAATTACATCACTGCCACGTTGGGCGTCTACTTGAGCCTGTTCAATGTGTTCCAGTCGCTTTTGTTGCTGCTGGGTATCGGAGGTAGGGAAGAATGAGCATGTCCCCGGAAGAAACCCGTGCGGTCTTGTCGCTGTGCCTGCTCGCATCCTTCGCGGACGGCCAAAAGCATGAGCGCGAGCGCGCGCAAATCAGGCGCGTAGCGGAAGGTTTCCAAGAAGGCGCCGCCGATTATCTGCCGACGCTCTACCAGGACGTGCTGATGAAGCGCGTCACATTGCCGGATGTGGTCGCGCAATTGGAAAGCGCCGAGTCGAAGCGGCTTGGCTACGAGATGGCCGTCTGCGTTTGCGATGCAGATGGGGCGCTTTCTGACGCCGAGCAACGCTTTCTGGCCGACGTCAGCGCCGCGCTCGGCCTCGACGCGGGCGCTTCAGCGGCCTTCAAGGACGAGGCGCAAGCCATCGTCCTGCTGCCGGTGAGTGGCGCCGAAATCGCGGGCTCAGCATCTCCTGCGCCAGCGGCGGTGAGCGAAACCGAACTCGACGGCGATATCCTCAATGCCGCCATCGTGAACGGTGCGCTCGAACTCTTGCCGCAGACACTCTCGACCATGGCGATCATCCCGCTGCAGATGAAGCTGGTCTATCGCATCGGCAAGGCTTACGGTTTTGAGCTCGACAGCGGACACGTGAAAGATTTCCTGGCCACGGTCGGCGTCGGGCTGACATCGCAGTACCTGGAGCAGGTCGGCCGCAAGCTGCTGGGCGGGCTACTCGGCAAGGTCGGAGGGGGACTTTTGCGCGGCGTGGGCAACCAGGCTGTCAGCTCCGGCATGAGCTTTGCCGCCACCTACGCATTGGGTCATGTGGCCAAACGCTACTACGCCGGCGGCCGCAAGCTGTCGACGCAGATGCTCAAGGACGCTTACACCAGCACTGTGCAGGAAGCCCAAGGTCTCCGCACCCGCTACTTGCCCGATATCCAAGCCAGGGCGACGACGCTGAACGCCGGTAGCATCCTCTCGATGGTGCGCGGTGCTTGATCGGGTCTTGCGGCAACAAAGCCCGAGGCGGAAAAGCCTTGCGGACATCGGTTCCTCCGGACCTGGCGACGATCGCCTTGCGGAGACCGCGCAGCCTCGCAACACGCACACCGCAGACACCACTGAGCGGCGTTGACGGCTGTGTAGACGCAGCGGGAGCGTAAGCGGGCGGATCAGCGACTTTGACGGGCGCTCCAGTCCGCCGTCGCCTCCGGAATCACCTGCACGACAACGTGCAGATGATTACTCATCACCGCGTATCCTGACGCTCATGGTTGCTGCTAATGCCGCGGGAGGCAGGAGGCCAAAAGCGGCCCGAGCGCCATGGCGAGGATGTCGGCAAGCTCGCGGATACGGTCTTCGACCCACTTGCGCCGATGCGCAAACCACCGTCCGGTCTCACGGTCCGCCCCGCACAACCAAGCCCGCCGCACGCAGCGCGACACGCAGTGGCATTGGGCCGGGGATCCGGGTGGAACCAGGATGGCGCAGGCGGTGGTCATGGACGAACAGTCGCAAGCAACGGTGAAAGTTGGCCGATATCCTGTCTCAGTACATGGCGAATCTGGGATTTAGTTGCCCTGATACTCCAATGAAGAGTGATGAACGACTATGCGGAGAGAGCCTGCATCATCCTTGACGAACATCCATGTCTTGTCGACAGACGTTATCTTCCCGTCTTTCCCGGTAAAGTGAACTTTGCCCATCGTGCTGGCGCTGTCGCCGGCAACGAAAACACCTGCGTTGTCTATGTCACATTTCTTCCAGCCCTTGAGCGCGAATCCGCTGTCCTGGGGAAAGGAAGCGCCTCCGCCCACAAAGTAGGACAAGGCTCCCTCACGGGTTGTACGGAAGGTTTGCGGATTCACGGTAAGCGTAGGCTTGAACAGAACCGCACCCATCTGGTAACCGTAGGCTGCATCGATGACTTTTTCGGCCAACGCTTTCGCTGCCTCTTGTCCGCTTTCCTCGTATGTGGTGCTGATATCGACCAGTGCCTTACACCAACCCTGTTGAGCGGCCAGCACCTCTTGCTCGGATATTGCTTGGTTGACGACAATTCCTTTTGCATCTGCATGAGCAGCAAACATTGCCACGGCTGCAACTCCGATAAAACATTTGAACGGCATGCGCGACTCCTTTCTAAAGGACAAAGGATAGCTTAAGGATAGGAAATCCAAAGCCACTTTCTAGCCAGCATACGCGGCGGATTGGCGCGGTCAAGCGGCGCGCATGGCCACACGGCCTGCTCCATTCAGCCGCGCATTGTCGCCGAGCGCTCATAGGAATTTTCCGTGATTAGACCGTCCTCGTCCTCGCGTCTTCCTCGTCTTCGCTTGTCCGGTTTTCGCTCTCCTGGGTTCGCCAATGCCATCACTCTCTGCATCAACCACTCGCTAACTCATTGATTCGTCATTGCGAGGAGCGCAGCGACGCGGCAACCCAGGGACGTGGTCGCGGATGGACGAACGTCCCTTAAGTTGCCA
>Ga0105044_10015693_pt1 | contig 10232 bp, 8 predicted proteins | sample MAT01_FD_78092 | JGI IMG/M metagenome (GOLD analysis project Ga0105044, IMG submission 78092) | Freshwater microbial communities from Lake Fryxell liftoff mats and glacier meltwater in Antarctica - MAT-01 | ecosystem: Environmental > Aquatic > Freshwater > Ice > Liftoff microbial mat | place...
CTCGCCTCCGAGGAACAGGCCACGCTTTACTCAGCCAAGGACGATCTCCAGCGCAGGCTCGCGGAAACCGAGAACGCGCTCGCCGAAGCACGACAACTCGCCTCCGAGGAACACTCCGCGCTTTCCGCAGCCAAGGACGATCTCCAGCGCAGGCTCTCGGAAACCGAGGACACGCTCGCCGAGGCGCGGCGACTCTCTGCCGAAGAACACTCCGCGCTTTCCGCAGCCAAGGATGATCTCCAACGCAGACTGTCCGAGACCGGGATCGCCCTCGTGGATGCGCGTCGCCTCGCTGCCGAAGGACACTCCACCCTTTCCGCTGCCAGGGACGATCTCCAGCGCAGACTCGGCCAGACGGAACACGCGCTCACCGAAGCTCGCCGCATCAGCGCGGAGGAAAAGACCGCCCTCGACAGCCGGGCGAACAGACTCGAACAGCAACTGGCCGCGAGCGAACAAAGCCTCACCACCACCCGCCAGAATTTTGCCGGGGAGATCGGGGTGCTCGTCACGACCAAGTCCGAAATCGAAAAGGATCTTGCGCACGTTCGCAATGAACTGGCGGACGCCAACGCCGGATTGGACGAGCGGCATTCGCTTCTGAGTTCGACCAAGGCGGATCTCGAACAGCGGCTGGAACAGACGGGCCGCGCGCTGCAAGACGCGCAGCTTGCCCTCGACACCACGCGCCAGGAACTCACCGACGCGAGGGCCAAGTCCGATGAAGAGCAAAAAGGAATCGCAGCGCTCCGCAGCGGGTTCCAACGCCGGCTCGTCGAGGCCGAGCAATCGCTCGCTGAATTCAACGAGGCAAGGCGGACGGAACTCGCCAGCCTCCTCGCCACCAAGGACGATCTCGAACAGCGCCTCGCGACCACGCAACGGATGCTCGAAGAATCGCGACACGCCGACAGCGGCGAATTCGAAACCATGATCGCGGAGCGGGATTCCTTTCAGCGACAGATCGCCGACTTACAGCACGCGCTGGCTCAGGCAAAACAGGCCACCGCGGATGAATCCTCCTCACTCACCGATGCAAGGGCTGCGCTCGAAAGCCAGCTCGCGACCCACCAAGCCGCGACAGCCGAATCCGGGCAGAAGCTCGAACAGCAAATCGCATCGCTGATTTCCAGCAAGGCCGGGCTGGAGACGGAAAGCCAGTCTCTCCATCGACAACTTGCCGACCTCCAGCAGGCGCTGGCTCAAGCCAAGCAGACTGCCACGACCGAGTCCTCTTCACTCGCCAGCGCAAAGGACGCCCTCGAACACCAGCTTGCGACCCTCCAGACCGCAACGCTCGGGTCCACGCAGAATTTCGAGCGGCAGGTCACCTCGCTCGTTTCCGCCAGGGCCGGGCTCGAAGGAGAACTCACGCAAGCCCGTCGAGCCCTCGCAGAAACCCGGCAGACCGTTTCCGCTCAAGTCGAGATCGGCCAGCGCCTCGTTGTCGCCGAACAACAACTGGCTCAGACTCAGCAGAATCTTGCCGAGGCACAGCGGCTGGGAGAAGCCGCCAGAACGAGTCTCGCCGCGGAGAAGGCGGAGCTCGAAAGCCGTCTTGCGACCGCGACCAAGTCGTTCGAAGACCATCACAGAACGGCGGAACAGGAACGGAACGCCCTCGTCGCGGAGAAATCCGAAATTCAGCGCCGCCTGCTGGCCGCCGAGGAAAGCCTGTCCGGAGCACAGCGTGCCGCGAACGCCGAACGCTCGCTCCTCGCCACCGAGAAGGCCGGACTCGAAGCTCGGCTCGCAAAAGCCGCGCAAACACAGGCGGAGATCGAAGTGCGCCTGCAGGCCGCCGCAGCGCTCGACGCAGCGGCCATGAAGGCCTGGGCGGAACGCGACCGCGCCGTTACCGCGCTGGAGGAGGCGCATCGCAACACCCAGGAAACCATCGCTGCAAACGCGCGGGAAACCGTGCGTGTCAGCGCCCTTGCGGACAGCACCCGCGCGGAGCTCGAAGTCTCCCGCAAATTGCACGGCGAAGTGCTCGTGGCGCTCGAGAAGGAACGCGAACGCAACGCCACCGAACGCGCAGAACTGGACAGGAAGCTCGCGGACGTGGACGCCGCGCGCCAGCAACTCGCGCAAGCACTCGCAGCCAGCGAGCGGACCGCGCAGGAATTCACTGAAAAGCTGGGCGCCGCGAATGTGAGCATTGAACTCCAGATCGCGCAAACTGCCGGGGTGCGCGAGGCCCTTGATGATTCGAAGCGTGAAGCCGAACAGACCGCAGTCAGGGTGCGATCCATCCAGGATGACTTCAACCGCCGCATGCTCGCCTCCGAGCAGAGGGTTGCCGCACTGACCTCTGAGGTGGAACGCACCGCCGCCCAAGCGGCGGCAGAGCGCGAGGCGCATGCCAGGGATCTCGCGCTCGTGCGCGAAGAGGCACAGGCAATCACCCGGCAACGCGATGACACCCTGGGAAAGGCGCAAGCCGAGCAGGAAATCAGGGCCGAGGAATTCGCCACGGCACTTCGCGAGAAAGCTGCGGAGTTTGAAGCGGCAAGCACGGCGATCGCCGCACTCGAAAGCGAACTCGCCTCCACCCGCACCGACCGTGAGACCCTCGCCCGCCATCGGGATGAACTGAGCCGCCGCATCAGTCGCATCACAGACGAGCAGAAGAAGCTTCTCGACGATCTCACCGATTCGACGCTTGCCGACCACCCGCAGCGCTCCGTTCGTCCGGCACCGCAGCAGCCACACATTGTCGAGATGACGGATTCCGACCTCATGCCTGCCACCCCCCAGCGCGTCATCAATATGCCGCCCGCCCGGCCAGCGCCCATCGCGCCGCCGAAAGTCGGGAGGTTCTGATCTGAAAAAATCGCGGGAGTCGCTCGCATCCGTTCTGCCTCTGCCTCTGCCGCTTCAATCTCATACGATTTGTATGGTCGTGTTGCCGGATGGCGGCGCTTGACTGGAAAGCAGCGTGGGTCTCCAGAGCTGCGCGGGTGAATCCGCCCGTGAAGCCTCGTGTTGCGCAGCTCAGGAGAGCTACGCTACGGAACCCCACCGCCGCCGCCTGCATTCAGGCATTCAGTCTGAAAAAAATCGTATCACCCTCCGTTTGCTGGCAGAGGCAGAGGCATAACAGGTGACACGACTTTTCTCTGGCAGTGATTTTTCCGGGCTATCTCCCCTGCCGATTTCCCGCAGCCACACGGGCCGCTTCCGTCGCCGCGAGATGCACCTCCCGGATCGTGACGCCCGCCTTGTCGGCAACGGCGCGGCAACTCTCGAACTCCGGTGCGATCTGCAGGATGCGGTCCCCCTTCAGCCCGAGCTTCACGGTCACATCGCCATGTCGCGTGTTCACCGTCTCGAAGCGGCGGGCCAGCTTCAGCCGCTGGATTTTCTCCACCCGCAATCCGAACGCGGTCGTCTCGGCAAAAATGATGTCCGCCAGTCGCGACGCCGTCTCTTCCCCGCACAGTGCCGAGAGCATCACACCGGGCCGGTTCTTCTTCATCTGCACCGGGGTGAACCAGACATCGAGCGCACCCGCCGCGAACAGCTTCTCCATCACCGCACCGAGGATTTCGGCCGTCACGTCGTCGAGGTTCGTCTCGATCCGCGTCACGGTATCGGTGTCGTAGCCGGACATCGGCGCGTGGAGTTGGGTGAAGGCTAGGCGAGTTCGCCGAGCACCGCCCGCAGGACGTTGGGCCGGTTCGCGAGTTCGCGGGTGCCAAGGCCGTAGCCGATTCGCCCGACCTTCATCGCCGGCATCAGGCCAAAGCCGGCGCCGAATTCCGCGGCAATCGCGGCGCCCGTCGGCGTGATGAGTTCGTGTGGCTCGTCGATCTGGCAGATGGGAATTCCCTTCAGAATCTCCAGCGTCGCGGGTGCCGGGACCGGAAAAATTCCGTGCGCGCACTTCACGGTGCCGTGGCCATCGTGCAACCGGGAGACGAACACCTTCTCCACTCCGAGCGCCTCGATCCCCACGCACGTCAGCACGATGTCAGCGATGGAATCGAACGCGCCGACCTCGTGGAAGTGGACATCTTCAGCGCTCATCCCGTGGATGCGTCCCTCGGCCTCGGCGATGCGCTGAAAAATCCCGAGCGCGTGCCTCTTCACGAAGTCCGAGAGCCCGCTCCCCTGAATGAGCGCGCGAATCTCGCGGTGGTTCGGCCCATGCTCGTGCTCGTGCTCGTGCTCATGTTCATGGCCGTGCACGTGCTCATGTCCATGACTCTCGTCATGCTCATGCCCGTGCTCGTGCGAATGCTCATCCGTATGCGTGTGCTCACCGTGGCTGTGCGTGTGCGTGTGCTTCAGCGCAGAATGTTCTTCTTCCCCGGCGTGGTGATGCTCCGGGTCGTGATCGTGCTCGTGATGGTGATGCACGTGACCTTCCTCGCCATGGTCATGTCCGCAATCGTGTCCGTGCTCATGGCTGTGACCGTGCCCGTGCTCCACGTGCGTCTCGCCGCCATGGATGTCGAATTTCACGCCCTCGATGTCCTTCCGCTTCGCGCGGTCGTAATGCATGTGAAAATGGCCGATCTCCAGCTTGCTCAGTTCCCATTCGAGCGCGCTCGGTTTCACTCCGAGGTCGATGAGCGCGCCGACCGTCATGTCGCCGCTGATTCCCGAGATGCAATCGAGGTAGAGGATCTTCATGTGCGGAGAATTGACCGTTTTTGCGCGGATGGGAACTGCGAAGTCAGCGCGACGGGCACCGTAGCTGGCGACGTGAGGAGGCGGGCAAATCGATCGCGGAACCAGGAACGCGGAACGCGAAGAGAAGATCAGCCCGTCTGCACACGTCGGCGCCTACCGTTCCGGTCGCACATCCACGCGCAACTCCGCCTTCACCGCGCCGAGACTGAGCGTCTTGTCATAGAGTGCCTTGCCGATGATGCAGCCGTGCAGTCCGGGGATGCGCGCCAGCCGCAAGACATGCGCGGCAGCGCCCACGCCGCCGCTGGCGATGAGACTGCCGCCCAGCGGGACGATGGCCGCATTCACCCGCTCGGTCTCCGCGAAATTCGGGCCGAGCAGCATCCCGTCCGTCGCGATATCGGTGTAGATGATGGTCCCGGCTCCCGCTTCCACGGCGCAACGCGCGAGATCGAGCGCCGACTGCCCGGTCTCCTGAGTCCATCCCTTCACGCTCACGATCCCGTTCTTTGCGTCGATGCCGACAGCGATGCGCTCGCTGCCAAATTCCCCCGCCATTTCCCGCACGAAATCGAGCGACTCCGCCGCCTTCGTCCCAAGGATCACGCGGGCGACACCCGCATCCAGCGCCCGGCGGATGGATGCCGCATCGCGAATCCCGCCACCGAGTTCGCACGGAATGCTGACCGCGCCCGTGATGGCGTGGACGGATTCGAGATTCTGCTGCGTGCCAGAAAATGCCGCATCGAGATCCACGATGTGCAGCCAGTCGCCGCCTTCCGCCTCCCACTGCCGCGCAAAAGCCGCTGGGTCCGAGGAATAGACCGTCTTGTGATCGGCCTTGCCCTGGCGCAGGCGTACGACCTGGCCGGACATCAAATCAATCGCGGGATAGAGAAGCATGGAACACGAGAGGTGGAGAGGCGGTGGAGGGAAGGCAAGTCCACGCGCGAATCACGCGCCGAGAAAATTTTTCAAGATGCCCAGCCCGACGGCCTGACTCTTCTCCGGGTGAAACTGCACGCCGGCCACGCTGCCACGCGCGGCGGCGGCGGCGAATGTCTCGCCGTAGGTGCTGCGCGCGATGACACATGACTCGTCGCCCGGTGCGGGGTAGAAGCTGTGGACGAAATAGACATACGGATTCGCCGGCAATCCCTGCCACAACGGATGCGGAACGAGGTCGAGCGAGTTCCAGCCGATCTGCGGAATCTTGATCCCGGGAGTCCTGAACCGCCGGACATTCCCTGCGAAAAATCCAAAGCCGCCCACCCCCGGCGATTCCTCGCTGCCCTCGAACAACATTTGGTATCCCACGCAAATCCCCAGGAATGGCCGCCCATCCCGCAGTGCCGCGTGCATGATCTCCCACAAGCCGCGCTCCTTCAGTCCATTCACGCAATCCGCAAACGCACCGACGCCGGGCAGGACGACCCGATCCGCGCGCGCGATGACCGCGGGGTCCGCGGTGAGTTGCACATCGGCACCATGCTGCCGCAGCGCATTGAACACGCTGCGAACATTCCCGGAGCCGTAGTCGATGAGGGCAATCATGGCTTTCTGATCCGGAATTTCGGATTTTGCGATCTTCCCCGCCCCGATCGGGCGGCGCGGATCAATCCCAAATCTGGAATCCCAATTCCAAAGCCGGCGGAGCGGGAACCAAGGAGGGGCGGTATCATACCGCCCTCTGGCAGCGGTCGCTCCGCGCCGCTGCCAGCCCCGGCGTGGCAACGCAAAAGGATTCTCGAAATCCGCACGCTCCAGGCGGTGGCCACGGCTGCGGCTCGATGCGGCGCGGAGCGACCGCATCGAGAGGGCGCTTTCAAAGCGCCCCTCCTTGGGCGCCCCACAAAAACGTCGAAAGCATGTTCGTGGTTTGGCAGAGAGGCACTAAATCACAGCATCCCCTTCGTGCTCGGGATGCCCTGCACGCGCGGATCGATCTGGCACGCCGCATCCGTGGCCTTCGCGAGACCTTTGAAGATCGCCTCGGCCATGTGATGCGCGTCGCGACCGTAAAGAATCTCCGCGTGGAGATTGCAGCCCGCATGCACGCTGAACGCGCGGAGAAATTCCTCCACGAGCTGGAAGGCGAAGTTGCCAATGTTCGCGACTCCCTGCGGCGCACGGTATTCGAGATACGGCCGCCCGCTGAAATCCACGACCACACGCGCGAGCGTCTCATCCATCGGCAGGTAGGCGGAGCCGTAGCGGCGGAGCCCGGACTTGTCGCCCAGCGCCTTCGCGAACGCCTGCCCGAGCGCGATGCCCGTGTCCTCCACCGTGTGATGCAGGTCCACCTCGATGTCGCCATCCGCCTTCACCTCCAGATCCATCAGACTGTGCCGGGCGAAAAGCGTGAGCATGTGATCGAAGAACGGGATCTTCGTCGCGATGTTGCCGCTGCCGCGGCCCTCGATGGTGAGGCCGACGCGGATGTCGGTCTCACCGGTCTTGCGATGGATTTGTGCGGAGCGGGCCATGGCTGATGAATGCGGGGATTTCCGAAATGAAATTGCGTCTTACCGATCGGGAAGATTCGCCCCGGCGGACCGGAACTTCCCGAACCCCTTGGCCGCGACGACGCCAAACGCCATGACCGCCGCGACAGCGACCGGAATAAGCGGACGCCCGAAGGACGGCGACGGCACCGAGGGCGCGTTCTCCTTCACCGGCTCGGCGGGGACGGAAATGGTCGATCTGGAAGTTTTCGGCGCGTTCGCCGGCGCCGGAGGGGGCGCGGCCTTGGGCGCATTCTGTTTCGCACCGGTGGCCGCCTTCTTGAGCTCCGCGAGTTTTGGCTGGAGGCGTTTGAGCAGTTCGTACCCGGCCCACGCACTCGTGGCCTCCTGCAGCGCCTTCTCAGCGCGCTCAATGTCTCCGCCGATCAGCGCACTCGAAGCCACCTCGGCGCTCTTCACGGCGTCCCTCATCTTTTCGATCGGCAGCGCTTTCAGTCTCGTCGCCTCCGCAGCCGTCCGGGTCACGAGGGCAGCAAGGCTGCGCTCCGTCACAGGATGCAGCGGAAGCCACTTCACCCCGGCCTTCTCGATGGCTGCGATCGTGGCCTCGGCCTTGGTCCGCTCGCTCTTCACGATTGCCGCGAGCTGGTCGCGCTCGGTGCCCTTCGCCGTCACCAGCCGCCGCTTCTCATCGTCCGTGCGCCGCTTGTACTGCGCCTGCCTCTGCTCCACCGCAACCTTCAGCGGAGGAAGAATCTGACGCGCATACTCGACCGCCTCCGGGTAGCTCGCCGAGCCGTTGAATCCCTTTTCCATCTGATCAAAGATGGCCATCGCCTCGGTCAGCAGCCCAACGGACGCCGAACGCTTCATCCGGTTCAGGAGAATCCGCCCACCGATCTGCACCCGCTCCTCGGCCACGCGCTCCTTCGTCAGCCACTGCCCCTCCACCTTCATCTGGCCCTGTTCCACGAGCTTCTGCTCATCGGTGAAAGTTGCGAGCCGCTCCTTCGCCTGCGGCACAAACGTGCTCTCCGGATGACTCGTGATGAAATACTGCAGCGCCAAAATTACCCGGCTGTAGTCGTCCAGTTCCAGCGAATCCACTCCTGGCGTCAGACCCATCAGCGGCGTCCACGCCTCCGAGTCCGGCGACACCTTCAACACCTTGTCGATTTCCGTCTTCTTCACCACGCGCTCGTCCTTGATCGTCGCCGTCACATTGACGCTGATCGTCATCTCCGAATCCGTCTCACTCAGGATCTTCCCATCGACCTTCTCCCCGCTCTTCAAAATCACCGTATCCGCGCGCAATCCCCCGGCCAGACAGAGCAGCAGCGACAGGCAAAAAATGGCGATTCGAGAGACTGGCATACAGGGGCGCGAATGAAACAGACACCACCGGGAGAGCAAAGGGAAATTCCACCCTCGCGCAAGCGCCCGGTTCGAGTTCCCAAGTTTACCTTGGTGCCGCGTCATCCCCGAAATGGTGGTGCAAACATTCTCCTCGATGGCGGCGCGTGCGTGCCGCGAGGCTTTGGACTGCGGAGGCTCGACGCCGCTTTGGCTTTGCGGAGGAGCGATGCGCGAAATCGCGCAATGCGCCGGGCGGACGATAGGCGCTGCGTTCCTTTGCGGGGTAACTGTGAATTTGCGCGCGGACCCGGGGTGAGGGAAAAGCGGCGTCAAGCCGCGCGCAGTCCAAAGGCTGGCGCCACGCTCGGCGCCACCATCTTGCTCATTCAATGGACTCACATTCAGTCACAACCGTCGCCCCCCGCAGTCCAAAGGCCCGCGCCACTCACGGCGCTACTGGCCGCTCTGCCAGCGCTGGACGACTCACACTCCACCGGCAACAGTGTTGGGATACTCGCTCTCCTGCTCCCATTCCCGCATCTGCCCGGCAAGGCGGGAGTGACAATACAAACGGGTGGTGAAACGCTGACGGGCCTTCTTGCGTCCGCATCCAAATCTCCCCCTTCCGGCTCCCCTGCGGAAATGCCGCCTACTTCTTCTCCGCCGGAGCGTCTCCCTCGCCGGCGAACAGCTTCGTCAGGTCGCCATAGCCTTCATCCTTCAGCTTCGCCTTCGGAATGAATTTCAGCGCCGCACTGTTGATGCAGTAGCGCAGCCCCGTCGGCTTCGGACCGTCGTCGAACACATGGCCGAGATGCGCATTGCTCGTCTTCGCGCGCACCTCCACCCGCTTCATCCCGTGCGAAGTGTCCGTCTTCTCCACGATCTCCGCCTTGTCGATCGGCGTGAAAAAACTCGGCCACCCGCTCCCGGATTCAAACTTATGCGTGCTGGCAAACAGCGGCTTCCCGCTGATCACATCCACGTAGATGCCCAGCTCGTGGTTGTTCCAATACTTGTTCTCAAACGGCCGCTCCGTCCCGCCCATGATGCAGACGTAATAGGCCTCCTTGTCCAGTTTCTTGGCCAGTTCTTCCTTGCTGAGCTTGGTGAGGTCTTTCGGGTTGGCTTCGTTCACGGGCTTGGGTTTGTCTTCGGCGTTGCAGCCGCACACGATGAGAGTGAGCGCGGCGAGAAAGGAACAGGTGGAGAATTTCATGGTCAGGGCGGGAGCATCGGCGTTTTTTGCCCCGCGTCAATTCAAGGGCTTCGCCCGGCTCAGCGGATCGCTCTCCTCCGCCCGGATGCGCGCGCGCGTCTTGCGCATCCCGTAGCGGATGCCGAGACCCGCGACGGCGAGAATCGGCAGCGCGAAAAGCTGCCCCCGCATCCCCATCATCACAAAAGCGATCGCACCCAGCATCGACATCATCCATCCGCCCACACTCGCGCGCCCCACCCATGCGCGCTCCTTCGGCCCCTTGGAACGGCGCATCTCCCAGAAAGTGGCGGCCGCCCACGGAATCGCCGCCAGGAGGAAAATGATTACAATGATGCGAGTCATCTTCCGCCACCCTACGCGCATTCAAGCTCCGCGCCAAGCCCGGGCTATGACAGCCCGGGCTATGGGCGAACCTCCGGCCGGGCATGGGTGTGCCGCCGATCCGATGTATTGTCACACTGGAGGAATAACGCGATGAAGAGGTTTCAAGGGAGAATACCATTGGTAAACACCTTCGGAAAAGCGTCTCTACATCCAGTCGACGGCAC